>Ga0315282_10015468_pt1 | contig 11248 bp, 8 predicted proteins | sample YL17G07_20_MG_FD_203693 | JGI IMG/M metagenome (GOLD analysis project Ga0315282, IMG submission 203693) | Sediment microbial communities from Yellowstone Lake, YNP, Wyoming, USA - YL17G07_20 | ecosystem: Environmental > Aquatic > Freshwater > Lake > Sediment | place: USA: Wyoming | collected...
AACACCTGCACGGTCACGGCCACCGCCGACGCCGAAGTCCGCCAGATGATTCGCCGCATCCATCACGCCAACCCGCGCTGCCGAATCCTGGTGACGGGCTGCTACGCGCAGCGCGCGCCCGGGGAAATTGCCCAGCTTCCGGGCGTCGCCTGGGTGGTGGGCAACTCGCACAAGCACCTTATCGCCGAAGTCCTGCGCAATCGGCAGGAGCCAGGAGTCAGAAGTCAGGAGTCAGGAGAGAGCGGGCAGGACAAGTTGGTGCAGATTGAAGAGGGCCGTCCGATCTCAGGCGCGTCAAATCCTGCTGGCAACGATTCTGGGAAGGGAGACTACGGAGGCTGGGCTGAAGGGCAGCCCCAAATGCTCGTCGGGGAAGTCGGCGAAGAGTTCCACTTCGCCCCCGTCTATCCTGACGACCACACACGTCCGACGCTCAAGGTCCAGGACGGCTGCAATGCGCGCTGCTCGTTCTGCATCATTCCCCAGGTGCGCGGCCGCAGCCGCAGCCTTGCCCCCGAAAAGGTCGTCGCGCAAGTGCGCGCGCTGGAGGAGAGCGGCTATCAGGAAGTTGTTCTCTCCGGCATCAACCTGGGAAGCTACGGAAAAGACCTCGACCGGCGCACGACGCTCCTGGAACTGCTCGCGCGGATTCTGGCTGAAACCTCCCTGGCGCGCGTGCGCCTCAGTTCCCTCGAGGCGATGGACATCAGCCCGCGACTCATTCACCTGGTCGCTGCGGAGCCTCGCCTGGCGCAGCACTTCCACGTCCCCCTGCAAAGCGGCTGCGACCGCATCCTCCGCCTCATGAACCGGCGCCACCGGGCGGCGCAGTATGCCGAGCGCGTCCAGGCGATTCACGCGCAGATTCCCCACTGCGGCCTCGGGGCGGACGTCATGGTGGGCTTTCCGGGCGAGACGGACCTGGACCACCAGACAAGCCTCCGCTTCATCGAGTCGCTTCCCTTCACCTATCTGCACGTTTTCCCCTACTCCGCGCGGCCGGGGACGCCGGCGGCCGCCCGGCCCGGGCAAGTGAATGGGCGCGTGATTCACGAGCGCGGCCGGGAAGTCCGCGCGCTCATGGCCCGGAAGCGCCGGGCGTTTCTCGAGGCCCAGATCGGCCGCACGCTTTCCGTGCTCACGCTGGATGAGGTTTACGAGAACATGCGCGCGGCGCTCAGCAGCAACTACCTGAAAGTCGCGTTGCCCTTTTCCGACCTTCCTCCCAACACCCTGCTCGAGGTGAGCGTGGGGCGCGTGGATGAGGGCATTCTTTATGCCTACCAGCAATCGCCGAAGGGCTGATCGTTGCAGGAGAGACACTTCGTTCAAGGCCCGGCGGGCCGGGTGAGGAGACATTTGGTGAGACGCCGTCAAACCAGGCTCAGCAGGGCGCGGCGGACCAGGGTGCGCGTGAGAGAAACCTTGTAGCGGTTGTGGAGGAGGGGAACACTTCCCTCCACCACCAATTCCGCCGCTTTGCGGGCCGTAGCTTCATCGAGTGGTGATCCCACCAAAGCTTTCTCTGCCTCGCTTGCGCGCCACGGAATCGGCGCAACTCCCGCGAGCGCCAGCCGGGCCGCGCCAATCTTCCCGCCCTCGACCACCAGCGAAGCAGCCACGCCCGCCAGGGAGAAATCGAAAGACGGCCGCTCTTTGAATTTCAAATAAGCGCTTCGACTGCCCGGCGGCGGCGCCGGCACACGAATCTCCGCCAGAATCTCCCCGGGTGCGAGCGCCAGGCCAAAACCCAACTGCTCCGCTGGCAAGCGATAGAGCTTCTCGACGGCCACCGTGCGCTCGCCCTTCGCGCCAACCAGGCGCGCGCTGGCATCGAGCGCAATGAACGCCGGGGCGAGGTCCGAGGGATGCGCAAAGAAGCAAGGCCCGCCCCCCAGGATGGCGTGGTAGCGATTCTCCCCGCCCTGGGCGTAGCAGATGGGTCCGCCCTTTTGCAGGCAGGGGAAATCCGGATGGCGGTAGTACCAGCAACGAGGGTGCTGGCAGAGGTTGCCGCCCACCGTGCCGGAATTGCGGATCTGTACAGAGCCCACCGACTCGGCAGCTTGGGCCAGCGCGCGATAGTCCTTCTGCGCGACAGGGCTTTCCGCCAACTCGGTGAGCGTGACCAGCGGCCCCAGGCTCAGACCCGCGGGCGTCTCGCGAATGGCCTCGAGTCCCGGGATGGATTTCAAGTTGACCACCCGCTCCGGAGTAGCGACGCGATACTTCATTCGCCCCAGCAGGTCCATGCCGCCCGCCAGAAGCCGGGTCCGCGCGGGGTCGGCACCCAGAAGCTGTGCGGCTTCGGGGAGAGTCGTGGGATTGTAGAGGGCAAACTGCTTCATTTCAGGCCTCCTTCTGCGCCTCGAGTACGTCCAGGACGCGGTCCGGAGAGAGCGGTAGCTCGTAAATGCGCAGGCCCAGCGCGTGGGCCACGGCGTTCGCAACCGCCGCCGCCGTCGGCACCGTGGGCGGCTCGCCCAGTCCCTTGCCGCCGATGTTGTTCATGGGGGTAATTGGTTCCACGATGATGGTCTCGATTTCGGGCAGCTCGAAGGAACCCACCATCTTGTAGTCTTCGAGATTGGGGTTGATGACGCGGCCTTCCACCTCGTCCATGGTGCGGCGCTCGAGCAACGCGTAGCCCACGCCCATCATCACGCCGCCGTTCACCTGACTCTCGAACATGGCAGGATTGAGCGCGCGGCCGGCTTCGTGTACGGCCACAACCTTAATCACGCGCACCTGGCCGGTTTCCGTATCTACTTCGACCTCGGCGAACTGCGCGCCCCAAAGCGGGACTGCGGCGTAGGGCTCCACGTTGGGCAGACGCGCGCCGTAGCCCGAGACCGGCGAAGCTCCCAGGCGCGCCGTCGCCTGCTGCCAGGTCAGGAAACTCTTCGGCCGGGCGCGGGAGAAAATCTTTCCCTCTTCCATGACCAGGTCTTCGGGCATCGCTTTGAGCGCGGGCGCGAGGCGCGGGAACAGTTGCGCCTTGGCATCAGCCGCCGCGGCCCGCACCGCCGGCGAGATGGAGAGCGCCGTGACGCTGCCGCCGCTGTCGGGCGCAATCAACTCCAGACTGGTGTCGCCCATCGTGACCTTCACGGCTTCGACGGGAACTCCTAACTCTTCGGCCGCCACCATGGCCACCAGCGTGCGTGTGCCGGTGCCGATGTCCTGAACCGCCATGGCCGCTTCCACCGAGCCGTCGGAATTGATGGTCACCCGGCAACGCGCCGGCGGCCCGGAATAATTCGGCCAAACTGCCGTGCCCATCCCCAGACCACGCTTCCTGGAGGAAGAGCCGCGTGGGCCCAATTCGTTGCGCCGGCTCCAGCCAATCTTCTCCGCGCCCCGCGCATACATTTTTTCCAGTGCCGGGAGCGGTTCGTCCACGAGATTCTTGCGGCGCAATTCCAGAGGGTCCAGCTTCAGTTCCAGCGCCAGCTCATCCAGCGCGGATTCGAGGGCGTAGGAGCCCTGCGGGAATCCCGGCGCCCGCATAGGCATGCCTTGCCCCGCGTGTGTACACACGTCGCTGTCTTCGAGCCGGATGTTTGGACACTGGTAGACAATTCCCATGATGGGCGTGACACTGGCATCCCAGCCGACGCCCGCCGTGCCGTACGAGCGGCACTGGAGCGCGGTGAGCGTGCCGTCCTGCTTCGCGCCCAGCTTCACCCAGATGGTGGCGTTCGGCCGATTGCCTGCCGCCAGGTTCTCCTCGTGGCGGTCGTAGCCGAGCTTGACCGGCGCCCCAGCCTTCTGCGCCAGCGCCGCGGCGACCGCTCCGTAAGCCTGCATGCCGAACTTGCTGCCGAACCCTCCGCCCATGTGCTGGGTGATGACGCGCACGTCGGACTTGGGGAGCTTGAAGGTCTTGGAAAGGTCTTCGCGGAAACCGTTCACGCCCTGGGTCGAAGCCCAAACGGTCAGCTTCGTGCCCTCCCACTTGGCCACCGCGACGTGGCACTCCGGCGAGTTGTGCAGCAGCACCGGCACGCGGAACGTGCGCTCGATGGTCACCTCCGCTTCCTTGAACCCTTGTTCGACATCGCCGCGCGCCTGGGGGTCCTGGCGCCGGAGGTTGTCCTTCATCCCCTTGTGAACAATGGGGGCGCCGGGCTTAATTGCCTCTTCGTAGTCCACCACGTGGGGCAGGCGCCGGTACTTCACCTCGATCAGCCGGAGGGCATCCTCGGCGATGGCCTCGGACTCGGCAGCCACGGCCGCCACCTCTTCGCCCGCGAAGATCACCACGCGGTCTTTGGGCTCTGCCACGGGGCCGTCCGCCATCACGCTCAGAATCTCCCCTGGGTCGAAGCCCTCGCCCTTGTCAAACAACAGCACGGCTTTGACGCCCGGAAGCGCCTGAGCTTTCGAGGTGTCAATCCTCTCCACGCGGGCATGCGGGTAAGGACTCCGCAGAATTTTCCCGTGAAGCAAGCCGGGCAAATCTTTGGGCGTGTAGTCGAGGGTGTACTTGGCTTCGCCGGTTACTTTCTCCGGACCCTCGACCCGGAGAATGCGCTTGCCCACGACGGCCAGCTTGGCGTCCAGGTCCCAAACCGGCAGTTCCTGGTCGGGAACTTCAATCTCCACCACCTGCGGCTTCTCCGCCAGCCCGACTTTGGCTTTGAGCTTCTTGGGCATCGCCGTTCTCCTTTCCCGATCACTCACCTTCCGAGTATCTCGAATCGCGCCGCCGGAACCCTACCCTTTCGCCACCGCGTTTCCGGCTTTCAAGATGTTCGGGAGCGCCCCGCAGCGGCAATAATTGCCCGCCACGGCGGCTTTCACTTGCTCGGGCGTGGCATGCGGGTGTTTATCAAGTAGCGCCTTCAGCGACAGAATCATCCCCGGCGTGCAGAACCCGCATTGGAATGCGTCATGGTCAATAAAAGCCCTTTGCAGGGGATGCAGAGTCTTGCCCTGAACCAGCCCCTCGATCGTCGTTATCTTCTTGCCCTGGGCGTCCAGCGCGAGTGTCATGCACGAGCACGTGGCGCGCCCGTCCACGAGCACCGTGCAGGCGCTGCACTCGCCGTGGTCGCAGATGCGCTTGGTGCCGGTCAGGCCCAGGTGCTCCCGCAAAGCCTCGAGCAGGGTTACGCGGGGCTGGAGCTTCAAGACGTGCTTTTTGCCGTTGACCTCCAGCGTGACCTCCACCGGCCCGGGCCCCAGCGGCTCGCTTCCAGGCGAGGGTGCAGCCCTGAGCTTGCCCGAGGACTTGACAAGCAGACCCGTAGCCACCGCTCCCCCGGCAGCCTTCAAAAAGTGGCGACGCGATATACGCGGCTTCCCCTTGGGTTTCTTGTGTCTGGACATGGCGTTCTCCAAAGCGCGGGTTCTGAGCTTTTCCAAGTCCTCCTCTAGCACACATTGGCATACAAGTCTACGGACACGGCGACCGCGCGGTGTGAGCTCGAGTCTTCATTCTTCCCGTGGCCGCGAGTGCTCAGCCTGCAAAACATGAAGGCTGCCTGCGCTGGGAGAATTCGGACTTCTCAGTTATGCCGACCGGACTTGCGTGCTGTTCTCAGCCCATTGCCTGTTCGCAACGCCGGGGGGGGATGAGGCCCTTCCGACCCTGGACAGGCGGCGGGAAATCGCTCAGAATGGTCCGCCACAGGGTCTAGTCCGTTTTGTGACGGTGCAATGTGAATTCCCCACCACCTCGCGCGCTTGAAGACATCCCGGTGGCTGAGTACGCCCGGCGGGTGTTCGTCCCCCTCTCCCACCTTGCCCACGGCTGGGAGTTTCATGCAGCCGTGACCCTCACGCCCGCCGAGGAGCGCGCCATGGTGCGCGAGCCTGCCCAGGCTGTACCTGCGACCATCGCCGCGCGCCTGGGGAAGCTGCGCGTGCTGGTAGTGCCCTTCGTGGCCTGCCGCGAGTCCGGCGACACAGTCTGCTTCTCCAAGCCCGAGGGAGAGACGCACTCTGCGGTATGGGTGGAAACGAGCGAGCGTATCTACCTGGTGCTTCCCTGCCGCGAACTCGACCCTCACGATACTGGCTTCGAGTTTCTGGCCAGCCTGGGGGAGCTGCTCTGGCCGCGGCTCACCCCAGCCGAAGTGGACGAGTACAGCCGGCTCTTGGAGGAAGAACTGCGGACGAAAGTGCCCGGCGAGATCGACGAGGAAGCTTACGCGGCCAAGCAGGCGCTCCTTACCGGCCGCGCCCGGCACCAGCGGAACCGCGAGAAACTGGAACGCTACGGCAACATCTCCTTTGTCGGCACCGTGGCCGAGTACATGCACGGCCTGTGGCACGACGTGCAGATCCGCGTCGGGCCAGAACACTTGCCCCTTCCCCAGTTGCGTCGGCGCCTGAACCTGCTGGCTGCCCTGTTTCCGCCCAACCCGGGCTACAGCGTCTTTGCCAAGGAGCTGGAGGAAGAAGCGTAGGCCCCAGCCCAGGAGTCTCGCCCGCGTGCGTATCAGGCAGCGCCAAGTCCGGCAGCAGAAAGCGTCGCCCGGTTCAGATGTGGACAGCCGGTACGGGGCAAGGAGCCTCAGGCAACTCAAGGACGTGGCGGCTGGTTTCCTCCGCCCGGTCGTCTATCTCAGTGCCAACCTGACCAGCCGCCTCGGGGTCGTGCTGGCCACCACCTCCGGTGTGACCCTCCTCGTGACTTACGCTTTCCAGCTTTTCGGGTACTCGCCCAACCCTTACACGGGCATCCTGCTTTTCCTGGTCTTGCCCGCGGTCTTCGTCGCGGGACTGGTCCTGATCCCCGCGGGCATCTACCGCCAGTTCCGCCGGGAACGCCGTCTGGGCCTTCTGCCGGTGACTTACCCGACCGTAGATTTTTCTCAGCGGGAGTTGCGGCGCACCGCATTGTTCATAGCCGTGATGACCGCGATCAACGTGCCGCTTTTTGCCATCGCCAGCTACCACGGGACGATGTACATGGATTCCGTGCAGTTTTGCGGACTGACCTGCCATCAGGTGATGGCGCCCGAATACACGGCCTACCAACGCTCTCCGCACGCGCGCGTCGCCTGTGTCGAGTGCCACATCGGTCCCGGCGCGCCCTGGTTTGTCCGCTCCAAACTCTCGGGGAGCTACCAGGTGCTGGCCGTGATGTTCAACCTCTACCCCCGGCCGATTCCCACCCCGGTGCACAACTTGCGCCCGGCGCGCGAAACCTGCGAGCAGTGCCACTGGCCCGAGAAGTTTTCGGGTGACAAGTTCGAGGTGAGAACCAAATTCGGCGACGATGAAAAGAACCTGCCGGCCAAGACAGTGCTGCTGATGCACATCGGCGGGGTCAGCGCGAGCCAGGAGCGGATTGGCATTCACGGCCGGCACCTGGGTCTGGCAGCTTACGTGGCGGTGGACGAGAAGCGCCAGAAGATCCCTTGGGTAAGCTACCGTAACGAAGATGGCTCCGTAGCGGAATTCGTTTCGACGGAAACGCCGCCCACGACGGAGCAGTTGGCCCAGGGCGAGCGGCGTCTCATGGATTGCGTGGATTGCCACAACCGCCCCACGCATCGTTTCGACCTGCCCGCGGAGGCCGTCAATCGCGCCCTGGCCGCCGGTCGCATCAGTCCTTCGTTGCCCTATGTCCACAAGGTAGCGATCGAGCTTCTGAAACGGAACTACCCCACGAAACCCGCGGCCGAGACCCAGTTGCCCGAGGCCCTGCGGGAGTACTACCGCACGAACTATTCCTCTCGGTACGACGCGCAGCAGGCGCAAATCGAGCAGGCCGCGACGACCCTGCTGGAGATTTACAGCGGCAACATCTTCCCCGAGATGAAGGTGACCTGGGGCACACACCCTAACAATCTGGGGCATCAGGATTTCCCGGGGTGCTTCCGCTGTCACGACGGCAACCACAAGTCCAAAGACGGCCGCGAGATCACGCAGGACTGCAACGCCTGTCACAACCTCTTGGCCATGGACGACCCGGACCCCAAGATTCTCCACGAACTCTCAGGAGGAAGTTGAGCCGGCGAGTTCCGTGCTCGCCCGGCGACTTCACGCCGGATGGCAGGTGGTGAAAATCAGAATTCGTAGTTAGAATACCCCAGAGGAGGATTTCATGAAGCTGCTCAAGATTCTGCTTGCCGCTGCCATCGTCAGCGGAGTGCTCGTGACCTTGGCCAACGCCAAGCCCGAATACGCCAAGAAAGAGGGTAAGAAATGCGTGGATTGCCACGAGGGGGGCAATCCAAAGAAGTTTACGCCCATGGGGCAGTACTACAAGGACCACAACCACTCGCTGGAAGGCTACAAGGCTCCGGAGGAGAAGTAGTTCGGGCGACCCAGGGCGCCTGCAAGTTGGGGCATGAGGGACACTGCCGTCGGCGACGGGCCTGCCTGGTGGCGGGCCCGGGGCAGCCGTATGTGCAAGCGTTGATGCGGCCTGCGGAGTGAAGCCGGCGGAGGCTCCCGGTTCCGAGCCCGCTACACCTAAGGAGCGCGATGGGAATTCCTGACCCTTCTCCACGCGAGAGCATCCGCCCTGGGCGCCGGTGGGTAAATCTGCTCCTGGGCACCGGGGTAGTGGCTTCCATTGCCTCGTTCATTTATCCCGCGATTCGCTACCTCATTCCGCCGCTGGTCGGTGAATCCACGAGCCGATCGGTCGTAGCGGCCAAAGTCAACGAACTGAAGAACAATTCCGGAAAGATTTTCAAGTTCGGCTCCAAGCCTGCCTTGCTGGTCCGCACGGCGGACGGCAATTTCAAGGCCTTCTCCGCCGTCTGCACGCACCTGAACTGCACGGTGCAGTACCGGGAGGACCTCCGCCAAATCTGGTGCGCGTGTCACAACGGTCTCTACGATCTGGAGGGCCGTAACGTGAGTGGGCCTCCACCCCGCCCTCTCGAGAGCTATGAGGTCCACGTGCAGGGCGAGGACGTGGTGGTGACGCGGGGCGCTTAGTTTATGCGTGGCCTTTCCCGCCACACTCTGAACTGGCTGGACGAGCGCTTCGGCGCCGGCGCGGTGGAGGAGTTCCTCCGCCACAAGACGGTGCCCATCCATCGGCACACCGTCTGGTACTACTTCGGCGGCATGACGCTGTTCTTGTTTGTCGTCCAGGTGTTGACGGGTATTCTCCTGCTTCTCTATTACCGCCCCACCCCCGACGACGCGTTCGAGAGCGTGCAGCACATCATGACGCAGGTCCGCTACGGCTGGTTGATCCGCTCCGTGCACAGTTGGTCGGCCAACCTGATGGTCTTCACGGCCTTCGTCCATATGTTCAGCGCCTATTTTCTGAAGGCTTATCGAAAGCCCCGCGAACTGACCTGGATCAGCGGGATGCTCCTCTTCTTCGTGGTGCTGGCTTTTGGCTTCAGCGGTTACCTGCTGCCCTGGAACACGCTGGCGTTTTTTGCCACCAAGGTGGGCACGGAAATGGCCGGGAGCGTTCCCCTTGTGGGCAAGTGGCTCCTGACGTTTCTGCGGGGCGGTGAAGAAGTGACGGGGGCCACGCTCACGCGTTTCTTCGGATTCCACGTGGCGGTGTTGCCCGGACTGGCCACGGTCCTCCTGGCGATGCACCTACTGCTCGTGCAGCGCTTGGGAATGAGCGTTCCGCCGGGCGTCGAGTGGGCCATCGCCGCAGGACGCCAGCCCGCCCGGGCGATGCCCTTCTTCCCCAACTTCCTGCTGCGCGACATCATCGGCTGGTATGCGGCGTTGGGCGTGCTCGGAGCATTGGCCGCGATCTTCCCGTGGGAACTGGGCACCAAGGCCGACGCCTTTGCTTCCGCACCCGCGGGGATTCGCCCCGAATGGTATTTCCTTTTCATGTTCCAGACGCTCAAGCTGCTGCCGGCGAAAGTCCTCTTCCTGGAAGGCGAGTTCGCCGGTCTCGTGGGGTTCAGCCTGGCGGCGGCAGTCTGGGTGGTCGTGCCGTTCCTTGATTACCGCGCGGGCTTCGGGCGCGTGACGCGGTTCTTCACCGGACTCGGCATTTTTGCGTTGGGATTCATTGTGGTGATGTCGGCCCTGGCGTTGCGGTGACTGTGGCGGCGGTCTGCGACCGCCGCCGTATCCGGCGCTCCCCGATTGCATCGGGGCAGGTGCCGCTCCAGACGAGAGCCTTGATGAAGATCGCCCTTCCCACGTTCGCGCTGCTGCTCTGGGCTCTGGCCTCATGCGTTGCCGCTCCGCCCAAGGACTCTTGCATGGCGTGTCACGCGGCGCTGGACGGAAAACTAGCCGAACCCGCAAAGCTATTCGCTTCCGATATTCATCATCAGGCAGGCCTGGGTTGCGCCGACTGCCACGGCGGGAATCCCAACGATGACTCGATGAGCGCCATGAGTCGGGCCAAGGGCTTTCGCGGCGCCCCGAACAAGGTTCAGATTCCCCAGTTCTGTGCCCGCTGCCACTCCAACATTGCCTACATGCACAGCTTCAATCCCAAAATGCGCGCCGACCAGTTGAGCCAGTACCTCACGAGCGTCCATGGCAAGCGCCTGAAGCAGGGCGACACGAAGGTGGCCGCGTGCGTGGATTGCCACAGCGTCCACAACATGCTGCCGGCCTCGGACACGCGCTCGCCCGTGCATCCCATGAACGTCGCCTCGACCTGCGCGCGCTGCCACGCCGACACGACGCACATGAAGGGATACAACATCCCCACCGATCAGGTGGAGAAATACCGCCGGAGCGTCCACGCCGAGATGTTGGCCCAGGGCGACACCGCCGCGCCCACCTGCTCCACCTGCCACGGCAACCACGGCGCGACGCCGCCCGGCGTGAGCTCCGTCGCCAACGTCTGCGGCACCTGCCACGTCTTCTTCGCCCAGCTATTCGAGAGAAGCCCGCACCAGCCGGCGTTCGCCAGGATGGGGCTGCCCGGTTGCGTCCAGTGCCACTCCAATCATGAAATCGTCAAACCTTCGGACGACTGGGTGGGCGTGGGCCCGAGGGCAGTGTGCATCGACTGCCATACGGCGGGTGACAAGGGCTATGCAGGGGCGCAGAAGATGGCCGGCGACTTGGCCAAGCTCCAGACCTTCCTCGGCCGGGCCGAGGAAATCCTGGGCACTGCGGAACGCTCGGGCATGGAAGTCTCAGGGCCCAAGGTCGAGCTGGCCAGCGCGCATGAATCGCTCGTCAAGGCCCGCGTCAACGTCCACAGTTCCAACCCGGCCGAGGTTCAGAAGCTCACCGACCAGGGAGTCGAGATCTCCCGGAAGGCTTACCAGGCGGGCGTGGCGGCGCTTGAGGAACGCGACGTGCGGCGCAAGGGCCTGGGGGTCTCGTT
>Ga0315282_10015469_pt1 | contig 11248 bp, 9 predicted proteins | sample YL17G07_20_MG_FD_203693 | JGI IMG/M metagenome (GOLD analysis project Ga0315282, IMG submission 203693) | Sediment microbial communities from Yellowstone Lake, YNP, Wyoming, USA - YL17G07_20 | ecosystem: Environmental > Aquatic > Freshwater > Lake > Sediment | place: USA: Wyoming | collected...
TCCCCCTCAGTCCGCGATCCGCATTCCGAAATCGGCGATTCTTTAGCAAACCCGGCAGAGGAGAATGGGTACAGTGGCCGCGTGGATGACTTTGTTGGCCACGCTGCCAAGAACCCACTGGGTGACGCCGGTGCGCCCGTGGGTGGACATGGCGATGAGGTCGAAGCCGCGATCTTTGGCGTGGTCCACAATCTCCTGGGCGTCCTGGCCGTAGCGAACCACGGAATTCACCCTCACCCCCACGCTCTTCAGATTGGCCTCTATTTTCGCCAGGTATTCTTCGGCTTCGCGAACGACGTCCACCTGATGCTGGACCGGGTCTGCTCCCGGGAAGACATGCGCCAGAGCCACCCGCAGGAGGGTGACCTCCCCATCGTGGATCTTGGCCAGCCATTCCACCCGGGGCAGAATGCCCTCGGCCAGTTTGGAGCCGTCCAAGGGGACCAGGATTTTCTTAAACATCGTGGTGACCTCCTTTCATTATTTCATTATTTTTTTGGACACGGATCACAACCGATTATCAAGATTAAAAAATTTCTGCGCGCATCGGCGAAAATCCGCGTCCCCAAAAAATTTATTCGTTCTTCCTGAAAACTTTCTGGGATAGAAGGACGACCCCCACCAACCCCAGGCCGATAAAATCGTAAAGCAGGGCTGGATAGACAAGGGCCAACCCGGCGATGATCAAAATCACCCTTTCATAATATGTGGCTCGCTTCAACATCCATCCATCCATTCCGGCGGCCAGGGCAAAGATGCCCACCAGAGCGGTTAGAAAGGTCCAGATAATGGCGATGGGGGAACCCTTCAGAAGCAAAGCCACTCCATCAGGATGGAGGGTAAAATTGAAGGGGACGAGAAAAGCGGGAAGGGTGTACTTCCACGCCTGCATGGTGGTCTTGTAAGGATCTCCCCCCGTAAGGGCGGCTGCGGCAAAGGGGGAAAGGGCCGTGGGAGGCGAGACTTCCGAAAGGATGGAATAATAAAAGATGAACATATGGGCCGCAAAATCGGGGACACCCAGCTTGATTAATGCCGGGGCAGCGATGACCGCGCAGATAATGTAAGAAGCGGTCACCGGGACGGCCAGCCCGACGACCCACACGACCAGGGCCGTGAAGATGGCCGTAAGCAGGATGCTGCCCCCGGCATAATTGATGACAATGGTGCTGAATTTAAGGCCCAGGCCCGTCAGGGTGACCACGCCCACGATAATTCCCGCGGCAGCGCAAGTGGCGCCAACAGAAAGCACCCCGATGGAACCGCCCCGCAGCGCTCTGATCAATTTTTTCGGAAAGAGGGCGGTTTCCGGGCGGATGAAACTGACCGCGAAGGCGATGACCGTTGACCAGAAGACAGCCATGATGGGGGTAAAACCGAAGGCCATGATCGCCACGATGGCAATCAGGGAAGTGAAATGAAAGCCGTACATCCGGGTGAGCTTCCATAAAGACATAGAACGGTCGAAGACAATGGTTTTGGTGCCGAATTTTTTGGCATCAAACTCCACCATGAGGAATATCGCCCAGTAGTAAAGGATGGTGGGTATGGAAGCCATGATGATCACATCCATGTAAGAGATCTTTAGAAACTCGGCGATGAGGAAAGCGGCTGCTCCAAGAACCGGAGGGGAGAGGATAGCCCCGATACCCCCGGCAGAGAGGAGGCCTCCGGCCGCTTCCTTGCTGTATCCGGCCTTGGCCAGCATGGGATAGGCCACGGCTCCCAGGGTTACGGTAGTGGCTACGCCGCTGCCGGATGGTCCTCCAAGGAGAAAGGAAGCCAGGGTCACGGTCCGCCCGGCTCCCGTTGGCTTTCCACCCATGGCCACCATGGAAAAATCAATAAAGAATTTCCCGGCACCGGAAAACTCCAGAAAGGCTCCGTAGATGGTAAAAAGAATGATGTAGGTTGAGGAGACGTCGATGGGCACGCCGAAGATTCCTTCGAGGGTCATGTACATATGGCCGACGAGGCGGTCCACCCCGTAACCGCGGTGAGTCCAGGGCGGTGGAAGCCAGGGCCCAACCAGGGCATAAGCGATAAAAGATCCCACAATCACGGGGAGAATCCAGTTGGAGGTCCGGCGGGTCGCTTCGAGAATCAACCCGATAAGAATGACCCCGAAGAACATGTCCCAGGAGGTGGGGGTCACGGAGCGATAGATAAACTCTTCGAAATCCAGAAAAACGTAAACGATGACCACTACTCCCAGGGCCGAAAGAAGGTAATCATACCAGAAAATCCGGTTGCGAAATTTCTTCAAAGAGGGGAAAACCAGAAAAGTAAGGAAAAGGACAAACATGACATGGATTCCTCGAAGAATCTGAGTCATGATGATCCCGATCGCGGCGTAGAGGTGAATGAGGGACATTACCACCGCGACCACCGTGATAAAAGTATCCATCTTCCCCCCAAGCCGGCGGGAAGGCCCTTCTTCCTCTTCGATAAAGGCTTCGGCCTTTTTTAACCGCTCTTCGGTAATAAACTCTTCTTCGGGACTTTGAGAAATTCTCTTCTCTTCTTCCATCTTCAATTTCCTTTTCTTCTAAGAGATTCACTCCCACATGGCAGATTCGTTTTCGGACTTTGTGCCCTCCGAATAAGAGGGCTTCTCCTGCGGCGCTTCAGAAAAAAGACAGCAGGAGGACTCGGGGTCTGAATTTATTTAATCTTGATTCCTTTCTCTTGAAAATATTTCCACGCTCCCGGGTGGAAGGGTATTGCGGATCCGACGACAGCACTGGTCAATGTGAAGCTGCTGGCTTCGGCGTGGGACGCCACAATCTCCGGCTGATGCTCAAGGAGAACTTTGAGGATGGTATAGACCAATTCGGGATCCATGCTCTCATGGCAGATCAACTGGTTTCCCGAGCCCACCACCGGGACTTCAGCGTCCATATGGGGATAGGTGGTTTTGGGGATGATCAGCTTGTAGTAAAATGGGCCGTATTTATTGGTTAGCTTGTCGATATGCTCAGAGTTGTTTAAGATTTTGATCTCAATCCCTGGAGTGGCTGAAAGGTCTAAGATGACCGAGTTCGGCAGCCCGCTTTCGATGACAGCACAATCCAACTTCCGGTCTTTCAGAGCCCCCCCGGCCTCGGCAAAGCTCAGCCGCTCTCGTTTCACATCTTTATCCGCGTCGATCCCGTAGCTTTCCAGGGTCCTGACGGCCTTGACCTCCGTTCCGCTACCAGCAGCCCCGGTAGAGACCCGCTTACCCTTGAGGTCCGAAACAGAATTGATCCTGGATCCTTTTAAAACGACGAAATGCAGGCAATTGGAGTAAACAACGGCAATATTACGGACACCCGGAATCGCGCCGGTTGACTTAAATCTTCCCACTCCTCGCAGGGCGTCGTAGGCGACGTCGCACATTGCCAGGGCCAGGTCCGCTTTTTTCGCGTGAATCAGCTTTAAATTATCCACGGAGGCAGCAGTCACTTCGGCAGTGACTTCCAAATTTGGAATATACTTGGATAGTACCTTTGCCATCCCTCCTCCCATGGGGTAATAAACGCCCCCGGTTCCGCCGGTGGCGAAGGAAAGTACCTTTAATTTACTTTGCGCCCCTGCAGAAACCCAGAAAGAAAGGATCAAGACCAATGTTAAAAAGAAAGTAAAACCGGCGATTTTCGCTTTTCTGCTGAACATTTTGAACCCTCCTTTTTTCATTGTGAAGTTTTTTTGACCGCCGGACCTCACTTCATCGCCCCTGCTTTATTGGCTTCTTTCCAAACTGCAGGCGTGTTCCACGTACTATGTGGCAACACCCGGTGAATTATTCGATTCCAGTCAAAGCGATCAGTTCACTAATATCACCGATATTTTCTAAATCCTTAACCATCTCAGCTATTCGCCTCACCCGCGGGGACGGGAGTGGAGAGAATGTGGCATTCTGGTAAAACTTTTGCTCGATATTCTTATCACCGAACACGTTCTGGCCTTTCCCCCAGGGCTCAAGTACTTCGGTTGAATATTTTCTGCCACGGGCGGTTATTTCGACCTGAGCTAACCAGAGGACAGGGGCTTTGCCGGCCTTCAAGTTTTTGCGTATTAATTCGTCGGCCTGAGGATGGACACCCACTTTAACTTTCTTCATCATTTCTATAACCCGGGGGTCGCTGTAGACGATGGGCATCGTCCAGTGCGGTCCCGGATTCTTGCCGTAGTAGGGAACCATGGCAAAGGCATAGACAACGGAAAACTCCGTATCCACAGAACCCTCAATGGTCTTCTGGGAGCGGCTGGGGGTCAGCAACCAGGAGTCGCCCAATACCTTGATCTCGCTGATATCCTCGGGAGCAATGCCATTTTCCTCCATCAGCTTAAGGATTCCATCAATGGCGCCATGATTGCAGCGACAGTTCGGGTATGGCTTATACTCCGTTTCCATAACGTGCCAGATTTCCCCCAAATTTTTGAATATGGATTCTCTGTGGAAGAAGGGGGATCCGTAAATTTGCCAAAAGCCAAAATCGCCGTCCAAGACCGTGGCATCGCTCGTGAAACCCTTCCTGGCCATGAATGCCGAAACCAGGCCGAGCTGGGCAATCCAGCCAGCCCACGAGTTATACTTCAACATTGGGGAGGGTCCGGAATTATGTTGCCATTTCATCATCCCGGCAACGGGAACACTGACGCCCGCTATACCCAGGGCATTGGCAACTGCGGTGCTGTCCATTTTTAGAATTTTGCAGGCACCCGCAGACCCGCCGAAAACCGCAGGGGAGTGAGAATAACGCGGGGATAGTTTATAGTAAGGTGGCTCTTCGATCGGTTCGCGATGCTGCAATACCGAGGCGCCGACTCTCCCCCCGATTTCTACTGCGATGGCCGCTGCCAGAATAAGGTCCTTTCCTGAAGAATGATTCATTTCCGCTGCAGCGATACATGGGGGCAGGACATAAGGGATCACATGGGCTTGAAGGGGGCCGATGCAATCCCAGTCCAGCGCATTGATCAATTCGCCGTTGGCGAAAGCAGCATTGCTGGCCGATGTTTTTCCTCCTCCCATAATCGTAGCCTGAGGATTCCCTCCCATTTCCCGGACCCATTCCAGGACGATCTTGGCCTTATCGGTGGCATAGCCTCCCAGGGCACATCCGATGGAATCGAACAAAATGTTCTTTACTTTTTGAGAAACCTCTATGGGGAGATCGCTGTACCTGACCTCACTAATAAATTTAGCCAATTGACCGGTATCTCCCCGCATTATTCTCCTCCTTTCGTTCCAGCGCAACTACCCCTTTGGGCTCTCTTGCCTTCCATTTTCCCCCGATCGCTCTGACTTGCTGCCCCTGCCCCTCGAATAAGCCGGGAGACGATATACTCCATCACCGTTTCCCCTCTTTGATTGCGCACCCAGTGGCGGTAGCGGACGATCCCGCCTCCCCGGGATTTGACTTCCTTGGAGTCGAGTACTTCAATCTCAACCTGGATGGTGTCACCCACTTTTACCGGTGCGAAAAGTTTCATCTGCTCCAGGCCAACAAAAGCCATCCCCGTGGTGTGGATGATTCCAGTCTGGACGGTCAATCCCTCGGCCATGCCGAAGGTGAGGCTACCGGGAGTGATCCGTTGACCGTACAGACTCTCTTCGCGGATATACTCCGCGTCTATGAAAAGAGGCTCCAAGAGCCCGGTGAGGCAGACGAATTGTATAATATCGGTCTCGGTGACCGTCCGCCGGCCCGTCACAAACCGATCCCCCGGATGAAACTCCTCGAAGCGAATGCTTGCCTGCATTTTCTTTCCTTCCCGCAAATTGATGGATCCTGGCTACCTGTTTATAGGTCTCCAGATGATCCGCGGCAACAACTTTATTCACAGCCCCGACCCGTTTCCATCTCCTTCCCCATACCCTGGAAGTGGGTCTTGAGGTTCTCGGGCTTGAAAAATCATTGGCCTATTTGATGTTTACTTTCTTTTCCTGGAAATATTTAACTGCCCCGGGGTGGAAGGGCAAAGGAGAACCGGTAACCGCTCCCTGTAAGGAAAGATGTTCGGCTGCCTTATGAACCGCCACCATATCCGGCTTATGTTCCAGGATGGCTTTGACGACCTGGTAAGCTACCTGGCTATCGAAGGAATCCAGACAGACCAGCATGGTGGCCACCCCGATAACCGGCACATCCGCCTCCATCCCGGCATATGTTCCCTTGGGAATAACTTCATTGTAATAAACCGGCCCGTATTTTGGCATCAGTTTAGGGAGGGCCTTGTCCTGGGGGAGGAGCCTGATCGTAATTCCGGGAGTAGCCGCAAGGTCCATTACAGCCGCCGTGGGCAATCCTCCGTCCCAGCAGAAGGCATCGATCTTGCGGTCCTTCAGAGCCCCTGCCGACTCGGCCACGCTGAGGCGCTCCCTCTTGATGTCCTTTACAGGATCGATTCCGTAGGCTTCCATGATACGGGAAGACTTGACTTCGGTTGCGCTTCCGGGGGCACCCACCGAGACCCTTTTGCCCTTCAGGTCCGGGATGGTTTGGATGCCGCTATCCTTCAGGACGACAAAGTGATTCAGGTTTCCGTAAAGGATCATCAGGGTGCGGAGCGGGATCTTCCCGTCTTTCTCGAACCTTCCCGTGCCGTGGATGGCATCGTTGGCCACGTCGGCGATGACCATGGCCAGGTCACCCTTTCCACCTTTGAGGAGCTTGATGTTATCCACCGCAGCGGCGGTTACCTCGGCCGTGGCTTCCACTTTGGGGACGTATTGGGAGATAACCTTGGCCAGGCCGCCGCCGTACAAATAGTAATCCCCCCCTGTCCCCCCTGTCAGGACAGAAATCCGTTTGATGTCTTTGGACTGGCCCAGAGCTCCGGAGGTTGTCGCCAAAAAAACCGTGATGAGGACCAGAACGAACCCTGTTCTTCCCCTGACGACCATCTCTTTCTCCTCCTTCTCAAAAAATTATTACATTCATTGCGCCGCTGTTTAATTTGCTTTACATAGCACAGATCGACCGTAGTGTAAAACAAAAAATCTTTTCCCGATTGGCCAGTCGATTTTCCCGTTGTTTGCGGGTTGTGGCTTAGGGGCAAAGGGGGGCTGTAATCCGCAAAGGCTGCCGGGAAAGAGGATAAATCCGTTCTTCTTCCAGCAGCGAATCACGACAGGGTCCTGAAAAGATATTCGCACGTCTCGGGTTGCAGGACCCGCCTTCAGAGGTCTTTTCCCGGCTGTTTTTTTCTATCCCAGGCTCCAGCAGTTCCCCCTTCCTTAAGGAGGAAGCGCTGGACTTTTTCTGAACCGGTCTTGGGAAGATGGTCGAGGATTTCAATGTATCTGGGGATCATGAATTCGGCTAACCTGTCCAAGCACCACTGGAGAAGGCTTTCGGGGGTAAGGGATTTGCCGGGACGGGGGACGACGCAGGCCTTGATCTCTTCCCCCATAACCTCTGAAGGAATCCCCACCACGGCCGACTCCAGGACCTGGGGATGGGCATTTATGACGGATTCAATCTCGTAAGGGGTGATATTCTCCCCTCCCCGGCGGATGTTTTCTTTTTTCCGGCCGACAAAATAGAAGAAACCCTCTCCGTCCTTCCAGCCCAGGTCGCCCGTGTGGAACCAGAGGTTGCGGTAGGACTCCAGGGTCTCTTCGGGCTTCCGGTAGTACCCTTCGAACATGATATAAGGTTTCAGCGGACGGATGACGAATTCTCCTGTCGTCTGCGGTGGGACCTCCCGGTCTTTTTCATCAAAGATTCTTACTTCGAATCCCGGACGGTGGGTTCCGACAGACCCCACATGGATCCGGCCTGGATGATTGATGGTATTGAATGCCCCGGTCTCGCTCATGCCGTAAAGCTCCAGGACATCGACTTTGAATCGCTCCATAAAGGCACCGAAGACATCCCTGGGTGCGCCGCCTCCAAAACAGGCCCTGGCCGGGTTTTCACTGTCCCGAGACCCGGGAGGTTGTTTGAGAAGGATGGAAAGGACCGTCCCCACATAGCTGAAAAGGGTCGCCTGGTTTTCCCGTACCTCATCCCAGAACTTTGTCGCGCTGAAACGCTCTGTCAGGATGAGGCTGGCATCGGCAGCCAGAGCCCCCATGACGCAATACACCTGCGGGTTGGCGTGGAATAGGGGAAGGAACGTGTAGATGCGGTCCCGGGCCTGGAAGGCGCAGATGCTCGCCAAATCGATCCCACCCTGAATATAAGCGTTGTGGCTGTTGACCACGCCCTTGGGCATGCCCGTGGTTCCGGAGGTATAAGTGATAATCAGGGGGTCCGAGCCATCGACCTCGGCCCGGACTTGTTCCGAAGCGGGTCGGCCCTGGAGAAGTTTGGAAAAATGGAGAGCATTCCTGGAGGGGGAACCTGAAAGTTCATCTCCCCAGAGAATGAGGGTTCGCAGGTTTTTCAGTTCTCTTTCGAAGGGTTCGATCTGGGGATAAAACTGAGAGGAGAGCAGTAAGGCCCTGGAGTCGGACTGGTCCAGAATATAGCGGAGCCCGGGGCCTTTGAGCTGGGTATTGACAGCAACCAGAACAGCCCCGATTTTGGCCAGGGCAAACCAGGCGCTCAGAAAATCCGGATGGTTGGGCATGAGGAAAGCTACATGGTCGCCCTTTTTCAATCCCAGGTCAAGAAACCCTCGGGCCAGAATGCTGGCTCGCTCATTGAGTTCAAGGTAACTGACTTCCCGGCCCCGGAAACGCACGAATGTTCTGTCGCAATTCTTCTGGGCCTTCTCCTCGAGCCAGGGACCAAGGCTTTTCAATATGGCAGCCCTTTTTTGACCTAAAACGTATAGCGCCAGGCGCAAAGCATGAAGAGGCTTCCTCCTTTGCCCTGCGCCCTATGCTCTATGCGCCTTCAAGCACTACCCAGCATTTGCTGGGTAGGAAGAAGCGCAAAATCCATCGTTATTTAATCTTAGCGCCTTTTTCCTGATAGTATTTTATTGCCCCGGGATAGAAGGGCAGGGGGGAACCGACCGTAGCGCTGGCCAGGGTGAAGTTCTTTGCTTCCCTGTGTACCGCCACCAGTTCCGGCTGGTTTTCAAGAAGCGCTTTGATAATATTGTAGACTAAGCCAGCGTCCATCCTCTCATGGCAGATCAGAAGGTTGGCTACAACCGCCACGTTAACATCCGCATCCATGTGGGGATAGGCGGTCTTGGGAATGGGAAGCTGGAAATAAACCGGCCCGTACTTCTGCCTCATTTTGTCCAGATGCTCGGCACAGTTTAAAATTTTTATCTTGATCCCCGGAGTAGCGGCCAAATCCAAAACTGCGGCCGTGGGCAAGCCGCCGTCCCAGGCGAAAGCATCGATTTTGCGGTCCTTGATTGCCCCGGCTGATTCAGCCACCCCCAGACGATCGCGCTTCAGGTCTTTTTCGCCGTTAATTCCATAGCTTTCTAAAACCCTCATCGCCTTGACTTCGGTTCCGCTTCCAGGAGAGCCAGTGGAAACCCGCTTGCCCTTCAAATCTGTAATGGAATTGACCCCCGTGCCCTCGACGGTAACAAAATGCATATAGTTGGGATAAACGACTGCCACCGTCCGGATGGCGACAGGGCCTGTGGCTTTGAACCTCTCCACCCCTTTCAGGGCATCATAGCCGATATCGGCCATGATCAAAGCCAGGTCAGCCTTTTGGGTGTGGATCAGCTTAATATTGTCCACAGAACCGGCCGTCACCTCGGCTGTAGCTTCTGTATTGGGGATATACTTGGAAATGACTTTGGCCATTCCACCCCCCAGAGGATAATAAACCCCCCCTGTTCCTCCGGTGGCGATCGAAATCCGGACCTGTTTTGTCTGGGCTCCCGCGGAAATCCAGAAGGCCAGGATAAAAATGGATATAAGGAGAACCATCAGGATGCCAACCCGTCTTTTTGCGCTAAACATAAAAGCCCCTCCTTTTTAATAGACGCAGAGCGCAAAGGGCATAGCGCAAAGCGTAAAGACCCAATAAAATTTTAACGCTATGCGCCATGGGCTCCGCGCTTTGCTTTTTTAGATGACCTTCACCTCTTTCAATCGGGCAATCCGCGTATTGTCGTATCCCAGAATCTCTCTGAGGATTTCTTCGGTCTGTTCTCCCAGCAAAGGCGGAGGAAGATGGTACTGGACCGGGGTTTCCGAGAACTTCATGGGAGAGCCGACGACCTTGAACTTGCCGACGGACGGATGTTCCATCTCCACCAACATTTCCCGCGCCAATACCTGCGGGTCGGCCAATACCCGGTCGATCGTGTTAATTGGACCGCTGGGAATTTCCGCCCCGGCCAGCAGGCTCAGCCACTCATCCGAGGTTTTTTGAAGAAAGACTTCCTGGAGAAAGGAGACCAGCTCCTTGCGGTTTTCTACCCGTTTGGGGTTAGTGGCGTAACGGGGGTCATCGGTCAGGTGCTCGACCTGGGCCAGCTTGCAAAACTTGCGCCACTGGTTGTCGTTGCCGACGCCGAGAGCGATGTAGACGCCGTCTTTAGCCTTGAAGGTCTCGTAGGGGACGATGTTGGGATGGGCATTTCCCGAACGCCGGGGAACTTTGCCGGAGATCAGGTAATTGCTGGCCTGGTTGGCCAGCCAGGCGACCTGGGAGTCCAGAAGGGCGATGTCGATGTACTGGCCCACCCCGGTCTTTTCCCGGTAATGCAGGGCGGCGAGCACGGCCGAGGAGGCAAAGAGACCCGCGGTGATGTCCACGATGGCTACTCCCACTTTCATCGGCGGGCCGTCTGGGTCGCCGATAATGGACATCAAGCCGCCCTGCGCCTGGATGACGAAGTCAAACCCCGGCAAATCGCGGTAGGGGCCGTCCTGTCCGTACCCTGTGACCGAAGCATAGATGATCTTCGGGTTGACGGCCTTGATATCCTCGTAACCCAGGCCCATCTCGGAGAGGCTGCCGGGAAGAAAATTTTCCAGCAGGATATCGCTTCTCCTGGCCAGCCGGCGAACAATCTCCTGTCCCTCTTTTTTCTTCAGGTCGATGGTAATGCTCTTCTTATTCCGATTCGCGAAGAGGTAGTAGGCGCTTTGACTCCCGGCCCAGGGAGGTCCCCAATGCCGGGTTTCGTCTCCTACTCCCGGCCGCTCAACCCGGATGATCTGGGCGCCCAGGTCGCCGAGTATCATGCTGCAATAAGGCATTGCCAGAACACGCGAGAGGTCAAGGACCTTAACATCTTTCAAAGCTTGGGGCATAAAACTCCCTTTCGTACTGAGGCCCAAAATGGGGGTATGGCCCCCCATCTCCCTATCCACACCCTAACA
>Ga0315282_10015470_pt1 | contig 11247 bp, 6 predicted proteins | sample YL17G07_20_MG_FD_203693 | JGI IMG/M metagenome (GOLD analysis project Ga0315282, IMG submission 203693) | Sediment microbial communities from Yellowstone Lake, YNP, Wyoming, USA - YL17G07_20 | ecosystem: Environmental > Aquatic > Freshwater > Lake > Sediment | place: USA: Wyoming | collected...
AGACGTAGCACATGGCCGGTCCCGCGAAGGACCCCGGGCGGGCGGGACCACCCATTCCACCGCAACGGCGTGGCAGCGGACCACAGGCCTTCGTGTCCGGTTTTCGTTCTCCTCGACAGCTTCAGTCGGTGACCTGCAACCCGATGAACATGGTTGCATCGCCCCGGCGTACGTAGAGAAGCACCGAATCGCCTTTTCTCACCTGGCTGATCCGCTGCTGGAACTCCTCGGCGGTAGTGACGGGCTGGAGGTTCACCTCCTGGATGACGTCTCCCTGTTGGATGCCTCGTTGGGCGGCCTGTCCGTCCGGGTCAACATCCGTGACGAGAACCCCGTGCTGTCCCTCCATGCCCCGTTGGCGCGCCATGTCCCCGGTGAGCGTCGCCACGGCCATACCGAGCCTGCTGATCGTGCTTTGGGACTGCTGCCGTCTCGCGGTGCGCTCCTCTGGCTGAAGGTACTTCGCCGGAAGCTCGTCGAGGGTCACGCGCACGGTGCGCTCATGGCCCTGACGTAGGATTCCGAGGGTGATCTCCTGCCCCGGGGGAGTGTTCGCGATGCGCAGGCGCAGGTCGTTCACGTCTCTGACCGGTGAACCGTTGATGCTCCGTATCGCATCTCCGTGTTGCAGGCCGGCGCGCGCGGCGGCGGTGTTCGCAACGACGTCCTTCACGAGCGCGCCGTGTCGGTCGGGCAGCCCCAGGCTGTTCTGGATTTCTGGGGTGACGGGTTGGATCTCCACTCCGAGGTAGCCGCGCACCACGCGGCCGTGCTCGATGAGCTGGTTCATAATGGCCCGGGCCAGGTTGATCGGGATGGCGAAGCCGACACCGGCGCTTGACCCGCTCGTCGAGCTGATGGCCGTGTTGATGCCGACGAGCCTACCCTCGACGTTCACGAGTGCCCCGCCCGAGTTGCCGGGGTTGATCGCCGCATCCGTCTGGATGAAGCTCTCAAACCCGGCATATCCCGTCTGCGACCCGGCGTCGATGATGCCGATGGTCCGACCGAGCGCGCTGACGATCCCCGCCGTCACCGTGTGCCTCAACTCCTCGCCGAACGGACTGCCGATTGCGACGACCCAGTTGCCGACCTTGAGACTGTCGCTGTTGCCGAGCTCGATGGTGGGCAGGTTGGTCCGATCCACCTTGACCACCGCGATGTCCGTGCGTGGGTCAGCGCCGACGATGGTTGCGTCCACCTCGTTCGTCTCGTCCGCGCCGATGACCACGGTGAGTTTGTCCGCACCCTCGATGACGTGGTGGTTCGTCAGGATGTACCCGTCCGAGGTGACGATCACCCCGGAGCCGATTCCCTCGCGCTTGAACTCCCTCTGGGGAGCGGGGAACAGGTCGCGGGGGAAGAAATCCGGCAGTTCCGGATGACCGGCGAAGGCGCTGCGCACGGTCCTCTGGCTCTTGATAGTCACCACCGCCGGAATGGCGTGTTCGGCAGCCCAACTGAACGCGTCGCTGAGCGCCTTCGCCGCCGCGAGTCCCGGCTGCGCAGACGGCGGTATCGTCGCAGGAGCCGGGGCTGCCAGGCGTGGTTGCGCCTGAGCACTGAGCGGTGCAATCGGAGTGTCCACCGCCGGTCCGCTTGCCGATATCACCAGTCCCATGCCCATTCCGACTGCGAGCAGGGAAAGTGCCACGAGGATAGTTCTCCATCTCATGATCCATCAGTCCTTCCAGTGTAGTCTCATGCGTGAGATGCCGCCCCGTATTCCCCTTGACATATCATAATCGAATCTCTCTGGCGCGATGGCTCCGTGCAACGCTTGCCACCGCGGCCGGTGTATCCGCGTTCGTCTCCGGAACGCTCCCGAACATCCCACGATACAATGAGTTGAACGCAGATCTCGGAGGGCCGGTTCCACGTTGCTCCCCGGTGCGTGAGCGGAGCTTGAGGTCGGCATGACAGGATTGAACCTCCGACGCCGGGGCCGTACACTCCCGTACGGCTCGCGTTCAGTCTTCCGGGTGGGATGGAGAGATGGAGGTGAAGGCGGGCTTCCTCTACCGTTCCGGCGAACGAGGAGTGCTCGACCTCGTCAAGCACCTGCTTGACGGATAGCCCATCAAATCGAGGTATGCGGCGAAGACTGTCACCACGCTTCCCTGTGAGGAAACCCATGACGCTCCAGACCGACATCTCCTACCGCCCCGACAGCGAGCGCGGATTGCTCGACGTGATGATCCCCGACGGCGCAGGTCCGTTTCCGGTGGTCGTGTGCATCCACGGTGGGGGGTGGGCCGGAGGCAAGAAGGACATGCTCTATCCCTACGGGGAGATCCTCCAGAAGATGGGAATCGCCTCGGTCTTCCCGCTTTATCGAGTCACGAGCACCGACGCACATCCGGCGCAGGAGGAGGACATCTTCGCGGTGCTCGGTTGGATTGCGTACCATTCTCGGGACTACCCGTTCGACATCGGGCGAATCGGTTTGACGGGCGCGTCGGCGGGCGGGCATCTTTCGGCGCTCGTCGGGCTGAAAGCGACGAGGATGCACAACCTGCCGTACACCGTTCGGTGCATCCTGCCGGTATGCCCTGTGACAGACCTGACCGCGTTCTTACGGGACAATCCCAACATCAGGGATGTGCTGGAGGCCCTCGTCGGGGGGAAGATCGAGGAGAACGAAGCGAGGATGCGGGACGCTTCGCCGGTCACTCACGTCCACCGGCACGCACCCCCATGCCTGTGCGCCCACGGCGGGGCTGACGGTGTTGTCCCGCACACCCAGTCGCTGGAGCTGGTCGAGGCACTTGCGGGACTGGGTGCGCAGGCTGAGGCGATCATCGTGCCGGGTGTCGGTCATGCGGCGTTCATGCCCGATAGCGAGCCCCCGGAGCCGCTCGGGGGACGGAAGGCATTCGAGCAGTTCTTCCGCAAGCATCTTCTCGAAGCCGCAGCGGCACGCCCGGCGAGGTCCTACGGCTCGCGCACGCCTCGGAGGAGGCGGCCGGGCGGGAGAGCGTCGGCGTAGGCAGCGGTTGACCTCGTTCGGGTCGTCCATCCTCAGACCGACCTCGCCGGTCCGGCCTCGTCCCGGCGTGATTGCTCGACCTCCTTGACGCAGCTTCGCTCCGTTCAGAACCTCCAGCAGGCGTACGCGGAGATTCCCGCGCCGCCGTACTATGGGTCCGCAGGGCAGCCGTCGCTTTCTGCTCTGTCGGATGCAGGCCGGGACGTTGCGATAGAGGAAGTCCGGTCTCCCCGTCTCGGTAGGCTGCCAATGGGAGTAGTTCGGTGAGGATGTTTTCTCTCTACGATCTGCCCACCCGTGCCGACCGCGTGAGCTTTGCCGGTGCTGGTGCCTTCTCCGGCGAGGAGCGAGTGCCCGGCGCGTTGTCCGAGGCGGCGGCGCGCTTCTACGAACGGGGTGGGTTTTCGAGGTGCGGTCTCCGAGAGATGCCGAGGAGATCGTGGTCGACAACGTGGAGCATCCCGTCGGATTCGGTGACGTGGTTGTCTTGGGTCCGGGGGACAGGTACCACGGCGTCGCCGACGACGTGGACCCGTTCGTCTTGCTCACGTTCGTGGTGCGGGCAGCCTGATGTCGGACGTGCTGGCGAGTCTCGTCGGAGGCGGTTCACCGTTCGGGATGACCATGAGGGATTGAGCAGCGATGCGAAGCATCAACGGGAAAACCCAGATCGTCGCGGTGATCGGCGACCCCATCAGCCACACGCTTTCGCCGAAGATGCATAATGCGGCACTCGATGCGCTCGGTCTGAACTGGGTGTACATCGCCTGTCACGTGCGTCCCGAACACGTGTGCGGCGCGGTAGATGCAGTCCGCGCGCTCGGATGGAGAGGGATGAACGTGACCGTGCCCCACAAGCAGGCGGTGATGCCGTTCCTCGATGAGTTGAGCGTCGCGGCGCGTGCGGTCGGTGCGGTGAACACGATCGTGAACCGGGACGGGAGGCTCATCGGCGACAATACCGATGTGGTGGGCATCCTTCGCGCCGTGACAGATGGGGCAGGGGTGGCGGAATGGCCGGAACACGTCGTCGTCTTGGGTGCGGGGGGCGCCGCCCGTGGGGTCGTCTACGCACTCACCACGGTTGCGTTCGTCAGGCGGATCACGATCCTCAATCGCACCGTCGAACGTGCGGAGAGGCTCGCCGAGGAGTTCTCAGGAGCCGCTGCAGCGACCGGATGCCCGCTCGACCAAGAGCACGCCGTTCCCGCGATACGCGACAGCCGACTAGTCATCAACGTGACAAGCCTCGGTCGAGGCGAACTTGCCGACCAGTCGCCCATCGCTGACGATTGGCGGTGTTTTCACCCCGACCTGGTGTGCATCGACTCGAACTATAGCCCGCCGGAGACGCGCCTTATGCGGCAGGTGAGAGCCGCCGGGGGAACCGCGTTCAACGGTATCGACATGCTGGTCTACCAAGGCGCACGCTCGCTGGAGCTCTGGACCGGCAGGGAGGCACCGGTCGCAGTCATGCGTCGGTCGCTCACGGCCTGATAGCGCGCCGCTGGTTCCACAAGCGTGCCGGGTACCTCAGCCGGGCGCGGGGGCCTTGAGGCGGTTCATCCTCGGTGAAACGCGACGGCACGACACTCGTCAGGGGATCGCTCGGTGTGAGGTGGTCTGGGGGTGGTGTACCGCGGGACATCCCGGTGAGATGCTCCAGCGACAGGCCTCGCAGAAGAACGGGGCTTGCGGATGGTATCGCCCTCGGCTGTCGGCCAGAGCGGGATCACGCGGCGGCGGGCCCCATCAAGTACCGCTTCAGGAACACCTCCAAGGCGTCGGCGAACGGTCCGGTGATGTTGTGCTCGTGTGCTTCGGCTCGCATGTCGAGGCGATCTTCCGCGTCGTAGAGCCGGTAGATCTTTCGGGTCATCGCCTCAATGCTGTCGAAGCCGCTGACGGGCCACCAGTTGTCCCCCAGATTCGCGCGCACCAACAGCGGACGGGGTGCAATGGCCGCGTGGAGGTGCTCCACATCGCAGACCCGGAGGATGCCGAAGGGGAAGGGAGAGGTGTCGGCGTTCGCCTGGTAACTGGCCATCTCTGCGAAGTGAACCGCGAACGTGGACGCGGCGCAGATGGGCGCGGCAGCGCAGAATCCTTCGTCCAGCGCGGCGGCAAGCCAGGTGTCCATCCCTCCCTGGCACAGCCCGGCCACGGCCACCCGTTCAGCATCCACGTCGGGTCGGGCGCGAAGATACTCGCCGCACCGCATCGTCTCGGCGGCCCGCAGCGCGAGCTGGCTCATACCCAGTACATGACCCATGCCCATGACCAAAGTCATGCCGTTCGGCACGGCGGCGCTGATGAAGCTGGTCTCGCCAAATGGCGCGTGGTCGAGAACCAGGACGACCATGGCCTGCCCGGCCATCCGGGCGGCGAATTGCTGGTAGGCCGGCTCCCACTTGGTCTGCGGCCATCCCGGGTTCCATACCAGCGCCGGCATCCGCTCCTCAGGAGGCCGGGCAGGCACGAAGACGAATGCCGGGATGGCGTAATCGTCGTCCACGAATACATCCACCCGCTCCACCATGCAGTCCGCTCCGAGGCAGACACGCCCGCGTACGGTGCTGTCGCGGAGCTGAGGGAATCGGGGGAGGCCGATCACCTCGGGCAGGGCGCGGCGCATGTGACTGCGGAATGTCTCCCACGCCTCCCGAGTTGGGAAGTCCCGCGGCAGGTTCAGCGCCTGCTGCATGACCTGCTTCTGCAACCAGCGGATGGCATTCGTTCTCAGGCCGGGAGGCTCGCCCGTGAAATGGTGGCGCAGATCCTTGTCGACGTTCATGGGAGGATCTCTCGCTGTGTTAACCAGTCGTTCATCTGTTTCAGGCCATCTCCCTGGCGGCCCGCGAAGCCATCTTCGCCCATCGGGTGATCCGCCCCGGGTCGTGGCAGAACGTATGGGTATCCTTCATGACGATGTGGATCGCGCAGCCGCGCGCAATCTCCAGCGTCCCACGGATCTCCCGCTCGGCCTCGTCCCACGCAGGTGACGGGGCGCAGACGTAGGCCGGGTTGGGCTTGTACACGTAGACGAATCGCTTCCCGATCTTCTCCGCGGCCAGCGCGCGGTTGCTCCATGCCGGAACGGCAAGCCAGCGCAGATTGGGAATCCGGGAGATGAGCAGGTCGAACTTGTGATCCAGCGGTTCGCAGCAGCCGTAATCGACCAGACCGAAACGCCGCACGAGTGGTAGCTGATAGTGCAGCACGAATTCCTCGAATTGGGCGGGGCCCACTCCGACCGTCTCCTGCGATTCCGCCCAGCAGATGCAGTCGGTCGCGCGGGCTGTACCGGCGTAATCCGGTTTCGGCAGGGCGCGCGTCGGGCTCAGCCCCCCCGACCCGGTAACGTGGTCCGGCCCGTTGTTCAAGCCAAGGGCGTCTTCGCCCTCGAAGAGGTCCAGCTCATGGAGGAAGTCGTCGCGCAGGAACCCCATGAGGCGGTGGATCAGCCCCGGTTGCGCGTACATGTCGAGCATCATGTGCTCGAGGCCGCGCATGTGGATCAGGACGCGCGTCAGACCGTACCGCCAGTGGGTTCTGCCCACCCGCCGGACCGCGAGGACGTCGCCGACCAGGTCGTCGGCCAGGGACGCGGCCCGGTTCGTCGCTTCGTGATCAATGGTCACCGGGCGGAAGTGCAGTCGTTCAAAGTCACGCTCACTCGTGATCACCGGCTCAATGTGGTATGCGCCTAGCGGCTTTGCCGTGCTGGTTGTTCGCAGCGCAAAACCATAGTCGTCGTAATTTGCGCCCTCTACCTGCACCGGTACATCCAGTGTGGCAAGAATGGGGTAGTCGTCGGGTATGTGCTCGTGCCGAATCAGCTTCCGCCGCAGCGTTCCCTCGATCCACCGTAGCGACGGGTCGCACTCGCAGCGCAGCCAGGCTTCATCGATGTTCGCCCAGCCGCCCTGCGGATCGGCGAACACCATCGGTCGCTCCGGCTGGAGGTCGTTGCACTGCGTCCACAGCCGCGCCTTGTCTGCCTGCTCCGGCGCGGACGCAATCTCGGCAACTCGATGCGCCAGCTCTCGAAGGACTTCACGATCCTTCCGCGTGACTCTCATGCGCTCTCCGCTCGGCGAACCTGCTCCGGGGGTCAGGCGGTTCCGGCGAGGGTCCCAGCCGTGCCTTCTCGCCGTACGGCGCCCAGTACTGGCGCTCGCATCGGAGGCAAGGAGGATCTGCGCCAACTGCGAGAAGTCTCCCCATGTGGACGTGGGTGGCGGTACGGCTGCAAGGCGGCGTGGGTGTCGTAAGAGTCAGGCACGTCGAAACTTGCATCCGGGCGCCCTCCTTTTCGACGGCAGTTGCCACGATGGAGTGCCGAGATACACCTTACACGATGATATCCCTGTTCGAGGGGAAACTCCAACTGACGGGGATCTGCGACCCGGCCCGGTGAGGCGGCATGATGCGAGGGTTCGTAAGGTGATGTTGCTTCGCTAGCACGCGAGTTCACTCGTGGTCGCCGGCTGTCGCCGGTCCTGCGCGTCTTCGTCTCGGAGCGGGTTGCGGTGGTGCGGTAGGGGCGTAGCGCGCTACGCCCCTACGGAATACCGCCGAACCGATTACGTCGTCGCCTTCTTTGCTTCCGCCAGGGCCGCGTCCTTCTCATTGAGGACCGCCTGCGCCGCCGCGAGCCTCGCGATGGGCACGCGGAACGGCGAGCAGGAAACGTAGTTCATCCCCACCCGGTAGCAGAACTCGACGGACGCCGGGTCGCCGCCGTGTTCACCGCAGATGCCGACCTTGAGCTTCCGGCGAGTCCTGCGCCCCCTCTTGATGCCCATCTCCACGAGCTGCCCGACGCCTTCCTGATCGAGGGTCTGGAACGGATCGTCCGGCCAGACCTTGTGCTCGATGTAGAAGGGCAGGAACTTCCCGGCGTCGTCGCGGCTGTAGCCACAGACCATCTGCGTCAGATCGTTCGTGCCGAAGCTGAAGAACTCGGCTTCTTTGGCGATCTGATCGGCGATGAGCGAGGCGCGCGGCACCTCGATCATCGTGCCGACCATGTAGTCGATCTTGATGCCCTGCTCCTTCATGACCTGCTTGGCGACCGCGACGACCAGGTCCTTCTGCTGCTTCATCTCGCCCATCGTGCCGACAAGCGGGATCATGATCTCCGGATGCACCTTCACGCCTTCCTTCGCGCAGATGCACGCCGCTTCCATGATGGCGCGAGCCTGCATCTCGCTGATCTCCGGATAGGTCATGCCGAGGCGGCAGCCGCGATGGCCCAGCATCGGGTTCAGTTCGTGGAGCTGAGCGACCTTCTCTTTGATCCGTTCCGGGCTGCGGTTGATCTTGTACGCAAGTTCCTCGACCTGATCGTCCTCGTTCGGCAGGAACTCGTGGAGCGGCGGGTCGAGCGTGCGGATCGTCACCGGCAGGCCGTCCATGGCGCGGAAGATGCCGATGAAGTCCTCGCGTTGCATCGGGAGGATCTTCGCGAGTGCCTTCTCGCGCCCCTCTACATCGTCGGCGAGGATCATCTCGCGCACCGCGTCGATGCGGTCGCCACCGAAGAACATGTGCTCGGTGCGACACAGGCCGATGCCCTCCGCACCGAACTCGCGAGCGACTTTCGCATCGTGCGGCGTGTCCGCGTTCGTTCGGACACCCATCTTCCGGATTTCGTCCACCCAGCCCATCAGCGTCGCGAAGTGGCCGGAAATCTCCGGCTCCTTCGTCGGGACCTGACCGAGGATGACCGCTCCGTCGGAACCATCGATGGAGATGAAGTCGCCTTCCTTCACCGTATAGCTCTTGCCGCCGGAGGTGACGCTGAACTGCCGCTGCGCATAGCTCACCGTGAGCGCCCCGCAGCCGACGACGCACGGCTTGCCCATACCGCGCCCAACGACCGCCGCGTGTGAAGTCTTCCCACCGTGCACCGTGAGGATGCCCTGCGACGCGGCCATACCGCCGATGTCTTCCGGGCTGGTCTCCAGACGGACCAGGATGACCTTCTCCCCCTTCGCCGCATGAGCTTCCGCGTCGTCGGCGTTGAAGTACACCTTGCCGACCGCCGCGCCGGGGGAGGCGTTCAGGCCGCGCGCGAGCAAGGTCGCCTTGTCTTTCGCCTTGGGGTCGAACATCGGGTGCAGGAGCTGGTCGAGCTGCGCCGGGTCAATCCGGGCGACGGCGGTGTCCTTGTCGATGAGCCGTTCCTTCACCATTTCGACCGCCAGACGCACGGCAGCCTGCGCCGTACGCTTGCCGGTCCGCGTCTGGAGCATGAAGAGCTTCTGCCGCTCGATGGTGAACTCGACATCCTGCATGTCCCTATAGTGTTCTTCGAGCTTCTTCCGGATACCGTCGAGTTCTTGGTACGCCTTCGGCATCATCTTGCCGAGCTCGGCGATCGGCTGCGGCGTGCGGATACCGGCAACTACGTCCTCGCCCTGGGCGTTGACGAGGTACTCGCCATAGAAGAACTTCTCGCCGGTTGAGGGATCGCGGGTGAAGGCGACGCCCGTGGCGGAATCGTCGCCCATGTTCCCGAAGACCATCGCCTGCACGCTGACGGCGGTTCCCCAGTCTCCCGGAATCTTGTAGATCTTCCGGTACCTGACGGCGCGTGCCCCCATCCATGAACCGAATACGGCGTTGATCGCGCCCCAGAGCTGCTCCTTCGGGTCCTCCGGAAAGTCGAGGCCCCGCTTCTTCTTGACCTCCGCCTTGAACTGCTTGACGAGGTCCTTGAGGTCCGCCGTCGTCAGGTCGGTGTCGTTCTTGACGCCCTTCTCGGTCTTCTTTTTGTTAATGACAACCTCGAACGGGTCTTCCTCGTCCTTTGATTCTGGCTTGAGGCCGAGCACCACATCCCCGTACCCCTGGACGAAGCGGCGATAGCTATCCCACGCGAACCGGTCGTTTCCCGACTGCTTGACGAGGCCTTTCACCGTCGTGTCATTGAGCCCGAGGTTGAGAACTGTATCCATCATGCCGGGCATCGAGGTACGCGCACCGGAACGGACCGAGACCAGAAGCGGGTTGTTCGGGTCGCCGAACTTCTTGCCTATGCCCTTCTCAATGTGCCGAAGTCCGGCTTGTACCTGCTCGTTCAGTTCAGCCGGGTATTTCCTGTCGAGCTTGTAGTACACCGTGCACATCTCGGTGGTGATCGTGAACCCCGGAGGGACAGGAATCCCCAGACCGGCCATCTCGGCGAGGTTTGCGCCCTTGCCACCGAGGAGATTCTTCATCTTGGCGTTCCCTTCGGCGGTTCCGCCGCCGAAGAGGTATACATACTTCTTGGGATCAGCCATTAGCTTCCTCCGTGTGTGCTTGCGTCATGTGGTGGGTGGAAAGCTGACGGTGATGTCTTGCCGGGTAGGCCGCCGGGGGCGGGCACATGCGGTGAGATGTCGGGGCATCCGTTCCCTCACACCAGCATTCCGGACAGAACCACCTGTGGGAACAGCGCAATGAGCTTACTAATATACCGAACCGGCACGGGGGCTACAAGCATCTCGTCCCTTGTTCCAGGCTCATCCTGACGTGGGATTCTACGACGGTCGCCTCGCCCCGTCGTCTGCTGCCGCGCCCGTCACCGCTCCAGATACCCCAGCTCCCTCAGATCGGAATCCTTCTTCATCCAGTCCCGCTTCACCTTCACGTACAGGTCCAGGTAGACCGGGCGACCGAGGAACTCCTCGATCTTACTGCGGGAGATCTGCCCAATCTTCTTCAGACGCGCCCCCCGCTGGCCGATCATGATCCCCTTCTGGGAATCCCGGTCCACGTAGATCGTCGCCTGCACGTAGTCCTTCGGCTGCCGCTCGACGAACTGTTCGACGGCGACGGCGGAGGTGTACGGCACTTCCTCCCGTGTCAGGTCGAAAACCGTCTCCCGGACGAGTTCGGCGACGAAGAACCGCTCCGGCTGGGTCGCCAGAACGTCCGGGGGATAGAGGAACGGTTCTTCCGGCAGGCACTCGTAGATGGCATCGCCGACGGTGCGCAAGTTGATCTCGTGCAACGCCGAGATCGGGATCGTCCCAACGGGATACGCGCTCAGGTCGACCTCAGCTTCGGCGAGGTCGATCTTGTTGACGACGTAGACTGCCGGCTTCCCCGTTCCCCGCGCCAGGTCCACCGCACGCTGTATGAGCGGCTGATCGGGTCGCGAGTAGTCGAACAGGGCCAGCGCTACATCGGCATTCCGGAGGGACCGTTCGATCTGGGCGGCCATCGCTTCCTGGAGGCGATACCGAGGCGCCTCCACCATTCCC
>Ga0315282_10015471_pt1 | contig 11247 bp, 8 predicted proteins | sample YL17G07_20_MG_FD_203693 | JGI IMG/M metagenome (GOLD analysis project Ga0315282, IMG submission 203693) | Sediment microbial communities from Yellowstone Lake, YNP, Wyoming, USA - YL17G07_20 | ecosystem: Environmental > Aquatic > Freshwater > Lake > Sediment | place: USA: Wyoming | collected...
GCCTCCTTCTTGTCCGCCGGAATACCCACACCATCGTCCTCACAGACGATCACGAGCCCACGATGGGTTTCCTGTGACGAGATCCGGATCGTGGTCATCTGTCCGCCGCCATACCTGAGCGCGTTGTCGATCAGGTTGTAGAACACTCGCACGAGGAGCGGATCAGCATATACCTCAAGGGTTGGGCTGTCAGTTTCAACAGCGATTCCCCGCAAGGGAAGGTTCTCTCTCGCATTGACAACACTCTCGTGCACATTCTGCCATACCGGTGCATGTATCCCCAGGTCCTGGTAGTCCTTCGTGAACAGAATTTGGGTTTGCATCGTACTTGCGATGTTCTGTTCCTTTGTAATGAACTCTGCCAGCTTTACGGGATCGTCAAGGATCTCCCGCGAGAGTTCGAGGTATCCATTCAGCGCGAGCAACTGGTTGACGATGTCGTGCCGGGTGATGTTCGAGAGCAGGTTCAGTTTCTTGTTCGCCAGCCGCACCGCATTATGCAGTACCTTCTGCTCGGTGATGTCAACAAGCACGATCAGGCTTGCAGGCGCTCCCTCAAACTCGATTTGGCAGCCGTTGATGATCATTGTCCTCCGACTACCATCCCGACTCATGACATCAATTTCATATGGCTCCACCGGTTCGCCGCTCATCCTCCGGCGTACTGCGGCTGCAACGCGCTCGTGATATTCCGGGGCGATAAAGTCGATGATCTGCCGGTTGAGCGCCTCATACGGCTGGTATCCCAGTGTTTTCACAGCCGCAGGATTCGTGTAAAGGATGATGCCGTTCTTATGCACGAGGATCAGTTCCGGCACATGTTCAAGAAGAGAACGGTACTGCTCTTCGCTCTCCCGCAGCGCTTCCTCCACCCGTTTGCGATCGGAGATGTTTATGTGCTGGATGACGGCATTGGTAATTTTACCATGAGTATCTTTTACCGGGAATATGGTTACATCAAGAATGACCGATGCCGGTCTGGCAAGGTCCAGGGCGTTCAGCTTTCCCGTATCATAGGTGATCTGAAAATGCGCCACCTGCCCTTTATCAAAGACATCCCTGACCAGCGGCAGAAAACCCTGTTTTTTAACGAGGTTGTCACTGAGTATATTGTATTTTCCGACCACATCCATTTCTGAGATGTTCAGGAGATCACAGCATGCCTTATTGATGCGGATTAGAGTTCCGTTCTCATCGGAAATCCACATTGATGTCGGGCTCTGGTCAATCAGGTTGTTCAGGAATGTGAGTGAATTTTGCAGCTCCTCTTCCGCCCGCTTGCGCTCGGTGATATCCTGGTTTGCTCCATGGGTTTTGACCGTCCTACCTTCAGCATCTTTCGTAATTCCATACCGCACGATGATATGCCGGATCGCGCCATCCCTGCGGATAATACGGTGCTCGATCTGCGTCGTATAGTTTGGGTCAGTGGCAGTTATCGCCTTTTGTACTTCGTCGGCGACTACGCCCACTTCATCCGGGTGAACGAATTCCCGTGCGTAAACTTCCGCCGGCATCTGGTACCCACCCTCCCGCTCTGCCGTTGTGCCATACAGGGCATAGAACCGGTCGTTGAAGGTAAAGATGCCTGAGGCAACATCAAACTCCCAATTCACCAGATTTGCGAGGTCCATCGCTTCCGCGAGTTGGATCTGGCTCTTTATGAGCGCCTGCTCCGATGCTTTGCGCTCGGTGATGTCCCGGATAAATCCATCGCTGCCGGTAACCCTTCCTTTGCTATCGAACGTAAACTGAACATTCATTGACACCCAGAAACCGGAACCGTCCTTTCTCATCCCTTCGCAGATATAATCATGAACTTCGCCCTGCTCCTTCACGATGCGGATAATCTCCTGCCGCTCTTTTGGATGCCGGTACAGGGACGCAGCAGGGAGCCCGATCAGGTCATTCACCGAATCATACCGGAAGAGACGGGCTGCCGAGGGACTTGCCATGATAATATGCCCTTTTGCATCTGCCCGGACATAGGCGTCCTGCATATTGTCGAGAATACTATGGTATTGTTTTTCGCTCTCCCGGAATGCATCTTCTGCTTTCTTAATATCGGTAGTATCCCTTCCTACCGACTGGTATTCGACAACATGTCCATTCAAATCAAAGATCGCCCGGTCGTTCCACTGCTGCCAGCGGACTTCTCCGGATGGCATGATGATCCGGTGTTCAACGGTAGCGACCGGATTCTCCGGGGTAAGTGATACAAGGTGCTGTCTCATCAGACGGGCATCTTCGGGGGGCAGAACAACAGAATGGGGATGGGCGAGGCACATGTCTTTATCGAGGCTGAAATACCGGCAGTATGCATCGTTGACAAACGTGAGTCTGCCGTCAGCCGTGAACCGGCAGATGAATTCGGTCTGGTCCTCGACAACTGCCCGGTACCGCTCCTCGCTTTCCCGAAGTGCCTGCTCTGTGTTTTTATAATCAGTGATATCGAGGAGAGACGCAATGCTCTTTTTTGTGCCGGAGATAACATCGACCGAGAGAAAAATAGTGCGGATTTCCCCGCTCTTTCTCACAAACCTGAACTCGTAATTCCGTTCTGCCAGCGTCCGGTCTTTCCGGCGGAGGCGGTGCTGGGCGAGCATCCGCTCCAGATCCTCCTTTACGACAAACTCAGTCCAGCGTATCTTCCCTTCGATTTCCTCCCTGGGATACCCGCTGATGACTGCAAACCCCTCATTCGCAAGACTGATAGTTGCGTCTTCTTCGATAATGACCGAGGCTGTCCCGGTGTTCTCAAAGAGGGCGCGATAATATGCCTCGCTCTTTTTGAGCGCCTCTTCCGCCTGTTTGCGATCAGTGATATCCCGGACAAATCCATCGGTGCCGGTGACCCTTCCCTTGCTGTCGAACGTAAACTGAACATTCATCGACGCCCATAAACCGGAACCGTCCTTTCTCACCCCTTCGCAGATAAAATCATGAACTTCGCCCCGCTCCTTCACGATGCGGATAATCTCCTGCCGCTCTTTTGGATGCCGGTACAGGGATGCAGCAGAGAGCCCGATCAGGTCACTTGCCGAATCATACCGGAAGAGACGGGCTGCAGAGGGGCTTGCCATGATAATATGCCCTTTTGCATCTGCCCGGATATAACCGTCCTGCATACTGTCGAGAATACTGTGGTACTGTTTTTCGCTCTCATGGAGTGCATCTTCTGCCGTTTTCCGTTCGGAGACATCGTTGTAGATGGCGACGATCTCTCCTGTCGGGAGCCGGTATATCCAGTTCTCCCGCCATGCGCCGGAAACACTGGCATCCCGGTAGACTGCCGTAGGGAAAAACTCGGGCTGTCCTGTCCTCAAGACCCGCTGGAAAACAGAGAAGATACCGAACTCTTTCACGCCGGGAAATACTTCGGTGACACGCCTGCCGATCACTTCCTCTTTTTTAATATGTTCAATGGCTTCCGCTGCGGCGTTGAAATCCCTGAATACAAAGTCCTCGCCATGGAGAACCGCCTCATAGATCGCAACACCGCTCGGCATCCCGGAGAAGAGCTGCCGGAACTTCTCTTCGCTCTCGCGTCGCTCCGCTTCCGCCCTCTTCCGTTCATCGATAAACCGGGTGGTGATAACAACACCATCAATGCCGGGCACCCCGATAAGGTTCTTCCCGATGGATTCTACCCATATATACGATCCGTCTGCTTTACGGATCCGGAACTCGGTCGGTACACCGTTGTTGGTTTTCGCATATATCTTCGAGAACTCCTCTTTCACCAGTGCGAGATCATCGGGATGGATGAATTCGAACGGATCCCTGCCGAGAGTATACCCGGAAGGATACCCAAGCTGCCGGCTTGATGCTGCCGTGTCAAAGACGATCCGCCCATCCCGGTTAAGGATCCGGATGATGTCGGATGCATTCTCAACCAGCGCACGGAACCGCACCTCGCTTTCCAAAAGAGCCTTTTCATCAATGTGGTGCTGCACTGCACGCTGGACTTTGTGTACCAGTTCGGCGAACTGCGACTTTGCCTCGCCGCCTTTCTGGATATAGAAGTCTGCTCCCGCATTGAACGCCTCAATCACCACCTCTTCACGCCCCTTTCCCGTAAAGATGATGAAGGGCGTTGTATTACCCTCTGCTTTGAGATGCCTGAGGAACGCGATGCCGTCCATGTCGGGCATCTGGTAATCTGAGACGATCGTGTCAAATCTCTCCTGCCTAAGAATCCGGATCGCTTCGGCTGCACTTGTTGCAACCGTTACGGCGAAATCCCCGTATCGTTCGAGAAATACCTTGGCGAGTTCGAGAAGGGAGGGTTCGTCATCGACATAGAGGACCCGGATTACCGTTGCCATCATGCACCATTCCTATCCATCTTGGCAGGTTTTCGTCCTGCTCCTAGGATGCCTGGCGGGTGATATTCTCCATCACAAAGAGATTGACCCGATTTGACTTGTTATCCGTGAGAAGGCTCGTTTTGATTATTCCACAGTTTCACCAGGTGCACCTGTAAGTGATGATGAGAATACGTAGTAATAATAGTTATGATATGGGAAAGTGAAGAGCGGCTATAGGTATGGGAATAGACAAAAACCCCGTAACGCCATACTTTACCGATGGTCCAAATCCTTGTTCAAAACTATTTGATTTTGGTTCTGAAAGAGGACATCGCTGGCATGGGACGAGATCAAAAAGATGGAGCAGGTGCCGGAGACGGAGAGCCTCCTTTCACCTGAACTGATCGAGGCGCTCAAACAAAAGTACCATTATTGCATCATCGGATTCGCCAGTCCCGAAGATTGTACCCCTCTCGGCTGCGGGGGGGCTATCTTTTAATGACGAACGGGGCGGCGCTGGTGAGGATTGGGCTTTCGGTGTTTGGTTGGTTCGGCTAAATAGATCCGGACAGAAATACCAGCGGATGCTGACGCAGTTGGTTCGTCATTCGGTATCCGTCTCACGATGCTGCGTTGGTGCTTTGAGTACAGGGTCATCCCTCCACGGAGAAGTCCTTTTTGCCGGTTCCACAGCACAATACCGTGAGATCAGTACGGGCGAAGTGGAGATCGCCCGGGCCTACCCTCCGGAAAAAAATCATCACACCCGTACAATCCGGCTATTCCTGCTCACAAGCACATTATACGCATCGTGCGCCTTGTTATACCGCACCAGCACATTCTCCAGTTGAATGATCGACCCGTACGGGGCGGACAGGATCACCTCATTTCCCGTGGTGATATGAAACGCCGGAAGAACGGCATACACCGGTTTTGTTGCCGAACCGTCACACATGCGGAACATGTGCGTCTGTTTGTCTCCCAGTTCCTCTGACATCTTTGCTGCGATGATATTCACCCGTTTTTCTACATGCCGGTGAATCTGCGACAACCTCAGGCACCGTGATCCGGCGGGAACCCGGAATGTCTCGCGGATTTTTCCGTCCTTACGGAGGATCACGTAACTGTACTTGATATCGGTGTTCACGTACCGGAACGGTTCATCACAGGCGGCAAGTGTATTCATGATATGGGTGGGGCGGATTTTTGGGGCGGTGACAAAACTCCAGCACCGGTCCGGCGTGCAGTTCGTGGTATGGATAAACGAACAGGGGGCATATATGGATAGTCCCCGCTTTTTTAATGCGAGGGAGAGCGTGCGTAAACCCGTGGATGTGACCTCTTCAGCGGGTTCGACGATGAGGACCATGCCATCGTCACAAAGCCGCTCTGCATAACGCATCACGAGATCCGCACGCTGTTCGATGGACGACCCGCTCAATTCGTTAAGCACATTGGAAAAGATCATAAGATCGATCCCTTCCGGCAGCAGTTTCTCCGAAAAAGCGGTAATATCTGCTTTCACCGGGGGAATTATCGTGACGTGGGCATTTTTTTTGGCACCATGTTCTGTCAGGAACATAAATGCCTCGATGTGTTCTTCCGACCGTTCAATCGAATGAATGGTCGCCTGTGCTGTATCAAGCCGGGAATAGAAATCAGCGATGGCAAGCGGCACGACACCCGGACCTGTCCCGGCATCAAGAATGGTCATCTCTTCTTTCAATAACCCGTCACATGCGAGCTGGGCGAGCAGGTGTTGTGCCTGCATAAAATAGACCGGAAAATGGTACGCGAGATACCCTAGAACACTGTAGCCTTTCGTATACCGGAGGGCACGTTTGTGCGTCGGTTTCCGGTAATCGTCTTTCTGGGCGACAATCGCCCGGCGGAGCCGTTCTAAAATGACCGGGTCTGTCCATTCCTTCCCCACCTTTTTTGTGATATACTGTTCAATTGCCCGCTCAAGGACCGGAGGAAACGAACTCCCGTCAAAAAATACGTCAATCCGTTTCTCTTCTTCCTCGTTTAAGGTATGTGGTTGCGGGGGGAGAAGGTGCGAGATCTCATAATCCCCGCCAATCTTTTTTGCGAGAAGCCCCATCTCTTTGAATTTTGGTGAGAGTACGGTATAGATCTGGTGCACTGGCATCGGCTCATCGAGATAAGGAATAATCTCTGTAAGAAAAAAAGACGGTTTCATACCGGAGACATATTTTATTGTGGAGATGAGTTGTTTTTCGGTCATGCCTTTACGGATACTTGGCGAGGGACAATATTACATCTTTGGATGACGGTCATCCGCCCGGTGCAGTGCCGGGATTCCCGCGTCAGGCTCATATAGCGGTACAGCGGAGATGGTAATACGAGAACGATGTGCGGCAGGTATTCGCTTGTCTGTATCGATGACCTTGGCAACCGGTTCCGGGTGTTCAACCCGATGATAGGCGCCCGTTCGCAGTTCAATATCCCGCCAGGAGACGAGATGCCGGTGATCGTGAGAGCACAGGAAAACGAACTCGTGATGATGCAGTGGGGTTTACTCCTTCACCGGGTACAGGGGCAGAAACCTGCACAACCGCTCATCAATGCACGGGCAGAAACACTCTCGGAGAAACCCTTATTCCGGAGCCTTCTTGCGAACCACCGGTGCCTTGTCCCCGCGACCGGTTATTTTGAGTGGAAGACCGAAGGGCACCGGAAGACGCCGTTTTATATCTCGCTTAAAGGCAGCCCGTGTTTTGCATTCGCCGGGTTGTATGACGCGTGGCACGATCCGGCAGGGAAAAAGACCGCTGCATATACGATCATCACGACAGCACCGAACGAACTGGTGGCTGCCATCCACAACCGGATGCCGGCAATCCTGAAACGGGAGGATGAGGAGCGCTGGCTTTCCGGTAAAACGTTCAACAATGGTCACCTGAACGATATCCTCGTCCCGTATCCACCCGAGGAGATGACAATGTTTCCGGTATCCTCTCTCGTCAACAATCCCTCCATTGATGATAAGCGGGTGATCGCACCATTGAATTCTTTGGACACGTAGACAGAGTATATGGAGTGAGACGATGCTCGACAAGTGCCCCGGTGCAGCGAATATCCGGACCCCTACGCTCGCGATTAAAAAATGCCCACAATGCGGTGAAGAAGTGGAACTGTTCTCAAACGACATCTCAGTGAAGTGCAGCCGGTGCGGGTTTGTTGTCTACAACGACATCGCGTCCTGCGTCCAGTGGTGCAGACACGCCAGGGAGTGTGTCGGTGAGGAGATGTACCGGAAACTGACGCAAAAAAAGGACGGGTAACCGGTTTATTCCTCGCCGCGTGCCCGCCCCGGAGTAGCCTCTTCTTGGCAAAACGTTTCAGACCGTTACAGCGCGAGCATGCGCTCAATTGCCCCGCGTGCCCGGTCACGAATCTCCTTTTTGACCGTGACCCGGGGCTTCAGGGATACCAGCGATTCGCGCACCTTTAAAAGATCGGTCTTCTTCATATTCACGCAGATAGCATTCGGTGAGAGAGGATAACACATCTTTTCCGGTGATTCCTTTTTGAGCCGGTGGAGAATTCCCACTTCCGTCCCGATGATGAACGCCTTATCTGGTAATGTCCGGACATACTTTAAGATCCCTGAGGTGCTCGCGACATGATCTGCGCAATCGATTACGTCAGGGCGGCATTCAGGATGCACGAGCACAATCGCGTCGGGATGCAGGTGTCGTGCCTCATTTACCTGTGTCGGGGTATACCGGTCATGGACAAGGCAGTATCCCTCCCAGGGAAGGATCGTCTTCTTCGTGAACCGGGCGGCATACCGGGCGAGGTTCCGGTCCGGGACAAAAATAATCTCCTTTTGAGGCACCGAGTTGACCACTGCAACGGCATTTGCCGAGGTGCAGCAGATGTCGCTCTCTGCCTTCACTTCTGCAGTTGTGTTGACGTAGCAGACAACGGCGGCGTCCGGGTGACGGGATTTTACGAGCCGTAACTGGTCAGCGGTGATCATATCCGCCATCGGGCAGCAGGCGTCAGGTGCCGGGAGCAGGACTGTTTTTTCCGGGGACAGAACTGCTGCTGTCTCTGCCATGAAATCGACTCCGCAGAAGACGATCACGTCCCCGTCCATCCCGGCAGCGGCACGGGCGAGTTCGAGCGAGTCCCCGACAACGTCCGCGATATCCTGCACCTCGCCGCGCTGGTAGTTATGCGCGAGGATAATCGCATGCCTCTCATCCTTTAACCGAAGAATTTCATCTGAAATGTCTGATGCACTCTTCACGCGGCACACTCCCTGTATCCTAGTACTCGCGTTCTTTTTCATAAATATCATTGTACGTTCCCGCACATGCCGCGAGAGCTGCACCACCGGGATGTTTATTTCTGCACACTTCCAACGGTTACCTGTCGCAATGAACATTATCCTTCCAGACAACCGCGGGCGCACTATTGACCCCGGTGCCTGTACGATCGAGCAGGTGCTCACGGAACTCGGGATCAACCCCATTGAGGTGATTGTGTCGGTCAACGGGCGGCTTGTGCCGGAAGATGCGACCGTTTCCGGGGATGATGAGATCCGGATCATCCGGGTCGCCCACGGGGGATGAAACGTGATTAACGATCAGGTGCGATCCGGGATGAGAGGCTGCGATTGCTGCGATGAACCGGCAGTCGCCCGGGTACGGGAACCTGACCGCCACTTCTGCGCCACCCATTTTACCGGGTTTTTCGAAGACCGTGTTGCCAGCACGATCCGGAATGACGATATGATAAAACCCGGGGACCGGATCACCCTTGCCCTGAGCGGCGGCAAGGACAGCACCGCGCTTCTCCTTGTTCTCGCCCACCTGATGCCCGCATGGGAGAACGTGCGCATTGTCGCCATCACTATCGATGAAGGGATCGCGGGATACCGTGACGAAACCGTCCGGGCAGCGGTTGAGCTGACCGCTGATCTGGGGATCGAACATCACACGGTCACTTTTCACGATCTGTTCGGTGACAACCTGGATACCCTGCTTGTCGGGCGGGAACGGGAGGCATGTACGGTCTGCGGTATCCTCAGGAAAAAGGCGCTTGCCGTTGCCGCAGAACGATACGGCGCAACAAAGATCGCCACCGGGCACAACCTGGACGATGAGGCCCAGTCTGTTCTTATGAACACGCTCCGTGGCGATCTTCCCCGGCTCGTACGCGATGCCGCACAAGAGAACACGTGCTTTATCCAGCGGATCAAACCGCTCTCCCTTACCCCGGAAAAAGAGATTGCAATCTATCTTATGATTAATAATGCATGGAAAGTGCTTCCCGAGTGCCCCTATACCCGATTTGCCCTGCGGGCAGAGGTGCGGGGGATACTCTCGAAACTCGAATACCGTCATCCCGGCACCATGACGAACCTGATTGAAACGAAAAAGAAGATCGGGCGGTACTGTGCCGGCGCACAGGTATCAGAACCGATTCGCCGCTGCAGGGAGTGCGGCGATCCGTGCAGCGCGGCACTCTGCCAGGTGTGCCGGCTCCGGCATTCACTGGGCCGGTGATCCGGGTCGGGCAGCCAGGTCATCCACGATGCGTTCCGGGTGCGTGTAGATGTTCATCTTCCCTCCGCGTGCAAACGCGATCACGGTAAGTCCGGTCTCGCCTGCAATCTGCACCGCGAGTGTTGTCGTCGCGCTACGGGAGACGATGACAGGAATGTTTGCGATCAGGCACTTGCGCACCATCTCCGACGAGATCCTGCCAGACGAGATCACATATGTCTGGGATAAGTCCAGATGATGGCGGAGCCCGAACCCAATCACCCGGTCAACCGCGTTGTGGCGCCCGATATCTTCTGCTACCGTCAGCACTTTTTCCCGGTCAAGGAGTGCCACCATGTGGATGCCCCCTGTGGTTTTGTGCAGGTCAGAATCAGAAAGCGATCGCTGCGCCGCCCGGATCGCATTCGTGCTTGTGGTGAACGAGGACTGGATCTTCGGGAGTTTTTCGGGATCAATAAAGGACGTGCTCCCTCCACAGCCGGAGAGGATCGTCTTTTTTGGTCCGAGAACCTTGAACAAATTCTTGGTGATCACGCTGATCCGGTTCTGTTCGACCTTAATCGACTCGATATCATCCACGCTTTTGATGATCTGTTCGGTGAAGAGGTACCCGGTAACAAAATCCTCCAGATCGACCGGGCTCATCATCGCTGTCATCGCATGCCGCCCGTTGACGAAGACTGCGATCGGGAGTTCCTCGACAACCTCATGTGGTATCTTTTCACATAAATCCCCGTCAACTTTCAGGCAGGGCACGGCGCGGGACATCATGTCCGGTGCATGCTTGGGGTCTCGTCTTTTTGTCCCGCCCTCATGGGATGTCTCATCCGTTTTCATAATACCTCGTCCATGCTCCCCGACCGGTACCCCTCGATATCGAGCGTCACATACGAAAAACCGATCGATTTTAGTGCATTTACTACATCGTGATGCGTAGAAAGTATTCGGTGCATCTCCCCTTTAGGCAATTCGATCCGGGCAATGTTCCCGTACAGGCGAACCCGTACCTGCGAAAAACCGGCTCTGTGCAGGGACGCCTCCGCTTTCTCGACCATGTGGAGTTTTTCTTGTGTGATCTCGTCACCGTACGGGATGCGCGAGGAGAGACAGGCAGCGGAAGGCTTGTCCCAGAATGTCAGACCCATTTCGCGGGCGATTGCCCGGATATCTTCCTTTGTTATTCCAGTATCAATGAATGGATGCCAGATCCCTTCTTCTGTCGTCGCCGCAAGACCCGGTCGGTGTTCTTTTTTATCCGAAACATTCATGCCATCAGCTACGCAGGCAAATCCCAGTTCTTCTGCCCGGCTTTTCATAACAGCGGCTGAACACTTCTTACACCAGTAGCAGCGGTCCGCCGGGTTTGCCCGGAACCTGTTATCGTCCATGACATA
>Ga0315282_10015472_pt1 | contig 11246 bp, 8 predicted proteins | sample YL17G07_20_MG_FD_203693 | JGI IMG/M metagenome (GOLD analysis project Ga0315282, IMG submission 203693) | Sediment microbial communities from Yellowstone Lake, YNP, Wyoming, USA - YL17G07_20 | ecosystem: Environmental > Aquatic > Freshwater > Lake > Sediment | place: USA: Wyoming | collected...
TGTTGCTGCCGTTGGCGTCCGGCGGCGCGCCGTTATCGCTCATGAAGAAGACCAGGGTGTTGTCCTCCAGTCCCAGTTTCTTCAGTTGGCCGAGCACCTGCCCGATGCCGTCGTCGAGGCACTCGATCATGGCCGGCTTCATCTCGCCGCGCGCCTTCTTCACCCACTGCTCCGGGGCCTCGAAAGGCGCGTGCGGCGCGTTGTACGCCAGGTAAAGGAAAAACGGCTGGCTGCGGTGGCGCTCAAGGTAGGCCAGCGCTTCGCGCGTGAGCAACTCGGTCATGTACCCCGGCGGATCTTCCGGCGTCTCGTTGCGGTACATGAACTTCTCGCCGTGATAGAGGTGCTCGTAGTAGCCGATGTTGCCCGAGAGAAAGCCGAAGTATTCCTGGAAGCCCTGCCGGCGCGGCCAGAACTTGGGCGCGTAGCCGAGGTGCCATTTGCCCACCAGGCCGGTTGCATATCCGGCCTTGCCCAGCACCTCGGCGATGGTGGTTTCTTCGGGCGAAAGACCGTCCTCGGGGTCCTTGAAGTCGGGGTTCCAGGAAAGCGACGTGCGCAACGCGGTGCGGCCGGTCATCAGGCTCACCCGCGTAGGCGCGCACAGGGGCGTGGCCACGTAGTAGTCGGTGAAGCGCATGCCCTGCCGGGCCAGTCCGTCGATGTTCGGCGTCTCGGTGTTGGCCGCGCCGTAACAGCCCAGCTCGTTGTAGCCCATGTCGTCGGCGACGATGAGCAGGATATTGGGACGCCGCGGCGGCTGCGCCGCGCGCGACCCCGCTGCCCCCGCCGCCAGCGCCAGGCCGCCCAGGCGCCGAAACACTTGTCTGCGGTTCATGTCTCCTCCGCCGCATCATTATTCACCACAAAGGCGCACAGACACAAAGAAACACTGAGGCCTCCGGATGCACGCTTCTCGCCTCAGACCCGCGGTCGTATAATGTAGCCATGGTCCTGTCAACAATCGACCGGGTTGGAATCGAGCCTTCCATACTCGAGGCCTTTTGCCGGCGGTGGAGGATAGCAGAGCTGTCGCTGTTTGGGTCAGCTCTGCGCAGGGAACTGACACCGGAGAGCGACATCGACCTGCTGGTCAGTTTTGCCCCTGACGTCCAGTGGGGGATCTTTGAGCACGTCGAGATGGAGCAGGAATTGTCAGACCTGGCAGGCCGCAAGGTCGATCTGATCAGCCGCCGGGCGATGGAACAGAGCCAGAACCCGATACGCCGCAAAGCGATTTTGGACAGTGCCACTCCGCTCTATGTCGCGAGATGACACAGCGCTCTTCGATATTCTCCGGGCCGCACGTCTTGCGGTAGACTTCGTGTGCGGTTGCGATTTGCGGACCTTCGAGACCGACCGGAAAACGCAATCGGCGGTTGTCCACCAGCTCCTGGTGATCGGTGAAGCGGCCAAGCGTCTTTCTGACGGCCTGCGAGCGCGCTATCCGGGTGTTCCCTGGAGAACCATCACCGGCATGCGGGACAAGATGATTCACGACTACGACGCGATTGATGTCGCCGAGGTATGGACCACGGCAACCACCGACCTGCCCCAGCTAATCCAGAGCATCGAATCGATTCGCAACGAAGAGTCCAAGCACCAATAAGCCCTGGGGTCTTGCCACCTTTTTTTTCGCGACACCGCGCTCTTCGTACTCTTTGTGATTGAACAGTCCCCCGAGAGCCGATAGACTGCCTCCAGCTTGCCGGTCGAACCCACGCCCGCTCGGCTGCCGCTGCGCGATGACGTAGAGGCGCGCGTTGCGGAGCTGATCCGCAACATCGGTGAGGCCTGCCGCCGCCGGCCGGGCGAAGACTACAACCAGGCCAACAAGCGGGCCGCCGAGGAGTTGCTGACGCGGGTGGAGCGGGAGTTCCCGGGCCGCTGCCTGGCGCGCCGCCAGCGGCTTCCCGCCTTCCACCTGCGCACCACCGACGCCAACTACATCTTCACCGTGCCCGGGCGCTCCACCGAGGAACTGGTGCTGGCGGCCCACTACGACACCTGGCGGGGCCCCGGCGCAGACGATAACACCACCGGCGAAGAAATCTTGAAGCAGTATCTGCTGGGCGACCTGCACCGCCAGGAACCGCCCCTGCTGACGCACACCTATGTTTTCGCCGGCTCCGAAGAATGCGGCATGGTGGGTTTCCTCTCTCAATGCCTGCTGACCGCCGGCCTGGTGGCCGCCAACATGGCCTGGAACTCCGGCAACCTGGCGGCGGCCGCCGTCGCGCTGCTGGCCATACCCCTGGCCAAGTATCGCTTCGGCGTGACCGGGTCGCGCTTGTACGTCAAGTCCCAGCCCCCCGAGCAACTGGCGAGGACCAAAGCGGTGCTGGCCATCGATGCCGTCGGCGAAGGGCGGCTCTATATCCTGCGCGAGACGCTGGGCGCCGATTTCATTCGCGCCTTCATCCCCTTCGCGGGCGACCAGCACCTGGACGACCTGCTGGAAGAAGCCGCCCACCTGCACGGCATCAAGTACAACAGCTTTCTTTCCGGCGGCACCACCGACCATGTTTCCTGGCTGGAAGTCAACAACGGCCTGCTGGATCGCATTGCCGAGCGCATCACGGGAAAGCCGAAACCGAAGATTCCGGCCGCGGCGATCATCGCTATGGCGCCGGGCAAGGTCTCGCCGGTGGTGTTCGGGGGCAAGCTACACACGCCCAACGACACGCCCGACCGCATCTATCCCGAGCCGCTGGCCGAGACGCTCCAGATTGTCGATTACTTTTTCCACGTGATGGAGGGCGGGACGCGGCCGCACCAGCCGCGCGCCCCCACCGATTGCCACTACGCGCGGCTGTACGAGAGCGGCGGCCGGAAGTACCTGGCGCTGAAGGACGCCATCGAGCCCAACCGCCGCAACGTAAACATGGTGTATCGGGTGGAAGGCCAGATGGGCGAGCGCGGCCCGGACGTCGTCGCCCGCGTTCGCATTGTCGATGTGGCCGGATGGGGCGTGCAAACCTCCCGCGACCAGCAACTCGAAGCCGTGCTCGGGCCTGGCCAACGGTGGAAGCGCATTCATACCACCGAGATCCACGTCGAAAACGGCCCGGGGTTCTTCCGCCGCTTCGGCCTGATCCGCAAGTTGCGGGCTGCCCGGTACGCGGCCTTCGGCCGCGCCGAGGAGTTCATGGGGCGCTACAGCTTTGCGGTCTTCTTTTTGGCGGCCTACCTGGTGGCCCAATCCTTCAATGTGGCCATGGGCGCCATTTTTCGAGCGTGGAACGCGCTGGCGCTGTGGTTCTTGGGCTTGGCGTGGGTGACGCTTCCGGCCACCGTACTCGTGGAATTCGGCGTGATTGCCTACCTGTTCGCCGTCCGCCTGCCGGCGGCCATGGACAACAGTTACAAGCACCTGAACCGCGCCGACAACCTCCTCAGCCTCAAGCGCGCCAAATGCGGCTGACGGCTGACGGCTGTCGGATCAGGTCCTCTGTCAGCCATCGGTTGCCAGCCGTCAGCCCGCTGTCGCTGCGTCCTCCGTGGCTCCGTGGTGAAACAGCCCCGGCTCAGAAAACGAGCTTGAACGTGAGCTGGATGGAGCGGCCGGGACCGGCGGCCGTCACGCGCCCGAAGGTGCTCGACGGCAGCAGGTAGGTTGCAGGGTCGAAGACGGTGCCGATGGCATTGAAAGATGGGTGGTTGAAGGCATTGGTAATATCGGCCCGTAACTGCGCGCGCAGGCCCTTGGTCAACGCCAGAAAGCGCGACAGGGAAAGGTTGGCGTTGTTCGTGCCTGGGCCGTACACCAACAAGTGGGCGGCGTTCCCCAAGGCGCCAGGCGCGGGGCTGCGGAAGGCCTCGACATTGAAGTAGCGCTGCAGGCTGCGGTCGCCGCGGTCCAGCGCGGGTTGGGCAACCACGTCGGGCCGCTGCACCCCGCCGCCCATCATCGCCCGGTCGCCGGGCTGCACGACATCGAAGGGGACTCCTGTGGTCAGCGTGCTGACCCCGTAGATCTCCCAGTTGCGTAGCAGAAGCCCCGCCCAGGCAGGCATCCAGGCCCCGAACTTCGGCTGGTAGCTGTATTCGAGGATCACTGCATGCCGCCGGTCGAAACCGGCCGGACCCCGGTCGTTCCGCAGGTTAAAGTTGTCCTGGGGAAGAGTCGCCTCGCCGGTCGAATCGGTCAGCACCTTGGAGAAGGTGTATCGGAGGCGATAGGAGATGCCGGCAGCCGGCTTGCGCGGGCTGACGGAGAACTCCATGGCGTGCGTACTGGAATTGCCCGCCGTCTCACGCAAGGTGATGGTTGCGTAACCCTTGTAGGGGCGCAGCGCGTCGGCGTTGATGCCCTTTACCCCTGACAGCGCTCCGGGCCGCAACTGGTTCAGGTTCCTCTGCCTCACCAGGTGGCGCCCCAGTGAACACCTGTACTCGGCGGCCCAAAGATGGCGCCGCCACTCCTGCTCGACTCGCGCATTCGCGTTGTACACGTTCGGATTCAGGAACCCGGGGTGCAACGTCAGCAACGAGGGCGGGCGCGAAGCCACCCCGGTGGCAGCCGCCGGGTTCTGCAGCAGCCCGTTCAGGCGCGTCACCGTTTCTTCCGGCGGGTTGTTGGCCATCGCCGGGTCCAGGCGCGCCCGGTCGATGGCGACACTCGCGCCCGCGCGCACGTTCAGCTTGTGCTTCTTGAACGGCTGCCAGGAGGCGCCCAGTCGGGGCGCGATGTTATTTGCGGGGGCGCGGACAAGGCGGCCGGAATCGCCCACCACGATGCCATTGCGCTGATCGCCCGGCCCCTCCACCAGCGTGCCGTCACGCGCGACTTCCCTGGCCGAGGCGTGGGCGAAACGATCGGGAGAAAAGTTCGCCAGCGGGCCGTTCAGGCGGCGCTCCGGCGGCGTCCACAGCCAAGTCAGCCCATAATCCAGCACGAGCCGGGCATGTCTCTTCCAGCGATCCGCCAGAGAAACCTCGAGCTGGGTCAGTCCCAGCACCACGGGAATGGCCCGGCCCTCCTGGTAGGACGAGAAGCGGCCCAGCAGTGCATCCGCCACCGGGTTTCCGGTCGAATTGCCGCCGCGGGCGAACGAGATGGAGCCGGCCGGCAGCGAGGAGATTTCCACTGCGCGCGTGCTGCGCAGCCACTGCGCTGCCAGCCGCCACTCGTGCTTGCCGGCGGAACGCGCGTAGTCGTCGCGGACCACCACGCTGCTGTTGAAATACCCGGGCGAGCGGCCGGCGCTGTAGCTGGTCAGGCCGGCGATGCTTACCGCCGGCAACAGGCCGTCCGGGTTGTCGAGGAAAAGCTCCGGGGCATCGTAGCCGGCATTGCGGCGCCCCTGCAGCGCCGCGGCGCCATCCGTCTGCCCGCCGCGGGAGACGGTCATGCTGAAGGCGTTGAAGGTCTTTACGTTGATGGCTGTTGTGAGGCGCAGGTTGGCGGCATCATTCGTCGAGCGGCGCAGGATCGGCGCGTTGCCCAGCGGGGACCCCTGGAATGGCAGTCTCTGTGGGGCCGCTTCCCGCGACAGCCGCACCCCGGCTCTCCACCGTCCCTGCGGCGTCCACTCCAGCCGCCCGGAGTAGCGCCGCGCCGAGCTGCGCCGGGTCGCCGCGCCGGCATAATTGAAGCCTGGTCCCTGGGCGTTTGGCAGCGGGTAGGACGCCAGCAGCGCCGGCCCGTAGCGCGACCAGGCGGACTCGGCCACGCGGCAGTCGGAAAACTGCGCGCGAAAAGCGTCGGTGCACAGCGGCGAGCCGCGAAAATCGCCGCTGCGCTCGGCAGCCGTCGGCACCATGCCCTGTCCAGATTCCGGCCGCGTGTCACTGTTCCAGGAAAGACCCAAGGCGAAAAACCACTTCTTGCGCCGCGATAGCAGGCGAGGAATGTTCACCGGACCGGCCAACGCGAAGCGGTAATCCTGGTAATGGTAGGGAGCAACCTGGGGGGCGAAGTAATTCCGCGCATCCAGCACATCGGAGCGCAGCAGGTGGTAAAAGCCGCCGTGGAACTGCTGCGCGGTTTTCTGGGCCGGGTCCAGGGCCACGCCGAAGGTCTCGCCCACCTGCACCTGCGCGCAGACACCACCGCCCCACAGCAGGAACAGACCTGCGAGCAGCGAAACCGGCAGAAACCCTCGGCGCCGCATCGGTCGATACTCCGGGCCGGCCAGCTATCCAGCCTTCACAATTTATCACGAGAGCCGTGCGGCGGGACGCCTTTCGCGGGGTTGCGGCAACAGGGCCGCGCGTGCAAGGCGCTGCGAAAAAGTCGGGCCGCAGACGGGGAGGCTGTACACAGGCGCCGATGCCTCAGCTAAGTGGCGAATTCCGAGAACCGGGCAGGTGAAAGAACGAAAACGCCGCGGCGCACAGCGGACCGCAGCCTTTCCGGAACGGTCAGCGATTAGGGAGCAGGGGCAGGCCGTGGCAACCGAGCAGGCGCTGGTCGGCTGTCACTAAGGTCAGATTGTAGACCAGCGCTGTCGCGGCCAGTATGCGGTCGGCCGGGTCACGATGGGGAAGATCGATCCCTGCTGCTTGCAGCGCGACCTCGTGGGTAAATGCAGCTTCCCGCAAGGCAAGTCTCAGGATGTTCTCGCGGATCCATTTCCTCGTCTCCACATTCAACTGGAGCCGCTTCTTCTCCGTCAGAAGGAGGATTTCCCAGGAACTGATCGGGGAGATCCATACTTCGTTTTGCGGGTTCCGCAATTCGTTTACGACCTGACTGCCCAAACGCCCGGGATCTCCAACCAGCCACAGCCAGATGTGGGTGTCCAGCAGCAAGTTCAACGGGCAGCCTCCCACTCATCCTCATCCATTACCGGAGAGACAACATCACCCATGAAGAGAATCGTTCCCTTCATGCAGCCGAGCCAATCCTCTCGCGACGGCAGCGGAGGTGGTGGCACGACCTGTGCAATCGGCTCGCCCCGACGGGTAATCAGGATCGGCTCGCCTGTCCGTTTCACTTTTTGAAGCAGCGCCAGGCAGGTAGCCTTGAACTCAGATACACTTACGGTCTCCATACTGGTTAGCATACCATGGTCAATGACCATGGTCAAGAAGGAGCCTTGGTTCAGTCGGTCAATCACGCGCTGGCGCCGCAACACCTCTTGTATTTCTTGCCGGAGCCGCAGGGGCAGGGCTCGTTGCGGCCGATCTTCTCGCCGCGGTGCACGGTCTGGACGGCAACGGCATCGCCGCCGCCGGAAAACTGAAGCTCGGCCAGCTCTTTTTTCTTTTTGCGCTCAATGTCGCGGACAAAGTCGTCCATCTGGCTGCCACGCCCGCGGCGGGCGGCCGGTTGCACCGGGGCCGCCGCAGTCTCTTCCGGCTCTTCGCTCTCGCCGGCCAGCCGCTGCTCGAGGGCCGCAGCCTCGGCCGCGCTGACCACCTGCATCTGCCAGAGGTAGCGGACCGTCTCGTTCTCGATGCGGTCCATCAGGTCCTGGAACATCGTGAACGACTCTTTCTTGTACTCCACCAGCGGGTCCTTCTGTCCGTAGCCGCGCAGGCCGATGCCTTCCTTCAGGTGGTCCATGCCCAGCAGGTGGTCCTTCCACTGGTTGTCCACCACCTGGAGCATGATCATGCGCTCATGCCAGCGCAGCGCCTCCGCGCCGACCAGCTTCTCTTTCTCCTCGTACTTCTGGTGAACCAGCCGGACCAGCTCGGCACGCAGCTCTTCCCGGTTCAATTGCTTGCCCTCAATGCCGACGGCGCGCAGGTCGATGCCGAACTGCCCAAGCATGTCGTTGGTGAGCGCGCTGAGGCCCCACTCGCCGGGATGGACGGTCTTTTCGCAATAGGTATCGAGCATGGCGTCGGTGATGCCGTCGGCGATGCTGAGGAGGTAGTCGCGCTGGTCCAGCCCTTCCAGCAACTGGCGGCGCAGGCCGTAGATGGCCTCGCGCTGCTTGTTCATGACGTCGTCGTACTCGAGCAGGTGCTTGCGGGCTTCGAAGTTCTGGGCCTCGACGGCGCGCTGGGCGGCCTCGATGCGCCGGGTGATGAGCCGCGATTCGATGGGCACGCCCTCTTCCATGCCCAGGCGCTGCATGATGCCGGAGAGGCGCTCGCCGGCGAAGATGCGCAGCAGGTCGTCTTCCAGCGAAAGGTAGAAGCGCGAGGAGCCGGGATCGCCCTGGCGGCCGGCGCGCCCGCGCAACTGGTTGTCGATGCGGCGGGCCTCATGCCGCTCGGTCCCCAGGATGTGCAGCCCGCCCAAACGCACCACGTCGTCGTGCTCGGTATCGGTCTGGGACTTGAACTTGCCGAAGACCTCCTCCCACTTCCCGCGCGGCACCCGGTAGGAGTGACCGAGGTGCTGGAAGTAGACGAAGTGCGGGTCGTCGAAGCCGAACACCGGCTCGTCGCTCTGGATCATCTCCGCCAGCCGCTCTTTCAGGCAGAACTCCTTGGTCATGAACTCCGGGTTGCCGCCCAGCAGGATGTCGGTGCCGCGGCCGGCCATGTTGGTGGCCACCGTGACCGAGTTCTTACGGCCGGCCTGGGCCACGATGACCGCTTCCTTTTCGTGGAACTTCGCGTTCAACACCACGTGCGGGATCTTGCCGGCCTTCTGCAGCATGGCCGATAGCCGTTCCGATTTTTCGATGGAGATGGTGCCCACCAGCACCGGCTGCCCTCTCTTGTGCAACTCGCGGATCTCCTCGACCGCGGCGTTGAACTTCTCGCGCTCGGTGCGGTAGACGATATCGGCGAATTCGTGGCGGATCAGGGTGCGGTTGGTGGGGATGACCAGCACCTCCAGCTTGTACGTCTTATCGAACTCGGCCGCTTCCGTTTCCGCCGTGCCGGTCATGCCGGCCAGCTTCTTGTACATGCGGAAGTAGTTCTGGAAGGTGATGGTGGCCAGGGTCTGGTTCTCGCGCTCGATGCGCACCCCTTCCTTGGCTTCCACAGCCTGGTGCAGGCCGTCACTCCAGCGGCGGCCCGGCATCATCCGCCCGGTGAACTCATCGACGATCACCACCTCCAGTTGGTGACGGTTGTCCTCCTTGGGCTTAACCACGTACTCGCGGTCGCGCAGGTACAAATTGTGCGCCTTGATGCCCGTTTCCACATGGTGCTTCCATCCCCAGTTCTCCGGGTCGGTGACGTTGCCTATCCCCAGCAGCTTCTCGACCTTCTCCCAGCCTTGCTCGGTAACGGTGATGGTGCGGTGCTTCTCGTCCATCACGTAATCACCGGTCAGGACGCTGGGCTCGCCGCCGCTCTTCTTGATCTCCTCGCCCTTCTGGAGGCGGGGGATGATGCGGTCCACGCGGTAGTATTTGTCGGTGGATTCCTCGCTGGGGCCGGAGATGATCAGCGGGGTGCGGGCCTCGTCGATCAGGATCGAGTCCACCTCGTCCACGATGGCGTAGTGGTGGCTGCGCTGGACGCAGTCCTCCAGCCGAAACTTCATGTTGTCGCGCAGGTAGTCGAATCCGAACTCGTTGTTGGTGCCGTAGGTGACGTCGGCGCCGTAGGCTTCACGCCGCTCCTCGTCGTCCAGGTCGTGCACGATGACGCCCACCGACAGACCCAGGAACTTGTAGATCTTGCCCATCCACTCGGCGTCGCGCTTGGCTAAATAGTCGTTGACCGTGACCACGTGCACGCCCTTGCCCAGCAAGGCGTTCAGGTAGACGGGCAGAGTGGCGACCAGCGTCTTGCCCTCGCCGGTCTTCATTTCGGCGATCTTGCCCTGGTGCAGGACCATGCCGCCGACAAGCTGCACGTCGAAGTGGCGCATGTCCACCGTGCGGCGGCCGGCTTCGCGCACCAGGGCGAACGCGGGCACCAGCAGGTGGTCCAGCACCTCGCGCTCCACGCGCTTGAGGTCGTCGCCCTCCAGGCCGTTGAGGGCTTCGGCTATCTCACCTTTGAACTCGCTGGTCTTCTCCCGGAACTGCTCGTCGGTCAACGCCCGCATCTGGGGCTCGAGGGCGTTGATTTCGCCGACCATTGGCTGCAGGCGCTTCACCTCGCGCTCGTTCTTCGTGCCAATGATCTTGGCCAGCAATCGATCGATCATTTAAAGCTATTTTAGCACGGCGTTGGGATGCGTCCGGAACAGAGCCGCGAGCGTCAGCGAGCGGGTGCCCCGGCAGGCTAACGTGGCGCTGCGCTAGCACCCGCTCGCTGACGCTCGCGGCTCTGTTATACGATTTGGCAATGCCCGAAGCTTCAATGGCTCCCGAAAAGGCTGTGCCTCTCGCGTATTTCACCACGTTCAGTTGTTACGGCCACCGGCTCCATGGGGCCGAGGCGGGCTCGGTCGATCGCCGAGGTCATGTTTTTGGGGCATTTCGTTTGCCTGTGGACCCGGTCCTGGAATCGCTTGAACTCACCCAAATGCGGCAGCCGCCCTATGAACTGGGTGCTGACGCTCGCCGCTCCGTGCTCGAGACAATCAAGGAGGTGTGCGCCTATCGAAGCTGGCTGCTTCTGGCGGCCCACATCCGGCCTGCGCACGTTCATTTGGTCGTTCGCGCGCATGCGGCGCCCGAACGTGTCATGAACGACTGCAAGGCTTACGCCAGCCGAAACCTGAACGTCATCGAGGCCGAGCCCCGCGACCCCAAGCGCTGGGCCCGCCACGGCAGCAACAAGTACTTGTGGAGGGTGGAGGATGTCGAGGCGGCCATTCGGTACGTGGTAGAAGAACAAGGCGAACCGATGGCTGTATACAAAAATGAGAACTGGCTGACCGCGTTGAGGGAAGCAACGCAGCCGCCAGCGTAACAGAGCCGCGAGCGTCAGCGAGCGGGTGCCCCGGCGGGCTAACATGGCGCTGCGCGGGCACCCGCTCGCTGATCTCGCAGGGCGGGACGGCTCTGTTCGACCGCTAAACCAGCTTGTACACGCCGGGGACGGCGAGCTTGGGCTCGGGCAGCTTCGCCTTGTAATCGAACTCCTTGGGATACAGGTCAAGCTGCGAGGCCATGATCTGGTCCCAGGTCACTTCCTGGCCGGAATAGGCCGATTCGCGGGCCATGACCGCCACCATCGTCGTTTCGGCGACCGGGATGCCCTGGTTCACATACGGGCCGTCGCCGCGGATGCTCTTCAAGCAGTCGATGTGCTCCTGCACCTGGCCGTTGAGGCCCGGCGCGGCCAGGTCGCGCAGGTTGCTGCGGCCCCTGACGCCCACCGCCAGGTCGTCCACCTTGCGATAGACGGCGCCCTGGTACTGGCGGCAGTCGCTGGAGTACACGACGCCGTTGGCATACGTGAACTTCGTGCTCATGTGGTCGTAGATGTTG
>Ga0315282_10015473_pt1 | contig 11246 bp, 8 predicted proteins | sample YL17G07_20_MG_FD_203693 | JGI IMG/M metagenome (GOLD analysis project Ga0315282, IMG submission 203693) | Sediment microbial communities from Yellowstone Lake, YNP, Wyoming, USA - YL17G07_20 | ecosystem: Environmental > Aquatic > Freshwater > Lake > Sediment | place: USA: Wyoming | collected...
GGCCGCGAGAATGTCTTCATCAATGGCATCATGCTCGGCCTCAGCAAGAAGGAAATCAATGAAAAGTTCGATGAGATCGTCAGGTTCGCCGAGCTCGAGGATTTTATCGACGCACCCGTCAAGACCTATTCTTCGGGGATGTACATGCGGCTGGGATTTTCGGTGGCCATCAATGTCAACCCCGACATCCTGCTGATCGACGAGGTCCTGGCCGTGGGGGACGCCTCCTTCATCCCCAAGTGTCTCGACCGGATCGATGACTTTCGCCGCCGGAAGAAAACGATCCTTTTCGTCAGCCACGATCTCTCGACGGTCGAAAAGGTATGCGACCGGGTGGCCTGGTTCAAATGCGGAAAAATCATGACCATCGGCGAGCCGAAGCGGGTGATCGATTCCTACCTCCAGGACATCGCCGAAAAACAGGAAGAGGCTTTTGAAGCGAGACAGCAGGTGGTGGATCAGGAGCAGAAATGGGAAGAGGGGAGGCGTGAGAACCGCTGGGGCAAGCGAGAGGTCGAGATCACGAAGGTTACCCTGAAGAGCCTGAACGGGCAGGAAAAGCACGTTTTTTCGCCCGACGAAGGGATGGCCGTCGAGATAGATGTCGTCGCTTATTCCGAGATCAAGGACTTTGTTTTCGGCATCGGGATCTTTAACTCTCAGGGGATCTCCTGCTATGGGACGAACACCGACCTCGAGGAATATCAGCCCTCCTCCATCCAGGGCGATGGGAAAGTCATCTTCCGGATCGAAAAGCTGAACCTGGTCAACGGCACCTATTATCTCGATGTGGCCGTCCATAAGCGGGACGGCTATCCCTACGATTACCATCAGAATCTTGATTCCTTCCTCGTTTCCTCGACGCTTAAGGATGTCGGGATCGCCCGGCTTCAGCATTCCTGGAGTTTCTCGCCGGCGATCAAGATCAAGCCGTCGGGAAAGGCTTGATGGGACGCAGCCGATGAAGGCGAAAAAGATCATCCTCAATCGCGCCGAACTCCTGAGAGTCCGGAAGCGGCTCAGAAAAAACGGGAAGAAAGTTGTCTTCACCAACGGCTGCTTTGACCTTCTCCACGGTGGCCACATCCGGCTTTTCCGTGAAGCCAAGAAGCACGGGGATGTCCTGATCGTCGCCCTCAATACGGATGCGTCGGTGCGCAAGCTCAAAGGAGCTTCGCGGCCGGTCTTCCCCCTCAGAGAGCGGCTCGAGGTGCTGGAGGCGGTCGAGGATATTGACCTCCTGACGTGTTTCTCCGAGGAAACGCCCCAAAAGATCATCGCTGAAGTCCTGCCCGACGTCCTCGTTAAAGGTGGCGACTGGGCTCCGGACCAAGTCGTGGGCCGGAAAGAGGTGGAGGCGGCAGGCGGAAAGGTCGTCATCGTGCCTTATCTCAGAGGCCATTCTAGTTCAGGCCTCCTCAAGAAAATCAAAAAAACCAGGTAATCCGTACCCCGTACTCTGTGCCCCGTACCCCGAATTTTATCCAGGGCAAAATTCCAGGCCTGCCAGCGGGCTCAGGTTGGATGGTTCGAAGGCAGGCTGCATTTTCCCCAGCGAGGAAAATTTGCTCGCTTCGAGTCTTCGCTCTCCTTCTCAATTTTGGCAGGAGGTCCATCCCGGCCAAGAACCTGATTCCCAATTTTTCGAGCATGATGATAATCGAGGCGGGGAAATAAAAAAGGCTCATTTTTCTTTGGGCAGGCCAAGAAAAATGAGCCTCAGGACGATAACAGAGCCTTTTTACCTCCTGCTCAGGAGGGCCATAGGCAGCCGGATTTACAATGGGAAACTCTGGGAACCATATATCTTTTCATGGTCACTCCTTTTAAAGTTAAATAATAGCAATTTTATAATAATTGTAGGGTATAGTCAAGACAAAACCTGAAAAGTGAGAAGTGAGCCGTGAGCACTGAGCAGTAAAACAGAAGTCCCCAAGAGATTTCATTCATTCACGCCCGTGAAGTCAACTCATCAACCGGTGTGTATCGTCAAAAAATAAGCAAAGACAGGAACAATAAAAAGCGAGTTTCTTATTTTGGTTTTTTGATATTTCACTGCTCACGGCTCACAGCTCAGGGCTCACTTCTTTTTAATGCGCCGCGTGATACTCCTGGAGCCTCTGGCTCAGCCAGGCCCAGATTTTCTTGTGGAATTCCAGGCTGGGCGGATGGCCCTCCAGGAAAGACATCAAAGTCACAGCCTCTTTATCCTGGGGAGAAAAACGGAATTTGGGCGCTCCCTCCCAGATAGAAAACCGTTCGGGATGGAATTGGACGCCGAGGACATTCGGGAAAGTCTTGTGCTCTATGACCTCGGCGATCTTCCCGTCCAAAGAAGTGGCCGAGATCCAGAGGTCTTTTCCGAGCTGATCCACAGCCTGATGGTGGGAGCTTGAGACATATGGTCTGTCGCCGGTCTTTAAGCTTACGAATTGGCGAAACTTACTGGTTCCGTCGAATTTGATGGAGTGCCAACTATAATAGCTGAGCTTCTCCTCCGGGTGGAGGAGAAGATAGGGATTTTTGTGCCAGTATTCTTGGCCAAGAGCGATGATGTCTTCGACGAACATTTTGTGGTAAACATCTGACCAGAGATCCTGGAACAAGGTTCCCCCGGTTCCCACGTTCATCGTTTGGAAGCCCAGGCAGATCCCCAAAACCGGATAATTGGGGTGGATCTCGAGAAGGCCCTTGGCATTGGGATCCTGGGACCCTCCCAGCAAATGAAAGATGAAGGATAGCTCCATATAGTGGCGATAGGGATCTTCGATCTGGGTCAACAGGCTGGTTTTTTTGATTGAAAATCGAGGCTGGTATATCGGGTCCACCGAAAAAAATGATTCCATCCGAGCTCTTGAAGATGGTCTCGAATTCGAGTGTGAAGGCATTCTTTTTGAAGAGCTCGGATTCCTTGATGTCGGCTGAAATCTCGTGAAATTTGAACCAGCCGAGCTCATTGGCCTTGACGTAATTTTTCGATTCTTCGTAGTTCGTGAGCTCCCTCGAATGATAGACGCCGATAACCGTCAGGTCTTTGACGTTCAAAACTCCGGCTTTTCTGAGGGCGACGACGGCCCTGATCGTTCCCACCGAAGGATAACAAACGACGAGCCGAACCTCCGGGTGGGGGATCACCGCCGTATCGAAATACCTCTGCGGCGTTTGGGCCGGAAGAGAGACGCGAAGCAGAACGAGACAAGCGAAGACGAACCACAACTTTTTATGATGTCTGAGCATTTCTTCCTCCAGAATTGTTGCTCCGGGAATTTTAGACAAGAGACATGACCGTCCGGGCGAGGACGACCTCAACCAGGTCTTTCTTGTAGCCGTTCTCTTCGAGCGGCTTGGCGTCCTGCAGGGCTTCGCGGGCCACAACTCTCACCGCTTCTTCACTCAGCCTCCTGCCCTTGATCGCTTCTTCCGCTTTTTGAAGCCGCCAGGGGATAGGCGCGATCCCTCCCAGGACGATCCGGATGTCCTTGAAAGTCTTTCCCGACACGGTGCCCTTGACAGCCGCCGAAACGACAGCGAAATCCCAGGACCCGCGCTCGATAAATTTATTGTACGCGCTGCGGTCGTCTTTTGTGGCCGGGGGAATCCTGACTTCTCGGAGGACCTCATCGGGCTCGAGGACATTCTCCTTGTGGACATTGACCGACGGCAGGGCGTAGAAGTCGGCGAGCGGGATGGTTTTCTCGCCGCGCGGCGAGCTGATCGCCACATTGGCTTCGAGGGCGATAAGGGCAGGCGCCAAGTCAGAGGGATAGACGATATAGCACATGCCTCCGCCGATGATCGCGTGATATTTGTTCCTCCCTTTATAGGCGAAGCACTTGCTTCCACCCTTTTTCCGGCAGACGACATCGACGTCGCGGTAGTACCAACAGCGCGGTCGTTGACACAGATTCCCGCCGATCGTGCCCATGTTCCTGAGCTGAGGCGATCCGATGACCCCCGCCGCTTGCTTGAGGAGGGGATAATCTTGGGCGATCACGGGATTTTCGGCCAAATCGGCCACTGTGGTCAGGGCGCCGATGCGAACCGCGTCTTTCTCCTTTTTGATGTAGGCAAGATCCGGGATCGTTCGCAAGTCCACGACGACATCCGGCTCGACCGTTCCCTCCTTGATCTCGCCCAGGAGGTCGGTTCCGCCGGCCATGAGCGAGACTCTTCTCTTTTCTTTGGCCAGATAGGCGGTGAGTTGGTCAAGAGTCTTGGGCTCAGCTAGCTCGAAGTTCTTCATGACCGCTCCTCCTTCCGCTTGAGAGCACGGAGGACTTTGTCCGGAGTCATCGGAATTTCCCGGATGTGGACGCCGATCGCATTGTAGACGGCGTTGGCGATTGCCGCAGAGGCCGGTATTCGCGGGGGCTCGCCCAGGCCCTTGTTCCCGAGATTGTTAAGCCTGGGGTCGACGCTGTCGACAAATATGGGCACGATCTCGGGGATGTCCTTGGCGGTCGCGATCTTGTAGTCGTGGAGGTTGTGGTTGACCAGCGTCCCCGTGGACTCGTCCGTGATCCGCTGCTCGAAGAGAGCCGCGCTCAGGCCCTGGGTAACGCCTCCGATGACTTGGCTTTCAGCCGTCAATTTATTGAGGACGCGTCCGATCTCGTGGACGGCGACGACTTTCTTGACCTCGATTTTGCCCGTCTCGGTATCCACCTCCACCTCAGCAAAATGGGCGCCGAACGTATTATAGGCAAAGCCTTCCTGTGGCTCCTTCCTTTCGCCATGAAAAACAGTCTCCCGGCGAAGCTCTTTGGCCGCATCTTTGAAACTTAAGGCGTTCTCCGGCTTATTCTTGTCATAGACCTTCTTGTCGGCGACGATGACGTCCGCGGCAGCGATATTGAGTTTTTTGGCGGCAACCTCTTTGAGTCTCTCCGCGGCCTTGAGTGCGGCATCCCGGACGGCCGGACCGACCGATGGCGCGGTCTGACTTCCTCCGGAACCGGGGGCCCAGGGATAATCGGAATTCCCGATTTTAACGTTTATGTCCTGGGGGTCCAATCCCAGCGTCTCAGCGGCTACGACGGCGATAAGAGTTCGTGTTCCGGTTCCGATATCCTGGGTACCGCAGATGACTTCGACGCTTCCATCGGCGTTGAGTTTGAGGTCGGCCAGGGTTCCGGGCACGCCCCCGCCCCACCAGATCTGGGTGGCCATTCCCAGGCCTCGCCTCTTGCGCCCCGCTCCCGCGCCGGGCTTTTTGTTTCGCCGCTGCCAGTCGATCCCTGCCGCGCCCAATTCATAGCACTTGTCCAATCCCTTGGTTGAGAAGGGGATCTTGGTGTCCCCTTCGTTTCTGGTGGTATAGTTTTTCTTCCTGAGTTCAAGCGGGTCCATGCCCAGCTCTGCGGCCAATTCCTCAAGGAATCCCTCGAGGGCAAAAGTCCCCTGGACATGGCCCGGAGCCCGGGTGGGCCGTGAAGCGCAGGTATTGGCGAACACCGAGAATTCCTCGACTTTGACGTTCGGGCATTTGTAGATGTCTATCAGCGGTTCCGAGGCTTCGTCTCCCCGGCCCACGCCGCCGCAGGTGTAGTTTTTCAGGGAGAAGGCCGTGAGCGTCCCGTCTCTCTTGGCCCCGGCTTTGATGGTCATCACATTTGAAGGCCGGTTTCCGACGCACATCGAGTTTTCTTTGCGGGAGAGCAGGATCTTGACCGGCCGCCCGGTCTCTTTGGCCAGCCTGGCAGCCACGACCGTATAGTCGTTGAGGCCCAGTTTGCTGCCGAACCCCCCTCCCATGTATTGCCTGACGACCCGGACCTTGCTCTCCGGGATGTTCAAGGCGCGGGCAAGTCCCACTTGAACGCTTTGGACGCCCTGAGTCGAATCCCAGACCGTGAGCTGGTCCTCTTCCCACATCGCGACGCTGCCATGAGTCTCCGTCGGGTGGTGAATTTCGACATTCGTCTGATAGGTCCGCTCGATCGTCACCTCGGCCTCGGAAAGCCCCTTGTCAACATTGCCCCGGGAGTATTCATTGAGCTTCTCCACATTGGGAGAGTCATGGACTTGCGGCGCGCCCTGCTCCATGGCTTTGTCGAGGCTGAGCGCATGGGGGAGAGCCTTGTATTCGACCTGGATCAATTTCAGCGCCTCCTCCGCGGTCTCTTCATCGACAGCCGCCACGGCCGCAACCTGTTCACCCAGGTATTTCACCCGGCCCTCCTTGACCTGAAGAGCAGTCTTGACTCCGGGCAGGCTCTTCGCGGGGTCCAGGTTGACCGAGACAATATCGGCGCAAGCGTGAGGGGATCTCAAGATCTTTCCCCAGAGCATCCCCTCAAAGGATATGTCATGGGTGTAAACGGCTTTGCCGGTCACGATTTTCTCTCCGTCGACACGAGGGACGGCGGTTCCGATAATCTTGAAGTCGGATTTGGGGGCCTCGGGCGCGGTTTTCTGCCCCGTTCCCTGGTCCTTGGCCATCTGTAAATATTCTTGTGTTCTCATCTCAGACCTTCCTCATCGTGCCCGCGGCGTCCTGGACGGCTTGGGTCATCTTCGCGTAATTGCCGCACCGGCACAGGTTTCCGGAGAGAGCCGACTTGATATCTTCCTGGGAGGGCGTCTTGTTATGATTCAAGAGGGCGACGGAGGCCATGATGAACCCGGGCGTGCAGAAACCGCACTGGTAGCCGTCCTTATTAATGAAGGCCTGCTGGACCGGGTGAAGAGATTTTCCCTCGGCCAGCCCTTCCACCGTGGTGATTCTTTTTCCGTTCGCGCGGATGGCAAGGTCCTGGCAAGAATAGATGGGCTTATCGTCGAGGAGCACGGTGCACCCGCCGCATTCGGCGCGGTCGCAGGTTTTTTTTGCCCCGGTCAAGTTCAGCTCGTTTCGAAGAACGTCGAGGAGCGTCTCCCTCGGCTCGACATCCAGAGTTACGCTCTTGCCGTTAACGATGAAAGTGATCCTCTTCTTGGCCAAGGTGGCCAGTTCGCCCTGCTCAGATTTCGCCTGCGCCGAGTCCTTTCCCAGTAAACGAGAAACAACTGTAACTCCCAGTGCACCGCCGCCCATGCCCTCGAGGAACGCCCGGCGCGTGTAGGTCTTGTGTTTTTTCTTTTTCGATTTGTCCATCGTGTCACTCCTCTTCAGGGATAGTCCGGAGCGATGTGTTAGTGAAGACGGATGAGGGTCATAATCCCCAGGCAAAGGACAAGGGTTAGAGGTGCCGCCAGATAGGCGAGCCCGGACTTGGCCCGGTCGCCGAGCCATGCTTGGCTTTCAAGGCCGGCTATTTTTTCTCCAGCCCGAATGCCGAGAGGCACCGCGATGAGCGAGACGGCCACTGCGAGAGGAAGGTAATAGAGCGAGAGGGGGTAGCTTGTTCCCGGGTAAACGCAGGCGGGGATGCCCGTTGCAAATTTGGCCAACGGGAAAAGATTGGCCGCCAATATCGCCGCCAAGCCGCCGGTCAAAGCCTGCCCCCAGACTCTCTTCCTTAATGCTTCGCTGGCCAGGGAAATCAGGATGAAGAAGGCCAGGCCTTCAGTGATAAAGGCGAAGATCGGGTTGGCGATCGCCCCGTGATGAAGGGGGAGGGATAAAAGAAGGGCATCGAACATCTTGAACAGGGCGGCGATGACCACGAGAAGGGCGAGGCTGAGCTTCCGCGAGGCCAAGGTCCAGCCGGCAGCCATGAACATAAGGGCTACCCCGGTCATGATCGAGCCGGAGGCCAGAGACGCGCATCTCTCCAATCCGAGGCCGAGAGCTGCCTCGGTCAGGCCCCAGACGGCGCCTATCGTGATGACGAAACTCCATTGAGCCGAAGCTGACTTTTTGGGCATCGTTGTCTCCTTACTTTTGCATTGAAAGGGAGTAATTAAATTATAGATTCCTGATTCTCATTTGGCAATAGGAATCAAGCTCATCTCTGAGCTGGTTGCATAGACGAAACACGGCGTCAGGAATATAATATAATATTCCTGTGCTAAACGAAAACCGAAAAATCGTGAAAGTCGTCTCCTATTCCGGCTACAAAAATGATGAAACTCCCAGGGCTGTTTGGGTTGACGATCGAGAGTACCAGGTGCGGGAGGTCCTCTGGAGAAAGAGGGTCAGAGACCTTGAGTCTGGTCAGACGGTCGAGGCGTTTAGAGTGAAAATTGACGGAGAGATCATAACCATAGAAAAGTCTGAATCCGGAGAATGGTCGGCCAAAGGGTTTATAGGCCGCCAGTCCTAGCCTCCGGAAATCTTCCCACCCGCCGAGAACTTTTTTCCTCCAGATTTCGTTTATACGGGTGAGAGCTCAGATCGTGAGAACATGAACTTGAAAAAACAGATAAGAATGGCCTTGGCATTTATTCTGGTCTGGGCTTTAGCGACTCCCTTTCTCCAAGCCTCTGCCCAAACGGCTTCCAAGGGACCTTATGTTATCCCCAGGCTCAAAGATTCTCCCAAAATTGACGGGGTCCAAGATAACCCGATCTGGGAAACCCAGGCCCTCAAGATCGAGGGATTTCATCAGTTGTCCCCCAAAGAAATGGGCGAGCCTTCGGAAAAAACCGTCGGCTACATGGGTTACGATGAAAAGAATCTGTATGTGGCCTTCCGCTGCTTTGATTCTGAGCCCCGAAAATTAAGAGCCTCCGTTACCAACCGCGACAATTGTATGGATGATGATTGGATCATGATCTTTCTGGACACATTCAATGAAAAACGTCGCGCTTCTGTCTTTTTTTGTAATCCCATCGGAGTTCAGGGGGATGCCATCCGCACCGAAGAGGGCGGAAACGACAACATGGATCCGAGTTGGGACACGGTCTTTGCTGCGGCCGCAAAAACGGACGACAAGGGATATTTTGTTGAAATGGCCATCCCCTTCAAGAGCCTCCGCTTTCCCGACCAAGAAAAAAAGGTCTGGGGCCTGACGATTGGCAGAAATATCCCGCGCAAAGGCGAGGTCATCATCTGGCCGGACTTCTCAAAAAGCCTTCCTGGGCTGCTTACTCAGGATGCGCAGATTGTCATTCAGGGTAAAGTTGAGAAAGGGGGAAACCTGGAAGTCATGCCAGTCTTGACCTCCCTGAAAAGAGAAAGCCAGAAGACAGACCTCCAGCCTGGAGTCAACCTGAAGTACGGCGCCAACTCTAATCTGACAATGGACTTAACCCTCAATCCTGATTTCAGCCAGATTGAAGCGGACGCGCCGCAGATCGATGTCAACCTGAGGTATGCCCTTAACTATCCCGAAAAAAGACCTTTCTTTTTGGAGGGCATGGAGATCTTTCACTACCCCGAGATTCAAATGGTCTACACTCGAAACATCATCGATCCCCTCTGGGGCGGCAAGGTCTCGGGGAAAATAGGAGGGGTAGCCTATGGGGTTCTTTCAGCCTACGATCTCCACCCCGCGGAGAGTCTTTGGGACATCCACGGAGGAGGAAGCACGAAAGATCATGCCCTTTTCAATATCGTCCGCTTCAAGACGGACGTCTTTAAAGAATCCTACGTGGGTTTCTCCCTGGCCGATAAGGAAATCGACGGCTCCTGGAACCGGGTCGCCGGGTTGGACGGACAGCTGAAGTTTTATAATAAGTTCTTCTTTTCATTCCAGGCCTTGGGGTCAGAGAGTAGGTTCAATCAGCGGGATACGGGATTTGCTCCCGCCCTCTATGCTGAATTCTATTACTTCAACAAATTCTGGAGCGGCGGGGTATATTGGAAATCGCTCCACCCTGACTTTGAAGCGGATTCAGGGTTCGTCGATCGGGTGGACTACCGGGGCGCCGGAGCCTGGACAAACTTTCGGATCTACCCTGAAAAAAAGCTTTTGAACCAAGTCGATTTCCGCTTCCGGGTTGGGCAAAAAGACGCCTATTTCCAGGACATCGTCACCGACCGCTTTTATGAAGCCGGAGTCGGGCTGAGGTTCACGGAATTCAACCAGCTCAACATCCGATTCCAGAACATGATGGAACGCTATGCCGATATCGATTTCAAAAAGAACTTCTTGCAGCTGGACGGAGAGTTCAATTTGATAGGTTGGCTGCCTTTTAATCTGTATTTCCAAACCGGCGACAGCATCAACTATGATCCGGAAAACCCGTTTCTCGGCTGGAGCAATATCTACGGTTTGGGCTTGAATTATAAGCCGAATAGCAGGCTCCAGCTCGGCCTCGATTTCAGCAAAGAGACCTTCTGGAAAAAGGGGGTCGGCAAGCATCTCTGGGACTATAATGTCATCCGCCAAAGGACAACTTATCAGCTCTCCAAGTCCCTTTCCGTCCGGGCGATCGTGGACTATAATCACTTTTATAAGCAATTTTTCGGGAGCTTTCTGGTGGGCTATGTCATCCGTCCGGGAAGCCTTTTCTATTTCGGGTTTGACAACAGTTATTTGAGGGATGCCTTCGGAAGGTATGCCCGGCAGAACTACAGCGTCTTTCTGAAATTCTCCTATTGGTGGAGAGCATAAGAAGTGAGCCTTAAAGAGTCAGGAGTCAATAGTAAGGGGACCGAGCTTCCCCATGGTCTTCTTCCATCAAACCCAGATCATTCGGCTTGAAGCGGACAAAAGTCCGGAGTTTGGTTCATTCTGACGCCCTTCCCTCAGGGCGGGGTTGCTTGCTGCTGCTTTGCTACCGGATTATCTTAGAATTAAGGTCTTTTTGCTCCTTACCCCTTACTCCTGAGCCCTTACCCTCACTTTTTACTTTTCTTATAATAGACCGCCGAGGCGGTGTCGCCGTATAATGAAAAGTTATGAGTCTTGATTTTTTATCGAATCTCCCCCAATTCGGGAGTCTGCTCAAGGCTATCCATCAGGGAGAACGGGGGCTCGTTGCGGGAGGCCTCATCGAGCCGGCCAAGCCCTTCTTCATTTCGGCGTTGGCTCAAAAGCTCGAGAAGAGCATCGTCTATATCCAACCGTCCTCCCTGTCGCTGCCGCGCCTGCAGGAACAGTGCCAATTTTTCTTCAACCAATTCAACTCCTCCCGGCCGGTCCATTCCTTTCCCGCACTCGTCGACAGCCCCTACGGAGAGATTCCTCCGTCCCTTGATTCTGTCTCCTCGCGGATGAAATTTCTCCACAGCCTGGTCCGAGGTCCTTCCGCTTCCGTCCTGACCAACCTCCCCGGCCTGCTGAAGCCCTTTCCGCGGCCTGAGGATCTGAGGACTTTTTTTCTCGAGCTGGGGCGCGGGGAGACCTTCGATCGGGACGAACTGCTGCGGACCCTGGCCGAGTTCGGATACACCAGAGAGGATCTGATCAACTCGC
>Ga0315282_10015474_pt1 | contig 11245 bp, 6 predicted proteins | sample YL17G07_20_MG_FD_203693 | JGI IMG/M metagenome (GOLD analysis project Ga0315282, IMG submission 203693) | Sediment microbial communities from Yellowstone Lake, YNP, Wyoming, USA - YL17G07_20 | ecosystem: Environmental > Aquatic > Freshwater > Lake > Sediment | place: USA: Wyoming | collected...
CTCCGCTGGCGGAGAGGGGGTGGTCGCTGGCGTAGCCAGGGACCGGGGGTGAGGTCGTCGGCACCACATCGCGACAATGAAATGGCCCTGGGACCTGTACGAATGCTGCGCGCGGTGTCGCCTCCACAAGCACGAAAGCCCCGGGGATGCCCGGGGCTCTCTCGTGCGGTGTGGTCGGTGCGAGTGGAACGCTTGCTAGCTGCGAACTCCACAGCGTCGTCCCGGGTTCATTCTTCCCTAACGGGCTTGCCTGATGGCTCGGCACGCGGGAAAAGCCCGTGGGAATCTTCGAGGCCCGCCAATGGCAAGGGGCCCCGCCGCGATGGCGGAGCCCCAAGGTCGTGGCAGACCGTGTGGAAGTGATGCGCTACTTCGCTCGGCGGCGACGGAGTAGCGCGCCAAGCACCGGCGGAACACCCACCAGGGCGAACGCCGGAAGGCCCGGTGCCTGGAGCTCGATGTCGTCGTTCAGGCATGACGTGGCCAGTGTGGCGGTCTTGTACCCGCCGATGTCGTTCATGAGCGAGTCGCTGATCTGCACCTGGAAGGCATAGGTAGCCCACCCCCGGTCGCCCTGCACCTGCGTGAAGATCGGCGATCCCGGCTCGTAGAAGGTCACCCCCGCGACTCCGCCGCCCACAACCTTGTCGGCGGTGGGCACGTAGAAGTTCGAGCCCCAGCGGAAGTGGACGTCGGTGTCCTGGCCGCCACCGGCCGGCTTGTAGCCCGACGGGTTCCCGTTCTGCCATGCGATCGGGGTGCGCCAGTCCTGGTCGGCGGCGGCGCCGACTCCGGCGCCATAGCCCCAGACAGGGTTAATCAGCGCGAAACCGGGGTCCACGCCCGCAGTCTTTACGCCAAGACCAGACGTGTTGTTCGCCTTGGTGCCGTAGTCCCACGCCGTGCCCGTGTTGATGCTCAGGTCGCCGCGCCAGAAGTAGGCGTCGCCGTACCCGGAGAGCTTGAACGCGGACGCGTCCATCGTCGCGACAACCAGGAAGTCGTGGTACCCAGCGCGGTGAGTGTAGAACATGCCCTCAATGTCGAACAACTCGCCGAGCGCGCCACTGCCGCCGCCCGGGCTGCTGTACTCGCCGGGGGTAGTGCCATAGTCTTGCCATGTGTGAAGCAGACTGGTCGTCGGAGTCACGAACTGCCCGTCGTCGCCAACGGTTAGTGTGAGGCCGCTCCAGTCGACGCCCCACGTGCCCGAGTCGAAGGCGTACGAACTGGACGCCCAGCCAACTCCGGCCATGGCCGCCACAAGTAGAACCGACACCGATATGGTGCGTAACACGTACCTCATCTCCTTCGTAGTCGCCGAGCGCCGCTTACACCCGAGTAGACGGGTGGAGCGTCGCCCGTGAAGTGCGAGACATGGACCAGCGGCGCCGTCATACGTGCGCCAGTCATAACCTGCCGCATCGCCCGGCCTCAGGAAGGCCGTCCAGGCAGAAACCCGCCGGGAATCGCGTGGGGCAGGGACGGCCGCCTGTCGGCAGAATGGACCGGCGGCCCACATGGCCGGCAAACCTCCGGAGAGACCTCCTGCCAATGGCGGTACCCATGATGCAGACCGACGAGTTCGCGTCCCCCGAATCGCTGCTCGGCCCGCACGGCTCTGACATTGTGCGCGCGACCAAGGCGGCGACCGAGTTCCTTGCGAGCCACTCGGGCGACGAGCTGCTGGCACGCGTGGGCACGGTGATCGACGAGGTGCCCCGGGCCGCCCACCTCACGAAGGACGTCTTCCAGGCCTCCTACGGCGGACGACAGGCGGGCCCGCCCGATGACGTGCTCACCGGCCGCGGCCTGTTCTTCATCACCGAGCAGCGCAAGCTGTTCCTCGATGGCACCGGGGGTCATTACCAGATGACCTGGGGCTATCGTCACCCCCGTCTGGATGCCGCGATGCGCGACGCACTCGACATGGGTGTCGTCTGGGACGCGCACTCGAACATCCCCGGCGCGACGGTGAAGCGGCTGTCCTACAAGCTGGCGGAGCTCTGCAACCCCGGTGACGCCGCGATCCGCGCTTGCGACTCGTCGACCGTGGACGCCGACGAGGGCCGCCTCAACACGGTCCTCTTGGGCATCTGCACCGGCTCGGTCGCATGCTCGACAGCCCTGAAGATCATGCTCATGCGACACGAGCGCCTGAAGGGCACCGTGCCGGTGATGGTGACGCTGAACGGGAACTACCACGGGACCGACATCTTCGCCCAGCGAATGAGGGGGATGTGGGAGCCGTACTTCGCGAACGTCGAGTTCGTGAGCGTCGAGCCGAACGACACCGCGGCCGCGGAGGAAGTGTTCGCGCGATACGGCGAGCGCATCGCGGGCTTCATGTGTGAGCCGATCATGATGAACCGCGAGGCCATCCTCGTGGAGCCGGGGTTCATGCGGACCGTGCGCAGGCTGTGCGACGAGGCGGGTGCGCTCCTCGCCGTAGACGAGATCCAGACCGGGTTCTGGCTGCCGGGATGCTTCCACTACCTGAAGTGGGGCATCACACCGGACTTCGTGATCTGCGGCAAGGGAATGGCCGCCGGGCTTCACCCGCTGGCCGCGGTCATCTACAAGCGGCCGCTCGATCTGCTCGCCCAGTACGACAGCATCAGCACCAACGGGAACGCCCCGCTAGCGGCCTATGTCGCGCTCCAGTCGATCGCCATGATCGAAGAGCAGGCTGAGCGCATCAGCGCGGTCGCTGAGGCGTGTGGGCGGATGCTCCGCGAGGTGGCGGCGGAGCATCCGTCGCTCATCAAGGCGGTCCACGGTGAGGGGCTGCTGTCGGGGCTCAAGTTCCATCGAGTCACCGACGCGCTCGAGTTCCACCGGCACTGCGTGGAACGCGGCCTGTGGGTACGCGCGCACGCCTACCACGAGGGGCACAGCACGGTGCTCTGCAAGTTCGCGCTGCTCGTCTCCGAGCGCGAGATCGAGTTCATGGGCGAGGTGTACAGAGAGGTGCTCACCGGGCTGGCGTAGCGGCCGACCGAACGCGGCGCGTCGTCTGCAGACCCCGAACGTCCGGGTAGGACGCTCGCATAGACCGTGTTCCCGCGAGCGACCGCGCACAACGAGCGCCAGCGAAGAAGCCACTGCCGTGACCGACCAGGTGCCATACGAAGAGCATCAGGCTCCCGACGCAACCGACGAGCTGTTGTGGACCATGTGGCTGGCGGCCCGCCCTTACGTGGGTGCTTTGCTCGTGCTGTTCGGCGTGATGGGCGCATTCCAGGGGGAGTGGGAGGGCGCGCTGGGTTGTGCCATCGTCGGCAGTTGGCCCTTGCTGTGGGGCCTCGCGGATGACGGCACGATGCACGTTGTCCTGACGCCGTCCGAACTCTCGGTCACGGTGGGACGGCGCCGGAGCCGGTGCGCTGGCCGGTAGAGTCGGTTGTGGCCGCAGTTGAGTACACCCTTCGCGACCGAAGCATGCACGACCCATACTTCCCATGGGTGCCCGCCCTCCTCATGGGGATCTGGTGGTACGAACGCTCGTGTCCCGCATGGGGCCAGTGGGGTCGTTGGCGCTCGCCGGCGCACGGCGTCCTCCTACGGCTGCGCGACGGCCGCCGCGCGTTCATCGTCAGCCGTCGCCCGGAGCGGCTGGTAGAGGCCATACGCGGGGTGGTGGGCGATCGACTCAGCCCGGACCCGCGGGTCGTGCCGTACCCGTGAACGCCCGGCGCATGTGGTGTGGAAGCCGGCTCCACGGCCCTCAGCGCTGCGTCTGTATCCTGTTTCCGAGACCCGCCGGCTCTTGGGAATGGGATACACCATGGTGCGCCCACCGCAAAGAGAGCCGGCCTCCGTGCCGGCGGGCCTTGAGTGCGATGGCGGGCGGGCCCTGAGCACGATGGCCGGCGGGCGTCGAGCACAAGACGCGTCGGGCTGTGACGGAGAGAGGTCCCTCCGGCGTCGGCCCCTGAATGCCCCGGCATGGCGGCGGACAAGGTGCTCATGAACGCGCTCGCCACAGAATCCACGCTGCCCCCGATGGCGCGCCGATCGCGCTCCCCCGCGCAAGCGGAGGCGACCGCCGCCGGGCACGGACCTCGGGAGCGACCCTCGGCCCAGGAACCGGGTCTTCGGCACACGCACGAAGGGAGGCCATCACGGCCGTGGAAACGGACAAGCAGGTACCAGACCGCCGCACCTCACACCCGGGTCGGTACCCAACAACCTGACCTGATCACCCCAACTGCCCCGTGTCAGGGGTGCGGACCAACAGGAGGCTCATAGATGGCTGCTTTGCTGTCACTGGCTGTGCTGTTGGCCGGGCACGAGTCTTGGGGAGAAACAGGGGGCTCTTCGATGGCATCTGTGCGCGTGGGTGATGCCTTTGTTCGCGGCAGTGCGGACGGCTTGACGTGGACGGTCGGAACGAAGGCCGTCGAGATGACCTACGTGGCCAGAGACGGTCTCTTCACGCTGACCGGCTTCAGGAACAGACTTGCCTCCCCGCCCACGGAGTACGTCCCGAAGGACTGTCCCATCGCGCCGATCGCCGCCGGGCCCGACGACCATGCCCCGTGGGTGCTCAGTAGCGCCGCCGCCAGCAGGACATCGGCAGGCGGCCAACCTGTGGCGCTGCTTGCGATGGATCTCGCGCGCGGGGACCTCAGAGTCCATTTGCGCGTCATCGCCTACCCCGGCACGTCCGTCCTCCGTCAATGGGTCGAGTTGGAGAACGCCGGTGTCTCGCCCACCACCGCCGAGGCCATTCTCCTGACCATCCCCATCACGGACGATCAGGCCACGCCCTTCACCCACTACTGGATGGTCGGCGGGAACAGCAAAGCCGATCAAGGCATGCTCCGGAGCGCCCCCGTGCCCCCTGGCTACCGACAAGTGGTCGCCGGACGGGCAACTCACGCGTTCATGCCCTGGACCGCCCTCCAACGCGGCGGCGAGCCCCATGACGGCTGGTTCGTGGCGCTCGAGTACCTCGGCAACTGGAGCCTTGCGGTGGAGCGCGCCGGCGAGGGGCCGTTGCGCCTGACGGCCGCCATCCCCGACCTCGCTGCGGTCCCGCTCGCCCCGGGCCAACAGATCGCGCTCCCCTCCGTCACCCTCGGCGTCTTCGCCGGAGACCTCGACGACATGGCGGTGCGATCCTACGACTGGCAGTACCGCTACCTGTGGGACTACACCAGCATTGACTACTACGCCCGCCCAAAATGGGCGGTGCCCTGGACCTACTGTGCCCGGAACCTGCAGGAACAGTTCGCCGAGCGACTCGCCTACCTCGACATGAACGCGGACATCATGCGCGGCGTCGGCTTCGAGATGCTCTGGGATGATGCCGGCTGGTCGTCTTACGACGGCTTGCCCCCGGACAACTACGGCAGCGTGTTTGCCCCAACCTATGAGGGGCCGGACTTCCGCCAGACCCGTCGCTACCTTGACAAGATGGGCATGGGCTGGCTCGCCTGGTTCGCCGGGCGCCCGACACCGGGCGTCATGGCGGGCAAGGTCGGCGCCTGGGGCGACTTCGAATGGCGCACCGATGCCGTCGATTTCCCGGACTGGGGCGCCGACAGAGACCTGCGCGACAAGATCGCGCGCTTCCTCGACCGCTTCCCACACTCAGCGTTCCACACCTGCAGCGGCGGAAGCTCCTACAGCCACACCTTCGACATCCAGCGCTACGCCAACACCAACTACTTCTCCGACTTTGGCCGTGGCCCGCAGACCAACTACTACTTCTCCTACATCGAGCCGCCCGACAAGTGGGTCGATATTATCGAGCCGTGGACCAACGGAGGCGCCTACAGACCCGAGACCGCCCGCCAAACGATGACCATGGTGCCGTTCTGGGGCCTCAAAGCCACCCCGGCCGACCAGGAATGCCTCAGGAAAGACCTCGAGATATACCGGTTCCTGCGTCGCGAGGGGGTCGCCGGCCGCTGGTCGTACATGTTCCATCCAAGGGTAACCGGTGACACGGAGTTCTACTACGCCCAGCGAACCAGCTACGACCGAACGAAGGCCTGCATCATCCTGAAACACAGAGCCCCGGGCCCGGTGACGATCTTCCCCCGGGGCTTGCGGGCCGGGCACAAGTATGTGGTAGGGTTCGCTTCGACCCAAGCTACCACCGTTAGGGACGGTGCGGACCTCATGGCCAACGGTGTCACTATCACCGAGCAGGCGCCGGGCGAGTTGGTCTACCTCGGGCTGCCGAACAGACCCGGCAGCGGACACGATCGGACGGCGCCCACGGCTCCGGGGAACGTGCTCTCGCGGCGCGAGACGAACATCGGACATTCGGGCGTGGGTATCTACTGGTCCGCGGGAGCGGACGAGAGCTGGCTCGGCTACTACGAGGTGAAGCGCGGCGCGGAGATCCTCGGCAAGGTGAGCATCGGCACCACCTACTTCGACCACGCCGAGGGGTGGCATCCCGATGCCGCGTACGCGGTCCGAGCCGTAGACGGCGATGGCAACACGAGCGCCTGGACCCCCGCCGCCAGTCTGGACGACGAACCCGTCACTTCCCGCGCTCTCGGTGGCCTGTTCCCTGTCCGGGGTCGCGAAGGCTGGTGCGCCGACACGACGGCCGACGGTGTCACCTTCAAGCCCATGTCCTGGGTGACGCCTCCCAAGACCTCCTCCGCCGACGAGGGCGGTACTCCGAACCAGCCGGGCGGTATCGAAGGCTGGTGGGAAGGCGAGGGCGGCGCACGGCTCGGCCGCGCCTGGATGCAGCCCTCCCAGGACGCATCCAGCGTTCGCACCTGGGTAGCCCCCAAGCCCGGCACCGTCCGCATCGTCAGCCGGGTCATGAAGGAGTGGTACCGTCAGGGCGCCGGTACGCCCCTCCGCGCCCGCATCCTGCACGGGGACAAGCCGGTCTGGCCGGCTGCGGGCTGGGCTGAAGCGCCTCTGAACGATCTCGTCGGCGTGGCCCACGACATCACGGTCACCGTCGAGGAAGGCGATTGCATCAGGTTCATTCTCGACAAGAGCGACGATCCCGAGAACCACATCGCGGCGTGGATGCCCAGGATCACCTACGCGGAGCCGCCACCTCCCGAACGGGAGGCAAGCGTGGTCCGGATCCTCTGCGGGGCGCGTGAGCCATACACCGACCGCGTCGGCAACGTCTGGTCGCGGGACCGCGCCTTCCACGGCGGTCGCGCCATGGCCAGTGAGCCCGAGACACAGGGCGCGGACGACCCAGCCCTCTACCAGCGCAGTCGTTGCGGCAGCGATTTCACCTATGCGATCCCGGTCCGGATGGGTCTCTACGCGGTGCGGCTCAGGTTCGCCGAGCCCGAGTATGGACGCTGCTCTGCCAGGCCGTTCAACGTCGAGATCAACGGTCGCGAGATGCTGCGCAACTTCGACATCTGCCAGGACGCGCGAGGGTTCCGCAAGGCCGGCGATCGCGTCTTCCGTTACGTCGTGCCGAACGCCGAGGGCAAGATCGCCATCCGGTTCACCGGGGGGTCCGAGCCCTGGCAACAGACCGACGAAGCCATCGTGCAGGCCATCGAAATCCTCCCCGAGCCCCGGACGACCATGCGCATCAACTGCGGGGACGAGGCCGACTTCGTCGACTCGAACAGTCTGATCTGGAGCGGCGACCGCGACTTCGTCGGAGGGCAGGCAATCCGGGCCGCGAAGCCGGTCGCCCAGGCCTCACCGACGCTGTATGACCAGGCCCTCTACCAAAAGGCCCGGTCCGGGCGCGAAGTCTCCTACGCACTGCCGCTGCCGCCCGGTCTATACAGCGTCCACCTCAAGTTCGCCGAGCTATGGCTGGCGGAACCTGGCAAGCGGCCGATGGACATCGAGATCAACGGCCGGACGGTGTGGAAGTCGTGGGACCCGGGCACCGAGGCAGGCCGGGTCGGCATGGCCTGCGATCTCCGGGAACCCAACATCACGCCCGACAAGGACGGGAGGATCACGATCCGTGTCCGGGCAGTGGGTGCAAATGATGCCATCCTCCAGGGGATCGAGGTGGAGTAGCCGTAGCTCATGTCGAAGGCCGTGGGGTCGAGGGGAACGCGCCCCGTTGTGAGGACTACCAGCAATGTCAGGATCTCCTGAGAGCGGGAGGTCCGGAGATGCGGAAGAGGCGTTTCAGCGTGAGGCCGAGCGACCGGATCGAAGCGTGGCGCGGGTGGCTTCGGCGCGTGAGCGGATTGCGGAGCTCGAGCGCCGCCTGGGTGGTGGGCCCGGACACCCGCGCGCAGGCGCAGGCGGCCGCGCGGAGGAACTGGCAACAGGCGGGGCGTGGGCCCTCGCAAGACCGGAGTCCGGGTGCGTGGTTGTGTTGCCGGCAGTGCTGGCATTGATGGTCATAGCAGGTCCGGCCGCGGGGCCCGGCCCCGACGCAGCGAGCGCCGAGGCCCTGTTGCCGCCGACGGCCGATCCGGCCGCCTATGCCGTGGCCTTCGAGCGGCACCTGGAGGCGCAGGTGCTGCCGTACTGGACGGCACCGGATCGCCTCTCTCGCCGGAACGTGCCGCCATGGGCTGACCAGTACGGCTACCCGGTGATACGGCTGCTGCGGCTCATGTACGTACACGGCGTGGCGATCGAGCACGAGAAGGACGCGGCGGAACGCAGGCGCATCCGCGGGCAGTACCGCGCGCTGTTCGCGCGGCTCCTGGAGGACTTCCGCGACCCGACCGATGGTGGCTTCTTTGCGGCGTCGTCGTACGACGGCGCGGGCGTGTTGCAGCCTGAGAAGCTCACGGTCTTTCACGCGTACGTCGTCTACGTGATGGCCGACCTGGCCCGGCGGATCGGGGACAGCCGGGCTCGGAAGCTGGCCATCGACACGTTCGCTGTGATGGACCGACGCGCGCACGATGCCGCGCACGGCGGCTACGTGGAGCGCATCGACCTACCGCGCGGACATCCCGAGAACGCCACTAAGCAGCTCGGGACCAACATGCACGTCGCCCTGGCCCTGGCCCGGTTGCAGGTGGTGGCTCCATCGAGTATGGTCCGCAACAGGCTGAGGGAGCTGTGCGACGTCCTCATGGCGCACGCATTGGTGCCTGACTCGGGCAACGCCTACATCGCCTACACGCGCGACTGGCACGGGACCACATCGGGGGACGACCCCAGCCAACAGACGCTCTACGGACACAACGCCGAGCTGGTCTGGTATATGCTGGATGCATTGGAGGCACTGGGCCAGGACGCGACGCCATACCTCCCGTGGCTTGAGCGGGTCACCGAGGCGGTCATCGCCGGAGGCATTGGCTCTGACGGCCGCACTTGCACGTGGGGGCCTCTCGTGGGAGAGCCCGCCGACCGCGACAACGTGCGCTGGTGGACATCGACCGAGGTGCTCAACATGCTGGCACGCATGTTCCGCCTCACGCGGGACGCCCGCTACTGCCAACTGTTCGACCTGGTGGCGCGCCACACGTTCAGGCAGTTTGTGCGCGCCGAGGACGGCGAGTGGTACTCCGACGTGAACTTGGCTGACGGTACCAAGTCGGATGGCGGCGGCGACCCGTGGTTCGCCGGACTGCATGTCACGCGAATGCTGGTGGAGTGCTCGCGCGCGCTGTCGCCGCCTGAGTCCGCCTCCTGAACCACCGCAAGCCCCCCGCTCATCCCGAGTAGCGCGAAGCGCGTATCGAGGGACCGGCCGGACACGCCCGCGTCCCAGCGGTAGAGCTTGGTCCCGCCCGCGTCAGTCTTCTCCCAACGCCGCAGGTCGCCGTCGTACTCGAAGTACGACCACGACTCATCGGGCATCTGAACGCGGTGGAGGGGCCGCATGCGCGCTCTATGCGCATCCGGCCCGCCGGGCCGCGAACGCGGGCCGGATAGGGTCCCGGCCCCTCGGCGCGCTCGGGACCACCCTATGCGGCCCCTCCGAGTGATGGCGCTGTACTCCATGTTGGTATCCCCTCTCCCCGCCCTCGGGGAGAGGGTCTAGGGTGAGGGGGCACGCGGACGACCTTCGTGCCCCTCACCCGCCGCGTTGCTTCGCTCCGCGTCGGCCTCTCCCCTCGGTGAGGAGCGAGGCGCAATGCGCGCACGTTCCCGTCCGCGTCCTCCTCGCTCGTCGGGTTTCCGCGCGAGTCGCGCTCATACGCGAAGCTCGCGATGGTGCTGTCGTCGGACCTAGCTGCTCGCCCCGGTGCCTCAGAAGTCCAAGGCACACCCGGCCAACGCGAAGAGCACAACCGCCATCGCGTATCCGCCCACGAGTAGCCCGACGAGCAAGCACACTGCTCGCCACGCACCAAGCCACTTCGAGCCCGACTCCACCCGTGCCAGGGCTGCGACAGCCCCTCCCGCCAGACCGGCGACACCTGACAGCGCGAACGTGGTGTTCGGCACCCAGCCCGGTAGTACCCGTACCTGTGCCAGTACAACGAATAGACCGACGACACCGAGGAAGCTGGCAGCCACAAGCGTTCCCGAGATGGCAAGCCAGATAGAGGGGACGGGGACTCGTCTACGGTCGCCATGCCCTCCGACCGAAGTACGCTGGGGCGGCTGCGGACTGGCGCCTAGTTGCATACCACCCGCCCAGTCCTTGGATATCTGTAGCAGCGCCCTATCACCAGATCCCCTGGCGGGGGCAGTGGGTCCACGTGTCCGTGTCCGCCCTGGTACGGTGGCAGGGGAGGAGTCGGCGGGATAGGAGGGAATCCGGGCGGTGCGCCCGGGTCGAAGATCCGGATGTACCCCTTGCGAACGCAGCAGGCGTCGCACTCCTTAATGACCGTAGGTTCAGGCGCGATGCCCAATCGGCACACCAGGCCGGTTCCGCAGGACCAGCCGTCCTTGTTGGCTGTCACGTCGCCCCAGTCGAACACCCCTGACCACTCGCTGCCGGGAATGGCAACAAGGCCCCAGGGGCCACCGCAGATCGCGCTAATGAGGCAGTTGGCAAAGCACTGTTGCCACTTGTCGCGCTCCCACGTCTTGCCGCTCTTCAGAATCGGGCCGATGGGGCCCTGGTCAGAGACGTACTCATCAATCCGCTGGGCGCACTCCGCCCCGTTCAGCCCGTAGATGACATAAGCGACCCCAGCTATGACGACGGTCACGGGAATGCGTCCTCCCCCGTCCACCCTCCCTGTCCCCAGTCCCCCCACGTACCCGTACGCCGGCTGGCTGAGGATCGGATCCCTGCTGATGAACAGCCCTCGCTTGGGCGCGTAGTGGCGGATGGAGAGGAGGGGCATGGCGAGGTCGGGGTCGTGGTAGTAGCCCAGCGCGCCGACGTAGCCGAATGGGCCGGGGA
>Ga0315282_10015475_pt1 | contig 11244 bp, 10 predicted proteins | sample YL17G07_20_MG_FD_203693 | JGI IMG/M metagenome (GOLD analysis project Ga0315282, IMG submission 203693) | Sediment microbial communities from Yellowstone Lake, YNP, Wyoming, USA - YL17G07_20 | ecosystem: Environmental > Aquatic > Freshwater > Lake > Sediment | place: USA: Wyoming | collected...
CTTTATCACGGAAAGAGGGTCCTTTGAGGATACAGATATTTCCATGTTGTTCTCGTTCATTGTCATCCTATTTATGAAGCTCCCTGCAGTTAGTCTATTAGCGATCATATCCATCACTTTTAGCGGTGAGGATCTTGCCCTTATCCTTTCGTTAACTTCCTTGACGATATCAGAATAATCTTCAATCCTATGCCCAGCATCCTTATTTAAAGAAATCTTCTTGTCTATCGAATTTATTTTCTCTCTTATCCCCCATGCAACCTGGTCATAATTTCTTACGGTAAGGTAGAGCATGAGTCCATAGCCCAGAATAAGATAGATCAAAATTCTGCATAGAAAGTCTATCTTTGACGAAAGATGAATATCTCCCTTTACCTTAAACTCATTGAGGTTCAGGGTGGACAAATAATCCATACAGAGTGGGTGATCTCCTTGCGCCACCCTCGATATTTCGGGTATCTCGGCATCTTTGAACTGAAAAGGGGTTGACCCGTATACCTTTATCTGCTTTATGTCTGACCTGTATCGGCCAAGTCCGGAGAGAAACCTCTCCACATCCTTTTCATCAATCCCAGCATCGGGATATGAGGCACCACCCAGGAATCTGTCTCCAGAGTGGGCGAGGATATTGGTCATGCCCCTGTATTGAAACACTTTCACCTCGGGCACCTCAGAGGAATAGGCGAGATCCTCTGGCACGATGTAGTTGAAAGGGAAGACCTCCCTCAGCCGGGCATATGGTTCGCTATCCCATGCCCATATATCGAGCGTAGTATATGTGTTGGAAGACTCATACACTCTGCAATGAAAGGCCGGTTTCAAGATTGGAAAGATATCCCCTATTTCTAAACCAACAGCCTTTGTCAGCTTTTCTTTTGGAGCTGGAGGATACCTCTTTCTTGTATGAAGAAGGAGCTCTCTGCCAACGATCAATACCTTCTTGCCAAGAATCCCCTTGATAGGTTTGAGTTCATTAAGACTGCCTGAGACCTTCTTCAAAAGTTTTTCATCGACATATTGATAAACATCAAGGCCATCCCTATGCCAGTAAGCCACTCGCATTGACATGATCGGTTTACTCCTCCCTCCAGTACATAACGCCATATGGGGAGCTTATGTTCTGACGTGTATCCAGACCGGCCCTGATGGTGTAGATCCTCCTTGGCCTGCCGGCGCTAACGGTGACCTCAATGAAAGGGGATGGAAAAAAGTATACCCCTTCTATATCGCTGGCTATCTTTCTTCCGGTTAAAGCAAATAATTCTATATCAGATGTAACGGCCTTTTTTGATATGTAATCTTTCAGCGTCTTCAAAGACTCATCATTGATATCCAGGTAGGCCATCAGCACTTCATCGCTGGTTGTGTTTGGGTTGAAGCCAGTAGAAGGGAGTATGGTCAAATAGGGTTCTATTTTACTATATAGCTCCTTTCCCACTCCTTTAATCAATTCGAACTCGTCTTTGTATTGGATAGGGTAATTTCTTGGGATATAAGATAGCCCCTGACCTCTATAATAAAATTCCTCAGCTCCGTTTACCCTGGTAAAATTATCAGTATCGATCCAGTCCAGATAACTGTCTATGATGCCTGAGGCATTGTTCAAGCCTCCTACCCTCTTTATCAATCTCTCCATTGCAGCCGAATTCAGGCTTACGAGAGATAGCATGCCATTGCTATCCTGCGCCTGAACATAAATATCATCCAAAAATAGAACCTTCTTTCCATTTAAAGGAAGCGTCTTCAGCTCAGAAATTTCACTGCTACCAAGGGGTAAGATTTCCGTTTGTAACACCCTGCCATTTAAGATAAGGTAGATGAGGGTATCATAAGCCGACCTGGCCTTTAATATTGCCTCAGCCTTATTCCTTAAGCCTTCAGAGGCCTTCATATGTTCCTTGACCAGCCAGTTGAATCCTACGCCCACAGTGACAATCACTGCGGCCATCAACATCGTCAGCATGGTTGCTGAGCCATTATTATTACCTGAGGTAAATGTCATTGTAAACCATCTTCATCATAGAGTTTACATTGATACCAAAGACAAGCTTATCCTTTTTACCGTTATGATTATAGGAAATAATGATCGATGATGGAAGGAGCTTCATCCTGTTGCCATCAAAATTCTTGTACCATCCATATTTTCTATCTCGGATATCATAACCATAAAAACTGAATTCTATGCTCTCCACCCCCTCCAATAGCTTTACCGATTTGCCTTTCTTATAATCGGCGAAAATATAATCCCTTTCTATATCCTCATAGGATTTTGTGTAAACTGGAAGCTCATAATATACCAGGGATTGCATCCCTTCGGCTCCAGCTTCGTTCCTAATCCAAGCCACCACAGAAAGCTCACCCGCAAAAGGCGCAAGGGATATGTAGGAAACGCCTTCCTGACTACCCTTGAAGTAAGGAAACCATCCATCGCTCCTTGTGTGGACATAGTAATCGGTTATGGAGTTGAAGCTTTTATCTATCCAGATCTTCTTTGCATCGTCCCAGAAGCCTAATCCCTTCTCAGCCAGGCCATGGTACTGCTTAAGACTTTGATTCAGCGCCATCCCAGCAAGTATCATCATGGAACTGAAGATGGCCATGGCGACAAGCACTTCGATGAGGGTATAGCCTTCAGTGCAGCATCTCTTCCGGTGAATATAATGGTTTGTACCTGAATACATTTACCTGATATTCCCTCACTATTTCTTTATAATTGAGTCTGAAATTCACCCGGTAGAGGAAAAGCTCATGGAGGGGTGGTATGGAAAATTCTCCCCACCCTTTGACCGGCCTAGAGGCACCCAATAATCGTGCCTCCCACTTCAGAGTGACGCCTTCTCCGATATCCTCTTCCCCGGAGCTCTTTTGCATATCTAAGGTTCTTATAAGGCCGGTTGCCTGCGGGAGTTTCGAGGATAACAAATTGGATTGGTTGGCCCTCTCAAGATAGTCAAAACCCATCCTGAAGAGATACATGGTGGCTGCGATACTCGATGTCAGGATCAGTCCAGCTATCAGAACATCGAGAACGATAAAGCCCTTTTTTTGATGATTTTTCAAAATCATTAAAATTTTTACTCCGATTGAGCCATAATTTTGGACAAATCCCCTCTAACTCCCCTTTACTAAAGGGGAGACCCCATCGTCATCCCCCTTTTATAAAGGGGGATTGAGGGGGATTTTAACAACGGCTCAAAAAACTCTCTAATGGCCTCATCGTTATCGATATAGTTCAATGAAGGTATTTTTTTTCACTCAATTAGGGTTTACGATCCTTTTCTCTCTAAAATAATGCCTCCTAAAGGGGCTTGCACATTTAAGGTATAGGCCTGATTTCCCACATGTATCTTCAGGGTGCCGCCTGAGGTCGTCCCATTTCTATAGAATTCGATGGGTTGATCGATTTGTATAGAAGTATCATCAAAAGTTTTTTCTTTACCGTTGACTATCATCACGCCATCCTTCGAAGATAACACCTTTGCTTCGCTGTAGAGGAACGATTCCCTTTTGAGACTGGAAATGAAGACCATCACCTCCTCGGCCTTTAAGGAAGCTTTATAACTTCCGTACATGCTGTATGAGATCGGCAGGGCTACGGAGAACATGAGGCCTATGATCGATAACACGATCAGGATCTCTATGAGCGTGAACCCTTTATTATTTATCTTTGGCATGAGGAACCCTATAATTTTATTCTTCCCACACTCATTACGGTAAGCATCAATGAGATGACGATGAATCCTACGATAAGCCCCATGATGACGATGATGGCAGGCTCAATCAAGATAAGTGCCCTCTTTGTGCTGTTCTTAAACCTCTCGTCAAATACCTGATAGAGCTCAAAGAATATCTCTTTAAGATTCCCGCCTCCTTCGCCCACTCTCAGCATATTTGGGACAATTTCCGGCAAAAAGTGTACCTGTGAAAAGACATCGGCGATCTTCTTGCCGCCTTTTATCTGTTCAACAAGAGACTCTATGGGACTTCTAACGCGATGGTTCTGGATGAGAGCGGCAGAGAGCTTCAGGGCCTTGATAAACTCAATCCCGCTCTGAAGCATGGAGTACATGGAGTATGAAAACCTCGAGAGTTCCAGATTCAATATGAGCCTGCCGATCAGAGGGAAGTTTAAAAGATAGGGATAAAGGTTAGGAAGCCTTACCTTTGAAGGATAAAACTTTTTCAAAATGACAACTACTATAATAAGGCCGATCAAAATGCAAAGATTAGTAAAGCTCAATAATCCGCTCACGGTATAAAGGACTTTGGCCGGCAGGGGGAGGGCATGAGTATCGGTACCAAAGATACCGAAAAATCTTGGGACGATAAAACTGAATATGAAAACAAGGGTCATGAGGCTTGCAAAGATGAGGAATACAGGATAGGTCAGGGCATTCCTTATCTCTCCTTTATACTGTATTTGGAACTTGTAGTACTGGGCGATGTTTTCGAAGGCCGATTGAAGGTTTCCCACTGCTTCACCGACACGTATCATTGTGACAAAAAGATGGGTGAAGCGACCTGTGTTACCAAATGCCTGGGCCACCTCCTTTCCAGCCTTGATATCTGTCAGCACAAGAGAGAGTATATCCTTGAGTTCCTGTTTCATGGAAGGATTCATTAGAAGTTCAAAGGCCTTATCTATTCGTATACCTGACCTGAGGAGGATACTCAGTTCCCTGGAGATGTTATACAAATCTTGATCACCAAACCCCTTTCTCAAGGAAAAGGTCTTCCTCTCTTTGGTTTTCTTTTCCACGAGTTCTATGACTGTAAGCCCTCGTTCCTTCAGCTTAGAGATAGCGTCCATTCTGTCAGATGCAGAGATGATGCCCCTGATCTCCTGCCCGGAGGAATCGATACAACTGTATTGAAGCTCGCTCAGCATACCCTCAGGACCTCTTCCAAAGTGGTTAATCCCTTTGCAACCTTGAGCATTCCGTCTTCTCTGAGTGTCCGAAAATCTTTGTTATCCCGCAAGGCTGCCTTCAACGATTCCAGAGATCGCTTCCTAAGAAATACTTCCTTAAGTTCATCCCTATACTCGAACAGTTCGAAGATGGCAATCCTTCCCCTGTAGCCTGTCCCAACACACTTGGGGCATCCATCTCCTCTCATAAAGTTTGGGCCTCCTTCGAGCAAACGACTAAACCTCTCACTGATCTCATCGATCTGATATTCTTTTAAAACATCCTCCGATAGTCTATCATGATGACTACAGAAGGTGCAGTTTCTTCTAATAATGCGCTGAGCAACCAGGCCTATGATTGCGGCATTGATAAGGTAATCCTCCATCCCCATATCGACAAGTCTGAAGAGACTGCTTGAAGCATCATTGGTATGGAGAGTGGAAAGGACGAGATGACCTGTTAGCGCAGACTGGATGGAGATCTCAGCCGTCTCCTTATCCCTTATCTCGCCCACCATGATCACATCCGGATCATGCCTCAGAATAGACCGAAGGGCATTTGCGAAGGTCAATCCAATCTCACTTTTAACCTGAACCTGATTGATTCCATCAAGTTGATACTCTACGGGGTCTTCTATTGTAATAATCTTCCTCTCATGACTGTTCAGACGTGTGAGCACAGAATAAAGGGTAGTGGTCTTGCCTGAGCCTGTTGGGCCTGTCACCAAGAGTATTCCGTTAGGGTTGGAAATAAGTTTTACAACCATCTCCTCATAGTCGCTCTCGATCCCGAGGTTTTTGATATCAAAAGTGAGCCTCTCCCGATACAAGAGCCTCATCACCACTCCCTCCCCTCTTACCGTGGGGATTGTGGAAACTCGTATATCGAGAAAGACAGAGGCAATCTTTGTGCTGAACTTTCCGTCCTGTGGAAGTCTCTTTTCGGCTATGTCGAGTCCCGAGAGAAGTTTGACTCTCGATACGGTGGCCAGATAAAATGTCTCCTCAAGCACATCCATATCATGAAGGATCCCATCGATCCTGAACCTTACTCTGTATCTTGTTTCTGAAGATTCTATATGAATGTCTGAGGCCCTCAATTCAACGGCTTTGCTTAAAAGACCATTCAGGTATTTGATCACCGGCGCTTCAAAAGCCATCTCCTTCAGTTTTTCAGTGTCTTCTTCAATGGAAAGGGAAACAAAGTCCTTTCCCTGCTCATAGAAGTAGTCTTTTGATAGCTCTTTCAGGGTCTCTTCTGGGGCAAGGGATAGATGGATTTTATACCTCAGAGCATTGACCACATAGTCAAACACAGAGTAATTCAATGGGTCATTTGTGACGGCATATAATATTTTATTGTCGTGATCAATTTTTAAGGGAAGGAAATTTTTTTTGATAACGAAGTCGTAATTGAGCTTGTTGCTGAGGTAGGCGATTAACCCTTCATCCTCCACTCGCTCACCCTTATAAAGAGGGATATCGAACTGTTTGGATAAGGCTTCAACGAATTGGCTTTCTGTTATGGACCCGATCTGGATGAGGATCCGACCGATATCCCCGCCGAGTTCCTTCTGTAGCTCATGGGCCTTCTTGAGTTCGTCATCTTTAAGACCAAATTGATCTTTTAGAATCTGTTCTAAAGGCATGGTTACCAGTTCGTAATCGATTTTTCGTCGAGTTTCCCATCAGGCCCGAGAGAGGAAAGGTCAAACGGCCCGTGATCACCAGGGCATTTGAATTGATAATCCCTCCCCCAGGGATCTTTTGGTATAATACGCTTAGAAAGATACGGCCCCCTCCATTGTGGATCTGTAGAATTGATGAGCTCTTCCAGGCTATTGGGATATCGACGCATATCGATCATAAAGGCCTGAACAGCTGAGGAGAGCATCTCTACCTGTGCCTTGGCTATCTCTTCTTTCGATCTCTCCAATCGACCCATTAAGTTAGGACCAATGAGGGCGGCGATGAGTCCAATGATCGCCACCACGATCAGTATCTCTATGAGGGTAAATCCTTGCTGAGACCGGTTTAGCCTTTCCACATCCTGACATCCTTTAGTAATAGATTTAATTGAATTAAGTATTTGAAAGATAGATTAAATTTTATAAAATTTAACATAGTTTCATCGGGGATTCAAGCTCTCCTTTTGCTATTAGGTTTTATATAATGCTACCCCGGACACCTCAAATATTCTTCCACTACCCTTTCAGGCTCCCCTTCTCCCCTTATCTCACCCCCATCGAGCCAGATCGCCCTATTACATATCTCCTTTACGGCGGACATCTGGTGTGAGACGAAGATTGTTGTAATTCCTCCATTTATTAGATTAAGGAGAGCGTCCTTGGATTTCTTTTGAAATGCCTCGTCGCCTACTGCGAGAATCTCATCTATGAGAAGTAGCTTGGGGTCGGTATGGATTGCAACAGAGAAAGCAAGCCTGAGATACATACCGCTTGAGTATGTTCTTACCGGCATATCAATAAATTCCTTTATTTCGGAAAATGCAATAATATTTTCCATCCTCCCCATGACTTCATCTTTTGTTAGACCAAGAAGGACACCATTTATGATGATATTTTCCCTGGCCGTGAGGTCTGGATGAAATCCTGCTCCAAGCTCAAGAAGGGGCGTTATTTTTTGAGAGACTTCTATGTCTCCTTTGGTCGGAAAAATCGTGCCGAGGATTAAAGATAGTAGGGTGCTTTTCCCTGCTCCATTCTTTCCTATTATGCCGAGGCACTCCCCCTGCTTAACCTTAAAACTCACTCCTTTAAGGGCCCAGAAGTTTGAATTGGAGTTCCTATTGACGAACTTAGGCAGGTTCAAAAAGAATTCCTTAAACCCGGGCCTATCCCTTCTCATGGGAAATTTTTTCCATACATCCGATATTTCAACAACGCAATTCATATCACCTCGTCAAGCCTTCTTCCAAGTTTTCGAAAGATGAGGATGCCAAGGAGAAAAAATACTAAAGAGCTTCCAAAAGAGATACCTATATTTCCCCAATCAGTAGCGTTTGACATAAATAAATCTCTCCAGGCTGTTATAAGATAAGTTAGGGGATTTAGAATAAGAAAGACCCGGTATGCCTCTGGAATAATATTTAGGGGATAAATAATAGGCGTCATCCAGAATAACATGCTGACAACGACGCCTATTATGTATTCCATGTCTCTAAAATAGGCATTTACCATAGAGATGGCCAAGCAGATTCCAATTGTTACAATAAATTGAATTGCCATCAAAATAGGGATTGATAGAAACCAATTTATCCCAGGCCCTTTTCCGTAAAAGTATGAAAAGCCTATTATTATAGGTAAGGCAAATATAAAGTTGACAAATTGACCGAGGATTGTTGATAGGATAAGAAAGTGTCTTGGAAAATGGATTTTTTTTATGAGCGATACATTACCAATGAGAGTTCCCGTAGACATGGTGATCGAAGCAGAAAACCAGTTCCAGGGGAAGAGGGCAGACAAGAGAAAGAAAGTATAATTCTCCATCTGAATTCTCATAAATATCTTAAAGGCTATAAAAAGGACCAGTGCGAGAAGAATAGGATTCAATAAAGACCAGAGAATTCCCAGGGCAGTCCTCTTGTATTTCAGTGTTATTTCCTTCTTGGTTAGGAGCCAGAGAAGGTCACTCTTTCGTCTAAACTCGTGATCGAATAGATTCATACTGGTAGTCTCAATTTTGTTCTGGAATATCCCCTCTCCTGTTAGGTTAATAATATATAAATATACAAAAATGTCAAACATTAGGGGGTCACTGAGGTTTGAGGCCAAACTACAATTCAAAGGAGAGCCGTGTGGAGAGAGGTTCTAAGAATAGATAAGAAAACCCAATCTACTTACAGGGATGAGTTGGTTTCCCAAAATATGCTTTACCTATGAAGAAACCTGGGGAATTCAGACCATCCTACTTATATAGGGCAGGGTTTACAATCACTGGAATATCTGAAGGATCTCCACCGAAACCCATTCCATAGGACGTGCCCGTTGAGGGAGGAACGACTCCCCAAGCCCCAGTGCTTGAGCGGTATATAACAATATCGTTTTTTTCCATCTCCGGCAAAATTGACATATGTCTCCTTTTATTCCAATCCCATTGTATGGGAGCGCCAACTGACCACCCATTATGTAGGTACGATCCGATAATTTCTCCTCGTTCCTTATATGTTCTACTGCATCCCAAGAAATGCTCTTGAAAGAAATGCTGCCATCTGGTCCCTGGTTACAAAATCATACGGCCCATACCTTCCATCTCCATAACCTATTGTTATCCCTAATTCCTCAAGCCTCTTAATATATCTACATGACCACATATCAGATGTGACGTCAGTGAAGAGTGATCCTGAATCACAGTAGTTCAACGGTGGCTCCCCTTCCACAGCCCTAATGATAAATGCAGCCATCTGCTCCCTGGTTACAAAATCATACGGCCCATACCTTCCATCTCCATAACCTATTGTTATCCCTAATTCCTCAAGCCTCTTAATATATTTACATGACCACATATCAGATGTGACGTCAGTGAAGAGTGATCCTGAATCACAGTAGTTCAACGGTGGCTCCCCTTCCACAGCCCTAATGATAAATGCAGCCATCTGCTCCCTGGTTACATTGTCTTCAGGACAGTATTTCTTCTCATTATTCGGCGTATTTGGATTATCCTGTGCACATCCTGTTGTTAACCCAGCATTGTAAATAGAGGTTATATAATCATAAGCCCAGTAACCGGAAGGAATATCTGAAAATACACAGTTTGCTGCCCACAACAATCCCGCTTCAAAAAGTTCGTGCCCATTCTCTAAAATCTCTGGATCAGGGTCTCCACTAAAACCAGGATTCCCTGCATAATAGAAAATTCTCCCTTGTCCAAAACTATGGATAAAGGAGTGAGTTCTTCCTCCCCCCCAACGTGAAATCCATGTTGAGTCAGCATTAAGATTATAAACAGAAGCTCCCCCACATGTATTCGTCGGCGCATAATCTAACTTGTCATTAATTAATAAGTCTGTTCCCAACGAATTATTTGCAATGATAGTTCCGTAGCCACAATCATTTCCGTACCACCCAGCGCCAAACCAATCAATAATAGTAGATAAATTATCTGTATCGCCAGCGAGAAGCTTAGGTGTGCCACCCATAATGATGGCACCGTCACCATTTTGGACAAAATTCTTGATGTAATTGGCTGTTGTTAAATTACAAGCCTCATTTTTACTTACGATTAAGGCATTGTAGTTATTCAGGTTAGTCGGAATTTCATTCGAGTGTTTAATCCCCAAACCATTTTCGATCATTATTTCATCAATGTTTGGGTTTGGAGAATCACCAGATGGAACATAAAGAGCGAGTGGCCCGGCATAATTGGATGTAACTTCAAGATCGTCAATATTTAACCCTGAATATCTCCCCGATGAATTGGTAGGTCCCATAGTAAATTTGATATACACTGTCGCCTGATTAGCAGCCACTGATGAAATATCATACACAACCTGGATCCATTGATTATCTATTAAATTAAAACCAGGATTTTCCCAGAGTTGAACCCAGTTTGTTCCGTCATTGCTCACATAAACCTTAGCATGATCATAATAATTACTTTCCACATTGAAATATCGCCAGAATTTCAAGAACACCTGGCTTCGCCCTGTGCAATTAATGAGGGGTGAAACGATAGACTTCTCAACAAGATTATTGGTGTAATCTCCTCCAATGGCAAATCCGAGGATCTTATTATCGGAAGAAGGTGAGTGATCAGTCGCTGGATCTGGATTCCCATTCTCCCCACCACCTGCAACAGCAGAGCCACGCTCCCACCTACCGGGTTCATAACCTGTCCATCCTTTGTCCGTACTGAAATCATCCGAGAACGGAAAGGACCCAATATTTAGATCATCGCTAGTGATCGTGACAGTGGCACTGTTGGGAGTGCCAACCGTGTAGGAAGCATTGGTGCTGAGAGTGACAATGACAGTCTCATCACTCTCCACAGAAGTATCATTGATGGGGATCACGGTGATGGTGGCTGTTGAAGAGCCTGCCGGGATGGTGACACTGCCTGAAAGAGCACTATAATCACTACCCGAGGCGGCAGTCCCACTCACCGCATAATAAACGGTTAGAGCCGAAGAGGTTGATCCGGTGCGGCTGACCGTAAAAGTGCCCGTCGTGGCCCCCGCCTCTGTGGCCGTATTGTCTGTGGCATTTATGGTTACGGTAGTGGTACTCAGATTATAAGAATATGAAGCCTGATTACTGTCTGCACTTTCATAGTTGCTTGTATCAACGGCAGTTACCGCAAATAATAACGTCCCAGAG
>Ga0315282_10015476_pt1 | contig 11244 bp, 6 predicted proteins | sample YL17G07_20_MG_FD_203693 | JGI IMG/M metagenome (GOLD analysis project Ga0315282, IMG submission 203693) | Sediment microbial communities from Yellowstone Lake, YNP, Wyoming, USA - YL17G07_20 | ecosystem: Environmental > Aquatic > Freshwater > Lake > Sediment | place: USA: Wyoming | collected...
ATACCGCAGGCCAAAATGTCATATCAAAGAAAATACCTTCAAAATTGTAATTATTACAAAGTTCCTCTATTTGACTTAAGACAAATTCTCTATACCCAGAATTAGGGCAACAAACCCCATAACGTCCTGTCCATACTCTTGAAGTCTTTCCATCGGCAAGTACTATTCTCCAGGAAGGTTCTTTTTCATAGGCCCAATTGTTAAATATAAGGCTATAATAAATAACAACATTAAGCCCTTCTTTATGACATAGCTCAATCATTTCTCCAAGGATATCTCTTCCTTTTATACCCCTATGCATATGGCCTGTTTTTGTAGGCCAATAGCAATAACCCACGTGAGAATTGGCATATACCATTGCTGTAGTAACTTTAGCAGTCTTTAACAGTTCTACATATTTCTCGGGGTCAAACTGAGATAGAAATTTTTCATCCCAATCTTCAATATGCATATCCACTAGATTACGACGATAATCACTAGAAAACCACTTCCTGTTAGAATTCATATTACACACCTCCTAAATAAATTTCAACATTTTTCCATTTAGAATTTGATTCTAATCCAATAATTAACAAACCAAGGTAGAATAGATACTTCTATAAGATCTTTATCTTTTGTATATTCTACGATGGATATAAATTTCCATCCTTCTGAAGTATAATCTACCAGTTCTAATTTTAAAGCCTCTTTCTCTATTTCTCGAAATATTCTAAGATTACAGTTAATATCTGTTTTGATATAAAGATTCTTACTTTGATATATATCTTCCCCATCTCCTGAAAAAAACCATATGTAGTTATCTTTATCTGATTCAATGTAAACTTTATCTCTTATCTTTATAACCCTCTTTATAATACCAGCATATAGAGAGTTCGATGTTCGATTGTAATGAATTAAGCATGCTTTTCCAAAACTTATCTCATCTCCTTCAGAGGAAAAAATTTCTAGAATACCCTTGTCAGTATAGAGCAAGCCTTTCTCGTATTGTAGAAAGTTTATTGGCTTTATTAAGACTGAAAAATCTTTATAAATTCTTCCAGCCGGTTTTAAAGTTCCATCATTTCTAACACAACAACCAAGTCTATCATCCCATAGTTCATGGTGGGTAACTCTATAATCATTCCATAATCTAGCCTGATTCGTCCATTGCCAAGGAGAAAAACCGCTCAAACCTATTTTGAAAGTATCAAGGAGAGCCTGAAACATATCGCTTGCCTGTTCTCTATCTCCTTCCAAAGTTTGAGGACGATCAAGCCATACTTCTTGCATTATTACAGGTTTATCTGTCTTATACTTAACTTTAGGGATATCTTTAAAGTTTCTATGATCACCATAGAAATCTATCACTTCTTCGTATTTTGAAGAATTTCCTGTACCTATAGTTATAGGATGTGTATCCCCATTTTCCCTTAACGTTTCCTTCATTTCTTTTGCCCACTTTAAAACTTCTTCAGGTTCTAATTCTTCTGGCTCATTCCAAAGGTCCCAAGCTATACCTGGAACATCTTTATACCTTCTAGCAAGCAATTTAAGAAACTCTTTCTGATGCGTTTTCTTTTCCTCTAAGTAGACCCTATCCTGTACACCAATCCATCCGGTAGGGTCTCCCATTTCTTCTGGAACTAGTGTCAACAAGTCTCCACCATATATAAACCCAAACTTTTGACAAAGGTATATATGAGCATCAAGAATTCTCCATGTCTTTTCATCTGGTAAATAACTCTGGTTAACTTCTTCAAAATAAGAAGGGATTTGTCCTATAGAATTCTTAAGATAGTCAATAAACCACTTAGCATGATGATAATGAATTCTAATATAATTTATACCACTATCAGCCATTGCTTTTAAGTCGTCTCTCAGTTTCTTGACATTAGGTCTTATCCACATTAACTCCCCTATATGAGATTCATAGTAATTTGTACCTGTAATAATAGTTGTCTTATCACTGTGCAAAAAGTATCTGCCACGGATATCTAATCTATTCTTACTGTTATAAGCAATCTGATCTTTCCAAACCACAAAACCATTTTCCGCTTTAGAGACTACCTTCCCATTTATAATCAATTTGACCCTAATAGTATAAAAATCAGAGAGAAATTTCCCAGGGATCCAACAAAATTCATCTTTCAAGTTACTTTTAGGGGCAATTTTAATATCTTTAGAGTTAAACAAATTATCTCCTGATTCTCCTTCGATTTCTAATTTCAACTCAGCCCTAACTGAGGAATCTGAAAAATTTGTTATTTCACATTTTATCTTTACAGGTTCTCCATCTTTATAGCAAGCATAGTCTGGTTCAATAGAAGATATAAAAATCTTATTAAGACAAAAATCTATAGTATTGAGGATAACCTTAAATAGAAATTCCCTAGGTACTTTCTCAGTTTCATCTAAACTAATAAATGCCATTCTACTTCCGTTTTCCCAATTTTGAGTAAATACAACTGAAGAAGTTAGATGCTTACCAAAGTCATCAATCCCCTTCACTACTACATAATTTCTCAGTACTTCGTATCTTTCAGGGAAAACATTCCCATAAGGTGGATATGGAGTCCATTTCTCACTACTAGTGTTACAATAAATTCCATTACAGCCAAGGTTTAATCTCATACTCTCTAGAAAATCTGGTAAAAAATCTCTATCAAAGACCGCTTTAGTTGGTTTGATATCAGAAGTATAAGTTTTAAGTCCCATATAAGCGGTTGTTCGTCTATAAAAATCATCTTCACTGGCAGTATCTTTAAGGAGATAAGAGGTCAGTTCATTATATCGCTTCTTAAACTCTTCTAAATTCATAAAAGGGACATTTCTACTTAGAACTATAATAGCTCCTCCTTTAGATAAAAAATCCTTTATTCTTGGAAGATAATAAATAGGTACACTTTCTCCTTCTAAGATAAATAGAACATCTATTAGCTTCATCCCATCATAAGAATTAAGGAAAACATCATCTATAGTTATTAATTTAACTTTGTCCTCTAAAATTTCTTTTATGCAAGTATATAATTCTGAATTATACCTATCTGGCTTAGAATTCTTTGGTATAAATATTGCCACTTTAGATTTTTTTTCCCTTTTCAAACCCTCAATAATTTCCTGTAAATTCTCTTCTATCATTAGAGATACTCACCTCCTAAAATTTATTCAAAAATTCTTCAATCCTGTTACACTTAAATTTTTTAGAATAATTTCTATTTAGCATAAGGATCAGCTGCATCACGTAATCCGTCACCTACACCATTAAATGCTAAAACAGTTATTATTACAAAGATTGCAGGTATAAGTAGCCATGGATAAACATATAGTGATTGAGGATTCTGAGCGTCTTTAAGAAGGACCCCCCAACTAATTGCAGGGGGACGAAGTCCAAGCCCTAAGAAACTTAAAGCTGTTTCCCCTAATATCATACCAGGAATAGAAAGCGTAATGTTTACTATCAAGTAGCTTAAACAACTAGGGAGGATATGCCTGAATATTATCCTTAATTCACTCGTCCCTGCCATCTTTGCTGCCATAACAAAATCTTCTTCTTTTAAAGCTAAAAACCTTCCTCTTACTACTCGTGCCAAACCACACCAACCTACTACAGAAAGGATGATAGTAATAGCAAAATAAGTCTTAAGAGGCGACCAAGTTGGGGGTACAGCTGCGCTCAAAGACATCCATAATGGAATTGTAGGAATGCTTAAAAGAAATTCTATGATTCTTTGAATAAGCATATCAATATTCCCTCCAAAATATCCAGAGATTCCTCCAGAGAGAACTCCCAGGAAGAAACTTAAGAATACACCAATTAATCCTACAGATAAAGAAACTCTAGCACCAGTAATAACTCTACTAAGTAAATCTCTCCCTAAGTTATCTGTACCAAATAGAGGAATAACCCCCCCTTGGTCTACTCCAAATAGATGTATATCCGTTTCAAATAAGTTCCAAAGTTTATATTTATCTCCTCGAACAAGGAAACGTAAAAAATATTTTTCTTTTTTATCTTCCTCATAAATCATCTGAAAACTAATGGGATCTCTTTCTTTCTTTATTCCGTAAACAAATGGTCTAAGACTGAACTTACCCTTTTCGTCTATAAAATGAATTCGAGTAGGCTGACAATAAGTATAATCTAAACGAGCATCTGGACTATAAGGAGAAAAAAATTCAGAGAAGATAGCTACAGTATAAAGGATAATTAAAACGCATCCACTTATAATCGCAAGCTTGTTCCTTCTAAACCTCCACCACATTAATTTCCATTGAGAAGCTAAATATATTTTTTCTTCTACAGTAGTTTCTAATGTTTCTTCCTTCTCAGTCAAGATTTCCATCCCCCTTACATATACCTAATTCTAGGGTCTATTACTGCTAGAAGAATATCAGAAATAAATGTTCCTACTAAAGTTAGAGAAGAGAGTATTAATACAATACTTCCCGCTAAATACATATCTTGAGTCATAAGTGCCTCCAAAAGTAAAGGTCCAATAGTTGGAAGCATTAAGGTTATAGCAGTGATCGTCTCTCCAGAGAATATCCCTGGAAGAGTCCAACCAATAGTACTTACTATAGGATTTATTGCTATCCTTACAGGATATTTAAAAAGTAACTTTCTTTCTGGAATTCCTTTAGCTCTAGCAGTTATTACATATGGTTTATTAAGCTCATCCAATAGACATCCTCTCATAACACGAATAATACCTGCCGTACCTGCAGTCCCTATAGCTATTATAGGAACCCACATATGATTTATCATATCAACAAATTTACCCCAGCTCCATGGGGCATCTACATAGGTAGGAGAAAAAAGTCCAAGTGGACTGATCCCGAAAAATCGATAAAACAAATATACCAGTATCATAGCAAAAAGGAAATTAGGGACAGCAAGTCCAATAAACCCTACAACTGTAAAGATGTAATCAAATATAGAGTACTGATGAGTAGCAGAATAGATTCCTATTGGAATAGCTATTACATATGTAAAGGCTACAGAAAATAAAGATATAGCTATTGTTAAGGGTAATCTTTCAGCTAATAAATCTCTTACTGGTCTATTCCATTGGAAAGAACGACCAAAATTTCCATGGAGTATATTCCATATCCATTTAAAATATTGTTGATAAAGGGATAAATCAAGCCCATATTGCCTTGTCAAAGAAGCTATTTGAGCTTCATCAAGTTCTTGTCCACTTAACCTCAATCTTGCTATATAAGCAGTTAAATAATCTCCAGGAGGAAGTTGAATAATGATAAAACTTAAAATAGAAACAAAAACTAAAAGAATCAACATGTAAATAATTCTCCGAATTATATAAACTTTCATAGACATTCCCTATTCACCTCTAAGCAAAGGCTATAGGGGGGACATGCTTACTTATCCCCCCTATAATATAGTTATCTACATCTTCATTTCTTCCAGAAAACTTGCTCCGCCCATATCATTCTTGAACCGCCAACATCGTGGCTATCACCAGGAGCATTTGTGTTAATATTCCCCAAGTTAACTTTTGCTATTGCTGGCTTCCCTATAAATCCAACAGTTCCAACCATCCATAGTTCTTCTGCCTGCTTTCTTAATATTTGTTTCATTACATTTTTCATCTGTGCTGGAGGAAGAGTTGGAATTTCGTCACATAGAGAAAAGAGCTTCTTTATATCTGCTGGAGGTTCCTCTCCTGACTTTCCTCCTGTATTCCACCAAGTATACCACTGTGGTGCCCACCACCACGCGCGTAAGAAATTTGCTCGTCCGGCTATAAGACATGGCTCGGTAAATCCATCTAAGACCCATAGACTAACCTGCATCTCTCCAGCACCAAGGCGCTGCCAATAAAGGCTACGTTCCTGAACTTTAGGTAGCACTCTTACACCTACCTTTGCCCAATGCTGTTTTACCAATTCACATATTGGTACCCAATAGGCCATATCATTAGTAAGTTCAACTACTAGAGTTAAGGGTTTTCCATTAGGCAATAAACGATATCCTTCAATGTCTCGCTTGGTTAAACCTATTTGATCTAGAAGTTTATTGGCTCTTTGAGGATCGTAGTCTATATAGGCTTTGGAGAAACTTTCTTCATAGAAACTAGCTTCAGGATTACAAGTAGCCTGATAAGCAACCCCATTTCCAAGTCCTACAGTTTCTATAATATCTTTACGATTAATAGCTAAAGATAAGGCTTGCCTAAACTTCTTATTTCTAAGTATTTTTGCTAATTCTGGGTCTCCTTTATAATTTTGGTTAAAGTGGAAAGTACCTGCAGAAGGCCAAATATCTTTAGCTAACCAAAATCTGTAACCTCCCTGCTGTGTATTCTTGGCAATTGTAGGATAGTCAAGAATACCAGTACCCCATCCATTTAACAAATCTATCTGTCCACTAGTTATAAGCATGATAAGAGTAGATGCATCTCTAAAGAAGACACCTCTAACCCCATCTATATATGGAAGTTGATTACCAGCAGTATCTACTTTCCAGTAGTAAGGATTTCTCTCCCATATAACTCCATCAGGTAATATTTTCTCTACTACCCAGGGATTCATGGTAGGAATATCTGGATGTTGCTGATCATCACGACCCGTAGGTTTTGCTTTATACTGGAATAATTGCCACCAGTGATCATATTTTGCCTCTTTCGCTAAATCATTAGCCTTAGGATTATATTTGATATGATACTTCTTCAAAGCATGCTTCGGCATAAAACATTGTCCCTGACCCCCATAACCAGCCACCTGCGAGAAGAGATAGACTGCTCCATAATATGGAACAGCAAAGTTAAACTTCACTGTATAGTCATCGACTTTTTCTACCTTCATTAATTTCCCCCCAGGCATCCACTGGCTAGGTTTTACAGAAGTAAGTTCATCGTTCAAAATAACATCTTCCCACCAAAAGAGTATATCGTCTGCTGTAAAAGGCTGTCCGTCGGACCATTTTAAGCCTTTTCTAAGTGTTAAAGTAAAAGTTTTCCCCTGATTAGAAGACTTCCAGCTTTTAACCAAACCCGGAATAAATTTATTATAGTCTCTCGGATCTCTTTCAATTAAGTACTCCATCATAAGTTGTGTTGCTTCACACCATGTAGCAGGAGATACCATAGCAAGCCTTAATGTCCCACCATAACGTCCAACCTCTTCTATAGGATCTACAACCATAGGTTCTTCCGGAAGTCTTTGCTCAACTGGAGGAAGTTTTCCCTGCTTTACTAATTCAGCAAGCATTGGAGCTTCGTTGTACTTTTTCTGAGAAAAGGGAAAAGAAATAGTACTAAAGATTAGACCCACACATATGACTGCCACCAGTATTAACCTAAAATAATTCTTCACAGTATTACACCTCCTATAAAATTATTTCATATCAATACCTCTCCTATTGGAGTTACTTAACTGGTTATTTTTACTTTTATCGGTCAAGATAAACGTAGCATCTTTAGAAATTTATCACCTCCTTCGCTCTCCCGTAGATTCTCGCACCTCAATCCTAGTATCTAAAACTATGTGATCTTTTAACTCTCCCCCCTTTTTAATGCTTTCTAGAAGTAATTTAGCTGCAGTCTTCCCCATTTCATATATGGGTTGAACAACAGTAGTAAGTGATGGGTCTATATATTCACTCAAAGGAATTCCATCAAAACCCATTACAGACACATCATCTGGAACTTGTAAGTTTCTCTTCCTCAATGCCTTTATAGCTCCTACTGCCATAAGGTCATTATTGGCAAATATGGCAGTAAACGGCACATTTCTATCTAAAAGGATATTTACACCTTTAAATCCAGAATCTAATTTAAAAGTCCCTTCTGCTATAAGCTCATCTCTAATAGGAAGGTTATTATCCTTAAGAGCCTTTTTATATCCTTCTAACCTCTGTTGGGCTATACGAGTATTCAAAGGACCTGTTATACAAGCGATATCCCTATGCCCTAATTTTATGAGAAACTCAGTAGCAGTATAAGCTGCCTTTTCGTTGTCTATTTCGACCCTTGCAACGGGCAATTTACTTTCAGCTGGGACACGGTCTACAAATACCATCTTTACCTTATTCTCTAAGAGACGAGGCACCTTTTCTTTGAATGTATCACCTGTAACCCTAGAAAATATTATTCCATCTATCCATCTTCTCTCTAAAGATTCAAGGTATCTGGCTTCTTGAATTTGGTCATTATTACTACTACATAATATTACGTTATATCCATGTTCTCTAGCTACATCTTCTACCCCTCTACTTAGCTCAGGGAAAAATGGAACAGAAATTTCAGGAACTATTAGAGCAATAATTCTACTTCTACGGCTCTTTAGACTACTAGCTATAAGGTTTGGAGTATATCCAAACTCTTTTGCTATCTTCAATACTCGATTCTTTGTCTCCTGAGAACCAATATAATTACCTTTAAGTATCTTAGAGACAGTTCCAGGAGATACGTCCGCTTTCTCAGCTATATCAACTATTCTTATCATTATACTTCTTTTCCCACCTAATAATATCGATTTTAGAAAACGATATTAAAAATCGATATTATTATATATCAAGATAAAATACAGATACAATACCTTAATGTTAAGATTTTGTTAAGAAAATATTAAGAATATGTTAAGGAATAAAATATAAAGTTCACTTTATATTATCAGGTTTTAAATAAAAAAGGGCGCCATCAGGCGCCCTTTAATTTTTACTCTAATATCTCCCACAGAGGAGTAAGTCTTTCTTTACCCCTTTTACCAAGAACTATTGGTTTTATTCCAAGTACTTCACAATAGTAAACTAAAGTATCTACATAATCTCCTGGTATAGCCTGTATATGATTTGCAGGAAATACATTTAAGAATTCTTCAAATGAGCATCCTAATCTAGCATGAACATGTGGCCAGGTTGGATTCGACAGGCTATTGATCGCTTTTCTTTCTTCTTCAGGAAGGTCTAGGCTCTCTCCAAATACAATAACCATATATGGTTTATTATCGTATAGACCAAGTCTAGCAAATGTTAGTTTAGTTGGCGTAGCATCAAATGAAACTGATGCTCCTCCTGCCTTAAAGTAATACTCAAGAGCTGGATATAGTGTAATCTTTTTAAAGTTTTCTTTTGGATCAAAGCTTAATGCTGCATAGTAACTAGAGTGATTTCCAGAATTACAGAAATCCCAGATATCTTTATCAGGATAGTAGATTCTTACATCCATAAAGAGTATAGGGAGTCCTCCACTGATATATTTAAGTATCTGCATAGTTAGAGCAGCATAAGAATCCGCCTCTGTAGCACATACGGTAGGCTCTTTAAATCCATTCCAGTCATAAGGGTCATTCATAAGCATCTCTGGAATATCTCCAAGACATACATATTCTGTCAATTCACGCTGACCTTTAAGACCACAGAGGTCAAAACCATTTTCTTCATTGAGCTTTTTCATTGCAAGATATAATCTAATCTGGGTCTTCAATGTCTGAGGAGTAAGCATCTTTCCATCATAGAATATCCTGTCTCCTAGTAATTCGGTAAACCATTGGAAACCTCTCTCTACCTCTTTATCCTCTATATCTTCCATAGCCTTTACTAGAAGGAGTTGGTCTATCTGATATACAGTGGTTCCAAATGCCTTTATATTTGGCACTAGATGAAAATACCCTGTCTCCATACCCATAGAATGCCCACCATAAAGACCATATACCTCTCCCTTCATAGTTGTCACTGCTTGGGAAGCCCTTAGCCACTTAATAACTTTTTCCTGAATCTTGGGATCGTCTATATCTCCAACAATTCTATGGGTCCTTCTTCCAGTTTGCCTAATCTCTCCATCTGTAGCTAATAGTCCTACATTCCCAGGATACTGGGCATTATTATTAGAGAGACTTAAAACAGGGATACTGTTATCTAAAGAGTTTAAGAATGGCCATGCTAGATATGGGAAATCCCATACACTATAGCACATTATTATCTGCTTACAGTTTGCCCTAGTAAGCTCTCCCCCTATCTTTTGGGCCACTCTTACACTGGTAATAGTTTCGGAAGTTACTACAACCTCAGGACTACTACCATCTATGTTTTTCATATTCCTTCTTATGATTTCTGCCCATCTTTTTACTACTTGCATATTCTCTTCTTCGTTAGCTGAGTATACATGGGGTCTTCCATCATTTACCATAACAATTCCAATAGGTGTTGATCTCATTTTCTCACTCCTTTCTTATTCTAATACTACTATTTGATATCCATTCACTTCAGGCACAGTAAAACTTACATATCCATTATTATATACAAAATCTATATCTTTTATCTCAGGAGCAAGATAACATCTGGATGGAGAATTATCTAATCTGACGCTCAGTTTTACATTATAGATAGGGCTTGTATCTTCTATGATGTCTATGCTCCTACATCTTCTCTCTGGGATATAGTGGAGTATATGGACGATAGTCCTTTCTTTTCTATCATACTTCTGAGAAGTGACAGTGATTCTTGCAGTAGATGGAGCATTGTCCAAAGTTAATGGCTTATCTAAAAGCAAATCTACACAATTTTTAACTAGCTTTTTATAAACTAGATTCCCATTTATTATATAGGCTCTAAATATGGGATAGTTTATGTATATTACATTGCCATTTTTTACTACTGCTGGATAAGGGCTCTTCTTTTCTGGAGGGGTCTGGGCATGAGAAGAGAAATGCTCCCAGGTTCTATTAAAGTACGGTTGATATGTTTCAGCTAAAACTTGAGTTCCATCTCTAGGCTGAATCTTTGTTCCTCTTTCATACATTACATACTCTGCATCTTCTATATCTTTATTAATGGAGGCTAATACTTTAAAGTAGTCAGGACAGTAATCACTATCACCTAGATAGCTAACTTCTAGTTCATCCAGAATGAATTTATCACCTTCTAAACCAGATTTATAGCTTACTATAAGTTTCCCTCCGTTTTTCAAGTACTCTTTTATCTTCTCAGCCATAGCCTCATCGATGTTTACCCTATCTGGAGCAATGATAAGTTTATACTTACTCAAATCCTCCTGAAAGTCTATAAATGAAAATTGACAGTGTGATTCAGATAAAATTCTCATAGCCCCTTCATCAGAATCAGTTCCCCAGTCATTGAAGTATGAACTTGAAATCAATACTCCTATATCAGAAAGCAATTTTGCATCCTCACACCAAGGCTCTCTTTCAGCTACTTTCTTATAAACCTTTCCTATAAGTCTATATACAGCCTTATCCAGTTCTCCTCTTGGATGTAACTGATCTCCTATAGAGCATTTTGCCCCT
>Ga0315282_10015477_pt1 | contig 11243 bp, 13 predicted proteins | sample YL17G07_20_MG_FD_203693 | JGI IMG/M metagenome (GOLD analysis project Ga0315282, IMG submission 203693) | Sediment microbial communities from Yellowstone Lake, YNP, Wyoming, USA - YL17G07_20 | ecosystem: Environmental > Aquatic > Freshwater > Lake > Sediment | place: USA: Wyoming | collected...
ATGAGGGCATTTTTGCCCGCTATCTATACTGTCCTGACTGTCCCGATGTTGATCTGGTGATTCGTACCGGCGGTGAATGGCGTTTGAGCAATTTTTTACTCTGGCGTTCTACCAACGCAGTTTTTTTAAGTATGCCGGTTCTCTGGCCGGATTTTCAGCGAGCGCATCTTCAGGAGGCAATAAAGATCTATGGCAAACAAATTTCGGAGTTACATATTGGCTCGTAGGCCTTCCGTCGGATTGGCTTTGAGTGGTGGCGGCGCGCGAGGGCTGGCCCATATCGGCATTCTGAAAGTGCTGGAGCGCGAGGGGATACCGGTGGACTATCTAGCCGGAACGAGCATGGGGGGCGTGATTGCAGCTGGTTATGCCGCAGGAATGGCCCCTGATGCCTTGGAACAGGAGGCTCTGGCCGTAACGTGTACACGCCGCTTGCTTAAACTGATTGATCCCGCCCTGCAGAATGGCGGCTTGCTGCGCGGCCAGCGGCTGCTGGCTTACTTCGAGCAACTCTTTGGACAACAAAAGTTTGCTAATCTGCGCCTGCCGCTGGCCCTGATCGCCGTGGATTTGAATACTCGCCAGGAAATTGTCTTGCGAGAAGGTTCGGTGGCACTGGCGTTACGGGCCACCACAGCCATTCCCAGCGTGTTTATGCCGGTGGAAACGAACGGCTGGCGGCTTGTGGACGGCGGGTTGCTCAATAATTTGCCGATAGACGTGGTACGGGAAATGGGCGCGGAAGTGGTGATCGCGGTGGATATCGGGCCAACCCGAGAATCCGGGATCGGCCATTGGATGGGCAACCGCCGTTGGGTTCCAGAAGGTTTATCTGCAACTCTAGCGGTTCTTGATGATACCCTGGGCACTTTGATGACCGCAAGTCAGGAACACAAATTACGCCAGTTTCCACCCGATGTACTGATTTGCCCTGACCTTCCTTCAAATGTCAATGCTGTCGTTGGATACGATAGGGTGCCAGAATTAGTTGCTGCCGGTGAGCGTGCCGCGGAAGAACATCTGTCCGAAATCAAGGCACTCTTATGCCCACGCTTGCGCTGGCCTCTAAACAGAAGAACGGAACGCGTTGATAAAAGCCTTGCGCAACCATAACTTCCTGGAACAAATGCCGAGAAATATTAATCTTAAGAAATCAATCCTACCGAAAGGGATGAATGACTCACTCGGAACCTGAGCAACCGCACGTTCTTTTCTTATTTTCTGATACAGGTGGTGGCCATCGCAGCGCAGCAGAAGCTATCATCGAAGCGATCAACCTGAACTTTCCACATTGCATTTCAACGGAAATGGTCGATTTTTTTAAAGAATATGCGCCACCGCCATTCGATATAGCGTCTGAACTGTACCCCCCCATGGCGAAGATGCCCGATGTGTGGGAATTCGGTTATAAGCTGAGCGATGGGAAGCGCCGTACACGTCTTTTTTATAACGTGATGTGGCCATATATTCGGCGCGCGGCTTTCAAGCTGCTCAACGAACACCCTTACGATTTGCTGGTAATGGTCCATCCGATACCGGTGGCCCCTGTCAGCCGTGCCTTGCGGCCTGGTTCTCCCCCTTTCATTACCGTGGTAACCGATATGGTTTCAACGCATGCTTGGTGGTATAACCGCCGGTCCGACCTGGTACTGGTGCCCACTGAAATTGCCCGTCAGCGCGGGTTGACTTATGGACTCCGCCCCGATCAAATCCGCGTGGTTGGGTTGCCTGTTGCGCAGCGCTTTTGTCTACCCATAGAGAACCGCCGTCCGATCCGTGCCCGGCTTGGGTGGCCACAAGATCTGCCCGTGATCTTGCTCATAGGCGGTGGTGAAGGGATGGGACCATTAGGAAAGGTAGCGCGAGCCATCTCCGATGCCCACTTCAACGCAGCCCTGGTCGTGGTGACTGGGCGCAACCATAAGCTTAAGGCTCAACTTGAAGCTGAAGATTGGTCAATGCCCACTTTCATTTACGGGTTTGTGCACGAGATGCCCGATTTCATGCGCTGTTCGGATATTTTGTTGACCAAGGCTGGACCTGGGACCATCAGCGAAGCATTTATCACCGGCCTGCCGATGATCCTTTACAGTCGCATGCCAGGCCAGGAAGACGGCAACGTGTCGTACGTGGTAACCGAGGGCGCCGGTGTGTGGGCACCCCGGCCCACCCGCATCGTTGAAATCTTGCACAACTGGCTCGATCATCCCCAGGAGCGGGAAAAGGTAGCCGCCAACTGCCGCCGCCTGGCCAAACCGGACGCTTCGCGCTTGATCGCGCGCGCCATCGCGGACAAACTGGGTGTGACTGAAATAATAATTTAAGGGTGATATTTTACGCTTATGCCCATTTTAGAAGCCAACTCACTTGTGAAATAGCATAGCAAAAAAAGGAGACCTATTTATGAAAACAAGCGAATATTTGCAGGAAACGTCCCTAAAAGATGGAAGTAATCAATGCTTAACCGTTGTCATTCCCACGTTGAATGAAATTGCGTATCTGCCTCACTTGTTCGATGCGCTTGATATACAAACCCGCCATCCAGATGAGATCATCGTTGCTGATGCTGGTTCGATGGATGGTACAGTAGAGATTGCTCGAGCGCGTGGCGCAAGGATAGTGACCGGTGGTTTACCAGCGGTTGGACGTAATGCAGGGGCTCGTGCAGCGAAAGGAGATTTCCTTCTCTTTCTTGATGCCGATGTGGTGCCGCCCCCTGATTTCATTGCCCGCTCCTTGGAAGAATTTGAACGTAAAGAATATGACGTCGCTACATGTTTCATCGCTGCTTTAGATGAAAACCCAATGGATAAGATTATTTCCGCGGGTACAAATCTGTATTTCCGGGTTATTCAGCCGGTTTCGCCGCACGCCCCAGGCTTCTGCATTTTATCAAGGCGAATCACTCACGAAAAAATATGCGGTTTCGACGAATCACTTATGCTCAGTGAGGATTTTGATTACGCTCGCCGCGCGAAACGGTATGGAAAGTTCGGATTTTTAACCAGTACCCGCATTCCGGTTTCGATGCGGCGTGTAGCAAAAGAGGGGCTTGTGGGAATTGGTTTTAAGTATGCCTGGTGTGAAATGTATGCACTGGCGGGTAAACCGGTGAGAAAGGCCCCTTTTGAATACGAGTTTGGTACATTTGTCTCGCCCCAGGCTTTTGACAGTCGAGCTTTACTCAATAAAAGTGGAATTCATTGCCAATGGAAAAAATTAAGATTCCGTTTCAAAGATTTGGCAGCAAAATACATGAGCAATTAGGTCTATTAATGCAATTACCAAGGTGTATTTTATGCGCGAACGTTTTCGCCGGGCGAAGAAATTTTATTGAGTAGATAAGAAACGTTAATCATGTTTTCAACTTTGCGTTCTATCCGCCATTGGCAGCGTTATCGTGAAATCGTCGGCGTCTTTTTCCGGCACGGTTTTGGTTTTGCGTTTGACCAGTTGGGACCGGAGTGGCATTCTTTACGCCGCGTCCTGAGGCTTCCAGCACGGAAGAAACTTCCAACACCACCCGAAGATCTGGCACTGCATTTCCGTTTGGCGTTGGAGGAATTGGGACCAACCTTTATCAAATTTGGACAGATACTCTCTACCCGTCCCGACTTGCTACCTCCAGCCTACATTTTCGAATTGAGCAAACTGCAAGACACCGTACCTCCGGCGCCTTGGGAAATGATCCGGGAGGTGTTGATCCGGGAATTGGGGCGTGAGCCGGAGCAGGTGTTTATGACAATTGACCCACAGCCAATGGCAGCAGCCTCGCTGGCCCAGGTTCACGTTGCTACACTGCCCAACGGGCACGAGGTGGTGGTCAAAGTTCAACGGCCCGGCATCATTGCTGTGATTGACACCGATCTCGAAATCCTGTCTTCCCTGGCAGTACGCGCACAGGCTACGCAGTTGGGAAAGATATATGACTTTGTCGGCATGGCAGATGACTTCGCCTTCACCCTGCGAAACGAACTGGATTATCGCCGCGAAGGCCGTAATGCTGACCGTTTTCGTGAGAATTTTACCGGCGAGTTTCATCTTTACATTCCACACGTATATTGGGATTTCAGCAGCCAACACGTGTTGGTGCTGGAGCGCATCTATGGCATTAAGATTGACGATATCCCAGCACTGGATGCGGCTAATTACGACCGTCATCGGGTAGCTTTGCATAGCGCCCGCGTCATCATTAAGGAGGTGTTGGAAGATGGCTTTTTCCACGCCGACCCCCATCCGGGTAACTTCAATGTTCTGCCAGGTGAGGTGATCGGCGCCATGGATTTTGGGATGGTTGGCTACCTGAAGGATCGGGATCGCCTTGATCTCATTCAACTCTATCTTGTCGCTATTGCATTAGATGCTGATGGAATCGTGGATCAACTGATCCGGATGGGTGCCGCAGGCGCTGAGGTTGATCGAGCAGGGCTGGCACGCGATATCGGTCGACTTCTAAATAAATATTATACCCTCCCTCTCAAAGACATTCGCGCTCGCGAAGTAGTCGAAGAAATTATGCCGATTGCCTTTCATCATCATCTGCGCTTGCCAGGTGATTTGTGGCTTTTAGGAAAAACGTTAGCCATGTTGGAAGGGGTTGGCTTGCAATTGGATCCCGACTTTGACATGTTTGCAGTAGCCCAACCCTTTGTGCGGCGACTGGTGTGGCACATGGCAACGCCAAACTCGGGGTGGGCTCGAGCAGCCCTGCTCGGTGGTGCCAATTGGGGCGAGTTACTCAACCGCTTGCCTCGCGCTGGAAACCGAATGTTGGAGCGTATCGAGCGTGATGAGCCTTTTAAAATCCATCTCGATGACACAGACCGAATCATGAATAAGCTGGATCGACTGCTCACGCGCCTGTCGCTCAGCATTCTTGTTGGATCTTTAATTATTGGATTGGCTTTTCTTGTTACGAACACATCCCCAAACAATTGGGTTCAATGGGTAATCATCGGCGGATTAGTTGCAATTATCAGTTTGGGAATATGGCTGTTCATTTCTCTATTTCGATCTAGTCACTAAATGATTGAATTGATTCTTCTATAGTGTCAATTATGACAATAGCCTCGGCAATTATTTCCACCCACAATGTTAGAGGATAAATAATGGAGATATTATACTCTCAATGAAAGTGCGCTTTCTCGGTCATTCCTGTATAGAAATTATTGGCTATCGCCATATTTTGATTGATCCGGACTTTACCATTGAGCCCGAACCAGGCATAGAGTATATCTGTATTACCCATGGGCATAAAGATCATATTGGGCGATTGGCCGAGATCCGTACTGGAGTGGTGGTCGCCTCACCAGATGTATGCCAAATGGCTGAAAGAATGGGGATATCACACCACCGTCTGAGACCTGTGCAGCCTGGCGAGCAAATTGCGAATATCCTTACTTTACCAGGATACAGCCAGACGAAAGGCCTGATATATACCCTTTTGTCTTTACTCCTAAAGCAGAGAAAACCAGAATCAGTTACAACACCACTCTCGTTCCTCATTCTGGATGAGGCGAATTTATTACATATCGGCGATGCACATCAAGCCCCATTGGATGTGAAACCCGATATCTTGTGTTTGCCCTGGCGTAGAGCCCCTCTCTTTCCAACCCTCTATAAACACATGTTAATCGGTACAGCCAAGCAATTTCATGCGCCTTACATAATCCCTATCCATTATGACGTGCCCCTTACAACAACCAGCATATCTGAGTTGCGCAGAAGACTTGATGCCTCCTTGCTGGACGAGAAAAGGTGGTATTCATTCCATCAGCATCGGCTAGAAGCGGATTAGCCTACCCCATTAATCGGATGCATAACGAATAAAATTTTGATACATGAGGGAGAAATTATGAAGAACATTGCCATTATTACGGATACAGATAGTAGCCTGCCCATTGATTTAACTGTGCAATATGGAATCCGCCAGGTGCCCATTAACTTGCATATAGACGGTGAAACTTATGAAACAGGGGTGGACATTGACAATCACCTCTTAATGGGTTGATATGCGTTGGCGAAAGGCTCAGTCGTCTGGCACGCTGAAATGGAAGCGATTCTAATCCAGGAAGAGATTGCTGTTGGCTGATAGCTGAAAGCTGATAAAATTACCCCATGCCCCACCGTATCTACTTCAGCGACAACCTCCCCGTCCTCCAATCCCTCCCCTCCGAGTCGATTGACCTGGTCTACATCGACCCGCCCTTTAACACCGGCAAAGTGCAGGCGCGCACCCAGATTCGCACCGAGCGCAGCCAGAATGGTGACCGGGTTGGTTTCCAGGGCCGGCGCTACCAGACGATCAAGGTCGGGCAGAAGGAGTATGCCGACCTGTTTGACGATTTCCTGGCGTTCCTTGAACCGCGCCTCGCGGAGACTCACCGGCTGCTCAAACCCCACGGCAGCTTATATTTCCACATCGATTACCGTGAAGTGCATTACTGCAAGCTGTTACTCGATCAGATTTTTGGGCGCGATTCATTCATCAACGAGATCATCTGGGCCTACGATTACGGCGCCCGCACCAAAAAAAAGTGGCCGCCCAAGCACGATAACATCTTATGGTACGCCAAAGACCCCGACCACTATACGTTTAACTACAGCCAGCTCGAGCGCATCCCTTATATGGCTCCCGGGCTGGTTGGACCAGAAAAAGCGGCGCGTGGCAAGACCCTTACCGACACCTGGTGGCATACCATTGTGCCTACCAATGGCAAGGAAAAAACCGGCTACCCCACTCAGAAACCGCTGGGCGTGCTGCGCCGCATCATCCGGGCTTCTTCTAACCCGGGTGAAACCGTCCTTGATTTCTTCGCCGGCAGCGGCACCACCGGCGCCGCCTGCCTGGAGCTGGATCGCCAGTTCATCCTGGTCGACAACAATCCCCAGGCGATGGAAGTGATGGCCAGGCGTTTCAAAGGGAATAAAGAAATCGAGTGGATTAATGATGACGCGGCCCACTCCAACATTTGAGCAGATGCTCGCACAGCTTAACTTACTGGCAAACCCGGCCGGCATAGCAGCCCAGCAGCGCTTTGGTATCCGCCCGGCCCGCCCGCTGGGAATTTCCATGCCCCAGGTGCGCGCCCTGGCGAAAGGCGTGCGTGACCATCCACTTGCCCTCCAGTTGTGGCAGACTGGCATCCACGAAGCCCGCATCCTGGCCAGCCTGGTCGATGACCCCAAACTGGTCACCCTCGACCAGATGGAAACCTGGGTACAGGATTTTGATGCGTGGGATGTGTGCGACCAGGTTTGCTCCAACCTGTTTGACCGCACGGTTTTTGCAGTAGACCGGGCCCACGCCTGGCCTGAACGCCAGCCTGAATACGTCCGCCGGGCTGGTTTCGTGCTGATGGCAGGGCTGGCTTCGCACCGTAAAAAAGAACCGGATGAAACCTTTTTACAATTCCTGCCGCTGATCGTCCATTACTCGACTGACTCGCGTAATTTCGTTCGCAAAGCGGTCAACTGGGCGCTGCGCGGTATCGGCAAGCGCAACCCTGCTCTGCGCGCTGCCGCCATCCAGACCGCCAACCAGATCCTCATGATCGATTCGCCCACCACCCATTGGTTGGCACGTGATGCCTTACGAGAGCTATCCCGACCCGAGCGCTCTACCCGCTCACCTGGACGATGATCCGGTCGCCATCTGTGGGCTGCGCTTTTATGGATTTGTCCAGGTTGACCGCTTACACCCTGTCAAGTCAAAAGATAATGTAACGACCAGGGCGCTTGAAACTATTCCCACTATCCCCTATAATCAATTCAAGGGAGATAAAAAATGAGAACAATAATTGCTACCCTCTTATGCCTGGTCATCTTCCTGAGCGCCTGCAGCAGCCCTGTCAAAATTGACTTGCAGGCTACCGAGACTCAGATTGCTTCCAATATCTTTGCCACATTGACTGCTTCTGCACCCACTGCCACTTTAAAGCCAACCGCCACTCAAACCCTGGCTCCCACTGCTACCACAGCGCCTTCTCAAACCGTGACACCCCAACCAACCGTCCCGGCGGTGGTTAAATCCACTGCACTTAATTTCCGGGAAGGACCTGACACGACCTTTCCGGTGATCCAGGGGCTGAAGGAAGGCGATAAACTAAACGTGGTTGGGCAGATTGACTCCTGCTCATGGTTAAAAGTAATCCTGGAGAACGGCGCCACCGGTTGGGTCAGTGGCAATGCCACTTTGGTGGATCTGAAAGTAGATTGCAAGACCATCCCCATTGCCAATTTCCGCCCGACCAACGGTATGCTCCTGTTAGATAAACGTACCGCGTTAGGGCCGGGCCAGCTCAAGGTAAACAATGGCACCACCGATGACAGCGCCATCCTCATGATGAAACCTGATAACACCTTGCTGGTTGCATTTTTCGTAAGATCTGGTGAAGATTTCGCCTTATTCGGAGTACCCGTCGGGAAAATCCAGGTCTATTTCATGCAGGGTCAGGATTGGGATGCCGCCGCTAAAAAATTCAACACCAATTTAGTCACCTACAAGATCGACCAGACATTGGAATACCTTGATAAAAGTGAATCCCCGTCAGTCTGGAACATCAGCCTGCAAGCCGCCTGGAGCAGCCTGCCCATCAGCGATGTAGCCCTGGCAGATTTCCCGACCATAAAATAACGAAATCTAAACCATTGAAGAAATGATTCCTACCTATCCAATCCTCGAGTACGACCCCTCCCCCAATGCGATCCTCAACCCGCACAACCTTCCCCTGCCGGGAGAGCCGCTCGAGCGTTGCGTGATGTGCTTTTTCCAGGAGGTAATTTCCGACCTGGTTGAAGCTGGGCAGGCGCGCCCAATCCGCTCACTGCTCTCAGAAATCGGGAGTAATCCACTATACGAATTAACCTGGCATGACCGGCGCCTGCTGCTTATTCACCCAGGGGTTGGTGCGCCGCTGGCTGCTGGCTTTCTCGAAGAAGTCATCGACCTCGGGGTGTGCAAATTTATCGCCTGCGGCGGCTGTGGTGTACTAAACCCCGATCTGGCTGCCGGGCATCCGGTCATCATTACCTCTGCCGTGCGGGATGAAGGCACATCGTATCATTACTTGCCTCCCAGCCGAGAGATTACCGCCAGACCCAAAACAGTCCAGGCTTTGGAGACAGCCTGCCAGCAGCATGGCATCGCATATCGTCTCAGCAAGACCTGGACAACCGATGGATATTATCGCGAAACCACCAACCGGCGCGCCCTGCGCCTGGCTGAAGGCTGTGAAATCGTCGAAATGGAAGCTGCGGCTTTCTTTGCCGTGGCCCAGTTCCGCGGGGTTGATTTCGGACAGGTCGTTTACAGCGGCGACCTGGTGATTCCTGAAGGCTGGGATTACCGCGGCTGGAACAATCGCCATTCCGCCCGTTCGCTGCTCTTCACCCTGGCAGTCGAGGCATGTCTGCTGCTTTGATCTTTGGTTAACCGCCATCCCTGTGAGGTGATAGGACGTGGACACAAAGCTGATTGCACGTTATGTCATCCGTGAGACCATGGGGATTGTCGTCATGGGCGTGGCCCTGTTCTGGTCGGCCGGGCGGATGGATTGGTGGCCTGCCTGGGCAGCGATAGCTGTGATGTTAGCCTGGATCACGGCGACAGCCATCGTCATCATCCGCTTCAACCCGGGCCTGCTGGCTGAACGCCTGGGGCCTCGCAAGGGAGCTAAGCCATGGGACACTGCCATCGTGAGTATCCTTGGCCTTTCACAGCTAATACGATATATCGTCGCCAGGCTCGATCATCGTTATGGCTGGACGGGCGGTTTCCCTTTAGCTGCTCAAATTAATGCGTTGATTGTATGTTTCCTGGGCTATGCCCTGTTTGTCTGGGCTACATACTCCAACGCCTTCTTCTCGCAGGTCGTTCGCATACAGTCCGAGCATGGCCACACGATCGCAACAGGTGGACCTTACCATTATGTGCGCCATCCGGCTTACATCGGCGCGATACTGTTTGAATTGGCCGTGCCAATATTACTCGCTTCGTGGTGGGCTTTTCTCCCCAGCGGATTTGGCGCAATCCTGCTCATCCTTCGCACAGCGCTCGAAGACCGTACCTTACAGGCCGAGTTGATTGGTTATGTAGATTATTCTCGTCAGGTGCGGAATCGCCTGTTACCAGGCATCTGGTAATCATTGGTCATTCCGATATAGCTTGTGGTGTAAGGCGCTTAACGCCCGCACCTGGTCGGCTGCGTGGTAAGAAGATCGTACCAGCGGCCCACTTTCAACCCATTGGAAACCAATTGCCAGGCCAAAATTCTTTAATTCAATAAATTCTTCCGGAGTGCAATATCGAACAATCGGCAGATGGCGGCGGCTGGGTTGCAGGTACTGCCCAATCGTCACGATATCGACTCCCCATGTCCGGATATCCCGCAGCGTATCCTTTACCTCATCGATGGTTTCACCCAGCCCAACCATGATCCCTGATTTGGTCAGCACTTCCGGATCCATCTTTTTGGCATTGGATAAAATCGCACGCGACCACTCATAATGATCCTGAGGTTGGACCTGTTTAAAAAGGCGCGGGACGGTTTCCACGTTATGGTTCAAAATCTCGGGGCGGGCATCCATAACCATCTGCAGGGCTTCCAGGCTGCCCTTGAAATCCGGGATGAGCACTTCAATCGAACAACCCGGGTAAATCTGGCGGATGCGGCGGATAACCAGTGCAAATATTGGGGCGCCTCCATCTTTACGATCATCCCGGTTCACACTGGTAATCACCACATGCTGGAGCTCCATGGCTTTGACCGATTGAGCTACGCGTTCCGGTTCCAGCCAGTCCAGCGCGCCTGGTTTACCATGCTTGATGTCACAGAAACCGCAGGTGCGAGTACACACATCACCCAACAACAGGAAGGTGGCTGTTCCACCCCCCCAGCATTCGCCCATGTTAGGGCAGTTGGCTTCTTCACAAACAGTATGGAGCGCCTTCCGCCGCATCAGCGACTGGAGCTGCGCGTAAGTATCGCCGGATGGCGTCCGAACTTTGATCCAATCAGGGCGGCGCAACGGGGTGGTATCCATCTTTTCGGGGTCAACCCGATCACGCGTTGGATTTATGGTCATAATCATTCACCTGGCCCGATTATACACCTCGCCCAACTTTTTCCCTCCTAATGAGTCATGGTTCTATAGGAATTCCCGCACCCCTTCGAGCACCCCTTCGGTCACCCCTTCGGGTGTACTGAAGAGTATGTACTGAAGAGTATGCAATGAAGAGTGTG
>Ga0315282_10015478_pt1 | contig 11243 bp, 9 predicted proteins | sample YL17G07_20_MG_FD_203693 | JGI IMG/M metagenome (GOLD analysis project Ga0315282, IMG submission 203693) | Sediment microbial communities from Yellowstone Lake, YNP, Wyoming, USA - YL17G07_20 | ecosystem: Environmental > Aquatic > Freshwater > Lake > Sediment | place: USA: Wyoming | collected...
GCGTTTCCTCTGATGAGGAATACGCTCATGGTCGAATCAAGCGGTCTGCCGTTAAAAGAGACTGCGCAATTTCAAACATATTGGAAACCCTTCCCACTCTCAACCTCTCCTTCAGTCCATAGAAATCAAGGCAGGTGCCGCATGAAAGGATCTCAACCCCTTTTTTGGACAACTCGGCCAAGGTTTCAAGAACATCCGAACCTTCAGAGGTCAATCGAACTCCTGAATTAATGAAAATGACCGCAGAAGGTTTGGGCTCCAGCTCGATCAGCGTTTTCAAAAATGACCTCATCAGGATCGAGCCCAATTCGTCCTCCCCAATGCCCATGAACTGAGAATTGATATAGACGACGATCTTTTCCTTTTTCTGCGGCAAGGTTGCTTCTTTTCCCTCTCCTCCCTTTCTGATATGGAGATAAAAATCCTGTCCTTTTTCCATAATCTTCACATCACATCTTTGACTTTTTGCAAAACGTTCGACATTGTCCCTCGACGACTGGTTATCAACGATAAGAATAAATTCCCCTTCCTTTTCCTCTTCCAATGCCTGTTTTGCCCTTAGCACCGGCTGCGGGCATCCCAACCCTCTGCAATCAATCTCTTTCATTGGCTTTCTCCCTTCGATTATTCCTTGTTGTTGTTCATTTACCTTCTCATTTCTTTCTTGCTGTTTCCTCAGCCTCACCCATGAACAGTATTTATTGTTCCAAGTGTTTGATTGAACTTATTCTCATACTCTTCGCCGTATTGATCCCCTCTTTCCACACTCTTATGTAGAACTCTGTAATCTCCTATCCGCATGGTAAAGCGGATTGAATCAAGATAATCAAAAATCGGTTGGGTCTGAGTCCGGCCTACACCAAGTACTTCCATAGCCTCCCCTAAAGCGACTTGTCCTTTCTTTTCGATCCGCTCTTTTAAAATCCTTTTTATTTCCTCAATTGCCTCTGAATGAATCACTCGATGATTTCTCAATTTAACCAGTCTCCCCTCCCCAATCATTAACTTTAATACGGCCTCAACCTCCTTCTCCCCATAGCGATCTTGGATCCTTTTAAGGACGTTCAATGGCAGGGGTCTAAAGCGATACCATTTGCAGACTCCATCCAATTGGTCATAGACAAGTTTTTGTTTTGCATCTAATTTTGCCTGAAATCCAGCTATCTTGATCCTTCCTTTTTTAATCTTGATCTTTCCTTCATTATAAACTTCCCGGAGAACGGCTTCGTATAATCGGCGATTTAATTGAGGAGAGATTTTTGACCAGATTTCCTCCTGGGAGGCATCCTTAAGATTGGGTTTTCTTTCGTGAAAGTTGTTAATCCTCTCCAGTATCTCTGTTTTCAATTGGTCGTAAGATTCTTTATGGATCACGGAATCATCTTCTATAAATAAAATTCTATTCTCTTTTGATAAATGATCACAAGCCGTCTCGATTTCATGTTGGGATAAACAAAGCCTTTTAGCCAATTCCGGAAGCCTGACCGGTCTAAATCTCTCTTTCTTGATAAATGCTTCAACCGTTTCATGGTTGATTCTTCTTTCCAACACTTTTAGGTGGTCAATCGGTTCAGGTTGGATGGATCGATATTTCTTCGGGTTGATCTCTAAGATAACGCCACCACCGATTGTGTTCATAGGACTTAACGTCCTGATGATATATCTGTCATAGGGAAGGGGAGATAACTTGTTTTCCAATCTAAACTGGACAAAGCAGGTCTCCCGTGGATGAAGGATATCTTTATCCATCAATATCATTCGGCCAATGACTTCAGAGGTCCCTGAATAAAATTTCACCTTCATTCGGTTATGAAGAGGGTATTTATTCGATTTTAAATATTGAAACGTTGCATTAATAAGATGTGTTGATATTAGGGAATGAGGCCCACCTGCAACCATCCCTCTTTCTATGTCCTCCACTTTTACATTGGGTAGGTTCAGCCCCACCCGATGGCCAGCATACGCCTCGTTTACCCATTGATTATGAATCTGGATATTTCGAGCATTGGTCGTTTTACCGAGAGGATAGATTTCGATGACATCCCCTCTTCTGACCTTTCCGGATGCAATCGTGCCTGTCACAATCGTTCCATAACCTGCCATGGTGAAGACCCGATCGATTGGGAGGCGAAATACCCCATCTCGATCTTTCTCCACTACCTGTTGTGATATGTCTTCTATTGCTCGATTTATCTCTTCTATTCCCTGTCCTGTCTTGGCAGAAAAGGAAATGAGCGGCGTGTCCTCAAGAAAAGTTCCCTGGATGAGGTTTCGCACCTCTTCGGTAGCCATAAGAAAGATTTCCTCATCCACAAGATCAACTTTGGAAATAACAACCAGGCCGTATTGGATGTTTAAAAGCCTTAAGATATCAAGATGTTCACGAGTTTGAGGCATCACTCCGTCATCGGCTGCAACGACCAAGATGGCGATATCTATTCCTGATATCCCTCTGAGCATGTTCTTGATAAACCGCTCATGTCCCGGGACATCCACAACAGAAACGGTCTGCCCGGAAGGAAGCCTCCAATAGGCAAACCCTGGTTCAATGGTCATCCCCTTTTCTTTCTCTTCTTTAAGGCGGTCAGTATCTATCCCTGTCAGGGCCCTTACCAGGGCTGTCTTTCCGTGATCAACATGTCCTGCTGTTCCAACTACTATGTTCTTTTGATCACCATTCATTTAAACAACCCAAAATGAGTGGAGGGGGCAGGGGGAATCGAACCTCCTCCTCGTTTTTTAGACGAGGCCAACGGGTTTGCAGCCCGCGGGGTGCCCAGCACCACTGCCCCCAAAAATTTATTTTCCTAATTCCTGAGCAATCATCGCCGCCCCGAAAGCCCCGATGAGTTGGGGATTCGGAGATACTAATATCTTCTCACCAAGAGTCTCAGCCAGCAAAAACCGAAGACATGGATTTCTTGCTACACCTCCTGCGAAAACGATTTCCTTCTCTATAGAAACCCGTTTCAGAAGCGACAGGCTCCGGGTCAAAATGGCCTGATGAACCCCGCGCGCAATTTCTTCCCTTTTCTTCCCTCTCGCCATGAGGGAGGTGACTTCGGACTGGGCAAAGACCGTGCACATACTGTTGATCTGAACATTCTCCTGAACCTTCATCGCCTCAATTCCAAATTCATCGATGTTGTAACCCAGGGTCTTCGCAATCACTTCGAGGAAGATACCCGTTCCTGCGGCACAGCGGTCATTCATCTCAAACCTCGAAACACTCCCCTTTTCGTCCAAGGCAATCGCCTTCGTATCCTGACCACCAATATCTAAGACCGTTCGACATTTTGGGAATATAGCCTTTGCCCCTCGGGCAAAAGCTTTAATTTCGGTGACTATAGGGACATCAAATTGGATTTCAAAGAGATGTCTGCCATAACCCGTTGCCAAAATCCTATCAAAATATGTCTGACCCATAAGCCTTTTACATTGCTCAAGGGGATCATGGCTTGTCTCTTCGAGGAGGGAGGAGACCATTTCTCCTCCCTCTACAACAACCAATTTGATGGTTCTTGAACCGATGTCAATCCCGGCTGTTCGCATTTAACCCCTCACCATCTCAAGGAATGCCTCGATTCGTGTCTTTAATTGACCTGCATCCTCCATTCCATAATCTGATTCGATCTTGAGAGTTGGAATTCCTTTTTGCTGAAGACCTTTTTCCACCTTATAGGCTTCCATCGAATATGGGGTACAGAACTGGATATTGTAATGGATCACCCCGTCCGCTTTGAATTCTTTGGCAAGATCACGGATATGTCCGATTCGTTCCTCATTCGGCGTAAAGCAGGCGCAATCGATCTTCATGTATCGATCGACAATGGCCTCGATCATGTCATCCAGGGTCTTTCCGTCCTCTTTGACCAGATCCCTTGTGCTTCTTTCTCCCACACAGGACTCCTCTGCAACAACGATAGCCCCGCTTGTTTCAACTATAAAGGGGATCTTCCAGTTGGGCACGGCCATCGGAGAACCAGACATCAAAATTCGAGGGGTTCTGTTTTTAACCACACCCACTCCATTCTTCGCGCGATCTTCGAGTTCATCACAGAGGGCTTGAATGCTCTTGGTAAATCGAAGAGGGTCGTCATAGAAAGCAATCTGATTAACCAGAAGGGCGTCCAGGCCTGAGATGGGGGAAGGAATGGCTTTTCTGAGCGTGCTTAGCCGCTGAAGGGCTCTCCGTTTATCGTTGGCTGTCTTAATGCCCTGTCTTAAGTTTTCTGGTGTAATCCTTCGTCCTGCGATCTCCTCGACTTTTTCTTTGAATTGCACCACTTCCCCTCTCCATAAGGCTCGGTCTCTTTCTGTCTTCATCTGGGGGATTTCCATAACATAAGTTTCTTTATAATCATTCAGAATCTCGTAGGCCTTTTTCTTCCCATCACAGGTCGTTTCTCCCACAACCAGATCGCTTGCCTGAATGTAAGGGCAGAGCCCTGCCAGCTTAAATCCCATAAATGACTTGATCAATGCACAGGTGTTACGTGGTAGGACCTTCTCCGCTTCATCAATGCCAATCTCCGCTCCCGCACAGAGCCCTACACAGGTTCCTCCTACCGCCAAAATCAATTCTTCAGGCACATAGACACAGAATGTCCCGACAACCTTGTTCCCTTTCTTCTTGGTCTCCATCAGTTCTTCAATCCGAAGTCCATGAGCTTCTGAGATTACAAAATCGAGATATTGCATGCCTTTCGGACGGTTTTCCTGCGATAGATAGATATCCTTATAGGCCTTCCCAAGAACCGCTAAAAGCTGGTCGTGACCCTCTAAGTTCAAACCTAATTCCTTCCACATCGGACGGTAATCTTTCTGTTCCATGGATTTACTCCTTGTTTTAAATTATTGTCGGCGTCATGAATAAGTTTACATATAAAACTGTAGGGTAAGCCTTCAGGCTTGCTTTAAGCAGGGCTAAAGCCCTGCCCTACGTATAGTTATTTTTGTGGTTTACAATAGTCTGAATAGATAGCACTTCAGGCTATCCTGAAAAGTGTCTTTTTATGGGATCGAATTTGGTGAAAAATAACTGGAAGATTGGGGAATCAGGAGTTGTGAGGATAACCCGGAGAATTCAGAAGAAGACGAGAGCCACCAATCTGCCTTGCCATAATTCTTAGCCATTCTCTCCCATTCAGGTTAACTAACCCACACCTATGGGCTTGGGCTCTGTCTCATGATAGATAGACAAAATTCCAGCTAAGCAGCATTAGACTCTCACCTCCCTCCCACTTAGGATAAACTAAACTGACGGTAATAAATAACTCGCCTAGAGCAGGGCTTCAACACTGCATCATTAAGCAAGCCTGAAGGCTTGTCCTACAAAAATAATTATTGCCGTTAGTTTAAATTTCTTTCTAATCTAAATTCCCCTATATGTCAAATTGGAAATTTCAATATTAAACCCCCAAATTATCAAATTTCGCAATAATTGAGAGCTACCGAAAAGCATTGATTAATTGGGTTGAATTATATTTAAAGATATCCTCCAAACTCTTCGTATATTCAACTCCGGGAAAATTGATCACATGGATGTATTTACACTTCGCATTCTCTGCGATGGTCTGTGCTGTTGGAAAGTGAAGCATATCGACGACCAAATCAGGCTTTTGGACAAGAGCCTCAGCAATTGCCTTGGGTGTTAATTCACCAGGAGCGATCACTTGTACAATGGAGAGTCCAGCCCACTTTGCAAAAGGTTGGGCAAATCGGTGCACGACCGTCCTCTTCGCTGAAAAGGGAGAGAGTTTTTCTTTCAGCCCTTCCAGTTTTCTTAAAAAACCTTCTTCCCAAATCTGTTCCTCCTTCTCCGTCTTTAAGACTGCAGCGATCTTTCGGGCCTGAACCATCAGATTTTCTGGAGAGGTTCCGGTGTCGATCTGAATGGCGAGGATATTCTTATTTTTAGACGTCTCCAAAAGTTTTGAAACCATCCTCTCATAACCTCCGTAAACCACGATATCTGCTCCCTCAAACTTCAAGAGATCGGAAGGCCTCAAATCGTATTCCGGAGGATGTCTCATTTCTCCGGGCGTGATCACCCGAACCTCTTTGGCGCCGGCTGCCTTCACAATCGCTCCTGCCAGTGAAGTGGAGGCCACAACCATCTCTTTCGCCATAGGTGTCGTGGGACAAAAGAGGATAACGCAAAAGAGGAAAGGCCATAAAACTTTGTCGAATCTCATCACAACTCTATCTTACAGTTGCAAAAAAGTCGCATAAGAATCAGAGGGGGATGCTGAAAAAGCTTTATAGCGGCACCCTTTAAAGATGAACTCCTAACGTTGGAAAGATATTCCATAGTTCACAGAAGGTGACAACGACCGATACCCATAAGAAATATAGAATGACCGCATTATAAAGCTTTGAAAGCATTTCTCTCTGATAAATTTATGCAACATTAAGGTCTATCTCGCTTTCTCATGACTGGATGCCCCCCCTTCCGAAAAGAAAACATCCCGCAATAATCAATGAAGCGACGAGAATGATCGTGGAACTCGTCGGAATATCAAAGACAAAAGAAAAGTAGAGGCCGCCCATTCCTGAAAGGAGTCCAAACAGAGAGGAAAAGAAAAAGGTCTGTTTCAGGCTTCTTGAAATGAGCGTCGCCGCCATCGCCGGAAGGAGGACAAAGGCATCGATGAGAAGGGCTCCAATCAGTCGCATCGATACTGCAATGGTTAAACCGAGCATGAAGATGATCAAATAATAAAAGAATTTTTCAGGGAGGCCTACCGCCAGGGCAATTTCACGATCGTAAAGAATGGCCTGAATCTCCTTAAAAAAGAGAATGACGATGCTCAGGATGATGAGGCTGATTCCAATTACAAAGAGGAGATCCAATCCACTCAATGAGAGAATATTTCCCCAGAGGATGTTAAAGGCTTGAAGAACATGGATGTCGGCTTTATAGATGAGAATAAAGGCAAGGGCAAGGGTGAGGGTCATGAAATATCCCGAGAGAATGCCAACCCCTAATTTCATTTTTTCCGAAATGGGACCTAAAGCCATAGAGGAAAGGATACAAAACAGAAGCCCGGAGAGCAATGGGTCTACTTTAAGGAAAAGCCCAATCGCCCCTCCGAGCAGAGCGACATGCATCATAGCAAAACGGAGGGGGATGAGATTGAGGGAAAGGACGAACACGCCGATTATGGGAAAGGCGATCCCCGCAAAGAAAATGGCAATGAGGGCATGCTGCATGAAAGGAAAGTTTAGTGTCTGAACCCAACTCATATTCTTATTTGATCAGATAACCTTTCCCTTCTTTCAAGAGATAAATTTTATCGCTATATTGTTCCACCAAACGAGAATCATGGGAGACCAAGAGGGTCGTCAATCCCCTTTGATGATGAATGGTGTGGATGGTTTCCATAATCTCGGATTGGGACTTACTATCGAGATAGGTGGTGGGTTCATCGAGAAGTAAAATGGATGGTTCTTGTGCTAACGCCCGAGCCAGGGCGACTTTTTGTCGCTCCCCTCCGGAGAGTTCGTGGACAAGTTTCTTAGAAAATTGACTGATCCCTGCGATTTTCATGGCCTCATAGGCTTTGTTCCAATCGACTTCTTTTGGCCTTTGCATGAAACCGATCTTTCCATATCTGCCTATGAGCACTGCCTCTTCCACAAGAATCGGAAACCGATTAGAGTTTGATTTTTGGGGCACGAGGCCAATATCTCTTCTCAAAAAATCCAAATTCTTAAATTGAAAGAGGTCATGTCCCAACACAGAGACTTGACCTTTAAAAGGCCTGAGCGTCCCATTCACGACTTTCAAAAGGGTCGTTTTCCCAGCTCCATTCGCTCCCACCACAGAGATAAACTCATAGGGCTTCGCCTCGATGTCGACTCCCTCAAGGACGCTCACATGTCCCAAACAAACATAAACATCCTTCAATTCAATGGAATGATGCATTAAATCTTACTTCCTTGTGCCAAAAACTTTTCAGGTTGATTGATAATTTTAATTTCGAACAGACCGGATTCCATCATCAGGCTTCGAATCCTTTCAGGATGTGGAAGGAGGTCATGGGCCACTGGACCTCCGATATGTTGATGGAACTCATTGAGTTCTTCCACACTTTTAAGATGAGCAATATATAGACTCCCTCCGCTCTTAAGAACCCTCACCATTTCAAGAAGAGCCTTTGCCTTATTGGGGAAATGGGGAAGGGCAGAAAAACAGATGATTTGATCGAAAATACCAAATTGAAATGGCAGAGATTCCACGGTAGCGTTGATGAGTATTTTCCCCCCAGGGCATTGGCGAAGCTTTGCCTTCTCCAGCATCTTGAATGAAAAATCAAAACCGATAAGCATTCCTTTTGGACCAATTTTTTGTCTTATCAATGGGAGCAGAATACCCGTACCTGTGCCGACATCCAAGACCCAATGCCCTTGAGCCAATCCGAACCAGCTTACAACTTCTAAGAGCTCAGAGGTTCTATCGTTATATTTGAGCATTTCGTCCCAGGATGATGCGTGACGATCGAAATAATCCCTTAAGTTCTCCATTTTTTCCTCAAAAAAAAGCCATGAAGGTAAGGGTTTTCGAACCTCTTTGCCTTCATGGCCAAAACAAATATAACTCTTGCAGTTTTTGGTTGTCAAATAAATTTTTCTTGACAAGAGATTTAGAATTGATTAAAAAGAATCCAATTTAAAAGCCACGAAGGTTTTGGGCCAGAAGGCCTAACTTTTGTGGCTTTTTTATTCTGGCGAAATCAAAACCACGGAGGTTTTAAGCCCCGTAGAAACGGGACCCTTCGTGGTTTTTTATTTCGGGAGAAAGGGGGTCCAAAATGAACGTAAAATCTTTATGGGTTAGTATTGGAGTCGCATTTCTGATGGTGGCCAGTTTCGTAACTTATGTATTTTCCGAGGAACCCAAAGAGGAAATCACCCTGGAAGAAGTTCGGGTGGTTGCCACCCCGATCATTGAGGGCAATTGGGTAAGCGATTATGCCAATCGTATCACCACCGTAAGTGATCGACAGATTGAAGACCTCAACGCGTTGGATTTTCCATCGGCTTTAAGAAGAGTCCCTGGAGTGACCATCTCCCGTTACAATCTTGTTGGAAGTTATGGGGGCGCTCAAGGAGGGGCTATTTTTATCAGAGGAATGGGTTCGGAAAGACCTGGAGCTGAAATCTCAATGCTTATTGACGGACGGCCAAGTTTTGTTGGAATATGGACGCACCCGCTCATGGATATGCTAAGTGTGAATAATCTCGACCATATCGATATCTATAAGGGAGCGCAACCGGTACTCTTCGGAAATATGGCGTACGGAGCCGTCAATCTTAGAACAAAACGGATGACCGAGGAGGGTTTTATAACGAGAATCCGCTCGGCCTACGGAACTTATAATACCCTTGATGAATGGATTGAACATGGAGGGAAGAAAGGCAGATTCGATTATTATCTCACAGGAAATTACAAGAGCAGTGATGGACATCGAAGAGATGCTGATGGAGAGGCCCAGAATTACTTCGGTCGAATAGGATATCAGATGATAGATAACTGGGACTTATCTCTAACCACGAGCCGGACCTCCAGCTGGGCAGATGATCCCGGAGTGAAAGGGTCTCCCCAGCCTCCTGTGACCTCTCGGTTCGGACTTCGGGACCAGACATTCGATCTCACGCTCTCTAATAAATATAAAATTGCAGAAGGATTCGTTAAGGTCTACTATGACGATGGCCAGATTCGATGGAAGGACCAATGGAATGGCGTGGGCCCTTTTGACACCAACACGGATTGGAACAATTATGGAATTCGCGCTCAGCAAAAATTGAGACTCTGGACCTCGGGAGAGATCACCCTGGGCTATGATTATGATGTCTATGGAGGAAAGTCTAAAGAAGTCCGATTCAACCGGCCCGCTCCTCCCACAATAAGAATTAAAGAATTAGAGGACACCCATTTCTATAATTCCGCCCCCTACTTTGCAGTCCGGCATACCTTTGGCAAAGAGCTTCAAATCACCCCTTCTTTCGGTCTTCGATACAATATGAGCAGATATTTCGGAAATGACCTTGGGCCTCAAGCAGGAGTCGTATTGAAATATAAGGATACTGAAATCTATGCGCAATATGCTCGTGGATTCAATCTCCCTGGAGTTTATGCCGTCTTTTTCTATGAACTGAACTTCGGTCAAGGGGATAAGTGGAAAGAACTCAAACCCGAGACAATAGACCATTACGAAGTTGGAGTATCTCAGAAAATTACTCGATGGCTGAAAGCGGATGTTGCTTTGTTTTACGACTCCGGCGAGGACCGTCTCGTTTTCAAAGCACCTCCCCCAAGATTCGAGAACCTCGAAAGTTACCGAACAAGGGGGATCGAATTAACGGCCACACTTACCCCATGGAACAACTTCGAATGTTTCGTAGGAGGGACATATCTCTCGCCGAATCCAAATGATCTCCCGTATGCACCCAGAGTCACCTTGACTGGGGGCATATCCTATGTTCTCTGGAAACGGGTATTCATCAATCTCGACTCTCAGTATGTCTCTTCCAGATTCGTTTCAAACCCCCGCTACCCAAGCGCAATTCCTGACAAAGTGGACAGTTACTATCTCCTCAACGGGAAAATCGCCTATCGGTTCAAATACGCAACCCAGAAATGGGAGGGAGAAGTGTTCGTGGCTGGAGAGAATCTGACCAATGTCCATTATGAATATCTGAAGGGCTATCCCATGCCGGGCGCCACAGCAATGGTTGGGGCTAGCATCAGATTTTGAAAATGAGAAATATCATCATAGAGGAAAACATTAAAGTTGACCCATTCGGCGGCGCCAAACACCGCCTTTGAAGGCGGGGTGAAGGAGCGCCGCTTCCTTCGGCAGGCTCAGGACACTGAGTTTATCGAAGTGCAGGGCCAACCCTGAGCCCCTCGGCCTGAGCGGCTCGACTGAGCTCGCCGAAGTCTCGGGTCGAAGGCAAGCCCCAGCATTTATGCTGGGGAGTCGAAGGGTTGACAAAATATATTGATTTTTATAAGATTTTTAAAAATGGAAAAGAAATTTTACTCTATTCTATTCATCCTTTTAGTTTTTCATATTGGCCTTGTCATTCCAAAAACGAAGTTCGAGTGCTCTTGTCATACCCTCTCCCCTGAATCTTTTTCTCCTTGTTGTAACTGCCCCTATTGCGTGAGCCAACGAGGTGGATTTCTCTCTGCCTGCGGTTGTCATGAGAGAACCGAGAGTTCTTCAGAAAAT
>Ga0315282_10015479_pt1 | contig 11243 bp, 8 predicted proteins | sample YL17G07_20_MG_FD_203693 | JGI IMG/M metagenome (GOLD analysis project Ga0315282, IMG submission 203693) | Sediment microbial communities from Yellowstone Lake, YNP, Wyoming, USA - YL17G07_20 | ecosystem: Environmental > Aquatic > Freshwater > Lake > Sediment | place: USA: Wyoming | collected...
TGAGATCGAACTGGCGCGCCTGATGGTGGCGAAGGCAAGACAGATGGGCGTGGCCTTCGCCGTGAACCTCAACCACCGCTTCACCCCGGCGGCGCGCAGGGCGCGGAAGTGGCTCGAAGAGGGAAGGATCGGGCGACCGCTGTTCATGAACATGTCCATGTGGATCGGCAACCCCCGCGAGAGCAGCCCGTGGTTTCACTTCAAGGCGCTCCATCCGCACACCATCGACATCATGCGCTATTTCTGCGGCGAGATCGAGGCAGTCCACGTCTTCGCCCTGAAAGCGCCGGGAAGGTCAATCTGGTCCACGGCGCAGTTCAACTTCCGGTTCCGCTCCGGTGCAATCGGTCATCTGACCGGAAGCTACGACGTCATGCGCGGCCATCCAATGGAGCGCGCCGAGGTCGGCGGGACGAAGGGGCGCATCCTCCTCGTGGACATGTTCAAGGAACTCACCCTCTACCCACACGACTCCGACGAGAAGACCGTCGTCACGAACCCCATCGTCGGCGGCACGGGCGACTTCACCGACACGTTTATCAACCGCGTCCATCAGTTCTTCGAGGAACTGACGCAGGGCGTCCCGCCCGACAGGATCGACGGTCAGGCCTCCGATGCGCTGGCGGCGCAGTGCGTCATCGACGCGAACATCCGCAGCCTCAAGTCCGGCAAGATCGAGAAGGTTGACCCGTCAAGCTGGACGGGGAATTATGATTACGAGGCGCCAGAGTGAGTGAGAGGGGTATACCGATTGATCGCACAGACGGGAGGTGTACAATGCCAACGATTACTGTTGAAGGTCCCATCCTTCGGGACGTCGAGAAGAAGCGCGAATTGGTGAGAAGACTCACTGATGTCGCCAAGGACGTGTACAGGATAGAGCACATTGTCGTCCTCATCAAGGAGAATCCGAGCGAGAATGTCGGGGTCAATGGTGTACTGGTCGCCGACAGGAAGCAGAGCGGCGGTTCGTGAGCCGGTAACGCCCACCCCGATCACGAGGGACCAGCAAACGGGTCCGGTAAACGCTGGAGCAGCCGCTCGGCAGAGGGGCCGGGTCTGCTTTGCTGGGCCCGGCTTTGTCGTCAAGGGCCGCCCTCGCGGCGCAATGCGTCATTGAGGCGAACATCCGCAGCATGAAGTCCGGCAAGGTCGAGAAAGTTGACCCGGCAAGCTGGACGGGGAATTATGAGTACATTGTAGCGCAATAGTTTTCAGGAGATTCCCGGCGGTGAAGGCGGAGGAACGGCGACGGTTACGGTAGACGACATACTCAGACAGCTACGGGACGGTACCAGGGAAAACGAACGCGTAGAGTTCCCGGACGGCACAGAAATTGACCCGTCCGGCGGGACGGGCCTCGACCTTTGTGGCGGGTACGCGAGACCGCTGTGGCTAAGGCGTTGCCGTGCAACGAAGGATCGATTTGTCCTCCGACACACGCATCATTATGGAGACCCCCATGTATGGGTGCACGTGCCAGCAGGACACTCCTTCACGTTCATCCTCGGCAGGTCTGAAGGCGACCCGGTAGTGGTGTCCGGATGCGAGATGGCGGCCATCCTTCAGGACTGTAGTAATGGCGAGTTCGTTCTGTTGGTCAACGCCGAATTGGCAGGCATGAGCTAAGACAGCACCACGCTCAGCGGAGCTATCTTGCTGAAAGGATGCAAGTTACAAGGCGTGATCGACTTCTACAACGTCGTTTTCGCTAACGAGGTGCAACTGAAGGATACATGCTTTCGCGCTTGTGTGACGTTCCAGAAAACGGCATTCGAAGACACGATTGACATAGAGAGGTGTTGCTTCAGTCTTGCATTGGCATTACCCGGCTCGCGGTTCAAATCCGCGACGATTACGCGAAACCAGTTCCGCGGTGTAGACGCAAGGAGTACCATCTACCACGAAAAGGCGAATTTCTCGCGCAACTTCTTTACCGATCCGAACAAGGATAAGAAAGAGGGGCGTGGGGAATCTTCATTCGAGGATAGTCACTTCCACTGCTTGGCGGACTTTTCGAAAAACCATTTTGGCAACGTTGACTTTTCGGGGGCAACATTTGAGAAAGGCATTAGGTTTGGCGGAACGAAATTCGCCGGACAGCTTGTTCTAGACCGGAGCACGCTCGTCGGTGATGTGGAGCTGCCCCCGCAATATTGGAAGCCTGCATGGTGGAGCCGCACATGCAGATACGTACGCGGAACGCAAACCCCCAGCGTGAGCGGCATGAGCGTAGATGGATGCAGCCGGATGATATTCCGTCGGTGGGTTCAGGATGCGAATTACCTTGCAGAATGGCGCAGCACGCACTCAAGGCTTCGCTATTGGCTGTGGTTTCTCACGTCGGACTTCGGGAACTCGACGACGTTTTGGGTCCTGTCGTCGAGCTTGCTTGTACTTCTTTTCGCGGCGTTCTATTCGGCCTCGCCTGAGCTATGCTTTCAGCAGTCTCTGGCCCTAAGCTTCAAGACCTTCCTCGTTACCCTAGGCTTTGGGGGTGACGCTTCGCTTTCGGGGTGGCTGGGAGGGCTGGTCGTAGTCGAGAAAACCATCGGTTACGGTATGCTCGGCCTGCTCATCGCCATCCTTGCCGACAAGGTGGTGCGGCGCAGTTAACCTCCCCGCCCGCCGGATGAATTCGCGGGCTATGGATACAACGTCGCCCTCCGGCGACTTCAACAATATTCTGCCGCAATCCGGAATCTCCGGAGGCAGACTTCCGCTTACGAACGCGAACCGTGCGCTGTAGTGCCCCGCTTTAGCCGGGGCGCTCTTGAGGTGCGCCCATGCTGAACTTCGCGATCCCCTACGGCGCCGAGCGGAAGATACTCCGCGCGGACCTTCCTCCGGAGAACGTCATCGTCGCCACGAGCAAGGACCCGGCGGCGACGCGGACGTGGACAGACCTCGCCGAGGAGGCCCTGCGCTCGCCCGTCGGCGCAGAGCCGATCCGCGAACACAACCTGCGCGGCAAGAAGGTGGCCGTCATCACCGACGACCTTGCCCGCTCCACCGATGCGGCACAGATCATCCCGCTTGTCCTGCGCGAGCTTGCCGCCGCGGGCGCGGAGAAACGGAACATCACGTTCATCACCGCGACCGGTATGCACGATCCGCTTGACCACGAGGGTCTCATCCGCAAGCTCGGTCGCCCGATCGTCGAGGAATACCGGTGCGCCGCACACGACGGTGGGAACCCCGACGAGATCGTCTTTCTCGGCACCACACCGAACGGCACGCCCATCTGGGTGAACCGGCACGTCGCCGAGGCCGAGTACCGGATCGGGATCAACCGGATCTACCCGCACGAGACGCACGGTTACGAAGGCGGCTACAAGCTCATCCTGCCCGGCGTCTCAGGCTTTGCGACGATTGCCCGGAACCATTCGCTCAACGACGCCCCCGACTACGGCGGCAGCCTGAGCAGTCCGAGCAGGCGGGATACAGACGAGGTCGGCGCCGCCGTCGGCATCGGTTTTCTCATCAACGTTGTCGTCAACGCGCACGGGCAGCCGGTCAAAGCGTTCGCCGGAGAGCCGATGGTAGCCTTTCGCTTCGGTGTGGCGTATGGCGACCACGAGGTCTGGGGAGCCGAGGTCGGTCCGCAGGCAGACATTGTCGTTGCCTCATCCGGCAGGGGTGCACCGTTCGTCGGGGACATCCGGTGTTCGTGGACCGGCCTGTTGACGCTCTACCGCGCCGCACGGGTGGCAAAGGTGGGCGGGACCGTCATCTGGGTCGCGCCGGAGGAGATGCCCTTCGACGGGATGACCGGGCAGGAACTCGCCGACGACACGGCTATTGCGGCGCTCGACCTCCGCACGTTCGTGAAGCTGCTTGACCGGCTCTCGTTCGCCGAGATCGTGCGGCTCCACGAGAAGCGGAACTGGCCACTTGATGCCCGCGAGGTGATGTGGCGCATGAGGGAATTGCGCGGCGAGTTCCTCCGCAGGCGACGGATCGCCGAAATCGCCAAGCGCACGACCCTCTTCACGCCCGACCCTGACGCCACGCTCAGAAGGGTGTTGGCCGAACAGGGCACACGGAGTGTTCGCCTTGTCGTTCTGCCGGAAGCCGCCACGACGCTCGCCAAAGAGACGCTCTATCGGTACGCAGAGGACTGAGAGGGGCTGACACTGGAGCGGCGGAGTTGCATGTCCGGTGGTGCCGCTTGGACGCTGTTACACCGCGGGCAGCACCACGGGGAACGCCCCGCCCGTCGTCGTCGGGCGGCGCGTTGAGGTCTGACACGGGAGCTCCACACGACGGTCGACCGGGTGAGACCTACCAACCGGGTGGACTGCGCCGAGCAACTTCCCCGACGCACGATTGAGGCGCGGCGATCAGCTTGTCCACACGAACTGGACGTGGTGATTCGTTCTCCGAAGAGGTATCTTTTTAGGCACGCGCATAATCCACCCGGATCAGCTACTCGCCAGCCATGGTTTCACCGAATAGTCCGTAGGAGGCGCAGGAAATGGCCTATGGCCGTCCCTCGGGGAAAGGAGGAGGCTTCAGCCACGGACGCGGGATCGGGAGTGGCACAGGTGTGCCGGGGCCGCGTTCATCCGCTCCCGGAAGGGCTGACGACAAGGGTCCGGACGGCGTTCCCGACGAGGTGCTGAGGGCGTTTGCCGGGGAGGACGTGTCCCGTGGGGCCGTTCTGGTCGCGGTCACGAGCGACCTATCCCCGTCGGGGACGTTCGGCAAGCAGTATCTCCTGGCCGACAAGGAGACGTTCGCGGTCCTGGTGCCAAACGGCGAGCGACCGGACCAGCAACGCTGGCCCCTCAAGGAACTCAGAGAAGCACGGGTGGAGATGCTCGTGGGGCAGTGCGCCCTCGTTGCGAACGTGGGCGGGCGGCGCGTCGAAGTGTGCCGGTTCTCCAACTCGTGCCAGCGCGAGTTCCACCGCGCGGCGGCGGCGCTCGAGACCCTCGCGAAGACCGGATCGCTGCCGGAGGCGACGGAATCCGACGCGCAGGAGGACCTTCCTCGCTACTGCGATACGTGCGGCAGGCTCCTGCCGGAGCCGGGCAGCGTCTGCCCGGCGTGCCTCAAGCGAGGACAGGTGCTCCTGCGCCTGCTCGGCTATCTGAAGCCCCACTGGAAGCGCGGGTTGCTCCTCGTCGCGACGATGGTCGCTTCCGCTCTCGTGGAAACGTTGCCGCCGTACCTCACGAAAGTGCTCATCGACGACGTCATCAATACCAACACCATGCGGACCATCGCCGGTTTCGACGCGACCTTGACCGGCTGGGGTCGCGTTGACTGGCTCGTCTTCATCGTGACCCTGTTCCTGTTCTCCCGCATCGTCCTGCTCGGCCTCAGCGTCGTGACTGGACGGCAAACAACGTGGCTTGGGCCTCGCGTCATCAGCGATCTCCGCGAGAAGCTCTACCACCACATGCAGCGGCTGAGCGTGAGCTACTTCGACCGCGCACGCACGGGCGCGCTTCTCAACCGCGTCATATCCGACACGAGCCAAGTGCAGGGCTTCCTCATCGGTGGGGTGCCGCAGATCGGGATCGACCTGTTCCTGGTGGTCTTCATCGGGCTCATCCTCATCTCCATGAACTGGCAGCTCACGCTCTTCATTCTGGTCCCGCTGCCCGTCGTCATCTACGGGAGTAGGTACCTGTGGCGTCACATCCGAGCCCTCTTCGGACGTGCGTGGGCGCGGCGTGCGCGGCTCACCGCCACGCTGAGCGACTCGCTCTCCGGCATCCGGGTCGTCAAGGCGTTCGGTCAGGAAGACCAAGAGATTGAGCGGTTCGACGAACGCAACTGGGATGTTCTCTACGCTGAGACACGGGCGGAGATGACGTGGGCGACCTTCTTGCCGGTCATCACGTTCATGACGATGGCGGGGCAGTTCATCGTATGGTACGTGGGTGGTGCGAACGTCATTGACGGCACGATGTCGCTCGGAACCCTCATGGCGTTCTTCAGCTACCTCGGTATGTTCTACCGTCCGATCCAGATGGTTGCCCGGGTGAATGCGTGGGTCACGAGGGACCTCACCTCCGCCGAACGGCTCTTCGAGGTGTTCGATACCGAGCCGGGCATCAAGGACAGCCGCGACGCGGTGAGCCTCAAGGAACTGCGCGGGGAGGTGCGGTTCGAGAACGTCGTGTTCGGCTACGACCCTTTGAGACCGGTCCTCAAGGGGATCAACATCGGCATCGAAGCGGGCGAGATGGTCGGCCTCGTTGGTCGCTCCGGGGCGGGAAAGACGACGATCATCAACATGATCTGTCGCTTCTACGACCCGCAGGAAGGACGTGTCCTCATAGATGGAAGGGACCTGCGGAAGGTCAAGCAGAGGGACTGGCATCGCTTCCTCGGCATCGTCCCGCAGGAGCCGTTCCTGTTCCACGGGACGATTGCGGAGAACATCGCGTACGCCAAGCCGGGCGCGGCCCGTGATGAGATCATCCGGGCGGCCCGGGCGGCCAATGCCCACCCGTTCATCATGCGCTTCCCGGACGGTTATGACACGCAGGTCGGCGAGCGCGGCGCGCGCCTGTCAGGAGGCGAGCGTCAGCGCATCTCGATCGCGCGGGCGATCCTCCACGACCCGAAGGTGCTCATCCTCGATGAGGCGACCTCGAGCGTGGACACGGAAACCGAGCAGCACATCCAGGAGGCGATCGCCCGGCTCGTGCAGGGGCGCACCGTGTTCGCCATCGCACACCGGCTTTCGACCTTGAAGAACGCACACCGGCTGCTCGTGATCGAAGACGGGCAGGTGGCCGAGTTCGGCACGCACGACGAACTGCTCGAACAGGGTGGTGTGTATGCCAAGCTCGTCGCCGCGCAGACCGAGCTGAACGAGATCACGGTCGTCGGGGGATGATGTCCGGGTCGGGGCTGTTGGTGCGTTCGTCGCCATGGGATAGCATGGTGCGCTGTGCCCGTGCGTCTACCGTAGCCTCCTTCTGACCGAGATTCCCATGCCCTTTCCTGCTTCGCTCCGATTCTACGGCGACATGCACGTCGTGCGGTACAGCCCGGATGACGGCCTGGTGATGGAACGTGCGCACCAGTCGCGGTCCTCGCTCCTCTTCGGGTTGTTCTTCAGCGTCGGGCTGATGGTCGTCGGCGTGTGGTTGTTCTGGGGGAAGGCATACGAGCATCACCTCGCCGGGCGCTTCACGTGGGTTGACGTGGTGCTTGTCGTCCTCGGTCTTGCCTCCGTTCTGTTCGGGGGAATGGTCTCCCTCCCGCTCGCGGGCCGGCTGTTGCCGCGCCGCCTCTTCACCTCGCACAAGCCGCCCGTCCTCGTGCTTCGCCGCCTGAGAGCGCGGGCATGGGGGCCCGCCGATGCGCGGCTCTTGCGCATCCGCGGTCGGAGATTCACCCGGAGGATGGATTCCACCACGGTGGCCTCCCGGTTCGTGGCAAGCCTCGTGATCATCCGGGCGTCAGGGCGGGAGAACCTCCTGCTCCAGACGACCCCGCAGCCGGATTTCCAGGTGGCTTACGCCGACATCTACCCCTTCGGACGTTACTTCGGGGAATTGCTCGGCGTTCCCCTCGTGTACACGGATAGCTGGCAAACCGAGAAGGCCATCCCGGCGCCGAAGCCGGGTGAGGTGTAGGTACACTGAGGTTCAGCCGTGGCTGTCGCGATTCGGGAGTTCACGATGACGTGGGTATCCCGTGGACCGTGGTCTCGGCGCTGGCTCACGGCGACGGCAGGCCCATCTTGAGGCGTGTCCTCCATTCGCCGCTACGCTGCCGCTTCCACTCGGCGACGTACCGCTCGGTGAATACGACGGTATCCATCACCTCCGGCACGAAGGTGATGGTGTAGGAACCGTACTCGTACGCGGTGCCGCCGTCGACAAGCCAGACTTGCTGCGTACCCACGGTCGCCCGGACGGGGTTGTAGCGCATGATGGCGGTCGCGCTTGCCTCGAGTGGTTCCCTTCCCGCTGCAACTTGGCCTTCGCCGGAAAGCGCCACCGGGTTCGCTGCCCAGATGGCCATGACCCCGGCCACGTCATGAGCCTCATACGCCTCGCACCACGCCGTGTTTGCGGAGTCAATGGCCGCTCGCACGGCGACGTATTCGTGCCCGTACCTCGCAACACCGACCTCCTCGCCCTGCGCTTCCGCGCCGCAGACGGTCAACACGCCGACTGCCACTGCGAGCAGCCTCAGGTCCATCGCGCACTCCTTCGGAAGTGAGGTATTATCCTGCCCTTGGCGTGCCTCGGCAACAGGGCGCAGTTCGCCGCCGCCTGCGCACTCACCTGTGGAGAGGCGGGTCCGGCTCCCCATCTCGCCGGGTGAGGTGTAGGCGGCCTCGGCACTAGCTGATCAACCCAACGTCGGCCTGCTGACCCTGAGGCCCGCGCCCGCTGAGTTTCCCCCTGACATAGACGTACGTGCCCCAACTGAACGGGCTGAGGCTCAACAGGCGCCGCACGTACACCCCGATCGGGTGAGAGTCGGGTTTCCTGATGATGGGTAGCAGGAAGAGACAAAGCAACCGCGCAAGCCCGGAGATGAGGTACAGCGTGCGGAGTTGCGTCAGCTTGAACGGTCCCCAGATGACTTCCAGTCCGGCGAATGACTCCGCAAGCCAGCCTGACACCACCGCGCCGAGAGCGTTTCCGAACCCGGTCGCCACCGCGTGGACGGCGAAGTACGTCGCCCGGGACCCCGGCGGCGAGTAGGCGATAAGCAGACCGGTAAGGGCGATCTGGTATCCGGCCCAGCCGAGGCCGCTCACCGCGATGTTGACGGTGATGGGCAGGTGTTGCCGCGCGCCGATCATCGACCAGGGAAGGGCGATGAGCGCGACGATAACCGCGCAGGCCATGAATACGAGCCGTTCGCCCTCGCGCAGGTTGTCCATGAGGTGGCCCCAGAGCTTCGAGCTGATCATGCTCACCCCGCCGAGAAGCCCCGCGAGGTAGAGTGATATCTCGAAGTACGAGAGCTTGATCTCTTCGAGGAGCATGAGCTGGAACAGGCCACCGCCAAGCTGGCACGAGAACCCGAAGAGTGTGGTGAAAATGACCAGAGGCCGGAAGTTCGTATCCCGGAGCGGCTGCCAGATCATCTGCGCCAGGGTCTGTCGCGCCGCCGGGACATGGAACCGGATGCCGGTGACCCCGCGGTGGATGAACACGTCGAGCCACCCGAAGATGGCGACGATGCAGAAGAAGACGACGAACTTGTGGAATGGCGGCGAGGTACCGAGATAGTACCCGAGCGCGATCGACGTGGTGATGCCGAACACGTAGCCCCACATCTGCCGTGTGCCCCAGAAGTTGCCGCGTTCCTCTTCCGGCACGAGGTCGGACACCCACGAGAACCACGCCAGTCCGGAGAGCGAGTCGCTGAGGCGGCCAAACAGGACGAGGCAGAACAGCGCGGCAACCGTGCCTGTTCCGGGCGGGAGGAAGAACGCAAGCGCGACGATGGGGATCCAGATCAGGCGACCGGGATACGCACCCCAGATGAACATGCGCTTCCGGGAGCCGGTCCGCGCGATGGCGTACGACGCGAGCAGTTGGGCGAGAGTCGCGAACGGGTAGATCGCTGCGAGCAACCCTATCCCGAACACCGACGCGCCGAGCTCACGGAACATCCCAACGAGCGGAGCCCCGGTTATCCCGTTGAAGAAGATCGAGCCCATGCACCACGCGACGATCACCTTGCGCATCGAGCGCTGACGTTCGTCGTAGGCGATGGACTCGTTGGGCACGGTCGGCTTGTACCGGAAGAAGTCGCTGACCTGTTCTCTCAGCGCCCGTTTCTCATACGTTGGCGCGGCTGTGGCCGGTTTGATCGGGTCTTCCACGGGAAGTCCATGCTCCGGATCTGGTGGGTCGTTCTGCAAGCCCCAGGACTCCCGCCAGGTGGGCGCTAGCGCAATCGCCTTCGGAGCCGGAGGGCGAGCCGGTTAAGGAACTCCTGCGCCTGTTCGTAGCGGGGCAGTCCTTTCTCATCGGCGCGGAACGCTGGTGTGTGCATCGCCCTGCGGCTTGTCGCCCAGCCAATGCCATGCAGCTTGTGGAGGAGTTCGTGGTACATGACGAACTCGACGACATACCGGGGCACGTTCTCGTCGTCGAGCGAGCGGCTGATGGTTATCCGATCGCGGAGGCTGTTGTAGTGCCCGAACGTGTGGAACGTCAATCCGTCGGTCCACGTCAACGACGAAGGACAGCCTACCGGGGGGCTGAAATGGTGGTGGCGCACGTGTTTGCAAACCTCGGTGAGGTCGTACACCGTTCCCTTCGTTCGCGGCTCACCGGCGACGAGATCTTCCAGCTCCTGCCCTATGGAGGCGAACTCCTCGCTGTGTACGAAGGCGTGAATGGTCCCACGCCGGCCCTGTCGCCCGCGCTCGAATACCTCTCGCGCCACGAGCTGGAGCATCTCCCGGTCCGCGGCGATGAAGCCGGGATTCAGACGCAGGAGCCATTCCTCGCGGCGCCTGCGGTAGCGGTAGACTCCCGACTGGTCGTCAAGCCGGATGCGAAGTATCGGCTTCGGCGACGACCCGTGAGCGAAAGTCGATTCGCAGTCCGCCCTGAGTGTCCCGACAGTCTCCGCATAGCGCAGCAACGCGTCGTCGTTCGAGAGGAACGCGAGCATGGCGTACGCTCGGCGGGACGGCACCGGCAGTCCCACGGCTGTCGCACCCCGCTTCTGGCATGCCTGCTCGATCTTGAGCATCGCCTCCCGAATCCGCCCGGCGAACGCGGCTACCGCCGAGGCAGGGGATTGCGCGGCGAGCCTGTCGCTCATCTCGGTCAGGATGGCCTCGGTCGTCCTGACGATGCCGGGAACTCGCACTGCCGGGCGCGGCGACCGGCCGGGCCGAACCGTTGGGCTTGCACCGCTGGCGACGAGGTGAGCGAGGTACTCGTACGCTTGACGAGACGGGCGCGGCAGCTCCGAGGGGCGCGTTCGGTGATCGCGGCACACGCCTTCGACGGTCGTGACGACGGTTCGCACGTAGTCTCCGAGCGTCTGAACGTGTTCCCGACCGACCCCTGATGCCATGCGTTCGCGCACGTACCGCATCGCCCGAACGAGGCCTCTGATTCGTAGTCTGCCCATGATCGTGTAGCCGAATTGCGGGAGGCGACGTGACGGCGTTCACACGACGAAGAACGACGCGGTAGAGGCGCAAGGCCTTGCGCCCCTTGTATCTTCCGTAGTGCTGCTGGCAGCATGGGGCACGAGCCAGCGGCAGTTGATCCCCCCGTCCGCGC
>Ga0315282_10015480_pt1 | contig 11243 bp, 17 predicted proteins | sample YL17G07_20_MG_FD_203693 | JGI IMG/M metagenome (GOLD analysis project Ga0315282, IMG submission 203693) | Sediment microbial communities from Yellowstone Lake, YNP, Wyoming, USA - YL17G07_20 | ecosystem: Environmental > Aquatic > Freshwater > Lake > Sediment | place: USA: Wyoming | collected...
TTCCATCCATCAGACGGCATCCTTGCCGTTCGCAGGGACCCGATGAGCCCTTCCCCGGGCATCGTCTCCGCTACCGTCCGAGGAACTACTCGAAGACCGCGACCCCACCCGTCCGCGTCGTCTGTCCCAAGTGCGGCGGAGAACAGACCATCGATTCGGAGGTGATGACCCACGACCCCTAGGTTCGCCACAAGCCCGTAACTTCGTCGCGTCCACGGCGACATGAAACAAGAGTGGGAGAGCCGATAGAACGGCCAACAGGTCCAAGTCCCGTCGCGGCAAGTAAGAGGAAGCCGCGAACCGACAAGGGCCACATGTCCCTACATCTAGGGAGGTGGCCGTTATGTCGGCTCTTTCGTCAGAGCAGAAACGACTCTGCTCACAGATCTCCGCCAACACACGTTGGGCGCACCACGACCCGCGTGAAGAACTCAAACCCGCTCACGACGGCTGGCGGCAACGGTTCGTCGATGAGGTAGATCCGAACCGCGAACTCCCCGAGGCCGAGCGAGAGCGCCGCGCCACGAGCGCCATGCGGGCCTACATGGCCCGGCTAGCCCTCCAATCCTCCAAGGCTCGCGCTCGCAAGCGCGAGGATCGCGCTACCACCCACGGAACCAGATCCGCCTACACAGCTGGCTGCCGGTGCGAGCCGTGTAGATCAGCGAACGCCGCGTACATGCGTGGTCGGAAGGCGGCGCTGCCATGAGCGCCTACGCCCGGGACTGGGACTGTCGTTGTGATCCGCCCGTCGTAGACAACGGTCCCACTGATACGGTGGCGGCCTACTGCTGGGGTTGTCTCGGCTGGACGAAACGACCCACCAAGGCCGGGACTATCTCTGAGATCCAGCGGCGTTTCTTTCTGCGGTTCAGGGGGACGCCTATGGCACTTCTGAACCCGCTCACCCGCGAAGCGATGGAGAAAGCCCTGGCTCACGCTGAGACCGAGACCAAACCTCGGACAGTGAAGGAACACCGAGGGCGTAAGCCACTCAAGGACGGCTGTTCCAAGGGGCATGCTTCCTGGGCGTGGCGCAAGACCAAGACTGGCCGCTACAAGTGCGACCTCTGCGCCCGTGAATACAACCGCCGTGGACGCCAGGGCGTCTATCGGCCAGCGATAGACAAAAAACCCTCCGCGCCCGTTGCGGCGCAAGGCACTCTAAGGGCCGAAATGGGCTCTCTGGTGTCTCCTACCGAAAACGCCCAGGTCGTGCCTGGAACAGCTCCAGTTGAGGGGCGGTCGTGATGGCCGTCATCTGGCAAGCCAGCGATCCACCTCTCTACGGCCAGGAGGCGGGCGACTGCTTCTACTGCGGCGAACCGATCAACTTCCCCGCGGTCGGCTGGCTTGGGGCGTCCGGGTTCCTGGTCGTCCACACCGGCTGCGTCCTGCCGCTCTTCGAGCGGTTGGTCGTTGACAAGTACGCAGCACACCTCGCGGAGGCGCTGCCATGAGCACCTACGGGTATGCGAAGAGGTACATGGCGCATGGACTCAGCGTCATCCCCATCCGGGCGAAGGACAAGCGAGCCGCGAAGGGCTGGGGCGAGTACCAGACCCGACCTCCCACCGAGGAGGAGCTAGAGACCTGGTTCGCGAACGGCGAGGCGAACATCGCAATCGTGACCGGCGATGTTTCCGGGGTCGTCGTCCTAGACGTGGATGGTCCCGAGGGCGAAGAGAGTCTGGTCGGGCGGGAGCTGCCCCGCACCGTGACCACGATCACCGGCAGGGGCCGACATCTGTGGTTCGCGCATCCCGGCGGCGTGGTGGGCAACAAGACACGATTCCTTCCCGGCCTCGACCTGAAGGCGGACGGCGGCTACGTCTTGGCTCCCCCGAGCGTGCATCCGGACGGGCGTAGGTATGCGTTCGTAACCGGCCTCGGCGTGGGCGAAGTAGAACTCGCGCCACTCCCCACATGGGTCCTGGAGGCGACACGGAAGTCCCTACGCCCGAACGGAGTCCAGGCACCCCCTGCTATCGGTCCGACGACGAGGTACGGCGCAGCCGTCCTGAGGAAGGAAGCGGAGCGGGTCCTCGCCGCGCCCAACGGCGAGCGCAACGATACCTTGAATACCTGCGCACTCAAGGTCGGCCGGTACGTCGCCGGTGGCGAGATCGACCGGGGGGATGCGGAGCAACAGATGTCGGCCGCAGGCCTGCGGGTGGGCCTTGAGGAGCGCGAGGTGAGGGCGACGGTTCGCTCCGGCCTAGAAGCCGGGATGCGCGAACCGAAGTCCGCCCCCAAGAACGGGAACGGGAGGACGACGCCGATGACGAAGGTACTGACGCCCCCCTCAGGAAGTCCGGGCGAGGGACCGGCCATCTCGGCCACATCCACATCTCCGCCACTCGACGCGGCGGTCCGTCTAGGTTCACTCGGGAGCGAGTTCTCCCCGCCGACGCTGGGCCAATACATCGAGAGCGACGGGTACCTACGCATCGGCCCCGGCAAGCGCTTGTGGCGGTACGTGAATGGGGTCTACCGCCCCGATGGAGACGAGTACATCGAGCAGCGTGTTCGGGACATCTTGCACACGGACTTCCGTGCGAATCGTCTCCGTGAGGTCAAGGCCTGGTGTGAGGCGAACACGCAACACAAGCTCAAGGTGGACCCGGAAGTCGAACCGAGCATGGAGTTCATCAACGTGGCGAACGGATTGCTCTACTGGCGCGAGGAGCCACCCAGACTTGCGCCCCACTCGCCGGATGTCCACTCGGTGATTCAGCTCCCGGTTTCGTGGGACCCGAACGCCGAGTGTCCGAGGATCATGGAGTTCCTATCGCGGGTGCTCCCGGACGACGACGGGGCATCGGTGAGGCTGATCTTCGAGTGGTTCGGTTACTGCCTGACCCCGAGCCAACGGATGAAGAAGGCGCTGATGCTCGTCGGCGACGGGGACACGGGCAAGAGCACGCTGCTCGCGTTGGTCACCGCTTTGCTCGGCAGGGAGAACGTCTCCAACGCGAGCCTGCAATCTATCTCCGAGCACCGCTTCACGGCGGGGACGCTCTACGGGAAACTCGCGAACATCTGCGCCGACATCGACAAGAGGGAGCTGAAAGAGACCGGGCCATTCAAGAGGCTCGTCGGAGGGATAGACACCACACAGGCGGACGTGAAGTACGGGACGCCTTTCACCTTCATCTCCAGGGCCCGGCTGATGTTCTCCGCGAACGAGGCACCGGGGACGCCGGACCAGACCAAGGGGTTCTACAACCGCTGGCTGATGGTGCCCATGACGCGGGTGATCTCACCGGCCGAGATGGACCGCAATCTGTTCGACACACTCACCACGCCGGAAGAGTTGTCGGGGTTCCTGCGGATGTCGCTGGACGGGCTGAAGCGGTTCATGGTACGTCGCCGGTTTGAGGTTCCTGCGGTCGTGGAGGAGACCCTCGCGGACTACCGCAAGCGCACGGATACCATCGTCGGCTTCGGGGACGAGAAACTGATCTTTGACCCGAAGGCGCGTGAGTTCCAGAAGGCCGTCTACGAGGCCTACAAGCTATGGTGCGACGACCGGCGCAACTCCCCGCTCGCGGCGGGGCGGTTCAACGAGCTGCTCCCGGAACGGTATCCGGGCATCTCCCATCATCCGTACTCGGGCTACCACAGGTGGCACGGCCTACGGCTCCGCACCGGCGACGACGACTCGCTGGGTGAGGAGGGGATCGTATGACGTGCCCACGAACGGAGGCGGGGCCACCGGGGGCTGTAGAGGCGATGCGATGCATGAAAGGGGCTGGCGACATGAGCGTTGAAACCGTCGAGATTGAGGGCGAGGTCTTTCCCGCCCTCAAGGCCGAGTGGAACACCCCCCGCCAATGGCGGGCGTGGTGTCCTCACTGCCGGAGGTACCACTTCCACGGCGCTGGCCCTGGGCACCGCGCGGCGCATTGTGCCGATGGTCCGTTCAAGGGGTCTGGGTACGTGCTACTTGCTCCCGACGCCCCTTCATGCCCCACGAGTGAAGCGGCGAGCACCCCGTGACGTTCGCCGGGGGGGGCGTTCGGGATGCGCCCGGCTCCCGCAGGCGACGAGAGCGTTGGTCGAGATCGCCAGCGGCGGGGCGAACCAGGAGCCGGTGAGGTTCCCGTGAAGGCCGGGACGGTGGGTGGCCGTGTCTAGGGACTTCCCGCGCTCCCGCAAGGCTCGTCGGCGTATCGCCGACCGTGAGCGCCAGGAGGCCGAGCACACCGAGCGCCAACTGCTCCGCCTAGCGCGGATGATACCCGCCGAGGCCCAGCGCTGGGTACGTGAGCACCGGAAGGACGCCCCGTGACGGTCAGCGCGGGGGACCTGAAGCTGTCACGACCCGTAACCCTGGCCAAGGCCAAGTGTGCCGCGTGCGGGAGGAAGTTCGCCCCCACTCGACGCGATAGTCGGTACTGTGGCCCCGCCTGCCGACAGCGCGCCTACCGCGCCCGAGCGCGCGGCGACGACATAGACCGGCGGATCGATGAGGCGAAGCGCCTCTATTGGAGCCTGATCCGCGAGAAGGTCGAAGGGACCGGGCGCGACCCGGAGCAGGTCATGACGGACGAAGCGCAGTTCGTCGATGAGCGCGGCAACGTCTTTCTCCGGGGAAAACTGGTCGGAAAGAAGATCCCGGATCGGCGTGGGTGGGCTAGCTGGGGCCTAGAGGCTGGCGGACGGGCGTTCTCCCCGCCTACCGGGTGGATCGCGGAGCAGGTCGAGCACGGCCCATGAGCCGTGAGGGGGGTCTAGGGACGGATCAAGGGACCGCAACGCCACTACCTGCGCTTTCTCGGGCAAGACAGCCACCGAGGGGCAACTCTTGGTGACTCTAGTGAGTCTTTTACCCTTAGGTAAGAAGAAAATATAGAGAAGGGTAAAGACACTCACTAGACACACCAAAACCGGAGCCGGGGCCGCTTCACCCAGGTCAAGTCCTGAATCTCCTGTAAACACGGCGACCTGAGCATCATGCGATCTTCCTCTTGCGACTGCGCTCCTCCTTCTCTTCGGGTGTTGGGTGTGGATCGATCCCGAGCTCGCGGCGCAGCAACCGCAGCTGCTGGCGCTCGATGTCGGACATGGCGACGCGGCTCCAACGCTCGGAGCAGCGGATGAGGGTGGCGAACACCAGCTTCATCGCTGAGCGTTCGTCGTTGAAACGCGGGATCACCTTGGTGCGCCGGCGCTCCTCCTCGAAGCTTCGCTCGATGAGGTTCGTGGTGCGACAGTGGATGCGGTGGCGAGCAGGAAGCTTCAGATGCGAGAGCAGGCCTTCTAGGTCCTCGGCGAAACAGGCGACCGCTGCGGGGTAGTCCTGGCCGAAGCGGTCCATGAAGGAGGCCGCAGCCGCACGACCGGCCTCGTAGGTTGCGGCGTCGCGTACGGCTCGAAGGTGCGCGGCGACCTCGGCACGGTCCTCATCGGGGACCTTGGCAAGGATGTTGCCCATCCGGTGGAACCAGCAGCGGATCCGAAGGCTCGCGGGGAAGCAGACCTCGATCGCGTTGATCAGCCCGGGCGCGCCGTCGGCGGTGACGGATGTGGGGATGCGAAGGCCGCGGTTGATCATCTGACGGAAGAACTCGGTCCAGCAGGTCTCGGACTCCTTGTTCCCGACGGCCAGATGCAGCAGCACCTTGCGGCCTTCGGTGGTGATGCACCAGGCCGCGAGCACGCCTTCCTTGGCGCCGTAACGCCGCAGCGACTCGTAGATGGCGTCGACGAACAGGTAGGACTCCTCGATGTCGGAAAGGTCACGGGCGCAGAAGGCCTGGTAGTCCTCCCAAAGGCGGTCGGTGATCTCGCTCACGGCCGAGCGGGAGATCAGCAGGTGCCCGGTCGAGTCGGTGAAGCAGTCCTCGACGTCGCGGGTCGAAAGGCCGCGTGCGTACATCTCGGTCACCAAGCGCTCCAACACCTCGGAGTTGCCGGCGATGAACTCGACGAGTGAGGACCGGTACGGGGTCTCGGCTCCTCGGACCTGGGGGACGGCGAGGCGGACCTCGCCCTCGGCGGTGCGCACGCGTTTGGCTTCGTAGCCGTTGCGGTAGCCTCGCTCGGGCTCCCCTCGCTCGTAGCGGTCACGGCCGAGGTGATCGGCCTGCTCCTGCTCGAGCGCTTGCTGGGCAAGGTAGCGCACCCCGAGTTCCGCCAGGGCGGAAAGGACGTTCGTTCCGGGATCGATCCCGCCTTGGAACAGCTGCTCGATCTCCTCGTGGACCAAGGTGCTGGGCGGTACCTTTCTCATGGCCTGAGCCTCCTTCCGGTCGACTTCGCGGTCACCGTATGGTCGCTCAGGCCGCTTCGCGTTTACAGGAACGTTAGGACGTCACCCTTCACCCAAGGGGTGCTCGGCGGCAAATGGGTCATAGAATCGGCGTGGGATACACATACAATGCATGCATCACACATTTGTGGACCCCCCTTGCTGTCTCCCCCGGTGAGTAGCGCCGACGCCGAGGGACCCCCCCAGGGGGGGCGGGCGCTGTCTCTTTACATGGGGGGAGGGGCCTACCCTACCCCTTGCATCCCTAGGGTACCCCCCTGCACCCGACAGCACGTGACCCTCTATCCCGCCGATGCCTAGTGGTTATGCGCTGTACGCCCGCGGCGTTCGTGCCTGGCCCGACCCCGTAGAGACCCCGGATCGGGCGTAGTTATGCGCTGTAGACGACCTGCGCGTCACACCTAGCCCCAACCAGGTCGTGAATGGGGCGCTTAGGCACGGAACCATGCTTGATTCTGCTCGATATGCGCTGAAACGCGCACAAAGCGTCAGCAAGCGCGGGTGCTGTGTAAGCATCCCCCCGTCTCGTTTCGTGCGTAGGACGGCATCATACGACGCCTTCGGACGCCCCAAGTGACGCAGGAAGTGGCTCTGAAGTGCGACACCGTAGGCACGACGAGCGCGGATCGGGGCAGAGTGCCACTTCGAGTCGCTGCTAACGGGCCGTTCCCGCTGCTAGAGGGCCGAATCAGAGAGTCACTTGTGACGCGGCAGAAACCCCGTCCCCATCGAGTGCTAGGGTCGCGCCGTGGTACAGGTCTTCGGGTGGCTCGCCGTAGCCATAGGCGTAGGGATCATCCTGTGTTGGCTCTTCGTTCTCGCCTACTTCGCGCTCAGCGCGGGCGGCAGGCTTGCCCATCGGTTCGACCGATTCTTCGACGAACGGCACGAGCACTAGGACGAAGCCAGCGTCCCCCCCAGGGGGCTCCGAAGCCCTGGAGCCCCCTAGCGTGAGGTATGAGCCCTGCGTTCGGCAGCGAAGCGACGGTACTCAAGCAGACGCGGGTTCACGGCCACAGTCTCTGTACGACGAGGATGAGCAAGACATCTACCGCAACCTTCAGCGCGACGACGGCTGTGATGATGACGTAGCGGCTCATTCAGTCCTCAGAGCGCCGTCAGCGTGAGGTTGAGGCCCGACGCTGAGCCGCGTACCTCGCGTACTCGCGCAGTCGGGGTGCCAACTCGGCCTTGACCGCAACCCTGGCCTCGGCAAGTTCCTTCTTCGTCGCCGGACCCTTCGCCTCTTCCTTGAGCTTCTCGATGTACCAAGGCGGCTCCTGCGTTCGCTCCGCGTCCTGGATGAGGGCCGCCCGGTTCTCCGCGATCTTTCGTTCGACGTACTCGGCCGTCCTCTTCTCGGCGTAGGAATCGAGAGCGGCTCGGTCCTTCCTGCGGCGTAGTTCGCCTTCAAGGGCGAGGGCGCGCCGGTGCGCCTCAGGGACTTCCCGATCGGCCCGTGCACGACGGACTGATCCTGCGGGCAGCTCGTTCGCGCGCTCGGTCGCTTCCTCTAGGGCGACGCGGGCATCCTCCGCTGCGGCAACGAGTTTCGTATCGGAGAGTCCCGCGAATGGCGCGGCGGCTTCGAGGTCAGCCTGCTCGGCCTGCTCAATCATCAAGTCGCCGTAGGCATCGTCGCGGATCTTCGCGGGGAGCGTCTTGTCCTTCACCGTCGCGTCCAGCTCGGCAACCGCCCTCTTCCGCTTCGCTAGTTCCGCCACCGTCCGTTCGCGGTCGCTTCGGACGCCGGATTCAAGCCCGTACCGTTTCTCCCAGAGCGCACCTTGCTCGCTCAGCAACCGTTCGAACTCCTCATACGACCCGCTCTGTTCGATGTTGCGGTCGATCTCCCGGTCGATCTGCTCAAGCCGTGCATCAGTGTCCTCGGGGATGAGGTAGGTGCCTTTGAGTTCCACTTTCCGTCCCTCCGTTCTCTTCTCTGCCCGCTTCGCGGATGCCGGTTTCTCGGGCTCGGCGTCCAGGCCGTAGGCGTGGCATATCTCCTCGGGCGTCCACGGTCGCGGGTTGCCGTCCTCGTCTGTCAGGTCGTCGTAGAGGCCGTCGTCGTCCACGATGGCTTCTCCTCGTCAGCGTCGGCGTGCATCCGCCGCCTGCCTCTCAGCCGCCCGGGCGGCTCGGTCCGACGATGCGGTGTAGGCGTTCATCGCCTCGACCTGGCGCTCGATGATGAGCAGGTGCGCCAGCACCGGGTCCCGGTAGTCGCCCTTCTCCGCGGAGATGCGATCCGCGAGTCGGTTCACTTCCTCGATCAGGTCTTTCTTCTCCTGTGCCACGGTTTCTCCCGTGCGGGTCTCTGCGGTGTTCTCGTCCATCACTTCGCACCTTCCTTCGGCGGGTAGGTGATCTCGGCGTCCAACGTCTCGATGAGATAGGTGGTCCGCTTGTCCTCCCGGTGCAGGCCCTTGACGCGCCCGGAGAACGTGCCTTCGACGTGCGAGCCTTCCGGTAGAGGGCGACCGAGGAACAGACGCGCAACGTTTTTTAGGTTGAAGGAATACTCCGGTTCGTCCTCGTACTCGGCCTCATCGCTCTCGGCCGTGACCGCTTGCAGCGTAGGCTTCGTCATGCGGCGCCCCCCGTCTCTCCGAGGTGCGCGTGAATCATGTACTGGGTCCACGCTGCGGCACCGGGCGGAGGCGGATAGAAGTGACCGCCCGCCGATGCGTTCAGGAACGCGGCTATCGTTTCGTCCGTCCAACCGAACCCCCGGCACTCCAGGATCGCGTCGCGTGCGCACCGAAAGGGAGACGGGACGTTCACGCGGGGCTCGCCTCCGTCACTCACAGATGGCTCCTCATGTAGCGCTCTTTGCGGGCGCGGCCATCCTCGCCGCTCCACGTATCGGCGACGAAGGACCCGTCCTCGCCCAGGAACGCCCAGAGCACACTGGCGGTCCACTTGACGGCACCCTCGGGCGGGGGCCGGTAGTGGTCGCTGCGGGATGAGTTCAGCGTCTCGCAGATCATGCAGTCGGTCCAGCCGCGCTCTCGAAGCTCGAAGATGACGTTGCGTACGTCCTGCGGCGCAGCCTTCGGCGTCATGCTCCCGTCCTTGCGTTCTTCAAGGTCGTGCGCACGAGGTAGCCCGTCCACTTGGCAGCGCCCGTGGGCGGGGGCCACCGCTTGCCAGCGGCGTTGAGGATGCGGACGATGGCTTCCCACGACCAACCGCGCTGTCGGCAGGAGCGGATGACTCCCTCGGTATCCTCGGGTGCCTCCGGCCACTCGTACCGGGCCTTCACGGCGTCGCCTCCACCGACGAGGACGCGACCTCCGGCGACGGTGAGACCGGGGAGACCGGAGGCCGCGGTGTCAGGCGGTCCTCGCCGGGGCTTAGTTCGCGTACGCCACGCGCGAAGGTCAGCGGGAGTTCTAGGGCGCGGACGATGGCGATCCGCGACCTCGGGGACAGGTAGCGCTTTCCGGTTTCAACGCGGCTCAGTTGGGCGGGCGAAAGCCCCGTGAGCAACGCGAGGTCCGCCAAGGTGAGGTGCCGACTGCGGCGCAGGTCGCGTAGCGATACGGGCACTTGGCTTGCTCCTGGGTTTGCCTACGCTCAGCGTGGCAGGCTTGTCTAGGGCAAACGCGCGTTACCCGGCTCGGGCCACCGGAGGGGCTACGGGGACCCTACCCGGCGGCATCCCAGGGGCGTAACATAGGGTCGATGGACGACCTGTTGCGAACGTTCTTCGTGGTCGCGGTTTGGGTCGTGTTCATCGTCGGCCCGCTGCTACTTCTCGCGACCTTCCTCGTCGTGCCGTTCACGAAAGGCTACAAGCGGAGCGGCCGCGACCTTGAGGAGCGGCGTCGGCGAGGAGACCGGTGGTAGGGGCTTAGCGCCGCGCAGTCGAGCCCTCAACGGCTCGGGTACAACGGCACGGACTTGACGTGCCCGATCTCCACGCCGGTATCAACGTAGAGTTGAATCCCAAGATGCCGCGCATTTAGGCAAAACGCGACATCCTCGCTAATCCCTACGCCCCAAGGCGTCCACATGTCGAGTCCCTTGAGCTTGTGTAGGGCCTCCACCACGCTCCGGTGCATGAGCAGGAACCCGGCCCCGGTCACATCGACGGGGATCAGGGCGTCCTCCTGGAGCTTCGCCACGCTTATGGCTTTCTTATCCTCGTGCCAGTCGAAGGCGAGAGGGCGAAGGTCCGCGTCCACGTACAACCCGCTCACGAGGGGCTTCCCGTGGGAGACCAGGCGCTCCGCGTCCGCGTACGTGAACACCATATCGGTGTCCACCATGAGCAACCACTCAAGCTCTCCAAAAGTCCGGTCGGTGCGGCGGGAGCCAAGCAGGAACTCCCGCGTCACGACGTTGCGGGCCGCGTAGATCGGAGTCCCCCCCGTCGCCGAAGTCGAGAACGTCCGGTTCCTGAACCGGATGCCTCCTCGCTCATCGGTCAGGGTATCGAGGAGGGATACGACCCAATCGCTGTGAACGGTCGCACCGGCCACGTAGCCGATAGCCGCTTCCGCCGGTTGCGCCTTCACCCTTTTTGGCTCGGAAGGCTCACCACAATCGCCCCGCGCACATCTCATCGGCTGCCCCCTCCCTCAGGGGGATCAATCCCTGGTCCTTACCTCTCGCCGGAGGCGTACAGCGTCGGCTGCTCGCTTACTCGTTCTCGATCTTGCGCTGCGCCATCTTCAGAGTGGCGAGGCGCTCAAGCGTCGCCTCGGCCCCAGCTTCCACCTTTTCCTTATGTCTCCTGGCCTCTTGTATGCGGTTGGCGAGCCGTTCGAGTTCCCCGTAAAGCCGCTTGCCTTCAGACGCGTTCTCCCCACCAGCCGACTCGAAGGCAGCCTTCACGGCGTCATGCGCGGCCTTCACGTGGCGCAACTCCTGAACAGCCTCCAGGTAGTCACGGATATCCTCCGCGGCGGACCGGCACTCCTCGTCAATGGCCTCTATGCCGTTGGCGGGCGCTCCCTCC
>Ga0315282_10015481_pt1 | contig 11242 bp, 7 predicted proteins | sample YL17G07_20_MG_FD_203693 | JGI IMG/M metagenome (GOLD analysis project Ga0315282, IMG submission 203693) | Sediment microbial communities from Yellowstone Lake, YNP, Wyoming, USA - YL17G07_20 | ecosystem: Environmental > Aquatic > Freshwater > Lake > Sediment | place: USA: Wyoming | collected...
CTACGGCGGGCACAAGGTCGAAGCTGGCGTGGACCGTCCCGCCTGCCTGCCGGACCATTTCGGCACGCTCGTTCGGCGTCTTGGGCCCCGCCTCGGACTTGAATTGGATCAGGACCCTGCCGCTGACGGGCTCTGACTGAGCCAAAACTGCCCATGCGGGTCCCAGAATGAGCAGCACCACCAACAATAAACAGTCTCTGCGCGCTGTTTCCACAACTGCACCCCAAAAAAAAGGAAAATTACGCGGTTTTGCTACCTGGCACTACAGCCCCCAAGGTCCATGACACACCCGCCACCGGGTGTGAAAGGCAATACAAGGGATGAGATTCTACCCACGCGCGCCCCTGAGTCAAGGCGAAAAACACATATTATCGGCCTTGTGCGGGAGCTGAATTGCAGTATCAGGCAGCTCCCGAGGCGTCTTCTTGTGCCAAAAAGCCTCGCCATGTCGCCCCATTTACCCATGTACACGCAAAGACAGGCAATCTGGATTTTTCAGGGAATTTCATTGCCAGTCAGGAAAAAATCTGCTATCTTTTAGGCCAGCACAGCATAAGTATGCGCCAGGGACGGCAATTTAGACCAAGGGTGGAAGGACAGGGTATTTCTGCCGAACCGTTCAAGCCGATATATCATAATAGGGTACATCGGCCTGATTGTGACAACTATCACCCACACCATGACGCGCATGATTGGAAAGGAGCGAAACAATGTCGAGGCGAAGGTTCTTCCAGGCGTTCACTGCAGTTGTCGTCACAGTCTGCCTGTTGGCGATCTGCGGCGTGTTGTCAGCCCAGGGCAGCAGCGATAATGCGTTTGAGCGAGTCAAACAAGTCCAGGAGCGAAACACGGCGAAATTGATGGCCAAGGCCGGCGTGATCGGCACCGCCATCGGAGTCAACGAGAAAGGCAGCCACACGATCCTCATCCTGCTAGACAGGGCCGGCATCGGGGGTCTGCCCAATGACATCGAAGGCGTCCCCGTCCAGACGCTCGTCACCGGCAAGATCGAAGCCTTGCCCGGAGGCAAGTCTGGCAGCTCCAACCTGAGCCCGACAGCAAGATGGCCCCGCCCCGTACCCATCGGCGTCTCCACGGGGAATGAGGGCGAGTGCTCGTCAGGGACCATTTCTTGTCGCGTCAAGGATGCTTCTGGAAACGTCTACGCGCTGAGCAACAATCACGTTTATGCCTTGGAGAACAAGGCCCCCCTTGGGAGCCAGGTTCTCCAGCCAGGCCGATACGACGTTCGTTGCGCAATCAATTCCGCGGACGTGATCGGCACACTCTCGAGATTCGTCACTATTAATTTCGGCGGCAATAACACGGTTGATGCCGCGATTGCTCTGTCCTCGACAGGCAATCTCAAGAATGCGACCCCGTCTAACGGTTACGGCGTACCGAAGTCCACCCCGGCGACGCCCGCTCTTCGGCAGGCGGTCCAGAAGTACGGGCGCACGACCTCGCTGACAAAGGGGACTATCACCGGAATCAACGCCACCGTCGCCGTCGGCTATTCCTCGGGCACGGCCACCTTTGTGAACCAGATCGTCGTGCAATCCAACGGACCCTTCATCAAGGCCGGGGATTCGGGCTCCCTCCTGGTGACATATCCGGGAAAGAACCCCGTCGGACTGCTCTTTGCAGGCAACGGCAGCGGGACTTACGCTGTGGCAAACCATATCGGGGACGTGTTGAGTGCTCTCGGCGTGAGTGTTGACGACGAGTAGCCGCATGAATCTCACTGAAGAGTCCGTGAAGGCGGCAGAGCGGAGAATGTGGCTCTGTGCCCGAGTTCTCACGCTCTCTGGCAACATCACAGATGGATGAGGAAAAGCAGAATCGCGCGTGGGCGGTCCTGCTTTTCCTTTTCGTGCCTGGGTTCTTAGAGGCAGGAGTCGCTGGCCAAGGCGGCTTCCTGACGAGGCTTGTTGGAAAGGAGTGAACCATGTCAAGGCGAGTTCTTCTGCGCTTGCTGGTTGTCGTTATTGTCATCGCGGCTGTCCTGGTTTGTGTCGGGGGGCTCTCGGCGCAGGGACGCAGCGGCGACGCGTTTGATCGTGTCCGAGAGGTTCAGCAGCGACACACCGCCAAACTCATGGCCCAGAAGGGCGTCGTGGGCACAGCGGTCGGGCTGAGCGAAAATAGTCAGCCGGCCATGCTCGTGCTGCTGGAGGACGCGAGCGTCGCGGGGATTCCCACCGAGCTCGACGGCGTTTCCGTCCGCTCGATCGTCACCGGCAAGATCGAGGCGTTAGCGTCGAAGAAGGCGCGGCCTGACAAGGGCCGACCATCCCAGCCCAGGATCAATCCGAAGGGGTACTTCCAGCGGCCGGTGCCCATCGGCGTCTCGACCGGGAATATGAACGAGTGCTCGGCGGGAACCATCGCATGCAGGGTGAGCAAGGGAGGGGCCGTATATGCCCTGAGCAACAATCACGTGTATGCTTTGGAAAACAACGCGACAGCGGGTAAGGACGGCGACAAGGTGGTCCAGCCGGGCCTGTACGACACGCGGTGTGTCTACAATCCGGATTACGTGATCGGCACCCTCGCGGCGTTCGTGCCGATTGAGTTTTCCCCGACTGCCAGCAATACGATCGATGCCGCCATCGCCCTGTCCTCAGAGGAATCACTCGGCAATTCGACGCCTGCCGACGGCTACGGAACGCCGAGCTCCAAGACAGCGGACGCGGCTCTCGGCATGGCGGTGCAGAAGTACGGCCGGACGAGTTCGCTGACGAGGGGGACCATTGTCGGAATCAACGGCACAGTCAATGTCGGCTACTCCTCAGGTACGGCTCGCTTTGTGGATCAGATCCTCATTACCCCGGGGTCGTTCATTAGGTCCGGGGACTCGGGCTCGCTTATGGTCACCGATCCGGGCAAGAATCCGGTCGGCCTGCTTTTCGCTAGCGGCTCTGGAATCGCAGTCGCCAATCCGATCGATCCAGTGCTGACCGCTTTCGGCGTCACGATTGACGGCGAATGATGCGGACCTGGAACGCCACGTCCTCCGGCGGGCATGCAGGGGAGCCTGGTTGTGTCCATGCGAAGGTCGGTTGTCATACTGAGCCTCCTGCTTACGCTTGGCGGCGTGAGTTGCCGGCGAGCGGAGATTGTCGAGCCGCAAAGGGCGGATTTGATGCCTACGAAGACAATTGAGCAAGTGCAGCAGGAGCACACAGCGGCGTGGATGGCGATTCCCGGCGTGATCGGCACCGCCATCGGCGAGCGCAAGGGCAAGCCCTGCATCCTCGTCCTGACCGCCTCAAACACAGAGCAGGTAAAGAAGCAAATCCCCGCCACCGTGGACGGCTACCCCGTCGTTATCCAATACACAGGCGAGATTCGCGCCCTGGACAAACAGTAGCAGCAGGTCGCCTCCTCCATACCGCTTATGATTGGCACTTGCGCGGCTTCTCAGCTCTTCGCCTGGTCGAGAATGAGGTTCTTGACCTTTTGGCTGGGCAGATTCAGCGAGCCGTAGGCTGCGGCGGCAGCGGCACGCAGCGCCGGATCGGTGTCCGTCTTGCTGATCAACTCGTAGATCGCGGCGACCGTCGAGTCGGGCAGCAGATTGCCGTTGAGCTTGGCGGAGTCGATGAGAGAGTCGAACGCGGTGACCCGCACGTTCACATCCTCGGCCGTATTCATCGCCATCTCTGCAATGGCACGCTGAGCGCCGGGACTGTTGACATAAGCGAGGATTTGCCCGGCCAGCGTTCGCATCTCCGGCCGTGCATCTTTCGTTGCGCCGACCAAAGCCGCCTGTCCCTGCGCCACATTGATCGCCGGATTGCGGCTGACGGCCAGTCTCAGCATGGTCTGTGCCGCACGCAGGGAATAACTCTGGGCCTTCTCCGCCGTCCACTGGTCGGCCGCCTGTGCACCACCCTGCGGGGCTCCGCTCGGCTGTGCCGTGGCAGCTTGCCCGCCCCCGGCCAATGCCTCCGCCAGGTTCTGGATAACCATGCCGCTCTCCCCGAACGGCTGGCGCGGGCCCGCGTTGGCAATCGCAATCGCCGCACTGTAGCGGACCGCCCTGTCAGGGAACGTCAGGGCCTGAAGCAATGGCTGTGACGGCCCGAGCGTGTACATCAGGGACTTCTCCCCGGCGGTCGTCGCCAGGGCCTCAACGGCCCCGAGTGCCACCGCTGTCGTTCTGTCATTCACCGCGCGGGCCAGGGCCTGGTGCAGATACTCCGGACCGGCCGTCGTCGCGTACACCAGCGCCTTGGCGTGGCCATCGCCAAAGTACTCCGGCATCGGGACTCCCGTGGCCTCCGCCTTGAAGAAGGCCGCCAGCCAAAGCCCGATGGCCAGGCCGAACTGCTCGTCGGCCTTGAGCGACCACTCGCAGCACCGCATGCACATCAACTCATGAAAATACGGCGCCGCGACCTCGACGCGGTTCAGCCGATTCGCCGTGGCATCCCAGAACCAGATATTCGCGAATGATACGCCCTTCGGCGGGTTGAGAGACTCGTTGTGATAGTAGTATTTCTCGGCCGCCTGGAAGAACAAGGCTGCCGCAGCGGTATTCGCCGCCCGCGGATCGATTCTGCGAATGCTGTCGATCGCCAGATTGCGAAGTTCCGCCGATTGAGACTTCTCCGCCACGTACTTCAGATAGGGCAGCGCCTGCGGATAGCCGATCTGGCCCATCGCGCGGATGATCTCCGCCTTGAGCCGGTCGTTATTCATCTGTAGTGCGGCGCCCAAGGGCCGAATCGCTGGCTGGCCAATCTGCGGCAGGGCCTCGATCATCGCCGTCAGGTCGTTCTTGCCGGCCGGCTGACGCATGGTCTCCGCCATGGCATCCAGCAGGAACGGCACAGAGTATTCGCCCGCGTCACGCAGCCGCTGGATCGCAGTCATCTTCCCTCGCAGCGTGCCGCCCAGCCTGCGCACCTCCTCCACCAGGAGGTTCGGATCGGTCCTCTGTGCGAACCGACCCTGATCGATCACGCCGATCAGTTGGCGGCTCAGGTCCGCCAACTCCTTGTCCTCGGCGGTCTCCGCGACGTTCGTGGCGAAATCGTAGCCTTGGGGGTTCTGCCGGACCAGCGCAAACAGGTCGGCGGGGTTAGGCTTGCCCTGGAGAATGGCCTGGGCATACCCCTTGGCGAGGTCGAACCGGCCAATCAAGGTGTAATGGAGGAAATCGTTCCAGTCCTCTTCCAGCGTTTGCTGCGGGACGGCCGGGGCCGCCTGCTGCGGAGCAGCCGGTGTAGCCTGTTGCGGGGAAGCCGGCGCTGCCTGTTGCGGGGCGACCGAGTTCGCGTCCTGCGGCTCGGCAGGCTTGGCCGGAGCCTGGCCCTGGGCAAAACCGATTCCGATCAGGCAACATCCGATAACCAGAATCACCACGACGGTTCGTCCGTTCAGCATCGACAGGTCTCCAAATGCCACTTGTCAGGTTATAGGACCGGCCCGGCTGCCAGAAGCAACGGAAACACGCTCAGAACACGCTTACCTCGCGGCATCTTGCAGTCGGGCGGTCCATCCCTTTCGAAGCGGTTACAAACTACAAGCCGGCCTAAATACTCGGCTCCAATACAGGTATACTAAACTCAAATCCCCCTCCTGTCAATAAAAAACCCCCTTGCCCAGGCCCCCTATTTTGTCACCGGCACGTCGCGACGGCGAGGTGTCGCCCGCCGCTTCCACAACACCACTCAATCCACAATATTCCACCGGCGTAGACAGACTCCCGGAGACAAATTCGATTCCATGCCCGGAGATCGCTGGGATACGTGGTTTGCAGGTGAACAAGTTGCCCGGATTCGTGCGAAGAGCCGGCCAACACCTGTCACTTTCAATGCCCGTCAAAAAAACCCGTTGAACCGTGGTTTTCAGTGGTTCCAGTGCCGGCAGACTGGTAGAATACTCGCGTACTGGCGAGGAGAATGATATGGCTCCAAGACCGCTATTCCGGCCGAAGCACCCGCTAAGCAGAGAACCGACCTGTTCTGCTGCTGATCGTCACCCGCCGAGAACAATCATCAACCATCCATCATTCATAATCAATCCCCGGGGTTTTACCCTGATCGAGCTGCTCGTGGTGATCGCCATTATCGCCCTGCTGATGGGCATCCTGCTTCCGACGCTGCATCGGGTCCGCAAGCAGGCCCGGGCGGTGGCCTGCCGGTCCAATCTGCGGCAGTGGCAGATCGCCCTCAAGGCCTATACCAGCAGCAGCGGCGACGGCGGGCTGCACAACCAGGGCTTCTGCCAGATCGCCGCGCCGGAGTTCTGGATGTACTGGCTCGGCCGCAACGTCCCCGGCACGGAGAGGATCCGCTGCTGCCCGATGGCCACCAAGCCGATGAACACGGCGGGCGCCCCCCAGGCGGACCGCAGCGTGGCTGGTGGCACGTACCGGGCTTGGGGCCGGTTCCGCCCGTTCGCCTCACAGACCGTGCTGGCCGACCAGTTCTATCACGGCAGCTACAGTATCAACAACTGGCTCGCCGTGTGTGACAACAGCGGCTCCTGGGTCATCGGAATCGCCGCCTCTCCCTTGCGCAACGCCAAGGACAGTTTCTGGGGCAATGAGAACGTCAAGAGCCCCGAGGACATCCCGACCTTCGCCGACAGTTGGTGGTGGTGCTCCTGGCCCAAGCACGACGACCGGCCGCCCGACCAGGAGGGCCAGATCGATCCATTCCCGTGCGGCTGCCGTGACTCCATGCGCCGCTTCTGCATCAATCGCCACGACGGCTACATCAATGTCGCCTTCCTCGACGGCTCCGTCCGCCGCATCGGACTCAAGCAGCTCTGGGCCCTCAAATGGCACCGAAACTATAACATCAGGAATGCCTGGACCCACGCCGGCGGCGCCACCCCCGACCGCTGGCCCCAGTGGATGCACAGCTTCAAAGACTACTGACCGCGCCCCCGCGTAGAAATCCGAAACCCGAATCCCGAAATCCGAAACAGGAGAGTCACCCGTCTCCACGGTGCGCATGGCGACGAGTCAGCAGGATGTGCACCCCACACCGTCCCTCCGCCGCCCTGGCTGTAGAACAGTAACGGGTGTGACAATACCCCGGGCCACCAAAGCTCGCAGCAAGAGCGGCGAACAGTTGATAGTCGAAACGCGACCCCGCCGACGCTCGCACTCACCACACGCGACCGCGTTGCGTTCCCCGAATAATTCATAATTCAATTCCGCTGAAGAACCCCCGAAAATGACCAAAGCACCCGCGTTCCTGAGGCCGAAAATGAGGGTAAAAAGGCCAAAATGAGACTTTTTCAGCGGAATCATAATTCAAGACGTGACCCCGTTTCCATCTCTATTCAAGTATCCGCTCCCTTGCTATCTGCTCGATAGTGGTCGAGTCGATACTGCCGTCCGCCCCATCTTCAGACGTAACAAGCCGGTCGAGGTAGCCGTTCTTCTCATACCATTCTCGCTTTCGCGTCCACTGTTCCTTGTACGATGGGACGGATAACATGCCAAGGTGCTCCCAATAGAACGTATCTCCCTCAAAGCTCACAGTGAAATCGGGAAGACGAAAGTCACTGGGATCGTTTTTTGAAGTGAGTTTCTGCTCGTATTCGTAACTGATGCCCAGCCGCGTCAGCGTGTCGGCCACTATCACTTCCGACTTGGACCGGACTAGCACGCCCTTGGCCGTTCGGTGAATCAGGTGGCTGGCGTAGTATTTCTCCTCTGTCTCCGACCGCACCGCTGTCACAAAGAGGTTAGTGTTCCGAAGCAACGTAGCCGACTCCTTGGGATTGCGCAATCGCTCCAGGACGTCAGTATCCCGCTCGATCAACAGAACCATCTTCTTACGGAAGCGGGTCAGGCCGGTGTAGAGAAGCTCCTTCGAGAGCGTTGTGGCATTGCGGGGCAGGATCAGGAACACTATGTCGAAGTCGCTTCCCTGCGCCTTGTGGACGGTCAAGGCATAAGCCAACTCCAGGTTCGCATCGACTTGGCTGCGATAGCAGCGGTAGGATACCTCAGGCTGAGTCGAGAACACGACATCGAGGCAGTCGTTGAACTTGTCCGTCTTTGTTATAAGACCGATCTCGCCGTTGGCGACGTAATCCAGCCCTTTACCAGAAGGCCAAGCCTTGCGGCGACAATTGAAGGTTTGGATCACCTTGTCGGTCCAGACAAATTCCTGTTCGCCAAATGGCTTCTCCTTCGAGTTCCGCGCGCGTCTCGCCTTGTTGAGTAAACCACTCCGATAGCGTGCTTGGACCTTCCGGTTGATTTCGTTCGTGCCGAATTCGTGGTTCCGCACCGGGCTGAGAATCTGCCAGTGCTCCGCTAACCGAGGATCATGTTCGACATCCTTGTCGTTAGCGATGCCGATGCTAGTATTGAACGAATTGTAAGCTTCGTTGCCTTCGGTTAATTCGAGCAACTCCTTCATACGAGCCGCGAGCAGTGTCTCAAGCTGAATGTGTTCCCGCCAGAAATGAACTTCTAGGTCTCCGCCCACATCCTGCCGGGCTGCACGAGAGAGCAGGTCGTCGTCGCCCGGCGTCGGCTCTTCACTGAGGTAACCATCAGCCAGCTGCAGCGCCAGACTGTTGTGGTCTTCGTGGCGGGCGCGTTCAGTCAGCTTGGCCAGGTGGCGGGAGCGTTCTGCGTCCCCGTTGAGCCAGGCGATGATGTCCACAAAGGGCCGGCCGGGCCCGATGGGCGGCAACTGGTTTGGATCGCCAACGAGGATCAGCCGGGAGACCTGGTTCAGGTCGAGAGCCCGGAACAGGACACCGAGCAGGTCCATCGGGATCATCGAGGCTTCATCAATAATGACCGTGGGAGCGCCTTTCGTATCGCCGCCTTCATAGCGCAGGGCAAAATTCTCCGGGTTGATCCATTTGTTCCGCATCAGGAATTGATGGATCGTGAAGGCGTCTCGCACCGAACCATCGTCCCGTTTGGTTCGCTCCATCAAACGGACCCGCGCCTTGCCCGTGGGTGCCAGCAGCAGAGTCGGTCGCCGGCCATCCAATTCCTCCAGCCCCTTGAGGAACACCTTGAGAACGCTGGTTTTGCCGGTGCCTGCTCGTCCCGTCAAAACACTGAGCCGTGATTCGTAAAGGATGGTCAGCGCCTTGGCTTTTTCCGCCCGCGCACGAGCTTCGACTTCGGGCGGGAGTTTCGACCCTTTCCCTTCGCCGAATTCCTGCTTGAGCAACTTCTCCCACGAGAAGCTCTTGGCGGGTGGATCGTTCTTGCGCTTGATACGCCGTTCCAGCCGTTCACGGACCTCCTGCTCCAGGGCAGACAGGATGCGTAGTGACATCGTGGGCGGATCGGCCTCGGTGCGGAAATCAAGCATCTCCTGGTAATAGCTCTGTTGGCCGATCACCAACTCCCGGTCAGGACGGCAGGCTCGACGCTCTGGAAATCCCTTCTTGATCCTCTCCATTACGACGGCAAAGGGTAACAGCGTGTCGCCATTTCTGGCGGCTTCCTGCAACACGGCAACGGCGCATGCGCGCACCCGACGAGGATCATCTTGCGGAATCAGTCCCGTCTTGGACAGGAAAAGCGCCGCATCCCCCTCAGGTCGCATCCCCCGGTCGATGACTTCCAACGGCACCTGATCGAAATCGGCACTACCCTGGTCCATCTCGGAGATCAGGTACGGGTTCTCAATGATTTGTTCGTCGCTGGCGCGCACACCTGCGGCAGCACGTTCATCGGCATCGGCGATACGTTTGACTTGATTCGGAGACAGTTCGAACCGGACCAATAGCGAAAGCAGTTTTCGGCGAGACTTGCTGTAGGCGGCCCAACGCTCGGCTGCCTGTTTCATCGGCGCGGCGTACTCTTTCTCCTCGCACTTTCGCTTGCCTGCAAGAATCGCCAGCAGGTACTCCCAAGCGTTCTCGTCCCTCTTGATCCGAGGCATGAGGACTTGCCGATGAAAGGCCGTGCCGACCTCGACGCCGAGGAATTGCAGCACGCTGCCAGTGCCCGGAAATGGCCCACGGTTTCGCCAGACTTCGGACAGGACGTCGTTCAACCAGACGATGTGCCGGTTCCAGTCGCCCGGCACCTTGTTCTCGTCCTTGACCGCCTGTACCGATTGCAGCAGCCGCTCCAATGCGCCCACGGCGGTGTCATCGCTGACGTGCTCGCCGACATATGAAAAGTCGAGCATCGACCCATCGGGGATGCGGCAGACAATGTTCGAGGGGTCGTGGCCCTCCCGCAGGTATTCGTGATAGGGAAGGCGAAGCCCCTGATTCTCGAAATCATGGGTGATGCAACGCGACCAGATCGGGTAGTCGTCCAGATATTTCGGCGGCTTCTTACCGAAATACTCTTGCTTGCCGATGTTGGAGATGTGTCCCACCCCGACCAGGACTCGGTTCAGATTCTCCTCCAGCGGGTTGCCTTTGTTGCAGTAGAAGAAGACTAGCGAGCGACCTTTTTCCACGCGGCCCCAAAAGTTCGTCAGCAGGGCCAGTTGACGATCAGGCTCGAAGACCCAGCCGCCTTGCTTCTTGGGGTCATCCGGCCCACGGATGTCGAGATGCTCGTCCTCGGAAATCTGCCGGAAGTTCTCCTCTCGCATCCAGCGATAGGGCGAAGGGCAAACCGAGTAAGGTGGAATCTCTTCCCTCTTGGGTGGTAGTTGTCGGAAGTCTAGCGGATCGTGGTGCGTGATCGTGTAGCCGATAGGCGAGAAGGCGATAGGGTCGCGAGAACATGGCGGTTGCCAGCCGTTGAGTTCAGATAACGCGGAACCGGCAGCCCGTTCTTCCCTTGCAAGTTTGCTCGGATCAGCCAGCGCCTCTCGAATGTGCTGCTGCACGACACAGTATGCATTCTGACTTGGATGATCACATATGCGACCATCCCAGGCGCGGTCATGCCACACGAGTCTGACAGATAGATGAGTTGTCATGCGTCCTCCCCCGAGCGGGTCAGCGCCTGGTCGTACCACATTAGGAGTCTGGGGTCTTCCTGGAGGACGTTCTCGGGGATCTTGCGGGCTACGGCGATGAGGGAATACAGGAATAGGGGGTCAAACCTACACATTTACATTTTCTCCCAACCCTTCCAATCTCTGGACCGAGGGTTCTTCTGCGTCTCCCAGGGCCCCTTCGCTGCAAATTCATGGCTTTATTGTAGTTCTACTGTCACCGATTTTCTGCGGTTGCCGAGCATGGAATGCCGATGGATGAGGTATGGATACCATCGAAGAGACAGGGATGTCGTTGTTGGAGCATTCGCAGGCGCGATTGTTGTTGGCAG
>Ga0315282_10015482_pt1 | contig 11242 bp, 6 predicted proteins | sample YL17G07_20_MG_FD_203693 | JGI IMG/M metagenome (GOLD analysis project Ga0315282, IMG submission 203693) | Sediment microbial communities from Yellowstone Lake, YNP, Wyoming, USA - YL17G07_20 | ecosystem: Environmental > Aquatic > Freshwater > Lake > Sediment | place: USA: Wyoming | collected...
GTCGGTTTCGCTGGCTCACCCGGGCAGCCTCTTCCACGGGCCACCGATCCGACCAGGCGTGCCAGCCGCCGCTGACGATACCCCCTCAACAAAACTCTTTCACGCAGGCCCGCCGAAGGGACACCTTTCAGCCACTTTCTTCAGAGCGTATGATGTCCACTCCTTCTTGTTGGCCACCAATCTACTTGTAGGTGCGAACTCTGAGATTGCAATGCTGAGGTCTCGCTGGAGAGATACTTCAAATGCCTCTTGGCTCTGTTGTGTCCGTTGAGTGTCCAGCTCTATTACATCCACGGGAAATCCATACTTGGGGATCACTGCCTTGCGAGAAAGGAATGAGAGGACCTCTTCCTTGGCAATGGTATCGGCTCGCCTCTGTGCCCACTCAGCCGTGCGGTAATCTCGCCTGTTACGAGAGCGCTCTTCGAGGTTTACGACAATCTTGAAGTCACTCGACACTTCAGCCTCAGCCTGCGACAAACGACTCTTCTCGCCTGCGATCTTGTCGATCCAGCTTCCATCAGGTAATCCAAGTTGTGTTGCCATCTCTCCCGGCAAGGTCTGGCGGATCGTTTCCTCAATTCGAGGACGGTGGTCAAAGAGATATCCCCTGAAATCGGTAAGGCCACGTGGCGAGTTCAGGTTCCCGAAAAGGCTCTCAACCTTGGCAAACCTCTCGCGGAACGCTCTGAAGAAGAATGACAAAGCGACGGCCGCCACGTGCCGCATAATTATTCTTTCGTTGCACAAGGCCAAGACAGGCGGCCGGCCTTTGCCCATTAGCATCCGTTGCGGTTCGGAGAAATGATAAAGGTCGTGAGGCATGCGCCGGCAGTAAGTGACAGCAACTCCCGGATGACCGCTTCTGCGACCCGAACGCCCCACTCGTTGAGCGTAGTTGAAGGCTTCTGGGGGCACGTTCCGGAGGAAGATCGTGTCAAGATCGCCCAGGTCCACGCCAAGTTCAAACGTCGTGGAGCAACTCAACACATGAATCTTGCTCTCCCGGAATTCTCGCTGAAACTCACGAGCCTTCTCCTTGTCCAACTGAGCGGTGTGCTCTTCGACGCGCAACGAACCTGGCAGCTTCGCCTCGTACAGAAGGCGGTAATGGTTAGCGTCCGATTCTGCCTGTTGTACTGTTTCCACTGAGCCTGGGCAGCGATGCCTCACGCATACACCGCGAACAGACGCCGCTTGAATTCGTCCACAGGTCCGGCACCGCAGGATTTCATCATCTTCCCCGACGAATCTGAGTCTCCACCAATCCGGATTCAACCGGCGAGCATCTCCCACCGGGATAAATAGGCGGTCATTGGCTGTTGGTGCTCTCTCGTCACATTGTTGGAGACTCTCCCAGATTTCTCTTACCGCTCTTACGGCCTCCTCAGTCGCCTCCTGCGCAGCAATTTCCGGACTAATCCGCGCCAGAAGCTTTACCAAGAACCGAACACGTCTCCCTGACACGCCGTCCCAGCTACGCACATCTTTCTAGCCCGATGGAGCACCGATACGGAAACGCATCTGTGCTGCCTGCAATCGCAGGTCACTCCAACTCAGCGTAGTAGAGTTGTCGCCATGAAGCTCAACAGCTCGGTCATTCCGCATCGAATCTAAGAGGACAAAGACAACATCGCAAGCCTCCTGTTCAGAGAGTGACCATAGCTCGCCTGTCAGATAGTTCGGCACTCGAAACCACTCTGGCCACTTGATTACCCATTGTGTCAAGCCGACGCCATCAAGAGATATTCTGGGCTCGTCAGTCAAGAACTCCCGGTAGGGGGCCAGCCACGCCTCCCGTCGAACCTGTAAATCGCTGGTGGCCCGCAAGAAGACCCCGCTTTCGCGAAAAGCGTCGCGTAGCCCTGTGGCCAAGTCTTGCAGGGATGAACCTTCGCATGTGTGAGGGGCCTGTTTCTGTACGGTCTTCAGCAGCAAATTGCGGCCAAGGATATCCTTGTACGAGTCCTCCAAGTACCAAGCGAAGAATGCGGCCTCCTGTCGCCCGTCGGCGAAGGCGAGTATCTTCCTGCGCTCTTGTGGCAGAGATTGAAAGAGAGTGGTCGTGATAACGGCATGTGGCCCATCCGTGCCATGCACGACCTCGCGGACAGGATCAGGCGCTTGATAACCACAGACCGGACAACGCGGAATCTGGTCTTCCCGCTCCTCTGCTCCCTCTTGTTCCTGCACAAGGATGCTGGCATGATGGGCACATTGCAGCTCCTCATCGGACCGGCGAATTTCCCCACAGCGTACACACAACCTGTAATTCTGAACGTCATGGTCCTCCGCGTCGTCTTGCTCAACAATTTGGTCACTTACGGGTAGGAAGAATGTGGCTCCAAAATCGCCACGGCCTGGATCACGGACTGCCTCCATCAGCTTGTCGTTGGTCACCTTGCCGACAAGGTAATGCTGTCCGCACTCTCGACACAGGCCTACTTCAAAGAACACACTCTCACCTTCTGCACTACGGTCCAGCACAACCTTCTTGTCGGGCCACAATGACAAGAATGCGCCTTCCAGTGATCGAAGGAAGAGATGATACCGGGCAGACAGAAGCGGAGTACCCGATGCCGGGTCCTTGGCTCGCAGGACTAACGCAACCAACTCGGACAGCGCGCTGGGCCTCTCATCCACGGGCAGATCGGCGAAGATCTCATCTGCAATCACCTGCACTTCCGTTGGCCGACCGACTATAGAGCGCCGTAGCTGAGCAGTCCTGCTATCACGTTGGAGTAGACGTCCCACGGCCTTCTTCACATCTTCGCTATTGGGCAGTTGAACACCCAATCCGTTAGCGACGCCTGCGAGTGACGCCACTGAACCACCATCCAGCGCGCGGGAGAGTGATTCGTACGCTTCGCGATCAAGCCTCCCTACGCCGGATTCCGGAATAGCTTCCGTCTCTCCCAGGATTATGTCCTTATCATGGAAGGTTTCTCCAAACAGGTCAGACGCAAACTTAGCCACGGCCGCTTTATCCCCTTGTTCATCCACCAAAGTCGCACTGGTCGCCAAGCAGCGAAATGAATTGCCGCATCCGCCCTCGCGCAGTCTCTGTTTCAGCCGACGTATCAGCATGGCCATCTCAATCCCTTTTGCGCCACGGTACTGATGCGCTTCATCGAGAACCAGAAATGTCCACCATCGAGCGCGTCCCTCGTCAAACAGACGGCTATCATCAGGGCGCAGTAGCAGATACTCCAGCATGGAGTAGTTGGTCAGCAAGACGTGCGGCGGCGTTGCTCGCATCTCAGATCGCAGGACGAGTTCACCGGTCAGCCGTTTCGCCATGTGGTCTCGCGCATGACGCCACGAGTCACCCTCATTCTCTGGCGTCTCACCGATGTACTGCCCGAACGTGAACTGAAACGGCGAATTCTCATCAGCTAACCGCTGGCTGATCTCCCCCAGACGGTCACGCTGGTCGTTGGCCAAAGCGTTCATTGGATAGAGCACCAACGCACGGACACCGGGACCCAAAGACCTAGCCTGGAATTCCCGGTACAGATGCAGCAGGATCGGATAGAGAAAGGCTTCGGTCTTGCCGCTTCCTGTGCCTGTCGCCACAACGACATTGTGGCCATTGAATACTCGCCGTATGGCCTCTTCTTGGTGGACGTAGAGCGGCCTCTCACTTTGCAGTGCCTTGAGAAAACCCTGTTCAGATTCGACTCCCAGTAGATCCTCAAACATGCTGTGCGGTGTTGCACCTCTCTTGAATACAGGAGTAGCTTCAAGGTATGGGCCTTTGCTGAGATGACCCGAAGAGAGGGCGTCCTCAAATGAGGCACGCAAGACCGGATCTTTGAAGTAGAACGTCGTCCTCAGATAGCGACGATAGGTTTCTTCCACCTTGTGTGTGAGGGCAATCGGATTCATGGTGACTCAACCTTGTTACTGCAATTCAAAGCAACTACTTTTGTGCTTGCTCCTTAGGTGAGCGAGCAATGTCTCCGGATCTGCATTCTTGAATCTACAGGAGCACAACTTGCATCTCTGCATTTTTGGCAGGTTTAGCTTGATGTTCTCACAAATCTCGTCGATGTCCTGAACCACTCTGAATCGGTACTTTGACGAGCCATGGAGCTTTTGATCTCGGACCACTGGGCAACTCTCAATGTGCGTAAGAATCTCATTGGTTGGATTCCTTACGTCACTCGTACTCACGTAGCGCCCACAATGTCCACAAACATAGATCTTCACAGGAAGATCAGGCTCATCCTCACGAAATTCACCCAAGGTTAACGATCGAAAGAATTCTGGAAGGTGCAGAGAGCCTACATGACAAAACAATTCATCCTCCGACACTCCTGTGAATTTATCGAATTTGCAGGCGGCTTTGACAACCAGTGTGCAGAGGGGAATCTCGCAGGTTGTCCCCGCGAGACTCATGTATAACTTGAAAGGGATCACTCCGACCATTCTCATCTCTGGAGAATCTCCGAAGTCTCGCAACGGAATGGTCAGAGTCGGATCGTTGCCCCGTGTGCGACACTGCCTGGCATTTGCCTCAGTAAATCCTACACGAACAGACTCAGCCCAGCCTGGTTGTGGTAGTTTCAAGACGATCATTTTGTTCGATGTGGCCATGAAATCATTTCGGGCACAAGGCAGGCACCGGTCTTGCCATACCAAATCCGATTGGTGCTCATCGCCAAATACCCACCAGATCCTTTCGAGCAGAACAGTAACATGGACTTCAGGACTGTTGACGCCGCCGACCAGCCAATGAGTTCTGTCAAACTCCGACGAAGCTGGAATGATCCCGGTGGTCCTTTCGGTTTGGCGTTCTATCATCAGGTCTTCACAATGAGGCATGAATGGTTCAACTTGACAGCCCTGCTCATGGTCGAAGTCAATAATAGACTGCTTATGCCCCTCTGTCGAAGGAAGGGGTGAGACATCGTGAACCGTGATCCCATGTAAGCCTGCCACAAACCGGAAATCTAGACTGTCAATGAGTTCGCTTCGCAAGCCGTAGAACCGCACGAAGTACCAACCGGCATTCCTCCTGACGATCTCTATCGGAAGCTCTTGCTCAGCCACACTGGGGTTCGGGTTGAGCGGCATTCGCCATTTCCCTTTGCCTCTGCCTTCTTCGCCAATCACCATCACTCCGACATTTTCCCAACTCCCATCTGAAACGCATACACGGGGCAGCGAACCTCCAAACAACGGCCCCAGGTTTTCGCTCGCGTCGAACACTCGATACCCAACCAAGTGAAAGCGTGGTCCCCGCGAGGTGATTATCAGGGGTTTGCCGGAACGGTCGCGAAAAGCAATGTTTGCGCTCAGCCCGTCAGAAAGCTCGAAGAAGTGAGCAAGATAACCCTCCAAACAGACGGGTTCCGGCACTACCTGCGCAGCGCCGGCCAGTCTCTCGTCCCTCTCTAAGCCGTTGGGTGCAATGACAAGGTACGAGCCCGAAGAGACATGCCCAACTTGCCGCCCCTCGTTCAGACTGCTCCCATTCAGCTTGAACAGAAGGTAATCCTCGTTGCCAAGTGCTACACTGAACTCGTCCTTCTCGTTGTCGCGGACGGCAATCTCACCACGCATCCCCGTGAGACGCCAGCAGTCCTCTTGGAATTCATCCTTCATCAAGGGGATGCCGCCTTGGAGAACCAAGATTCCTGGTGTCCGACGTGAGTCTGGTATCTCCAGTGCCAATATCCATTCTTGTTCCCTTTTCCAGCAGATGATCTCCGTCCTGAACGGGCGCACACTCGCAACCTTCGCTGGCTCCTGCTTCGCTTCGGGGACTTCCTTGCGAGGTTGTCCGCCTCTCTTTTCGGGGGGAACGCGAGTTCGCTTTTGAAAAGGAGTTTGGGTCTGTTTGCCAATGGGGCGATCCTCACCGTCACCTGCCTCCACGCTTGGAGATGTTCCTCCGCCGGCACGATCGCCAGACTCGTCGATTGCCACCTGTAAGGCATCGGACTGGTTTTCTGTTGGGGGGGCGTCGTTCGGCTTGAGAGAGTCGTTTCTGTCGATTGCATCTGTGGCGTTGTCTGACTCTTTCGTCGGAAGATGTGTTTCGGTCTGAGTGGTCGCTGGCGTTCTTTCGGCCGCGACCCTCCTACGGCGTGCCACCCTCACGCACGCGACCACGCCGACCGCAATGCACGCTAATAGAGCCAGAACAACCATTCCGCACCTGGTCGCTGCAAATACCTCGACCTCGTCCCTTTCCAGCTTTTTCCAATGTCAGATCCCTCAGAAAAGTATGACGTGATCGCTCCTCGATCCTTACGTCATTATCGGATAAAATGACTCCTAAGGCAAGAAAAAAAGCGAAACTGCACATCGGGAGATAGGGATCGGGACGACAGACTGGTGGCCAAGAAGTCCCATGAGATTGTCCGGAGGTCCTCATGGATGTCCCCTCGCCTCTTTGGACAGCCGCAATCATCTAGGGGAGACAAGCATTCGCACAGCATGCACCTGCTGAGGCAGTCCACCTCCGAGTGGTGCCGGATTGGCCGAAATCAAGTGAGATTCCCTCACACGTCAAGGCTTTTGCGGGTAGGATATGGATATTTCGCCAACTTGCCGTCCAGCTATGGGCCATAGCTCCGTTATGTCCTCTCCCTCCACTGGCCCGGACGGCGGGCCGGGCATCGTTCGTCCAACTCTCAAGGGTGTTTCGCTGAATCGCCGGTGCCCAGCGTCCGCACGTGCGCCCGTAGGTGTCCTGCCTTGTGATCCACACGCGGGCCTGCGCATGGTACTCTTGTCGCCCATATCGGCGGGCAAACCAGGTGGCAATCTCCAGAGAACGGGTCCAGGCAAGCCCCCGCACGCTGCGATATTTACCTGTCCCCGCAACACCGCGATAGAGGGTAAACATGTCGGCCTTGGGGAGTCGACTGCCAGCCGCCAAGAGTCTTTCTCGGTCGGCAGATCGGCAGAGGTATTCCAGCTAACTTACCCTCTGGTGATGGTGGGGGACAGCCAGTAAGAACGCTGTCGATTTTCTCTTGCAGGCGGCCCGCCGACATAATATAGAATAATGCGAAATCGGACCATGGGTGTGACCTGCGAGCAACCAGAGGTAGACCCGTAACGATACGGTGGAGTCATGGGATGCAGAGGAAGGAGGCTCTGCGATGGCATTGGAGGCCGTGGAAACACCGTACCATTTCAACTTGGCACGTCGTGAGAAGCACGGGCAGAAGGGAGGTGATCCTCTCTCGGGGATGAACGACGCAGTGAAGGATCTGCGTGTAGCGAGTATTTCTGCTGTTTCAATGGGAAACCGGCCCCAGTGCGAAGATCAAGTCACCGTACCTTCGCGTCGATAGTTGGGGATACGCGGCGTTCCCGGCGTGTGGCCGGGCAATGCGATTCGAAACCTCTATAGGAAAAGGAGGGCTCTTATGATCAAGCGAGCAACAATGCTGGTTGGGCTCATAGCAGTCCTGGGGTGTGCGGCCGCGGCGACGGCGGCGTGGGACCCTAATACGGACCCGAGTCTCGTCGGCTGGTGGAAGTTTGATGAGGGATCGGGTCTCGCGGCTGCGGACTCTTCCGGCAAGGGCCATAACGGGACCGTCACCGGCGGCGCAACGTGGGTCTCCGGCTTCCGCGGAGGCGCCATCGAATTCGACGGCGTCGACGATGTGGTCGTGGTTCCCGATGCCAGCGATCTGCGGTTTGCCGCCGATGCCAAGTACACGCTCGCTGCGTGGGTGAACCTGACGACTCGGCCAGGGCACTGGTCCGGGATCGTGACAAAGGGAAGGGAGGTCGGGAACTGGTACGGCATCTGGGTCAATGACGGCAATGCGTGGGTCTTCGGCCATGGCGGCAACAACCAGGTCGGCAGTGCGGTTGTCGCCGGTGTTTGGACTCACGTGGTGATGCTCTACGACAATGGGACCAAAAGGATCTATCTCAACGGCAAGCTGGACAACGAGACCACGTCGTCCCAGAACGGCGACAACACCGGCGACCTCTGGTTCGGGGCGGCCAAAGGCGTCACCGAGTTTGCGCCCGCGAGAATCGACGACATCCGCATCTACAGCCGGGCCCTTTCCGCCCAGGAGATCAAAGCATTGGTTCCGCCTCAACTGAAGGCCCTGCAGCCCAATCCCGCCAATGGCGCTGTTGGTATAATGATGCCGCTGCTGACTTGGACTCCGGGCGAGACCGCCGCGTTCGACAACATCTACCTCGGCACAACGCCTCAGTTGACAGCCGCCGATCGCGTCTCCCACCAGATGTCCATCCTCAAGATGTGGTATCACATGTTGTGGCCCCTGGTGCCCGGCAATACGTACTACTGGCGAGTGGATGCAGTCGACGCCGCTGGAAACGTGTTCACAGGCGACGTATGGAGCTTTACGATGGCTCCGCTGACGGCCTTCAATGCGATGCCGCCTGACGGCGCCATGTACCAGATGCTCGACGTCGATCTCTCCTGGACGCCCGGCCAGAATGCCAAGACCCACCACCTCTGGTTTGGCACAGATAAAGATGACGTGACTAACGGCGCCGCCGGCGCGGACAAGGGCGCGTTGAACACCGCGCAGTTCACCCTGCCGCCTCTGACGCTCAATACGACCTACTACTGGCGCGTCGATGAGACGGACCTGGCCAACGTGGTGCACCCCGGCCAGGTCTGGAGCTTCACCACGACCATTCCGGGTCTGGGCTTCGCCAAGCGAGAGCTGTGGACGAACAGCAACTCGGGGACCACGATCGCCGACATCTACGCCGATTCGCGGTATCCGGGCTCGCCCACCGATGTGAACGACAAGATGCCGAATTTCGAGTCCCCGCAAACCCTTCCGCTCACGGACGGCATAGACAATTACATCGGCAAGCTGTCGGCCTGGCTGCACGTGCCGGCGAGCGGCAAGTACACCTTCTGGGTCGCCAGCGATGACCAGAGCGAGCTCTACCTCGGCGCCGATCCGGACAGCGCCGTGGTGATTTGTCGCGTGAACAGTTGGACCACCGTGCAACAGTGGGACAAGGTGGGCGAGCAGAAGTCCCAGCCTATCCAGTTGGAAGCGGGCCGCTACTACCTGATGGCCCAGTGGAAGGAAGGCGGCGGCGGCGACAACTGCGCTGCGGCTTGGCAAGGCCCCGGCATCCCCACCCGTGAGTTGATCTCGGGCGACTATCTCAAGCCGTTCGAGGCCCTCTGGGCCTTTGGTCCCCGGCCGCGCAACAACGAGCCCAATACGACTCAGACGCTCGAGCTGCAATGGTCCGCCGGCATCAGGGCCGCGAAGCATCAGATCTACCTGAGCGATGATCGCGATGCCGTGGCCAATGGTGAGCCAGGCGGTCCCGCCTATCGTGGCGAGCAGGACGCGGACCAGACCTCGTTCGGTACCGGCCAACTGGAGTTCAATAAGACCTACTACTGGAGAGTCGATGAGGTCAATCCTGCCGAGGCAGAAAGCCCGTGGAAGGGACCGGTCTGGTCGTTCACTACGGCCGACTTCATCGTAGTGGACAGTTTCGAGAGCTACACGAACGACTCGCCGAACCGCCTGTTCCAGACCTGGATCGATGGCTGGGGATTCTCGCCGGATGAGTTCTTCGCCAACGGTGATCCGGGCAACGGGACCGGTGCATCAGTCGGACATGACATCTGGGCGGAAGGCACGCCGTATACGGATATTGTAGAGACTTCGATCGTTCATCCCGGCGGCAGCAGGCAATCCATGCCCTTCGACTACAACAACATCAACAGCCCCTATTACTCGCAAACCGACCGGACTTGGGCATCAGGCCAGAACTGGACGCTCAACAGCTCGGACGCTCTGAGCCTGTGGTTCCACGGCTATCCGCCCAGGTTCCTCGACAGCGGCACTACGATCACCCTCAGCGGTGCCGGCTCAGACATCTACGGCGGCGTCGATGAGTTCCGCTTCGCCTATAAGAAGCTCGCCGGCGACGGCTCGATCTCGGTCAAGGTGGACAACGTTCAGACTGTCAACGCATGGACCAAGACCGGCGTGATGATCCGCGAGAGCCTCGATCCTCTGGCCATGCAGGTCCATATGATCGATGCTGCCCAGCAGCAGTTGGTCGAGTGGATGTATCGCGCCATCAGCGGCGATACCGTCACCACCCAGTTCAACACCACCGCCGGCACAAACCCGTCGCCGGTATGGGTCCGGCTGACCCGTGCGGGCAACGTCTTCACGGGTGAGTATTCGGCTAACGGAACCACCTGGACCAAGATCACGCAGGCTGACGGGACCGCGTCGACGATAACGCTGAGCATGCCTTCCACCGTCTACATCGGCATGGTCGTTTGCAGTCACGTGGCCGGCAGTTCGGCGGTGGCTGACTTCTCCGATATCAAGACCAGCGGCAGCGTCACCGGCGCGTGGCAGACGGTCGATATGACCCTTGCCCAGCCGGGCAACGACCCCGATCAGTTGTACGTGATCGTGCAGGACAGCACCGGCAAGAGCGTCACGATCAACCATCCGGACGGCGTCAACGCGGTGCTGAGTAACGCCTGGACCGAGTGGAAGATTCCGCTGAGCCAGTTTACCGGCGTCAACCCGGCCAAGATCAAGAAGATGTCCATCGGCGTAGGCAATCCGAAGAGTCCGAAGGCGGACGGCCACGGCCTGCTGTACTTCGATGACATCCGCGTGGTCAAGCCGGCTCCGTAGCAGAAGGTTACAAGATGAATGCCTGGATGGGTCAACCGCCTGTCCGGGCCTTCATCCAGCAGTTGTATGAATCGGGGCCCGGGTCAGTATAGCGCGGGCCCCGACTATTTGCAGAGCAGCCGCAAGGTCCGAATTTCTGCCCGCTTCAATTTTGCAGGCTCCTACGCCGAATAGAGCCCAGGTGCACTCCCAACCCTCCTCATGGCGTTCGTCGCGGCCAAAATGTGGATGCGAAAATCCGCCCCCATGCAGGTTCTTCACAGGTTGGTCCCACGGGACCGACAATGTCCCCCACCGCTGGAGATAACCGGTTCCCGTTGCGTCTGGCGCACCGACGACTCGCCATTTGCATACTCATAGGTGGACGATCATAATAGACTCCGCCCACAGGCACCCGGCTTGGGAAGGACTCCCATGGCATCAGGATACGACAGGTATTGCTGAATGGGAGACATCGGACAATCGTAACCGTTCACGGCTCTGCATCAATATAACAGAGAAGGGGCGGTTTCTTTTCGGAAGTGGGCATTGATGGCGTTGCAGAAGAACTGGAAGACGCGGCGGTTCTGTTGGCGGCAGGTCGCGAC
>Ga0315282_10015483_pt1 | contig 11242 bp, 13 predicted proteins | sample YL17G07_20_MG_FD_203693 | JGI IMG/M metagenome (GOLD analysis project Ga0315282, IMG submission 203693) | Sediment microbial communities from Yellowstone Lake, YNP, Wyoming, USA - YL17G07_20 | ecosystem: Environmental > Aquatic > Freshwater > Lake > Sediment | place: USA: Wyoming | collected...
GAGGTTAACTGTTTGATATGTTGATTAAAAGGAATCGACTTTGCAAAAAAAAGGATTTTGAGCGGGTTTTTAAAAAAGGAAAAGGATTGAAAGAGGATTTTTTAATTCTAAAGATGGCTAAGAATAATTTATCCCAAAGTCGATTTGGTTTTATTGTCGGGACGAAAATCTCAAAAAAAGCGGTTTTGCGTAACAAATTAAAACGGAGATTAAGAGAATTGGTCAGAGGGAAAATAGAAAAAATTAAAAAAGGTTTCGATATTGTCTTCATTACCCAGCCCGGTTTAGAAAATAGAGATTTTTGGGAATTGGAAGAAATTCTTAATAAGATTTTTAATCGAGCAAAACTACTAAAATGACAAATTTCTTTATCCAAATTTTCAATATCGTTTTTTATCAACCCTTATTTAATCTTTTAATTTTATTTTATCTTTTTTCCAAAGATTTCGGGCTGGCTATTATTTTGCTGACGGTCCTCATTCGGCTTTTGTTTTATCCTCTAACAACCAAAAGTATAAAATCCCAAAAGACCCTGGAGGGTTTTCAGGAAAAGATTAAAGAAATCCAAGAAAAATACCGCGAAGATAAAGAAAGACAGGCCAAGGAAATGATGGAGCTTTACCGAAGGGAGAAAATTAACCCCTTTTCTGGATTTTTGCCTCTTTTAATTCAGTTTCCCATTTTAATCGCCCTCTATCAGGTTTTCCGCAAGGGGTTGATAAGCGAAGAAATGGCAAATCTTTATTCCTTTATTCCTCAACCGGGTCAAATCAACCCTTTTTTCTTAAAATTTTTAGATTTGACAAAACCTTATTTACTTCTCGCTCTTTTGGCCGGAATTTTCCAATTTTTCCAGACCAAAATGACCTTACCAAAAACCAAAAAAACCAAAACCCAGATAGAACAATTTTCCAATTTATTCCAAAAACAAACCCTTTATTTTTTTCCCATTTTCACTGTTTTTTTGCTTTGGAAATTGCCTTCAGCCATTTCCCTTTATTGGTTGGTAACGACAATCTTTTCAATTATTCAACAATATTTAATTTTAAAGAAATTAAAATAAAAATGTTGAATAATTCAGCGTCAATCGGCGTTCTCAATCAGCGTAGAATCGGCCTCTATTCAAAGATAGAAGCTGAAAAAACGCTGATAAGTATGCTAGAGACACGCTAAAAATAATTGTTTAATATTCTGAAAAAATGAATAGCGAAAATTTAGAAAAAATCCAAAAAATTGTTAAGGAATTTTTCCAGAAAATGACCATTGAGGGGGAAATCGAAATTTTGCCCCCAAAGGACGAGACCTTAATCATTAATTTGAAGATTGAGGATCCCCAGATTCTGATTGGAGAAAAAGGCCAGACCCTTTTTGAAATCCAGCATCTTTTAAAAGCAATTTTAAGAAGAGAAATTTTGGAAAACTTCTATATCGATTTAGATATCAATGATTACAAAAAGAAAAAGATCGAGTATTTGAAAGAACTGGCCAGATCTATTGCCGATGAAGTTTCTCTAACAAAAAAAGAAAGGGTTTTATCCCCGATGCCGGCTTACGAGAGGAGAATTATTCATTTGGAAATCGCCGGAAGAAAAGATGTGACAACCGAAAGCATCGGCCAAGAGCCAGAAAGAAGAGTGGTCATTAGACCCTATCCCTAAAATAGCTACGAAATACGAATTTATTACGAAAATACGAAAAAAATGAGCAGGCTAATAAAAAGAAAAGATTTGATTTATCCGGAATTATGCTATCGAATAATGGATGTTTTATTTGAGGTCTGGGCAAAATTAGGTTTTGGACACAAAATAGTCAACCTTAGATAGTTTCGTATATTCGTATTTTTTTCGTATTTCGTAGCAAATTATTCTTCTCCTATTTTCTTTTTTGCCTCTTTAATTTTCAAAACCTCTTCTGGGGAAGTAGTAATGATTTGGTCTTCGGCATAAGAGGCGATTATTTTAATAGCGACATGTTTTGGACCGGCAAAGAATAATCCTTCCCCTACCGCTGACTCCAAAACTATATATTTTTCCTCGTCAGTCAAGAGAAAAGTTTTTTGGACAACATCAATTGTCGCCGGTGATTGTTTTAGTAAAAGTTGCAGAGAAGAATTGGTAATAATTGGTTTACCATATTCAGATTTCATAAAATCTGAGATGTCTTGAGTAATGGTTGTTACACCTAACCAGTATTTTCTGGCTCGCTTGCAAATGCCGTATAAAAATGAAGCCCCGTCTTCGGTTTGCATTAACCACCAGGCCTCATCAACAACCAAAATCCTTTTTTTGAGAGTTGCCCGAATGGCTTTCCAAATATATCTTAAAACAATATAGAAAGCCATCGGCCTTAATTCTTCCTCCATATCCCTGATGCCAAAGACGACAAATTTATTTTCGATTGAGATATTCGATGGTTGATTAAAGAAAGAAGCATAAGCCCCCCTGGTATATTTTTGTAATCTCCTGACCAAGGATTCAGCCCCCTCCATATTTTCCAAAACCGTTTGCAAATCTTCCATCAAGGGCAAATTTTTACCCCAATTTCGATAATCAGAATCGGGAGTAATATCTTTGGCGGCATAGGTTTCGGTTACGGCTCGGTCAATGATGGAATCTTCTTCGGGGGTTAATCCTCCAAGCATAATTCTTAATAAACCAACTAAGTTAATAATGTTTGACCTTAAAACCTCTTCCGGAGTTTCATCTTCTCTGGGGGTAGGCAATTCAAAAGGATTGATGTGATGAGGCGAGGTGAGAGAAATTTTAAAGAAAGAGCCGCCAACGGCGTCAGCCAAAAATTGATACTCGTTTTCGGGGTCGATAACGACGCATTCTACCCCCATCATTAAACTACGTAAAATTTCTAACTTGACGAAAAAACTTTTACCTACTCCGGCTTTACCGAAAATGACTTCATTGCCGTTCTCCAAACTGAATCGGTCAAAAAGGATTAAAGAATTATTATGTCTGTTCAGTCCATATAAAATCCCTTCGTTAGCGCTCAAATCAAAAGAAACAAATGGGAAGATGGTGGAAAGGGGCTCGGTATTCATCGGGGTATAAATTAAAAGACGGTCTAAACAATAGGGAGAAGTGGAAATGAAACCTTCGCGTTGTTGGAAGATGGCCGGCTTAATATAAATGAGGCGCGACTCCAAAATTGACCTTAGGGTTGTTTCAATGTCTCTAAAATCCTCTTTTTTGTCTGCGTAAACTGTCAGATAAAGACTGAGTTTAAACATTTTTTCTCTGGTTTCTTGCAATTCATCCCTTAAGGTTTCTAAATCTTTAAAAGCCATTTCCAAAACCGGATCCCTGACTAAACCTTTTTCTTCCCTTTCCATTATTTCTGACTGGACTTCAGTTACCTTTTTCATCAACAATCTTAAATAGCTTGCCGTATCGACCGGATGGATGAAAAAAGAAATATCAATCGGGATATCCAAGTCAACAATTGGAGATAACCAGGCCGTGCTTAAATAGCGGGGGTAGGTAAAAATAAAATAGGTTTTGGCAAATCTCTCGCCAATCTTAAGGCAATCAGAAAAAATCTCAATCGAAGCCGGAGCAATAATATCGGTTGCTTTTAAAATCTCGGTTTCAAACAATTTTCTGGGCATCTCCATTTCTTTCCTTTTTAAAAATGGCAATTTCATAAGTTTCCTACTAATTACGAATAGTTTCGAATTACGAATTATTGAATATTTGGTATTCGTAATTCGTTTGAATTCGTAATTCGTAGGTTAAATGGATAGTTCCGGCGGAATCTCAGGATAATAACCGAATTCGGCTTCTCTTGGATGATGGAAACTCCAAAATAGTTCGATTAATTCATTAGTAATTAAAGGCATGGCTTGGAGCCCGCATCTCTTTAGACCGGCGGCCACAAATTCCATTCTCTGCCAGAGTTGAATTTTATGTCTTTGGAAGGCCTCCTCGGTTAAACTGACTGGTTTTTGGTCTCGGGTTTTTTTACCGCCAAATTTTTGACTTTCTAAAGGTCCGGGATAAAAGGGAATAATAACATAAAAAGTTTTGGTCATAATCACCCCTTCCTTTATCATCGAAGTAATGAATTCTCGATATCCCTTAGTTTGGATTTTTAATAACTCATTTTCTTGCTTTTCTTCCAATTCTTTTAATTTATCCAGATAGCCGGTAATGTTTAATCTGGTAGTTCGAACTAAAATCTGGCAATAAAAATCCAGAGAATTTAAAAAATCCCTAAACCCATAAACAATGGCATTTTGCTCATCCTCCGATTTCAAAGCAAAATTCAGGGAAGAGACCATCAAAACCCCTCTTAAACTTTTGTCTTTCAAAATCACCACTCCCTCCCTGATTTGTTCGATTTCCAAAAATTGTTGAGTTGGCGCTCCTTTGACCATAATCGTTATTTATTTTTGCTTTTTTGTTTCAACTTGGGTAAAGAGTTTGTACAAATTGCTTTCTCTAACAATTTTTAATTCCGTTTCTTTAGTTTCGGCTTTTTCAAACCTCTCCATTTTCCTGACTTTTGGCGGAAGGAATTTTCTCTGCCAGATGAAAATTTTTGGCATCAGAGTATAATTCCAAAAATTTTTTAGTAAAACCGGTAAGGAATGACCCCCATATTTCATAAAAGCCAGGGCCAAAGAACCCCCCATTAATAAAATAGCAATGGGGATAAAGGCCGCTAAATTTTTCCGGCCGAAAAGGAAAAAAAGTACCAGGCAGATGCCTCCGCTAATGGCCACCAAAACAAACTGGGGGAAAGTCAGGGGCCCGATTATCTTTGATTCCCTTGTGACAAACAAAGGCACAATAAATTTTGCCATAGTTTTTATATCTACGAAATTACGAAAACTCTACGAAAATACGAAAAGGGCCGAAGTCTTAATTATTCTTTTCGTACCTTCGTAAAAATTTCGTAATTTCGTAGGATTATTCAATCGGCTCCCTATACCTATCCACCCCCTTCGGTTTCTCTTCCACCGGGATTTCCGGCTTTACTTCAATTGATGGTTTCTCCGGCGGAGCGATTTCGGTTTTATAAATGGCAGCCAAACTTTCTCTCACTGGATAAAAAATTGAATCACTAATCTCTCTGGCAATTTTCCCGGCCAAGAAAGGTGCGACTTTTACTTCTTCTTTCAGAGCTTCTTGGAATTTGTCTGGTGGTAAATCGCCAAGCAAAACCCGGCCTGTCTGATAACCTATCTCTCTAATTTTCTCTTCTTCCTTTATTTCATTTTCAAAACAAATTCTAGCAATTTCCAAAGCCGTTTCTTCGGATTCGATTAATTTCACAAGTTCTTCCGGGATTTCATTTGATACTTTTTCTGGCATATTTTCTTTTGGCATATTATATATATTTTATCATTTTATTTTGGTTATAGAAACTCTCAAGAAATGCAACCTTTACAAAATTATAACATAGAAGAATGAAAAAGAGTAAAAACAATTTACTATTGACAAAAAAATTTTAATATAATATAATGAAGTCGTAAGGAAAATTAAAGATTCCTTGCTTTCTGGATAATTCCAGAAAACCTTAAAAACTAAATATGGAGGCGTAAAGAAAATGTTCACGATTGAAGTTAGAAAAAAAGGAAAAGACGAAGAGTTCGACTTCAAGGATTTAGAGATGTTTCATCAGGAGTGTTACGGCGGAAAAATTGAGGCAGAAGACGTAGAACTACCTGGCGAATATATTCCTGGAATTCAACGAGGAGGAGTAGTGATTGAAAAAGGAGTGACTTTACCTGAATTTAAAGTAAGACTATATTGTCAGAGATGTAAGCAAGGAATACTAATAGAAACAGAAAGAAGAATTGAGATCGTTAAAACAGCGATTGATGGTAAAGAAAGAAAAATCGAAGAAGGTATACGCGTAATTCAAAAAGGCTGAAAAGGAAAGGAGGTGAAAAGAAATGGCAAGAAGCGGATGGGATTTGGTATGGGTTGCGATAGAGATAGCGATAGTTCTTAGCATCGTCTACTTTATTTCTGGTTACTTTCTCGGGTCACTAACAACCCTTGTATTATTGCTGGTCGTTGGTCTCTTTGGAGTTCCTTACTTTATACTGGCACCAAAAAATATGTGGTTTACCTATGTTAGAGAAGGAACAGTAAAGTTTGTCACAAGAGGCGGGGCTTTTAAAAAAGCATTGATTCAATGGGAAGGTCATACTTTCGATAAAGAGTGGAACGTTGTACCAGATCATTCTTGGGTTAAAGACGGAGAAGTTCTAAATGTGGTTCAAATAATTGACAAAAATACGGGTAAGGTAAGGATTAAAAAAGCAGATAATACAGAAGAAGAAATCGAAGGAGCTGAGTATTGCAAAGAACCATGGCATCCTTTAGGTGGCTTCCGATTTTACGGGTGGTTTCCAGCTGATGATATCCACATTTACAAGTTCCGCTGGACGAGCGTGACTGAAAGAGGAGAGCTTAGGCCTAAAGAAGAATATATTGACTATATACTAGTCAAAGACGACGTCTATTATCACGCCTATCACGTAAAAGACAGAGGCAATATGCCGATTATTCTAGAAACGTACCTGACTCTTAGCGTGTTTAATCCTGTAAAAGCGAGATTTGCTATCCATAACTGGCTTGAAGCAGTAGAAGACAGAGCCGAGCCGATGATGGTACAGTATTCTCGAGGCGCATATTACGAAAAGCTGCTTGCCCAAACTCAGGTGATTGGAGAAAGAATCAAGAAAAGACTCAGGCAAGCCAAGCTTCTGAAAGAAGAGTTTCTAGACCGTTATGGTACAAATGTTAGAGCCATCGAGGTTCGCAGAATAGTACTTCCACCGGATTTAGAAAAAGCGACGGTTGCGCAAAGAACCGCTGAATACGAAGCAGAAGCAACTATTACTAGGGCTGGAGCGGAGGCAGAAAGAATAGAGAAGGTTTACGGAAAGATAAAAAGCTTTGATGAATTAGGGAAACTTATTAGAACCTTGGAGGCGGTAGAAAAGAGTCCCTTGGTAACAAGTATGACTGTTCAGGCCGTGCCTGGGCTCGCTGAAGTTTTCAAGGAAGTATTTCAAAAGCCGGCACCAGAAGATTTAACAATCAAGACGCTCAAGGAGGATATACAAAAGCTAACAAAAGAAGTTAAAGCTCTTAAAACCAAAAAGGGGGTCAAATAAGCTCCAATTATCTCAAGCTTGATTAACCCCCGTTTTTTTATTTATTATATCCCTATGTCTCCCGGTGGTTTCTCTCCCGGTGGTTTCTTTTCTTCTGTTTTTTTCTCCTCTAACTCTTTTTTAATTTTTTCAGCTAATTGATCAAGGATTTTTTTTCGCTCACTTTCTGAAATTTTTTGATCATGAATTTTTTCTATTTCTCCTCGGACTTCTTCCCAAAAATCAAAACTAAGTTCTGCACCCAACCCCCCTTTAGCTATTGGTTCTTTTTGTTTTTTTACAGAAAAAGAAGATGGTAGTCCACTCCGTTTCAAAATTTCTCCTAACGATAAAGAAGCAGCGGCGCCTTTGCCAAGGTGTGCTTGGATGTCTTTATATAAGCTATCTAATTCGGCTTCTCTTGATGGAGATGGTGCTGTTGGTGGAGTTGTTGCAGGCAATGGTGTGGGTGGGGGTGTCGGGGGTGGCTTTCTTTCCCTCAAGTGTGCTATTCTTCTTTCCAAAACTTCTCTGCGGTTTCTTAATCGTGTTAAGGTCACCTCTCCCGTTCTTTCCATATCTCTTTCTGCCCATTTTATACCCCTTATATCTTCTTCTGTCACCACGCCTCCTCCTTCTACCTTTGTTATTAATTCATTTATTCTTTCTAATTCTTTTTCTATTGATAGTGGTATTACCAATCCAGTTCTTGTTTTCCAATCTTCCCAGGCTTTCCTAAATCCTTCTGTTACTGTTTTCTTTGGTCCGGTCCAAAGACTTTCTTTTAAACCTCTTCCTGCTGCTCTAACGTATCCTGCAAATTCAGGATGCTCTCTTTCTATCCTTCTGGCCCGCTCTCTAATTGGTTCGACAACTCTTTCTTTAACGGCAGGAGCAATTTTTTCTTCAACTCCCCGTCCCCACTGGAGAGGTTTGGCGATAGGGGTAGCTAATCTCGCTGTCCATTTATGGGTCTTTGCAAAGTCCTCAAATTTTGTTTTTGAAGACAGAGTTCCTATCGCTCCTTTTAATTTTCCTGCCGCTACTGTGGCCGCCCCACCGGTTGCTGCTATTGCTGCTGCCATAACTGCTCCTTTTGCCACTTTTTCTGGCATTTCTATAATTTCTCTAGCAAACATAGCAGTTGTTTTTTTGGTTTCTCGGTAGGCAATCCATAGCAAAACTAAAGGAATCAAATAAGGTAAGATATTATTCATTAGACCAAGGCCGCCCGGACCACAATTTTGGTCTCCTGGCAGGCAAACAAACTGGCGGGGATTGGCATTAATCATAGCTATCATTGTAAATCCCAAATAAAGGAAAAAAGCAGCAATAATTCCAATAATTGACCAGGCAATTAATTGTTCCCACCAGGTCCTCCAACTCAATAAACTTTTTCCTCTTCTGGTTATTGGCAAGATATAGGAGACAAAGGCAATTGGTGAAAGGATGACCAAAATCCAGAGCATAATGTATCTCATTATAAAAAGAGCCGAAAAGAGGATAAAAATGAAGCCGGCAAAATAATTAAAAACTATCATAATTATAATTTGCATTGCCGCCGATATATTCGCCCAGAGGTTAAAACCACTTGTAACAATGAGATTCCATAAGGCCTGGGCTGCTCCCATAACAAAATTATAAAAACCAAGTAGCCCGGTTACATGGTTTAAGAAAAAATTCATCACTATATTTGAAGCATCAATGATAAATCCGCAAAGAACCGGGCTGAAATTGACAAGCAGGGCGATGAGAATTAAAGTTATCAGAGTTTTTTTGGCTTTATATTCTTCAATCCGCAAAGCAGTGGCTAAAGCAATAGCGACCAGGAAAATAATAAAACCCATATTGGCAAAATTTTTGGTAATAGATAGGCCAATATTAACAAAAGGATTTTGAGTAAATTTTAAAGATATAAAATCAGGGCTAATAATCCAACCCAAAATTAAGCTCATTATTCCAACAAAAAGAGCCGAGATTAAAAGAGGAATTCCAAAAAAGATTAAGATAACAATTTTTAGTATTCCGGACAAAAAAGCCTCAAGGGCGGCGCAAAATAAATCAGCCCAGCCACAGTTTAAACTAAAGCCCTCGATTTGTGCCCAGGTTGGTTGAGAAGGAAAAATCAGACCAAAAACAAGAAAAAATAAAAGAGCCAAAATTAACCCTTTCTTGTTTAGTTTAATAAAAGTTAAGAAAAAATTTTTAATTTCTTTTTTCATTGAAATACCATTTAGTTTTATTCTTTTTTCTTTTGTTTTTCGGTCTCTTCAATTAATCTCTCTATTTCTTTGGCATCTCCTTTTATTTCCCCGACCGGCTTCTCAATCTCAAATTCTGGCAATTTTTTAAATTCTTCTTTTAACTGGGGTAATTTTAACTCTTCCAAAGATTTTTGAAGTGGGAAGGTTTCAATTTTATATTTGACATTTAGAACATAGGCAGCAAATAGAATTAATCCGAAAATAATTATTATCGTCCAGAAAATAATTTTTCTTTTAATTAATGGCAAATCTTGAATTTTTTTAAGATGTTTGATAAAGATCATAAAATTTGCAATATCCTTTCTATTAATCTATTGGCATATACAATTTACACAAGTTTTTCCCGCTCCACAATCTGCATTTTTTTCGCAATTCGCCCCACACCCTCCTTCCTCTCCTTTCACACAGTGATATCCACAGTCCGTTCCCTCATCAACACATTTATCAAAGCCCCAATTATTTGTTTTATTTCCCGAACATTTAGGACACCATTTGCAATTAACCTTAGGATCTTCGCACTCATTTTGGTGGGAGTAGAAACAGCCACTTGCCCAGTTTCCACTCGCCGGGACAGAACAAATTCCTTCTATACATTGGAGGGGTGGGCAAGGGGTACTTCCATCACAGATATTGAGCGAATAATTACATCTCCCGGCATTACAAGTTTGCGAAGGGCAGGTATTGCACATTCCCCCTCCACAGTTCGGGTAATCTGCGGGGCAATTTGCGTTTGAAGTACAATTAATTGTTGATGTAGTGCAGTACTTGGTTTCTAATGGTTTTTCTCTTAAAATCACCAGTTCGGGATTAATTGTTCTTAAAATTAAATAAGCAGAAAACAAAATAATTAAACCTAATATGGCTGAAAAGATTTGGTCCCTGGCATCGCCTATTGCAGCTGGTTTGCCAACCGAAGTTAAATAGCGGAGGCCACCATAAAGCAAAGCGCCAAAACAAATTATCCCGATAACCATCAAGGCAAAATTGTAAATAGCCACTATATAAGCCGGTAGGGCGGGGAGACAAGTGGTTTGGAGACCTGGGATTGGGACTTCGGGCTGACGGCAACCTTGAGAAAAACTAAACAGAGGAAAAATTAATAAGATTCCGAGGAGAGAAATAGTAAAAAATTTTTTATAATTTGCCATTTTTTTATATTAGCATAAATTTAATAAGTTTTAAATTTTTAAAAACTTTTTGTTAATCTAACCCAATCTTCAACACTTAAAGTTTCGGCTCTTTGAGTTGGTTGAATTCCATTTTTCAAAAGCCAATTTTTTACTTTTTCTTTACCCGCCCAAGTTTTATTTCCTAAAATTTGGGAGGGTTTATTTAATTTTACCCCATTCGATACACTCAGGGCAAGCCTTAATAATATTTGACAGACATTCTTAAAATGTTAAATTAGAAGTATGGAAAAAGTTATTACCATTCCAAAGGAATTAGTAAAAGAAGGCGAGCTTATTGTAATTCCCCGAAAAAAATACGAACAACTTTTAGAGGGACAAAAAATAACCGAAGAGGATGTTTTACGTTGGGCAAAAGAGGCGAAAATGCTTAAAAAGATTGGTAGGTTACCAAAATTAAAATCCTGGGCTGCACTCAAAAAATGAAAATTAAAAATATCTATTACCATCCTCAATTCCGGAAATCCTTTTCCAATTTGCCAAGAGATGTTCAAAAGAAAACCGAAGAAAAGGCCAAAATATTTAAAGAGAATCCCTTTTTACCTCCATTAGATACCCACAAACTCCATGGCAAATTAAAAAACCAATGGAGTTTTTCTGTTAAGGGTCAATATCGAATTATTTTTATTTTCGACAATAACGATGTAATTTTCTTAGACATCGGCCCT
>Ga0315282_10015484_pt1 | contig 11242 bp, 10 predicted proteins | sample YL17G07_20_MG_FD_203693 | JGI IMG/M metagenome (GOLD analysis project Ga0315282, IMG submission 203693) | Sediment microbial communities from Yellowstone Lake, YNP, Wyoming, USA - YL17G07_20 | ecosystem: Environmental > Aquatic > Freshwater > Lake > Sediment | place: USA: Wyoming | collected...
AGAATCATGACCAGCGTTTTTTCAGATAATTGTTCCATCGCTCGTCTCGATCGTATCAAACAGGAGGTCCTCTTGCTCCCAGAGAGAAAGGAGTTCTTTCTGTTCTTCGGTCAGAGGCGCCGGCGCCCGGAGCCAAAGGCCCAGTGTTTTAGACCTCAGATAATGTTCGGCCACTCGGCTCTCGGCATAATCTCTCGCCGTCCAGGTTGAAATCAAAAACGGCCAATCTGAGCTCTCGAGCAGGAATTTTTCCCGGTAAAATTGCCTGAGAACCCGTTTGTTCTTGGGCCAAGGAAGTTTCTCAAGCCGGGAAGAGACGTCTTCGATCGCATAGATCTTCTCCCAGATCCAAGAGGTGTCCTCGTTGAGCCAGATCCAATGGAATCCACCCTCCCCCCATGATCCTTCGGGGAGGGAGAGCCGAGTCTGGGGAGCGAGTCTCTCCAGGGACGCCGCGGCGGTCAAGCTTTGCACAGCTGTCCCTTTGAGTTTTTTGAGCACGAGATAGAGCCACTCCGGCCCTTCGAACCACCAGTGGCCGAAGAGTTCTGTATCATAGAGTGAGGCGATGACTCCCTCTTCTTTTTCTTTCAGGGATTGATGAATAAGGCTGACGAAGTGCGAAGCGTTTTCTTCCAGCCGCTCCTTCACTTTTTCGGGCTGATAGGGCGACTTCTCAGCCAAGTCGACCGCGCTCGATGTGATGCGCCAGTACCTCATCCCGCCCGGAAAATGTTTCTTGTGAAATTCCAAGTACCACCCATCGCCGGGATAGCCCGCCTGCCGGCTCCAGACCTGGGACCCGGTCACCTCATCCCTTGCCAGGAAGGGCACATCGGAGGGGTAGGCAAGATAGGGAAGATAGGAGCTCCGGGGCATCGTTTTCTCGGGCTGATAGGTCTTCTGGAATTTATCCCAGAGCAGCCCAAGAGCGGGGAATCTTTCCATGTAGACTCCCTTGGCCTCTCCCCCTCTGAGGAGGTGAGCATCGATAAAAAAATAGGAGATCCCCTCGCTGCCCAGAATTTCGTCGACTCCCCGCCGGGAATAAGCCTCTTTCTGGCCCACCGGAGGCTTCCATTCGTAGGCTGGACGGTAGCCGCATTCGGGGAGCCAGAAACCTTTCGCCTCTTTGCCGAAAAAAGAGCGGTGGACATGCTTGCCCTGCCGAACCTGGGCGCTGAGGCTCTCGTCGTCTCCTAGCAGAGGGAAATAGCCGTGCGTCGCGGCCGAGGTTAGGATCTCGATCGACCCCTCGTCCTGGAGGGATTTGAAGCCACTGATGAGGTCGGATTTGAACTTGTCGGAAAAATTCCGGCTGAGCTTTTCATACCAATCTTCCCAAAAAATGGCTAAAGAGGCAAGGCTCTTGTTCCCCGTTTTTTCAAAGTGGAGGCGGTCGGTGCGGGCGATCTCGCGCTTCATTTTCAGGTAGGCGGCAAAGCCGTCCCTGAAACTCTGGCGTTTGAGCTGGTCCGCCAAAACGGGTGTGAAGCTGATACTGACCCGGGGTGGGATGCCCTCATCCCGCAATCGGCAAAAAACATCCAACAGGGGAAGATAGCTCTCGGCCGCGGCCTCAAAGAGCCAATCCATCCCATGGGGCCAGCTTCCGTGAGCCAGCACGAAGGGAATATGGCTGTGGAGGACGAGAGTAAAGTACTTATCGGTCATTGATCCTTTTTATTCTTACCTCTGCCGAGAACCTATCGCCCTTGGTCAGGGCTATTCTCCAGAGCGGAAGCAGGCAAATTCCTTGAACAATTATATCATATCCTTCCTCTGATTGAGAAAGAGTCTGAAGCGGAAAATGCCAGAAATCGTCCGGCTGGGAAGCTTGGAAACCAACCGATTTCAGGAAAATGACTTTTGGCGACTCAGCAAATTCTGTCTCCTCGGGAAAGAAAGAAAAATTCCACTCCGATCCGAACAGGAGACCGACGTCTTTACCTGAAAGGTTCTCGATTTCGTAAGCAACTCGGATCTCTCCCCCCATAGGCCGGATCGTTTTTTTGAGCCGGACCGAAATGGCCTCATTCCCGATCCGGACTCTGCCCTCGCGCTCCAACACCAGATTGTCTCCGGTCAGGAGGGGATTGTATTCTTGATTGACGAAATCGCCCAGTTCGCTGTAATCGACGCGCCGAAAGCTGTCCTGAGTTGTCCCGGGATGCAGAAAATGGTCAAGAGCTGAAAAACGGGGATACCAGTCCGGATGAAGGAGCTCTTCTGCCTGGGGAGGAATCTCCTTGGCCAGCTCATGGATGCTCCTGCCCTCATCTTTCTTATCTTCCCGTGCAACGAGGTAGCTTTCCCTCCGTCGCGAAAGAACATCACAGATGTTGCGTGAGATGGTCCGGTCATCGATCTCAACGATGCTCCCTCCAAAAGACGGTTTGATGACGAGGTTGAACTCCTGGCCTCTTCGGAGGAATTCGTCCCTGCCGTCAAGGTCATAATCCAATTCACGCCAACCTGGCTCGAGGTTGAGTTTCTCTTCGGCCAGGAGCAAATGTCGATAGGCTGCCCCCCTGAGATGCGGCAGATACAGACCTCCAAAAATCCCGTGCCAGTACGGGTCATTGCCCTGCGCCTGGTAGAGTTGCCTGCGGGCCTGCTCGTTATCAGGCTTTTTCCCCAGCTCGCGGGAGACGAGGATCATGCGCTTGTGAAGTTGGTTGCTCTCCGGGTACTTGAGAAGGAAATCGCGGAAAAATCCACCCCGCAAAAAGCGTTTAGCCTGGGGTGGGATCCGCCCTTTCAAGGATTCAAGAATCTCGTGCTCTTCCGGCTCCAAAACCCATCCCATCATCTCTTCATAGGAGGCGGGTGGCAGATAGACTCGTCCCGCAGGTGGGTGCTCGTCGAGATATTCCGAAAAGGTCGCGGTGCGGATATTTTCCTTTTCCAGAAAGGAGAGGAAGGCTTTGAGCCAGCCCTCTTCATAAACCCACTTATGGGTGCCGGGCCAAAGGCCGAATTTCTCGCCGTCATCACCGAGGATGGCTGTGCCGTTTTGCCCGGCGATTTCCTGGAAATGGGCCCTGATCTCCTCGAGACCGCGGAAAGGAATCAGGTAGCGCAGTTTTTTGTCGATCGGGAAAAGGCGCAGCGGGAATCCCTCTTCTTCAGTTATGTGGGAGGTATGGATATTCTTGACCCCGGCATAATGGAAGTGTTCTTCGTCAAGAAGGGTATACTCGATTCCGGCCCGGGCAAGGGGTTTCGCGAGATGGGGTTCCCAAACTCTTTCCGCCAACCAAGCGCCCCTCGGCCTTGTCCCGAAGTTCTCCTCAAGAAAGCGGTTCATCATCTCGACCTGCCCCAGCTTGTCCTCGGTGGGGATGAGGGAGAGGATCGGCTCATAGAATCCTCCGCCCAGGAGCTCGACCTGGCGCTCTTGGACCAACTCGCTGATGATGTCCCAGCACTCTCTCTCCTTCTCGACCATGTGCTCCCAGAGCGGGCCGGAGAAATGAAGCGTCCACCGGAAAGCCGGGTGTTCTTTGGCCTCACGCAGAAAGGGCAGGTAGCTGTCCCGGAAGGCTTTCTCCAAAACGAACTCGAAATTACCGACGGGCTGGTGATTGTGGACGGCGAAAAGAAAAGTGACCATGCTCAGATTCCCTCTTGGGCGAGGAAGTAAGCCAGGGCCGCCATGGCGATGGCTCCCAGCTCCAACTCTCTGGGATTGACGGAGGAGAGTACATCCAGGGCGGAGTGATGAACGTCAAAATAGCGCTGAGAGTCTGTGGTCAGGCCGATGGTGCAGGCTCCCCGCGCGGCCAAAGGCCCGATGTCGACTCCCCCTCCTCCCGGCCGGATGCCGGAAATCAGGCCCAGAGGTTTGAAGTAGGCCTCCCAAGTCTTGAGCTTGTTGAATACGGAGGCGTTGCCACCTGCGGAAAACCCCAGAGGTAGGAACCCGCCTCGGTCGGATTCCATGGCCGCGAGGTGCTTTTCTTTTTTGCGGTTTTCTTGCGCGGCGTAATCTCTTCCGCCCGACCCGCCGAATTCTTCGTTCATGAAGAGAACGCCCCGTACGCTCCGCCTCGGCGCGAGACCGAGGGACTTGATAAGGGAAAGCGCCTCCAACACCTGGGCGCAGCCCGCTCCGTCGTCGTGGGCCCCTGTGCCGAGGTCCCAGCTATCCAGATGCGCGCCGAGAAGGATGATCTCCTTGGGTTTCTCTACGCCTGTCATCTGGCCGAAGACATTCGCCGAAATGACAGGTGGGAGTTCCTCGCATTCGAGGTTCAGATTTATGACCAGACCGGGCTCCTTTTCTAGGAGATGAGATAAGAATTCCGCATCGTTGGTGCTGATAGCCGCAGCCGGGATCCTGGTCACCCCGGGCGCGTAGCGAAGCATCCCGGTGTGAGGAAAATCATCGATTCGCAAAGTCAGCGACCGAACCAGGACGGCCAGCGCTCCCTCTTTGGCCGCTTCAATCGCCCCCTGGGTTCTGTATTGGCCGGTTTCCCCATAGGCCTGAAAAGTGTCCAGATAAGTCCTGTCCATCGGCTTGTTGTAAAATACAATCTTATCCTTGGCCTCTCCTCCCCTCTTGTGCAATTCCTCAAATGACCCGACTTGGAGGACCGGCGCCGACAGGCCCGCTCCTGGAGTGGGAACGCTCCCGCCGAGGGCGGTGATTGCCAAAGCCCGAGTGCCGGGCATTGCCGATTGCGTGATCCTCGCGTCATGGATCGCTCCCCTGACCCACCGTTGGACGGAAACTGGTTCGAGGGCCACGAGGTCGAGCCCAAGATCCGTGAAGGTCTGGCGCATCAGCTCCACGGCTGCCGCCGCTTGCGGCGAACCCGTCAGTCTCGGCCCGATGGCCGTCAGCTGTCGCAGATAATCATAAGCCCCTTCCCGGCGAAGTCCGGCCACTCTCGCCTTCTCCACGAACTCTGAGAAAGGCAAAACTTGATTTTTCTCTTGGGCTGCGAGGTCCGCCACCACATGGGCCAGCGTTATAAATAACAAGATAGGCAGGTAAGCTTTGTGCTTCAAGCTGATTTGTCGATTTTCCATTCAGATGACTCCTCGGTCCGGAAGTCCCTCACCATACACTTTTCAAGGGCGCACGGATGAGCTTCCTTCGTCATCCCAGCCAAAAAAATTTTACTCTTAAGCGGGGTGACCAAACGGAAGTGAGAGACGAGATGGGCTATTTCTTCTCTCTTTTTTTCCCTTGTTGGTTCTTATCCTGCTCTTCCTTCCAATAATCCAGACACTCGATGCTGCAAAAATTCAGCACGTATTCTTCTCCTTCGGGATGAAGAGCAGCCGCCTTGGGGATCTCTTTCTTGCAGACGTTGCAGGCCATCATCTTTTCTTGATCGGTCATCTTTCCCTCCCTTTGAGAATCCTGATCCGCACTCTCAGCCTGGGTTCTCTTTATGCTTAAAGAGCAGCCAGTTCTTGTCCTGCGGATTCTTGGATCTGAGCTTGATCAGGGCATACATCCCCTTCAATTTCCTCCCCTTGATGCGGACCAGCCATTTGGCCGCATCTCTTTCAATAAGTAGATAGGTCCCCCGGTCCCAGATCTTGACCGTCCCGGCCCCATAGGTCCCCTTGGGGATCGTCCCTTTAAAATCCTTATAGCTCAGCGGGTGGTCTTCCGTCTGGACGGCCAGTCTCTTGATCCCTTCCTCGAGCGGGGGTTCCTTGGGGATCGCCCAGCTTTTGAGCACCATTTCGTCATCCTCTTTTGCTTCCAGCCGAAGGTCGTAGTGATGACGAGAGGCGTGATGTTCCTGAATGAGATAGACGAGACCCTGTGATTTTCTCCTCCCCGGCTCCCGGTTTCCTTCCTTTGGCTCGGAAGTCTGGGCGAAATCTCGTTTGGCCTTGTATTCTTTTAGCGACATCGTTTGTCTGCCCGGTGCAAAATCTCACCTGTGGAGGAAGCAGCGTTCACAATCGGTTTCTCCGGGTCGGCGAGTCACGATCATGGCCAGCCCGAGATCATCAGCCTTTTCGATCACTTCCTGATCGCGGATGGAGCCCAGCGGATAGATGATCGCTGTGATGCCGTTCTCGGCCGCCAGTTCGACCACATCCGCAAACGGCATAAATGCGTCTGAAGCCATGACGCATCCGTCGGGTCCGTATCCCCGTCGAGAGAAGCGGATGGCATCCTCTGCTGCGTCGATCCGGCTTCTCTGGCCGGAGCCTACGCCGTGGACCTTATCAGCCTGCCCAATGACGACGGCATTGGAGCGGGTAAAGCAGGAGACAGTCCAGGCGAGCAGTGCCGCCTGGATTTCCTCCTGGCCGGGCTTTCTCGCGGAGACCACATCCACCGATTCCGGTCCGGTTATCCTGGAATTGAATCTCTTTTGGACAAGGAGTCCCCCGGCCACGCGCTTGAACTCCAGGCCGTTATCGACTGAGGCTTCGGTCAGGGCACTTCCCATCTTGACGACACGGAGAGTTTTTCGCCCGGCCAGCACTTCTAGCGCTCGAGGGGTGAAGTCGGGGGCGTAAATAACCTCGATATTCCTGGGGCTCTCGATGAGCAACCCGGCCAGCTCTTCTGTGACCATGAAACTGAAAACATCGACGCTTCCAAAATTCGAGAGTGGATCACATTTCCAGGCTTTTTCAAAGGCCTCCACGGGAGTCGTGCCTATGGCCGCTCCGCTGGGCATCTCATGCTTGATCAAGGCGCAGACCAGTCCTGCCGGACGGACCTCGGTCAATTTGCGGACGAGCCTCTGCCCCAGGTCCATATCTCCAACATTGATGTAGCTCAGTCCTTTGGTCCCCTCCTGGAGGACCTCCATCGTGGCCATGTTCGGTCCTGAAGCTCCAGGTTCCTGGAAGAATGCGGCCGGATAGCCAGGGTTTTCGCCATAGCGCATGGAGAGCTTTTTCGTGAAGACCTGGCCGCCGAAATTCAGCGTCTCCGGGAACTCCTCTTTGACCTTGGTCGAATACTGCCGACGAGAGGCTTTATCCACTTTGTCCATGGGATTTTGTCATCCTTGAAACGCGGTTGATAATAAAAATTCCGGAAGCTTCCTTCCTGAGGCTTCTGGAAAAAACGCAGGCGACGGCCACCCTCAGATCTTGCCCGCCGTTCTTGGGCTCCAGGGCTTTGTAAACGGCCTCGGCCAGGTCTTTGGCCGTTCCCTGGACAACGGTGAGTTCCAAGGGTCTCGAACTGAAGGGTCGGAGCGGGTCTTCGTTTTTACCGCTATAAGTGCTGATCATCTTCCCCTGACCCGGGCTCAAAACGAAATCGAAAACCGTTTTTTGGGAACTCCCATCCTCGCCGCGCCTGACGATTCCAAGTGCCGCCTCAAAGGAGGAAAGGAGGCATCCGCCGATGCGAGGTGTAAAGATGGGGGGGTCGGGTTCATAATCCCAATTCCTCAGGGCCCGGCTCAGGATTCTTTTGGGCTCGGCTGTTTTCCCCAACTGCTCATCGATGCTGGGTGTCTGACTCCCATTGCTGACCGCGATGCCGCGCGAAAAAATGATCGCGGGATAGATGAGAAGTTCGGGATTCCCTTTTTTTAGGACATCCTGATCGGTCGGCTTGGTCATGATTCGGTCCCCGATGAGCTCCAATTTCCTGGCCTGACTGAGGGGAGACCTCCCCGTTATTCCGTAAACAACGATGCCCTGCTCGCCGGTTTCGTCCCTGCCCAGGATAATAAAGCGTCCCGGATAGACCATGGTGGAGAGGAGCGATAGATCTCTAGACACCGGTTCTCCTATGCGGCGGTTACTTATTATTGATAACATATGAAAAGCGGTAAGTCAAAAGACAACCACCGGTGGTAAGCATTTCCCATCTTATGATGGTGATGGAGGGGCTTTGGGAGCAAAGCCCTTCTTAAAGCCCCTTTATCACAGAAAAAGATACGCCAGCTAACCAGTGAGCCGTGAGCGGTGAACTGTGAAAAGCACGATCGGTCATCCTGACCCTCCAGCGCTCGAGACATCAACCTAGAAGGTCCGAAAAAACCTCTGCCAAGCAACTGCTCACTGCTCAGTGCTCACGGCTCACTTTCTTGAAGCGTTCTTGTATTGGCGGCTTGATTCGGATAAAATTCCGTTTTCGAGAGTTGAGGTGGACATGCCCGAAAATCCGGTAGAAGCCTTTAAGAACGCCGAGTTCTTGGCCTCCCCTGAGGCTCGGTCACTAAGAATTCTCAGCGAATACCTGGAGCCCATGGTCAGATTGGACACTCACAAAGTCAACAGCACAATCCTTTTTCTTGGCTCTTCAAGGGCCTTGACGGAGAAGCAGAGCGTCTCTTTTGCCAAGTTCTACCGGGAATCCGAAGAATTGGCCTTTTTGCTGGCCCGTTGGGCGATCAAGCTCAAGCCAAAGGGAAAGAATTTCGTCGTTTGCACCGGAGGAGGGCCAGGCTTGATGGAGGCTGCCAATCGTGGCGCTTCGCGGGCGGGAGGACGGACGATCGGGATGAACATCTCGCTCCCGGAAGAACAGGCCCCGAATCCCTATATCTCGCCCGAGCTGTGTTTCCTTTTTCATTATTTTTTCATGAGGAAGTTCTGGCTGGTCAGCAAGGCCAAGGCCGTGGTCGCTTTTCCGGGCGGGTTCGGGACGATGGATGAGCTTTTTGAGACGCTGACTCTCATTCAAACGGGGAAAATCGCCAAGAAAGACCTGGCTGTAATCCTGTATGGTGAAGAATTCTGGAAAAAGATCATCCACTGGGATGACCTGGTGCGCCTGGGGTTGATCGGCCCTCAGGACAAAGATCTCTTTCGCTTCTGTTCGACGCCCCGTGAAGCGTTTGCTTTTTTAAAAGCACGGTTGAAGCGCCATCTCTGAAGGGTGTTGGAGGACCTGACAATCCCGAGTTCCTTGAGAGGCTTGAAGAGCAAAAAAGTCCTGGGTCTGTTTATTATCCTGGCCGCGGTTTCCTGCGCCCGGGTCCGGTGGCTCCCCCCGCCCCGAGTCCAAACCGGCCTGGCTTCCTGGTATGGGCCGGATTTCCACGGTAAGGCCACCTCGAATAAAGAGATCTACAACATGTACGATCTCACAGCGGCCCACAATACTTTGCCCTTTGGGACTGATGTCATGGTGACCAACCTGGACAACGGAAAGTCTGTCGTCGTCCGGATTAATGACCGGGGTCCTTTTGTTGGGAACCGGATCATCGACCTCTCCTTCGCCGCCGCCAGGGTCCTCGGCATGGTCGGGACCGGCACCGCGCCCGTCAAGATCGAGGTGTTGGGCGCTGTTTCTCCCCTTCCTTTTTCTCCGGCCTGCTGCGTTCAAGTGGGATCGTTCGTGGTGAAGGATAATGCCCTGGCACTTCAACGCACGCTGCAAGAAAAGTATGACGGCGTCTATGTCTCTATCTTTCGGACTTCGTATCAAACCTATTTCAGGGTAAGAATCAGGGCCGGCGACAAGAATGACGCCCTGAGGATCGCAGAGAGAGTCTCCGCCGAAGGTATTCCCGTTATCATTCTCGAAGAGCGCTGAAGCTATCCCTTCCTCTTGAGGAGAAAAGCCGAATCCTTGAGCCTGTTCTCTTTTCCGTCATGGACCGCGAACTTGCCACCGCTCCAGAGTCCGGCGGAACCAAATTCCCCCTTTTTGTTGAGGGCATAGAAATTCAGCCCGAACCGGGGCCATCCGTCCGCGTCGAGTAGCCGCGGTACGAGTTTAGTTGTCTTGACGATCCTCTCCAAGGTCTTGAGACAAGCCTCTTCCGGCGACAAACCACGGGCCATGAACTCTACCACAGTATAGCTCCCACAATTCAGAATGTTGGCTTCGCCCCGGCCGGTTGAGCCCGCGGCGCCGATTTCGTTGTCGACGTATAATCCTGCGCCGATGATCGGTGAATCGCCAACCCTTCCCGCCAGCTTGAAGGACAAACCGCTGGTTGTTGTCACTCCGGCCAGATCCCCTTTGGCATCGATGGCGATGCAGTTGATGGTCCCAGGGGTCCAAGCGATTGTATCCGGACCTGGTGGCTTATTTTTGATCTGAGGTTCCAGCCAGTTGTCGCGGTCAGAAAGATTTTCTTTCCAGCGCAGCCAGACTTCCCGGGCCTTGTCGGTGAGGAGGTCCTCTTCTTTGAACCCGTGGGCCTTGGCGAACTTGAGGGCGCCGTCTCCGACCAGGAGGACGTGGTCGGACCGTTCCATCACCAGCTTGGCCACTCTGGAGGGAGTCTTGATGTTCCTCAGAGCGGCGACCGCCCCCGCGCTGTGGGTCGGGCCGTGCATCACGGAGGCGTCCAGCTCGACGACGCCCTCTTCATTGGGAAGCCCTCCGTATCCCACCGACATATCGTTGGGATCTTCTTCGATGATGTTCACTCCGGCGATAACTGCGTCGAGCGGGTCGCCCCCAGATCGGATCATCTCCATGGCCTTATCTGTGGCCCTCAGTCCGTTTGCGCTCGAGATGACGCAGATTCTGGCGGGGCCTGACTGTGCGCCCGTCAAGCCCCGAGCTCCGGAGATCATTGAAACGGCCCCGATCGTCACTCCGGTTTTCAGGAAATCCCGACGGGAATATTTTGGACTCATAAATCCTCCTCCGTTTTTCAGATATCCATCGAACAGCCCTAAATTAGTTTATTTTGAGGAAAGAGTCAAAGCCACAAAATGGTGAGGGGTCAGAGGTAAGGAGTCAGGGGTGGAGCAAAATAGACGGGCCTCGATTTGATTCAGCTGGTGCTCTTGGCCAACTCCCCCCGCCCTGCATTTTTCTCGCCCGTCATCCCTTTCTCCTCACTTCTTGCTTTTGTTTGACAACCTCGCGAGGGGTTGTATAAACTCTCTTTCTATTCCGATGAAAAAAAAAGTCCTTGTCTCTGCTTCTCTCTTTCATTCCCTCAATGATGCCGCGACGGCCTTTCCGATCCTCTACAGCCAGCGTTCCCTGATCACGAGCTATTCTCAGATGGGCATACTTTCCAATCTGGGACTAATTGTTACGATATTTGTCCAAGTCATGGTGGTCACTCTGGCCGACCGGGTTGAGTACAAAACGCTCCTGTTCATGAGTTTCGCCGGGATATCGGCTTCCTTGGTCCTGATCACTTTTTCTTCGAGTTTCGCCCTGCTGCTGGTTTTTTATCTCCTCATGCGGGTGTTTACCAGCTTTTACCATCCCATCGGCATCGCCTGGGTTTCAAAAACGAACCCCAGCCAGGGGCTGGATTTCGCCATGGGCGTTCAGAGCGCCTCGGGCAACTTCGGCGTTTTTGTAGTCTTTGTC
>Ga0315282_10015485_pt1 | contig 11241 bp, 6 predicted proteins | sample YL17G07_20_MG_FD_203693 | JGI IMG/M metagenome (GOLD analysis project Ga0315282, IMG submission 203693) | Sediment microbial communities from Yellowstone Lake, YNP, Wyoming, USA - YL17G07_20 | ecosystem: Environmental > Aquatic > Freshwater > Lake > Sediment | place: USA: Wyoming | collected...
CACCAGCGGTTCTCCACCCGCCAGATTCTGGATTCGGTGGTGGCCATGACCCCGGCCGGGCGCCTGGGCGCCAACGAAGAAGTGGCCGACCTGATCCTGTTCCTGTGCTCCGACGCCGCCCGCTACGTGCACGGCCAGACCATCGAGATCAACGGCGGGATCCTGGCGCCGTAGCCCCCACGCTATTCAGATGTTGTACTCGATCTCGGTGATCTCGGCTCGGAAGTAGCTGAAATCACCAGACTCCAAATGCCACACCACCTCCACTTTCATCGGAATCCGCATCCCGTCAACTTCCCGGTAGTCCTTTGCCCGGCCGGACCACCGTCGAAGAGCCGGTTTCCCGTTCTCGTCCCGATAGCGCTCCGCGGTCACCTGGGCCACCAGGCCGTCCTCATTGAAATGGAGCACGGCCGATACCGTCAGGCCCGCGTGCCGCAGGGTGGCCTTGGCTGAGTGCGCATCGATGCTCTCCCACTGAATGTAGTCGGCCAACCAGGCCGTCGGGAACCACATCATCTCAGCCAGGTAGCGCAGCAGCGCACCTTGGTCCACTTCCGGACCACTTGCGTCCGCCATGGTAATCAAGGACAACATCTTCGCTATCGATTCGTCCCTGATAAGCCCCTTGCTGACAGTATCGCGTTGACAGTTCCAAGCTTCTCGAGTTGGTTATCAACCACGTACTCCCCGCCAAGAAGGCGTGAGCCTTTTATGCACGCTCTCGAAGCGCAACACAGCAAGACAGTTCGGCGCTGGGGCCGGTGGGAATCGTCCCCCAGGAGGTCGATGAAGGAGGAAGAATCGCGCTGACTTACTCAGTCGTGACGGGCATCAAGCGGACCAAGCAATGGGACGAGAGAGGGATTTTGTGCATAATTCAGGTGGAAATAATGTACCGCCTGATCCACCTGATAGAGCACCACGCTGCGGCAAGCGCAGTCTTGTACTCCTGGATCTGAGACCACGAACTATGCTGTGCCTGCATGCAGTGAGCAAGCGAACCTATGATGCACCACCGTTTGTGGGAAGGGTCAGCACCAATTCCAAGCGGCCCGTGCCATTGCGCGACCGGGAGGTGCTTCTCTGTACTGATCCGTCCAGCATGCAAGTAACCGGCTTTCGCGCCTGCTTGCTTGGACAGCACCAGGGCAGGGCCGACGGCGCCGTACTCAACCTACCCCCAGCCCTCTCACATCTCAGCGATGGCGACGTGATCAAGGTGCATCCCCGCGCGGGAGACATCCGCGTGTTGTACCGCCGCGCGTCCGATTCAAACACCCTTCTCCTGACAGAACAGTGCAACTGCGCATGGATCATGTGCTGCCAGCCGCCTAAGCCAGGCGATGATGACCGCACTGAGGAGGTCTTGCAAACCATTGAGCTTATACACCCGGCAACCAATGAATTGGGGCTGAGCGGCGGCGAACCAACGCTGTACCCTGACGGGCTTCTGCGCGTGATCCAAAAGGCAAAAAGCTACTTGCCCATGAGTGCGTTACACTTGTTGTCCAACGCGCGAGAATTCAAGCACTTGCGCTTTGCAGAGCGCCTAGTATCCATCCGCCACCCAGAGCTTGTCGTCGGGGTCCCTATTCACGCCGATATCGCTGACCTCCACGATTGGATCGCCCAACGACGGGGTGCCTTTGATGAGGCGATCCTGGGGCTAATGAACCTGAGGAGATGCGGTGTCCGCGTCGAGGTCCGTGTCGTCGTGCATCGGTTAAACGCTGGCCGTCTCGTGCCACTCTCGCATTTCATAGGGCGGAACTTAGCCTTCTGCACTCACGTCGCGATTATGGGTATGGAGGTGCACGGGTGGGCGCTGGCGCAGCGCCAACAGCTCTAGATTGACCCAAAGGAGTACTGCTCCGCCCTAGGCGAAGCCGTGCGGCACCTTGCTTTCTTGGGCTTGCGCGTCTCTATTTTCAATCATCCACTCTGCGTGCTGGAGACCGATCTGTGCGAGTTTGCATGCCGGAGTATTTCTGACTGGAAGGTGCTGTACCTGCCAGTTTGCGACTCCTGCCAAGTCAGGCACCGATGCGGGGGCCTGTTTGCGACATCCCATGGATATCACAGTGCCGCCATCACGCCAGTGCGCTTACAGACTACCGCGCGTGGGTGACTGCACTTGACCTCGTAGCAGTTCTCCAGTTGCATAGGCAGCTCGTGTTGCCCGCAAGTCTCGCGGCAATCACTGACTGTGGCCATCCCCAAAGCGCTATCGACCGGCGAGAGCGGCGAACCGGCTTTTGAATTTGGCGGGAATGACCACGTGAAGGTCCTGCGGAATCCGGCCCATGTGAATAGGCGTTCCGGGAAATTGTGAATACGGACTTCTACCGGAGCAATTCGATGTTCCGGTTGATCTGCTGAACCGCATGCTCGTCGAACTTGGTGAACTCGCCCGCGATGCACAGCAGCCGGGGGCTGGACCACCCGCGCGCGCATCTCGCAACTGTGCCACCAGGGGCTACCAGTCAGGCCGGACGGGAAGGTGAACCTGCCTGAAGCGGTAGCATGGGTGAAGGCGAACGTCTATTCGTGACGCGGCGGCTGTTCGGGGCGATGGTGCGGAGGATGGCGGCGTTGCCGGTGCCGGCGGGGTAGATCCCAGCCGCTGGACGGAGAAAATTTGGTGAGGGCTGGAGGCAGGAACGGATAAGTGTGCGGGCAACCCTGTGGAAATAGGGCAATTCCTGGTTTTCCCGTACCCAGAAGAGGCCGGGCTGGCCCCTTCCTGGGCCGCCAGAGTCGCTCGGGATGAAAAAATGAAAGAAAAGGGCTCCAACGGAGGCGGTTGGATGTATAATTGACGGTGGTAGGAGGTCAAAACGGGAATCCTGGTTGAGAGGTAATCGGTAGCCGAAATCCAAGAGGAGGAACGAAAAATGGCGGTTTACTGTTTTGAATGTGGAGTTGAAGTCCCCGACCCTCGGAAAATCGTTCGCAGTGGTCGAGTTTTTTGTTCGGAAGCGCACGCAAGAAGGAGCATAAGGCAAACAGCGGCGGCGCCCCAGATCAAACAGGCGGCTCCGCCAGCCGCAGCACCAAAAGTGACGACCCAGACGCCTGTGACGCCGACCCCAGCCCCAGCGGCACAGGCCGGCGCGGCCAGTCCGCCAGCCGCAGCACCAAAAGTGACGACCCAGACGCCTGCGACGCCGACCCCCGCCCCAGCGGCACAGGCCGGCGCGGCCAGTCCGCCAGCCGCAAGTCCAACGACGCCAAAGAAACCATAGAGCGCTTAGTGGACGTCGCTTCGAGGCGGAAGCGAAATCGAGCCAATTTCGTATATTTCGCGGCACCTTAGCTGAAAGGACGCCGACCTATGGCAAATAAGTTTACTATGGCTGTAATTATCGCTGTGGTTTGTGCGGCAGTCGCTGGTCTCTTCGGATAGCGTCTTTCAGTCAGAACAAATGAAAAGGAGTTATAATTCTCCCTACTCTGAGCGGAGCAACCTTCGCTCAGCGCTCAGACGGGGGTGAATCTGTTTGTGGTTGCACCCAGCACCAAGTGGATGATGACGCTTTATTCTGCGTTCTGTGCAAGCGTTAGAAGCGGGTCTTGAATTCAACGAGGCAAACGCTTGGATGGCGGTCTATTCGTATCGCAACGCGGCCATCGGGTCGAGGCGGGCGGGGCGGCGCGCAGAGACCGCGGTGGCGGTCGGCGCGACCAGCCCCAGCAGCAGGGGGACACTGGGAAGATGGCCCGACCGGTGGCGCTGACGCTGAACAGCAAGCTGGCTAGCAGGCGGGTCTTGGCGAACGCGCCGGATGGCTGGAGTTCACCGAGGAGCTTTTCGATGAAGTCATGAACCTGAACTTCCGGAGCGCCTGGGCCATCACGCAGGCGCTGGCGCCGCACATGATCCGGCAGGGCCGCGGCATCATCGTGAACGTCAGCTCGATTGCGGCCCGCAACGGCGGCGGCGTGGGGGCCTCGATCTACGCGGCTGCAAAGGCCGCGGTCATGACCGTCACCAAAGGCCTGGCCCGAGAACTGGCGCCCAAGGGCATCTGCGTAAACGCCGTGAGTCCCGGCACGGTGGACAACTATTTCCACCAGCGGTTCTCCACCCACCAGACTCTGGATTCGGTGGTGGCCATGACCCCGGCCGGGCGCCTGGGCGCCAACGAAGAAGTGGCCGACTTGATCCTGTTCCTGTGCTCCGACGCCGCCCGCTACGTGCACGGCCAGACCATCGAGATCAACGGCGGCATCCTGGCGCCCTAGGGGCCACCGCCTCCACACACGCGACCTTCCCCGAACAGATCGCTGGCGTCTATCCTCGCGCCTCGGGCACGGACAGACGACGGCAGATCTTCATGCGACCACGATTACTTCTCTCTCGGCATCCTGCGGCAGGCCCCGGAGTGCGTCTTCCCTTCGATCCTCCAGAATGAGAGCAATCGCCTCCACCAGGTTTTCCCGGCACTCTTCGCGGGTTCGCCCTTGTCCGTTGGCACCGGGTACCTCTGGACAATAGGCGATAAACCAATCGCCATCCCGCTCGATAATGGCCGTGAATTCGTTATGCATCTCTGCCTCCCTCATTCTTCATGGTACGCTCCGGCAGGAATTCAACCGCGCAATCGTTCCAACCCGAGCGGTGCGACCTGAACGCCGCCTGAATCTACGGGAGTCCTCCCGCCACCAGTGTCAGCATGGAACCGCGCCTTCGGCGTGGCCGGTAGGGTCAGAGACTTTGAGATCTTCGGGGAGTCGCACACGGGCCTGGGGCGCGCCATTCAGACGTTGTACTCGATCTCGGTGATTTCGGCTCGGAAGTAGCTGAAATCACCAGTATCCAAATGCCACAGCACGTCCACTTTCATCGGAATGCGCATCCCGCCGGCTTCCCGGTAGTCCTCCACCCGGCCGGACCACTTCCGCAGAGCAAATTTCCCGTTCTCGTCCCAATAGCGCTCTGCGGTCACCTGGGCCACCAGGCCGTCCTCATTGAAATGGAGCACGGCCGATACCGTCAGGCCCGCGTGCCGCAGGGTGGCCTTGGCTGAGTGCGCATCGATGCTCTCCCACTGAATGTAGTCGGCCAACCAGGCCGTCGGGAACCACATCATCTCAGCCAGGTAGCGCAGCAGCGCACCTTGGTCCACTTCCGGACCACTTGCGTCCGCCATGGTAATCAAGGACAACATCTTCGCTATCGATTCGTCCCTGATAAGCCCCTTGCTGACAGTATCGCGTTGACAGTTCCAAGCTTCTCGAGTTGGTTATCAACCACGTACTCCCCGCCAAGAAGGCGTGAGCCTTTTATGCACGCTCTCGAAGCGCAACACAGCAAGACAGTTCGGCGCTGGGGCCGGTGGGAATCGTCCCCCAGGAGGTCGATGAAGGAGGAAGAATCGCGCTGACTTACTCAGTCGTGACGGGCATCAAGCGGACCAAGCAATGGGACGAGAGAGGGATTTTGTGCATAATTCAGGTGGAAATAATGTACCGCCTGATCCACCTGATAGAGCACCACGCTGCGGCAAGCGCAGTCTTGTACTCCTGGATCTGAGACCACGAACTATGCTGTGCCTGCATGCAGTGAGCAAGCGAACCTATGATGCACCACCGTTTGTGGGAAGGGTCAGCACCAATTCCAAGCGGCCCGTGCCATTGCGCGACCGGGAGGTGCTTCTCTGTACTGATCCGTCCAGCATGCAAGTAACCGGCTTTCGCGCCTGCTTGCTTGGACAGCACCAGGGCAGGGCCGACGGCGCCGTACTCAACCTACCCCCAGCCCTCTCACATCTCAGCGATGGCGACGTGATCAAGGTGCATCCCCGCGCGGGAGACATCCGCGTGTTGTACCGCCGCGCGTCCGATTCAAACACCCTTCTCCTGACAGAACAGTGCAACTGCGCATGGATCATGTGCTGCCAGCCGCCTAAGCCAGGCGATGATGACCGCACTGAGGAGGTCTTGCAAACCATTGAGCTTATACACCCGGCAACCAATGAATTGGGGCTGAGCGGCGGCGAACCAACGCTGTACCCTGACGGGCTTCTGCGCGTGATCCAAAAGGCAAAAAGCTACTTGCCCATGAGTGCGTTACACTTGTTGTCCAACGCGCGAGAATTCAAGCACTTGCGCTTTGCAGAGCGCCTAGTATCCATCCGCCACCCAGAGCTTGTCGTCGGGGTCCCTATTCACGCCGATATCGCTGACCTCCACGATTGGATCGCCCAACGACGGGGTGCCTTTGATGAGGCGATCCTGGGGCTAATGAACCTGAGGAGATGCGGTGTCCGCGTCGAGGTCCGTGTCGTCGTGCATCGGTTAAACGCTGGCCGTCTCGTGCCACTCTCGCATTTCATAGGGCGGAACTTAGCCTTCTGCACTCACGTCGCGATTATGGGTATGGAGGTGCACGGGTGGGCGCTGGCGCAGCGCCAACAGCTCTAGATTGACCCAAAGGAGTACTGCTCCGCCCTAGGCGAAGCCGTGCGGCACCTTGCTTTCTTGGGCTTGCGCGTCTCTATTTTCAATCATCCACTCTGCGTGCTGGAGACCGATCTGTGCGAGTTTGCATGCCGGAGTATTTCTGACTGGAAGGTGCTGTACCTGCCAGTTTGCGACTCCTGCCAAGTCAGGCACCGATGCGGGGGCCTGTTTGCGACATCCCATGGATATCACAGTGCCGCCATCACGCCAGTGCGCTTACAGACTACCGCGCGTGGGTGACTGCACTTGACCTCGTAGCAGTTCTCCAGTTGCATAGGCAGCTCGTGTTGCCCGCAAGTCTCGCGGCAATCACTGACTGTGGCCATCCCCAAAGCGCTATCGACCGGCGAGAGCGGCGAACCGGCTTTTGAATTTGGCGGGAATGACCACGTGAAGGTCCTGCGGAATCCGGCCCATGTGAATAGGCGTTCCGGGAAATTGTGAATACGGACTTCTACCGGAGCAATTCGATGTTCCGGTTGATCTGCTGAACCGCATGCTCGTCGAACTTGGTGAACTCGCCCGCGATGCACAGCAGCCGGGGGCTGGACCACCCGCGCGCGCATCTCGCAACTGTGCCACCAGGGGCTACCAGTCAGGCCGGACGGGAAGGTGAACCTGCCTGAAGCGGTAGCATGGGTGAAGGCGAACGTCTATTCGTGACGCGGCGGCTGTTCGGGGCGATGGTGCGGAGGATGGCGGCGTTGCCGGTGCCGGCGGGGTAGATCCCAGCCGCTGGACGGAGAAAATTTGGTGAGGGCTGGAGGCAGGAACGGATAAGTGTGCGGGCAACCCTGTGGAAATAGGGCAATTCCTGGTTTTCCCGTACCCAGAAGAGGCCGGGCTGGCCCCTTCCTGGGCCGCCAGAGTCGCTCGGGATGAAAAAATGAAAGAAAAGGGCTCCAACGGAGGCGGTTGGATGTATAATTGACGGTGGTAGGAGGTCAAAACGGGAATCCTGGTTGAGAGGTAATCGGTAGCCGAAATCCAAGAGGAGGAACGAAAAATGGCGGTTTACTGTTTTGAATGTGGAGTTGAAGTCCCCGACCCTCGGAAAATCGTTCGCAGTGGTCGAGTTTTTTGTTCGGAAGCGCACGCAAGAAGGAGCATAAGGCAAACAGCGGCGGCGCCCCAGATCAAACAGGCGGCTCCGCCAGCCGCAGCACCAAAAGTGACGACCCAGACGCCTGTGACGCCGACCCCAGCCCCAGCGGCACAGGCCGGCGCGGCCAGTCCGCCAGCCGCAGCACCAAAAGTGACGACCCAGACGCCTGCGACGCCGACCCCCGCCCCAGCGGCACAGGCCGGCGCGGCCAGTCCGCCAGCCGCAAGTCCAACGACGCCAAAGAAACCATAGAGCGCTTAGTGGACGTCGCTTCGAGGCGGAAGCGAAATCGAGCCAATTTCGTATATTTCGCGGCACCTTAGCTGAAAGGACGCCGACCTATGGCAAATAAGTTTACTATGGCTGTAATTATCGCTGTGGTTTGTGCGGCAGTCGCTGGTCTCTTCGGATAGCGTCTTTCAGTCAGAACAAATGAAAAGGAGTTATAATTCTCCCTACTCTGAGCGGAGCAACCTTCGCTCAGCGCTCAGACGGGGGTGAATCTGTTTGTGGTTGCACCCAGCACCAAGTGGATGATGACGCTTTATTCTGCGTTCTGTGCAAGCGTTAGAAGCGGGTCTTGAATTCAACGAGGCAAACGCTTGGATGGCGGTCTATTCGTATCGCAACGCGGCCATCGGGTCGAGGCGGGCGGGGCGGCGCGCAGAGACCGCGGTGGCGGTCGGCGCGACCAGCCCCAGCAGCAGGGGGACACTGGGAAGATGGCCCGACCGGTGGCGCTGACGCTGAACAGCAAGCTGGCTAGCAGGCGGGTCTTGGCGAACGCGCCGGATGGCTGGAGTTCACCGAGGAGCTTTTCGATGAAGTCATGAACCTGAACTTCCGGAGCGCCTGGGCCATCACGCAGGCGCTGGCGCCGCACATGATCCGGCAGGGCCGCGGCATCATCGTGAACGTCAGCTCGATTGCGGCCCGCAACGGCGGCGGCGTGGGGGCCTCGATCTACGCGGCTGCAAAGGCCGCGGTCATGACCGTCACCAAAGGCCTGGCCCGAGAACTGGCGCCCAAGGGCATCTGCGTAAACGCCGTGAGTCCCGGCACGGTGGACAACTATTTCCACCAGCGGTTCTCCACCCACCAGACTCTGGATTCGGTGGTGGCCATGACCCCGGCCGGGCGCCTGGGCGCCAACGAAGAAGTGGCCGACTTGATCCTGTTCCTGTGCTCCGACGCCGCCCGCTACGTGCACGGCCAGACCATCGAGATCAACGGCGGCATCCTGGCGCCCTAGGGGCCACCGCCTCCACACACGCGACCTTCCCCGAACAGATCGCTGGCGTCTATCCTCGCGCCTCGGGCACGGACAGACGACGGCAGATCTTCATGCGACCACGATTACTTCTCTCTCGGCATCCTGCGGCAGGCCCCGGAGTGCGTCTTCCCTTCGATCCTCCAGAATGAGAGCAATCGCCTCCACCAGGTTTTCCCGGCACTCTTCGCGGGTTCGCCCTTGTCCGTTGGCACCGGGTACCTCTGGACAATAGGCGATAAACCAATCGCCATCCCGCTCGATAATGGCCGTGAATTCGTTATGCATCTCTGCCTCCCTCATTCTTCATGGTACGCTCCGGCAGGAATTCAACCGCGCAATCGTTCCAACCCGAGCGGTGCGACCTGAACGCCGCCTGAATCTACGGGAGTCCTCCCGCCACCAGTGTCAGCATGGAACCGCGCCTTCGGCGTGGCCGGTAGGGTCAGAGACTTTGAGATCTTCGGGGAGTCGCACACGGGCCTGGGGCGCGCCATTCAGACGTTGTACTCGATCTCGGTGATTTCGGCTCGGAAGTAGCTGAAATCACCAGTATCCAAATGCCACAGCACGTCCACTTTCATCGGAATGCGCATCCCGCCGGCTTCCCGGTAGTCCTCCACCCGGCCGGACCACTTCCGCAGAGCAAATTTCCCGTTCTCGTCCCAATAGCGCTCTGCGGTCACCTGGGCCACCAGGCCGTCCTCATTGAAATGGAGCACGGCCGATACCGTCAGGCCCGCGTGCCGCAGGGTGGCCTTGGCGGAGTGCGCATCGATGCTCTCCCACTGAATGTAGTCGGCCAACCAGGCCGTCGGGAACCACATCATCTCAGCCAGGTAGCGCAGCATCGCACCTTGGTCCACTTCCGGACCACTGGCGTCCGCCACCCTGATCAACGACAGGAACTTCGCCAGCATCTTGCCGTGGCCGTCGATGAAGCTGTCCGCCGCCGAGATGGTGGAGAAAGGGAAAATCTGAACGCGGCCGTACCAGAGGAAAGCCGGCGGGCTGGTCGCAAAATACTGCTCCGCCGTCATCGGAAGCCACTTCCCGCCTGGTTTCGTTCGGAAGAAACCCTGCTGCTTCAGGCGGAGCGTGCGGATGGCCTCTTTGCCCACAACCCCGACGCCGCGGAGATAACGTTGCACCGCTCCCGGCAACCCGGTCAAGTGTTCCTCTGTGATGACGAAGAGGCGTGCCTGGCGCCCTTTCCTCAGTAGTCCGGCAGCTTCGGCCCGCACATTTCGATTGTAGCGGCATTCTTCCTGAGTCCCAGCCAGGTGGCGAACGCCCCCGGATTCTCCAGCCAGGTGAGCATCCAGAGGATCATCTCTTCTTTCCCGGCCTTCTTCTCAGGAGGGGTCTTGGGATTGCGGAGCGCCCAGCGGGCGTGGTCCTTGGCCAGGATGACCAGGCGGCGGCAGGCGCCTGCGCGGTCCCGGTCGCCGGCCGCCCAAGCCTGGGCGTATTCCCGATCGATGGCCATGAGGGTGCGTTCGAGTTCCTCAAAGGAATCCTGCCGGACGCCCTCCACCAAGGGAGACAGAGGGACCCCGCTGGAACGCAGCAGCCGGCGCAGGTAGGATTCAGAAATTGGCGCGAGCCGCCCCAGCAGGTCCCGCCACTCGGTTTCCCGGATCGCGACCGGACGGTTTTGCTCCAGGTACTGGTGGAGTTGGGCGCGTTTGATGGTTCTTGTTGAGGGCACGGCGATACTTGCTGACGGCCCGCTCGTGGGTCGTCAGTTCTTTCGAGAATTGATGCCCGCCGGAGCCGTCCGGCCGGATCACGAAGTAGAGGTAGTCGGTCTGGGCCGGATGGAGCACCGCCTCCAGCGCAGCCAGGCCCGGGTTGGCAATCGGGCCGGGCGGCAGTCCGGCATACTGATAGGTATTGTAGAACTGCCTCCTCTCCAGATCGGAGCGATGGATCACGCCCCGGTAGCGGTCTTCGAGCAGGGCCGCATAGATCGCGGTGGGATCGCATTGCAGCGGGATCCGGAGGCGCAGGCGGTTGAGGAACACCGAAGCAATCAGGAGCCGGTCTTCCTTCAGCCGGGCTTCCTTCTCGACCAGCGAAGCCAGCGTGAGGGTGGCGTGTACATCGACCTTGGGTGCGCCGAGCTGCCGCCAGGCCTTGCGAAACCGCTCAGTCATCAAGCGGCAGAACTGCCGCGGCGTGGTGTGCCGCGCCAGGCGGTAGGTGTCCGGAAAAAGATACCCCTCCAGGGTGGGTGCCTGGGGGTCCAGGTCGCGAATCATCGAGGGGTCGCGCGCGGCGTCGAGGAATTCCTGGCCCGGCATGAAGTCCAGGCCGTCGAGAGTGGCTGCAATGTCAAAGACGTTGTGACCCTCCCTGACCGTGAGCTCGTAGTAAAAGATGTCGCCTCTGGCGA
>Ga0315282_10015486_pt1 | contig 11241 bp, 13 predicted proteins | sample YL17G07_20_MG_FD_203693 | JGI IMG/M metagenome (GOLD analysis project Ga0315282, IMG submission 203693) | Sediment microbial communities from Yellowstone Lake, YNP, Wyoming, USA - YL17G07_20 | ecosystem: Environmental > Aquatic > Freshwater > Lake > Sediment | place: USA: Wyoming | collected...
AAAAGAAGATTATTGCAAGTAAATTTCTAATCACAATAAATAATCTTAATATATGATACGGTTCATTATTTTTTCTGATACAGTTTGAAGCGCGGCTCAAAAGACGCAGCAGCGGAAATTCTTGAAGAAGTAGTCAAGTCGCCAAATCTTGCAGTGACACGCATCGTTGCAAGAACAAGCGTAAACTACCAATTCCTAAAAGTGATAGCCAAAAACGAGTTAGTCCAAATAGAGAATGCAAGTAAAAGACGAAAAAAGCTGATTATAACAGATAAAGGACGCCAATTCCTGCAGTACTACCGAATATGCAACAGACTGTTCCCACAAGAAGCCTAATTGAAGACATTTAGGGTGCAAAAAGTTTCTGGACCAAGAGCTGCCTAACGTTAACCATGCTTCTCAGCCTCCGCCTTAGCTTCACGCAAAACCTGACGGATAACTTCCCGATACTGTGAGCCTTCCACCTCTTCTGCTCCGCCCAAAGCCATTCGTACAAGCACGCGTCAACGCTCTGCTGGAAAATAGGCAAACATCAACACCAACAACTATTTTGAAGCCAAAAAAGAAATTCTGAAACAAAACTTTAATTAAAATCCAATGCCAAAACCCGAAAAAACTTGCTTTATTGTCTCTCCAAAGGACAAATAATACCAGAAATTGGCTAAAATAAGCCTAAAATCAAGCCTTTTTCTTTACTAAGCACATCGAACAGAAAACTATAAGTTTCAAACTCATAAAACAAGAACATAATGGATGGGTGTTATTATGGGAAATTGGAAAGAACGTGATTGGCTTCTTTATATATTCTCCTTAGGTTTACTGATTTCTATTGTGTTGTTTATCGTAACTTCTGGAATTGCCTTGCCACTATTGGATGTTTCTATGAAATGGGATGGTAGCAGCTTTCAAATAACATTCACGGGAATTGGAGAAGTCATTGTAGCAATAGGTTTCGCTATTGGAGTCATATTAAGACTGAAGGAAAAAGATTAAAATAGGTATCTTTAAGGATTAACCTTTTTCTTTTTCGAACGTTTCTCTCCTATTTTTATTCCTAATAAAATAGAACCCACGCCGATTCCTACACCGATGACTATTCCAATAACTATAATTGAGAGTGATTCTGAAACTTGTGATGGTTCTTTTTTGTCAATATAAATCGGCTCTATTCCACGCCACTGCTTCCAATAAGGACCAATAGCAGAAGACCATGCCTCTGAGTATGTGTAGTTAAACTCAAATTGAGGTATAATTCTTAATCTGGGGCTAAATGCTTGAGGATATGCAGTTATTTTGAAAGATAATACGCCAGTCTGTCCAGAGTATTCCATGACTTCTGTTTCGTTTTCTATAGCTGTAAAACTTATGTATTGCAAGCCTGATATTGGAATACTATAATGATAAAAAAAGATTAAGGATTTTATTCTGGTTTTGTTGATGTAATCCAATGTTATAACATAATCTATATGATACCAATGCTCATCGACGCTCGGTATCCATGTTCGATCATTTTCAGTTTCAATTATAACTTTGACCTTAAATTGATAAACTAAATTTCCATCCCAACTAAGCTCAGAATATTCATAATCTTCCTTTATACTTCCGTAAGCTTTTTGAATTAGAAATGAACTTGAAATGATTGATAAGGACAGAAAAGCAAGTAAAACTTTTTTTCCTTTTCCTATTTTCTGCAACTTCAGACCCACTTTTGATTGTAAACTTGTTTCAAGCAAATAAGATTTTCCTTAAACAGCTTTTTTCCAGAGCTTAACGCCTTAGAAAGGGTTTTGGGATTAAAATCCAATTTAAAAAGAACACATAATTAGGGCTTTTTAAAATGGGTTCTGTCAAGTTGTCGGTTGACGGTTTTCCTTGTCAAAAATCGGTTGATAACTTTGAGTACTTGTTGTAGAAGGGTGGTAGGTCTTAGTGAAAGGCGGGTAAAGCTTCCGTATGAGTGGGAAGAAGGGAAAAAGGTTATAAGGCAAAAAGCCCTATCTCTTTACCGAGAAATATGTCAACAATCAAAACTACAATTAGCATAGACGAGAAACTTTGGCGAGAGTTCAGCATTCGAGTGATAGAAGAAAGAGGCAACCAGAAAAAGAACGATGTCATTATGGAGCTAATACGGGAATATATAGAAAGAAAGAGGCGCGAGAAAAATGGGTAAAGATGACTTTTGGCTTGGGGTGGGTGCAGGCGTAATAGGTAGCGGGTTGGTGCTCTATGGGGCATGGAGACTACATGTCGCAAGCTATGAACGGGGATGGAATGGCGAGGAATTAGAATCACAAAACCTTCTGGGAATCCTCGGCTGGACTAAGAGTGGTGCATTGGTTCTTATACCTAGTTTCAATAGCGGAAAATATGACAGAGAAGTCAAACTAAGCCTCGAGCTGCATGCAAGTTCAATCAATTCGATAGCTAAGGAAACTAGGTATGTCATAGATGAATTGAACAAGCTTGAACAAGAAACCAAAAAGCAACTGGAAACAGGCATTTCGCCGGAAGATAAGAACTTTCTCAAAGAGCTCCACAACATAGCCAAAACTGAATTGACAAAACCTCAACCTAATTTTCGCCAAAGTAAATCATATGTAGCATAGATGCTAGTTCAAAGGATAAAAAAGACGCTATTGTTAGCTTTAGGTATCGATGTTGCTTGGCAAAAGAGTCAACACCATCTAAAAACCAAGCAATCATGAATAAGCTAACAGTATGCAGAGTCCAAAACTCTTTTTTGTAAGCATCATAATAGGCTGGCAATCCATCCGTTATTAATGTCAATTCATGATTGCTTCTCGAAGCCACAGCAAAAAAGATAAGCAATGCAAAGATGATGATGGAATAGGGAAAGAGGGCCAATTTCTAGCCTATGCTATAGAGGCTTATAGTGAGAATGATAATGGCATCCATAGGAGTGGTTGTTAAATAGAAGTTTCGATGAATTCATAGAGATGGTGCCCTAGATGTTTGAGTTGGATAAAATAATCCTTGGAGACTGTTTGGAAGTTCTGAGGAACTTTCCGGATTGTTGCATTGATCTCATAATTACGTCACCACCTTACGCATATAACAGGAAAAAAACGTATGGAGGAGTTCCTATCAGTAATTATGTGGATTGGTTCTTACCGATTTCTCAAGAATTGAAGAGAGTTCTAAAGCTTGATGGTTCTTTCATTTTAAACATCAAGGAAAGAGTCGTTGCTGGGGAAAGGCACACTTATGTTCTTGAACTGATCTTAGCTATGAAAAAGCAAGGATGGTTATGGACAGAAGAATATATTTGGCACAAGAAAAATTGCTACCCTGGTAAATGGCCAAACCGATTCAGGGATGCTTGGGAAAGATGCCTACATTTTACAAAGCAGAAGACTTTCAAAATGTATAGAAAAGCAGTAATGGTATCTATTGGAGATTGGGCTGAAAAGCGTCTAAACAAGTTGAGTGAGACAGACAAGATGAGAGACGAGTCGAAGGTTTTAAGCGGGTTTGGAAAAAAGGTTTCTAATTGGGCAGGCAAAAGAAAGGTGTATCCGACAAATGTCTTACATCTTGCAACCGAATGTTCTAACAAAAATCACAGCGCAGCTTTTCCTAAATCTCTACCGTCTTGGTTCATAAAACTTTTCACTAATGAAGGGGACGTTGTTTTGGATCCTTTCTTAGGCTCTGGCACTACGGCTCTGGCCTGCTTGGAACTCAATCGGCATTACGTTGGCATTGAGATGTTGAAGAGTTATTACAATTTATCTGCGTCCTTAGTAGAAGAAAAAAAGCGAACAATGACAGCAAAAGCGGTTCTAGAGGAAGGAATATATGAAAACTAATCTAACATAAATATGTCGTAAATATATAAAATTTATAAAGTTTAGTACAAAAATGATTCAACAAAAAGGGTGCGCATTATCCTGTCGGTGAATATATCCGTGATCTTTCTAGGCGCTGGAGCTTCCGTTCCTTTAGGATTACCAACAATGGTAGACCTTAGTGAACGATTTGAGGAAACAATCTCAAGCGATGTACGATTGGTCCAACATCTTCTTAAGGCTAAAGGAGCAATACGTCGAAACAGATTTTCATATGATGTAGAGTCATTATACACATATTTACTAGGATGCTCTGATCCTTGTGCTTCCTTGGAAAAAGCAGGCCCCTATGCAGCATCTAAATGTCGAACACAACCGATTTCCAAAATCCGAAGATCTGGAATATCTGAAAAGATCCGCGAACGATTAGAAGAGCATTTAATAAAAAACTGCTACTTAGGACAAGAATACGAAAAGAGGCGAATAACGAACATGTTCAACCGATTCTTTGCGAAAATTAGTGGGGTGAATGATTGGGAGCATTCTGAGCCAGATTGGAATGGTAAAATCTTTGAAGTATTTACGACAAACTATGATAATGCAATCGAACTGTATGGGTCTGAAGTTGGTCAGATGCCTTTCACAGGTTACACAAAAACACAAAACGGAAAAGTCCGATTTGTCCCAGAACAATATGATTCTACTCCAGCGAAAATAAAATTGTACAAAATTCATGGATCTGTCGAATTATCCTTACTTGAAGATGATTCAATAATCGCTGCTGAACCTCCGAAATCTCCTGGAGAGAAACATGAGGGAAAATCAATTATAGGTAAAGTCATGGTTTATGGTCCAAATAAGAGTTTGATTGCAGAGCCATACTTTGAACTACTTGCACATCTAAAAAAGCGTCTAACGGATGCCCACGAATGCTTCGTTGTTGGCTACTCCTTCAGGGATCCTTGGATCAATCAAATATTTCGAGACGTCGTTAACCATCGAAGACAAAGAACACGCTGGATCGAGTTCATTTCACCATCTGCCAGATACACGATTTCATCAAGGTTGCACGAAATAGTTGCAAATGTGCAACCGATTAATCGGTCATTTCAGCAATACTTAAACCTTCCAGAAGAGGAGTAACATGAACGCGGTTTACCATGAAGATTGGAAATCCGTTCGACCGATTCGGTTTAGGTCACAGATATTCGGAGCTTTGGAATATATCGTAATGATAGGAAAGGTTAACATCGCGACCTTGGCGAAACACGCTTTGGATCTCAGAAATCAAAGAGAAGAAAAAAGACTGCAAGCGCTAGGCGCTGCGAAAGCAATTGGTCCAAGGCCAAAAGACCTGCATAGGCAACCATATTTAACGGAAACCGAGCAGCTTGTGAGAGTTCTAAGATCAACGGGTTTTATTACTGTGAAGAACGGCATCGTATCTAGTACCGACCTCGCCGGACAATTGCTGGATAAAAAAAGAAAAAATGAGCTGGAGGCCGATGTCTTTTTCATGGAAAACCTATTGCGCTCTAGATTCGTTACCTATTGGTTATATCTAAAACGGCTTTTCGAGTCAAAAAAAGTCATAATACCTAAAGAGTACTCTAAGAGGGATAAGAAGCTCCGGAATTATTTGCAAGAACAAGGATTCCCCCTGTCAGTATGGTCTTTTTATGCTATACGTGATCTTTTCTATGATTTCGCTTTACTCAATTATATCATTGACGATGAAGAAGAAAGAATATTCCCGCTCTACGCACTAGATAAAACTAGGGAATATAGCTACACAGTCAGAATTAAATCACCTGAAGGATACATATATTATTGGAAGAGAATAGAGATCGATGAGTTTGAAGAAGCTCTTGTTAAAGCATACTTAGAAATTGAAGGTGGATGGGACAGGATGGCAGATATCATTGAACTTCGAGAGAGAGTATCAGAAGCCCTAGGTATCTCTGAAAGACAATTCAATAGTCTATTAAGTAGTGAAATGATTCATCCAGCCCGAATAAGAATATACCCTAGCATTGGGGCTCTCTCCATGAGAAAACGAAGAAGCTACATGACTAAGTTTGTCTCTTTACCTTCCAGCACCAGAGGCTATCCGTTAACTCTAATCCGCATATCGCGTGGAGGTACATAGTCTGTGATAGATTGGGCCAGAATGTACTATTTAAGAGACATACCCTTTGTCGAGTTTCCGTGCATTTCAGTCTTTTCTAAAGATGAGAGAATCAATGGAAGAATTTTCAGCCTGTCAGGGATGGAAGCTGCGTATCAAAGACTTCTTAACCTCATTGAAAGAGAAAAGGGCATTTCATACGTACTAGCAGAGAGCGAGGTTTTGGGAACTGGAAAATCAGCCTTGATGGCAACAGTCTATTGGCGTTGCAAGAAAGATGAAAAATTGAAAAAAGGGATTCTCCCTGTATGGGTAGACGTCGCAGATTTTCGAAGCATTACTCAATTAATGGGAAGGGTCCTAGATACTTTGGTATTCGAGCAAGTAACAGACCTGATAAAAGCAAAAATCAAGGACTTGAGCTATGCTTCAATAGATAACTTTCTTAGTACAGAAAAAAGGCAACGTTCACCTAGTGTCATTTTTGCTCTATCAAAAATACTGTCGATGCCAAAAGAAGAATTGCCTTGGAAATATGTAAATATAAAAAGATCAATCTCGACTGTAAGTGCCGTTGAGGTTTTCCAGTACATAATGGTCTTGTTCAGGAAAGCCGATTCGCGGCGAGTGTTGATTTTCATTGACCAATTTGAAGAATATGTCGCACACCAATCAGGAGCTACGAAGCTCCGACAATTGGGCGATGATGTTAACGATATACTGAGAGCAATACAGGAATGTCAAAACGTTTCCTTTGTTCTAACACTACATCCAAAAACACAACGCGATTTTGAACAGTCAGCTGGTCCTCTTATCAATACATTCGGAACTATAAAAGAAAACTCTGCAACTGTTGTATCACTCAAATCTGAAGATCTAATCGAAATGGCAAAGACGTACATAAAACAATTAAGAATACCGGAAACTCCGAAGGACCTAGACCCAATTTATCCTTTTGAAGAGGCTGCACTCAGATATATTGCAGAAAAGTCAGGTGGCATCCCTCGTATTTACCTTAGGCTCTTGCACAATGTGATGATCGAGGCTGCACTCGCAGAGCAAAAAGGAGTAACATTGAAATTCATCAAACAACCAGAAAATCTTTTGAGAATTGGAATAGAAGATTAGCATTCTATTTATTGTGATACAAGCATTCTTATTATATTGCTGAAATTTGTGAATTGGTAAATTTCGCTTGCCTTTATATTCGTTCTTTTGCCACTGAGGCTTTTGCCTATACTAGCGTCAAACCAGTCAACCCTAACAAGGTCGCCAAGTTGTAAATCTTTAACTTGCTTAACAACCTCCTTCATACTACATTATCAAAAGAAAACGAGGCGGCTTAAACGGCATAGACGTCCCAGTCACAAGCTGGGGCATATTCATAGGCATTTTAGGTGAAGAAACAAGCACATAATCCTCGCCCAATCCACATCACATTCCCCGGCAAATGGAACAGCAAAACATTCTCAGCAACCAAAAACCAGCATCCAAAATTAATTAAGCCTTCATGGAATACGCAAAAAGCATAAGCCTAATAACAGAAAAAGTTCACGAAAAAATATAGCGTTAGCAAATGCATTATCAATGCAACAGTCACCCGAAAATCTTAATTAGTTAAATGAGAAAATGTAAATTTAGCTCTGGACTTGATATCTGGGGCTTGGCGTAGTTGACGAGCGCGGACTTGATATCCGCGACCGCTGGCTACGACCAAAGCAATAATTAAGGTTCTGACATTTATTAAATCGGTTTAAAATGACAGTTACTGAAGAATATGAAAAAATCGCTGGGGTAAAGGATTCCTACGAGCAGATAGCAATCGGGTACAATAGAGTTCGAGCGCAACCATGGAAAGAATGTGTTGATTTTATTCGAAGCCTCAATACTGGCGGTTTGATGTTGGATTTGGGTTGCGGAAACGGTAGGCATACATGGATCAGTGCCTTGCAGGGACATGAAACTATAGGAGTTGATTTTTCAAAGAATATGTTAGCAGTAGCAAGGAAAAAACTTGAATCAATTCCAGCCCCGGCCAGCATCTTTCATCTTGTGCTTGCTGACGTTTCACATCTCCCCTTCAGAAACGACTCCTTTGACCACATTCTATACATAGCGACACTTCACAATCTTCCAAGTCACTCGCTTCGAGTCAAAAGCTTACACGAGGTAAGAAGAGTTTTAAAAGCTGGAGGAAAATGTCTAATCTCTGTATGGAGAAGACTACAATTTCACTTCTTATCAAAGGTAGTTGGAATCTACCTGAAAAAAATCGCTGGAATAGAAGAAGATTTCGAAGTCCTTGTACCTTGGAAAATAAACGGTTTGTCGGTCCATCGTTATTTCTATCTCTATAGTGGGAAACAGCTAAAAAAGGATATTGAGGACACTGGAATGAAGATTCTAAATTTCTCAAACGTTAAAATTGGGACACGATTAATATCTGATAACTACTTCGTTACTGTCAGTAAAATCAAACAAGTAAGGGATAAACAATGCAATACAAGAGAAATGTAATCGAAGCAATACTCTACCTAATCATTTTGACAGTAATCGTTCTTTGGCGTGAAGAAGGATTATTCAGTTTCTTGACAAATGAGCGATTCATGAACATTCTCACCAGCTCAGCCATTACCCTTTCGGGCATAGGCATAGCCCTATTAGGAATAGTATTCATCTTGCCAGAACGTGCAGGGATAAAAGGCGAAATATCTGTGAAAGTTAAAAGCTTCTTCCTTTCTATGCTAAAAAGATGTACTGCATACTTTCTCTTGAGTTCCTTTTTGGCCTTTTTGTCTAATTCGTTTTTAGCATCTTTATCCAAAATTGCTGACGAAAACGTCTTAGTAGCCGTAGTAGCTTGTTCTGCACTTTCAACTATCCTTTTTTTGAGCGGGTTGCTGTACCTGCTCTATATTTGTTTAAGAATAGAGAAAGTAGGGTCTTAACTGGTGCAAGGTCTAAGTCTATCAAGCTCCCGCATCGTGTTTGGTTGTTTTCTCCAGTCCCATGTATCAAATTCCTCTGCATGACCCTCAATAAAATTGGTTAAGTCTTTGAACTTCGATTTTCTTTTTGGGCCTGTAACCGCGCTACCTACGTTTTCGCCGCTCATAATTATATCCACAGCTTGGTGAAGAGCACGTACAATTGACTGAACTGCTTTAAAGTCAGCATCACTGGTGGACGATTTGAAAAGACCCGTCCCCGCAAGCAAGATTATATCATTGCCAAGAAGCCTCACATTGTATTCTATGTTTGCCGGGTTTATCCCGCCTGCGACAAGTTGAAAAGTCTTTTTGATCCTTTGTCCTGAGGAGTTTTTAAAAGATTTGATTGTTAACACTTCATTATTCCTTATAGCTTCTCTTGTCGATTCCTCTCTTGCGATAGTGCGCATTTTTCTCAAATAGGTTTCTGACGGTACTGGTGACGAATATATCATTGGTTCAGCTGGGGAAGACCCCTCGGAGGTCAATGGTTCTAACACAAGAAGATAACGTCCAGTGAGGCTTCCTGCGTGCACAATGTCAGTTCCTAATAATCTCGCGAGTACATTGAACACTCTATAATTGACTCCAAATGTAGGATGCCGCGTCATCAAATGCAATCCAGTAACATGTGTGTGAATTGGGACGTTTTTTTGTTCCACGTATTCTCGTAACATGCCTAAAGCTGATAATCCTGTGTTTGCAACACAAATCCCCAGCGCGATTAATCCTTTTTTTCCAGCGGCTTCTATTGCCCTATCAGCATTTTCCAACAACCTATCTGCGTTAGAGGTTATATTTACTGAATACATAGCAGGTTTGTTAGTTTCTTCTTGGGATTTCTCTATGGCCTCTATCACTAGAGTTGCCCTATCCTCAATAGAGCAGTGAGGAGGATCTACCAGAACATCAGAGTCCACGATATGGTCAGCTCCTGCCAGAGCTAATTGAAAACATAACTCTGCGTATTCTTCTGCATTCAGGCCAAGCGGAGGGTGTGGAACTACTCCTATATGGGGTCTACGATTGCGTGAGGTATTAAGAACATCTCTTGTCTTATCTACCCCCCACAAAGGCCCTCTAAAAAAATCAACAGCCTCTGGCGAGAAATCTAAATCTATAAGCTTTACTCTCGTTATTTGTCGCTCTTCGAAAAAATCGCCATAAATAAAGTTAAGAACTTGAGTAATGTCAAGGTAGCGCTTTTCACGTACCAGCCAACCGAGAGGAAGCGTAAGGTTGACGTAACCTTCGTTGGTCTTTATGCCACCGACTGATACTTTGGGGCAGCACTCGCCAAGATATTTAAGACCCTTTTTTAGGTAGTGAAATTGCACACCCAAACCAGTAGAAACAGTGGCTGCCATATGAAATGCCGCACTTTCAAGATTTAGCTCGGAGGAGTACACGTAGTAAGTTGCTTTTAATGATGGCCCGGAAACATCGCCTGTGAAAAGAGAATAGTGTTCTGGCTGAATTAATGTTTCTGAGTCATCACCCAACGAAGCTCGCCCTATTACTATATTAGGAGCTATGCGGATAAAATGTTTGCTTTGCCGAAGCGCAAATTTAACTAAGGCTATCATATTTATGTGTGCGGGTGTGTGCGTGCCCCCCCACACCTGCACGGTATAATAGTCTCTCTTTTTCTTTAAGAACTATGCGTTTTCTCCAGAAATTCGTCGTTCCAACGCTTGCAGATTGTCCACATGAGTCTTGGCAGGTTTAAGCCGTCTGGTGGACGTTTCGGAATGGGCTGCCTCACTGGAACATACTTCTCTTTTAATCTGTCACTGAAGAGGTCAAAATCGTGGGTGGAAACAAGTCGCTGCTCGATAGCGATCAAACCCAAAGTCAGCAGGGTCCTTCTGATTTGGTTATAGAAACTCCGGCGACTATACCTGAAACCCCGCTCGATTTTTCCAGCTTGCAAATCATAGGCGAACCGGCTGCATTCAGCCCTGGTAAGCCCGCCGCGAGTCTTAAGCTGCTTCAGAAACGGTTTGCAAGCATGCTGAGCCCTAGCCTGCGCGAAAAGAAGCTCGCAAACATCATGATTGCCAGAAAATAGGCCAACCTTGACTTTTCTGGTTAGAACCCTCAAATCCACACTACAGGCCTCCCGTGTAAGATTTGCATGCATCCGACAACACTTCCAAAGTTGAGCTTCACTAACCCACAAATTGCCTACATCTCCTCTTTGGTTTGCGTTATGATTTCACTTTGAACTTTGTCACTTCAAACGTGCCGAACCAGCCTTTATGTTGCGGACGGTAACTTAACAGTCCAGTGCGTCTTCCGCTGCTCGCAA
>Ga0315282_10015487_pt1 | contig 11241 bp, 10 predicted proteins | sample YL17G07_20_MG_FD_203693 | JGI IMG/M metagenome (GOLD analysis project Ga0315282, IMG submission 203693) | Sediment microbial communities from Yellowstone Lake, YNP, Wyoming, USA - YL17G07_20 | ecosystem: Environmental > Aquatic > Freshwater > Lake > Sediment | place: USA: Wyoming | collected...
GCGATGACATTTTTGTTACCAACACGACGCGCCTGGCCAAGGGGATCAAAATGGGCGTGGCTAATTCAGTTCTGATTAAGCTCAACCAGATCGGCACGCTGACCGAGACTCTCGAAGCTATCCGGATGGCCCGGGCCGCCGGCTACACCGCGGTGGTCTCCCACCGTTCCGGCGAGACCGAAGACACCTTCATCTCCGACCTGGTCGTGGGCCTGGGCACCGGCCAGATCAAAACCGGCTCCGCCTCCCGCACCGACCGGATTTGCAAATACAACCAACTGATCCGGATCGAGGAAGAGCTGGGAGCGCAGGCGCGCTTTGCCGGCCGGGCAGCGCTGGCGAGAGGTTAAGCGCAGTGGATATCTTTTGGAGCACGGCACGTTAGTGCCACTTTGAAAACCGGCAGTAAACTGCCGCACTCCAGATGATGGAAAAACGGCGATGAATCGCTACACCTTTTTGAGTGGGACACCCCGCTTTCCAGCGGGGCTGTCCGTCATCCTTTAAGCAATTCTGATTAATTGTGAATTGTCAGGCTCTGACCCCCTTGCCTTATAGGCTGGAATCAAAGGCAAGTCAAAACTGAGCCTAGGCCAATTCACTGTGCACTGTGCACTGTTTACTGTGCACTGTTAACTCATTCACGTTCACGTCCACGTTCAGCTTCACGGGTTTTGCGGCGGCCGCTATTTATTTGATTTTTCCGCACAATTCGGTTAAAGTAATCTATTTCGCAACGAGGTGAGCCTTGGCAAGCAAGGGTAAAAACCGCGCGGGGCAGAGGCCGGGTTTAGGCAAAGCCGGGATCGAGGAATTGCGGCGGAAGATTGACCGGACCGACGATCTAATCCTGGGTCTGCTCAACCGGCGCGCCGGTCTGGCCCTTCGGATCGGCCGGCTCAAGAGTCAGTCGCAACGGGCCATCTACCATCCGGGCCGGGAAGAGGAAATCCTGGAACGACTGGCGCGAAAGAATCCCGGTCCGTTTCCCGCGGCCTCGGTCCGGCCGGTGTATCGCGAGATCATCTCCGCCTGCCGGTCCCTGGAGAAGCGGCCGACGGTGGCCTACTTCGGGCCGGAAGCGACTTTCACGCATCTGGCCAGCCGGCGCCAGTTCGGGCACATGGCGGACTTTCTGCCCGAGCAAAGCATCCCGGAAGTGTTCGAGGATGTAGAGCGAGGCAAGGCCGACTATGGGGTGGTGCCGATTGAGAACTCGACCGAAGGGGTGGTCAGCCACACTCTGGACATGTTCCTGGACTCGAACCTGCAGATCTATGCCGAGATCGTGATGGAAGTCCGGCATAACCTCTTGAGCAAGAAAGGCAAGCTTGGCGCGATCCGGCGCCTGTATGCCCACCGGCAGGCCGCGGCCCAATGCCGGGGATGGCTGCGCAAGAACCTGCCCGGGGTTCCCATTGACGAGGTGGCCAGCACCGCGGAGTCGGCCAAGCGCGCGGCCGCGGACCCGAGCGGGGCCGCGATTGCCAGCGAATACGCGGCCGACGTTTATCACCTCAAGGTGGTGGAGCGGGGGATCGAGGACCAGAAGAACAATTTTACCCGGTTCCTGGTGATCGGTCGGCATCCCGGAACGCGCAGCGGCAACGACCTCACCTCGATCATGTTCTCGGTCAAGGACCAGGCGGGCATCTTGTGGCGGGCGCTGGGCACCTTCGCCCGCCGCGGCATCAACCTGACCAAGATCGAGTCGCGGCCGCTCAAGGGCAAGGCCTGGGAATACGTGTTCTTCGCGGAGATGGACGGCCACGTAACCGAGCCCAAAGTGAAACAGGCGCTGAAGGCGTTGGAAAGATATTCAGTGTTTGTAAAGGTGCTGGGATCGTTCCCCAAGGCGCGGAAGGAGTATCAGCGATTGGAAGTGTGAGCAATCTTTATTGGGCATTAACAAGATAAAGCGCAGATCAATGAAAGCAAAAGCAAGAAACGAGGTAATTCTGCTTTTCGAAAAAGCGGATGAGGATATCGGCACGGTTCGCTTGATGATTAAGGGAAAGTATTACTGGATAGCAATTAGCCGCAGTTATTATGCCATGCTTTATTTTTTCAATACGCTCTTTCTGCTTCAAGGAATTTGGCCTTCCCTTCATGGCAGGATAAGGGAATTAAATCGGTCGGACTTGGCCAAGCTCCGGAACTTGGATAAAAAATTTCTGGGATATTTTCACTCCGCCAAAGAGAAACAAGTGAGGGCGGATGAAGATTTGGAGCGCTTTTCCAAAAGAGAAGCGGAAAGACAACTTAAGCATGTCGAGGAGATGAGAACGGTTGTATGGTCAGCCTTTGATGCCTGCGCCAAAACAACGACCACTCAGTTTGTAAACAGGAAGGATAGAAGATGCCTCGGAAGTTAGTCGCCGACTACATCGCCCGGCTGGTGCCGTATGTGCCGGGCAAGCCCATGGAGGAGCTGGAACGGGAGCTGGGGATCAAGGACTCGATCAAGGTCGCGAGCAACGAGAACCCGCTGGGTCCTTCGCCCAAGGCGCTCGCGGCCATCCGCGCGGCGCTCAAGTCGCTCAACCGCTACCCGGACGGCAACGCCACCCTGCTCAAGGAAAAGCTGGCGGCCGCGCTCCAGGTGAAGCCGGAGATGCTGGTGACCGGCAACGGCTCGAACGAGGTGCTCGAGCTGGTGGCCGCCACCTTCATGCAGCCCGGCGACCATGCCGTCATCTCCGAGCATGCCTTTGTGGTCTATGACCTGGCCGTGGAGAGCCGCGGCCTGACCAAGACCGTGGTCCCGCCCGGCAAAAATTTCGGCCACGACCTCGCGGCCATGGCCAGGGCGGTGCAGCCGAACACGCGCCTGCTCTTCATTGCCAATCCCAACAACCCGACCGGCACCATGGCCACGCGGGCCGATGTGGATGCTCTGCTCGAGTCTTTGCCGGAGCAGGTGATCGTGGTGCTGGACGAGGCCTACTTCGAATACGTGGACCATCCGGATTACCCGGACGGGGTGGCCCTGGTCAAGGCCGGCCGGCCGGTGGTGGCGACCCGGACCTTCTCCAAAATCTACGGCCTGGCCGGCTGCCGGATCGGCTACGGAATCATGTCGGTCGAGATGGCCGAATACATGAACCGCGTGCGCCAGCCCTTCAACACCAACAGCCTGGCCCAGGTGGCGGCCATGGCCGCGCTCGATGACCATAATTTCGTCCGCCGCTCGCGCGAGACCAACCGCCGGGGGCTTGCATTTTTGTATAAGGAATTCAAGCGGCTCAAGATTGAATCCATCCCGTCGGTGGCCAACTTCGTGCTGATGAAGAGTCCGACCGATGCCAAGGCGCTCTATGACCGGCTGCTCCGCAAAGGCGTGATCGTGCGGCCGATGGGCGGGTACCGGCTTCCGCAATGGCTGCGGGTGACGGTGGGCACGCCCAAGGAGAACCGCCGCTTCATCCAGGCTTTGGAGGAGCTCTTGTGACCGAACCCGTGCGCCGGCTGTGCGTGATCGGGGTCGGCCTGATCGGGGGCTCCTTTGCCCGCGCGCTGCGGGAGCGGGGCCTGGTGCAGGAGGTCGTGGGTGTCGGCCGTTCGCGGCCGAACCTGGAGCAGGCCAAGCGCCTGGGCGTGGTGGATCGGTTCACGCATGATGCGGCCGCGGCGGCCCGGGGCGCGGACCTGATCTTGCTGGCCACGCCGGTGCGGGCCATGCCCGGAATCGTGGAGGCCCTCCGGGGCGCGCTCGCGCCCAAGGCCATCATCACCGATGCCGGCAGCACCAAAGCCGGAGTGGTCCGGGCGATTGAACCCTTGCTTCCAAGCTCGGTTCAATTTGTCCCCGGTCATCCGATTGCGGGTAAGGAGAAAACCGGCGTGAGCGCGAGCAAAGCCGATCTGTTCCAGGATCACTGGGTAATCTTGACCCCCACCGCAAGAACCGCCAAGCCGGCGCTGCAGAAAGTCGGCGGCCTGTGGAAACAGTGCGGGGCTCGAGTCGAACTGATGGAAGCCGAGGAACACGACCGGGTCTTCGGGGCCGTCAGTCATCTGCCCCACATGGTAGCCTATGCCCTGGTGGACACGATCCTGCAATGGGAGAAAGAAACCCCTCTCCTTGGATATTCAGCCGGCGGTCTAAAAGATTTCACGCGGATCGCCCAGAGTTCGCCGGAAATGTGGCGCGACATCTGCCTGGAAAATCAGGAAGCCATCCTGGAAGCCATGGATCGTTACCTCCAGACCTTCCGGAAGCTTCGCAACTTGATAAAACTAAAAGATGAGGCCGGATTGAAGAACCTTTTTATCAAGGCCCGAAAGGTGCGAAAGCAAATCACGGCCGCCAGGAGATCAAGGCCGTAAATGAGGAGCAGCCTTGACTGAGGTTTTGGAAATCCATCCCTCCGGTCCGCTCCGGGGCGAGCTGCGGATGCCGGGGGACAAGTCTATCTCCCACCGGGCGGTGATGCTCGCGGCGCTGGCCGAGGGGACCAGCATCCTGCGCAATTTGCTCTTAGGTGAAGATGTCCAAAACACCATCAATGCTTTTATTGATCTGGGAGTAAAAATTGAAGCTGAAAAGATCTTGCCCGAAATAAATGAACATAAAATTACCGGAGTTGGCTTATGGGGTCTCAAAAAGCCTCCCCAGCCTCTTGAGATGGGTAACTCGGGCACGAGCATGAGACTTCTGGCCGGAATTCTTTCTGCTCAAAAGTTCGATTCGATCTTGCAAGGAGATGAAAGCCTCTCCTCTCGCCCGATGGACAGAATTATCAAACCCCTTTCTCTGATGGGTGCTGAAATTACTGCAAAAGAGAATAAGGGGAAAATGACTGCTCCGCTTATCATCAAGCGAAGATCTCAGCCTCTGCGCCCGATCCGATACGAGCTGCCGGTGGCCTCGGCCCAGGTCAAGTCCGCGGTCCTGCTGGCCGGGCTCTTCGCTTCCGGCCGCACCGAGGTGATCGAAAAGGCGCCGACCCGCGATCATACCGAGCGCATGCTGAAGGGCTTCGGCGCCAACCTGACCGTGCAGGGCCAAACAATTGCGGTCGAAGGCCAGCCCAAGCTCAAGGCCGGCGTCATCGAGGTGCCGGGAGATTTGTCTTCGGCCGCCTTCTTCCTGGTCGCGGCCCTGATCGTGCCCGGCTCCGAACTGGTGATCCGGGACGTGGGCGTCAACCCCACCCGCACCGGCATCCTGGAGATCCTGCGGGAGATGGGCGCGGATCTTCGCCAAGAGAACGAACGCGAGCTCTGCGGCGAGCCGGTGGCCGACTTGCGCGTGCGGACTTCCGCGCTCCGCGGGGTCAGCGTGAACGGCGCCCTGATTCCGCGGGCGATTGACGAGTTTCCCATCTTGTGCGTGGCCGCGGCCTATGCGCGGGGCCGGACGGAAATCCGGGAGGCTTCGGAGCTGCGGGTGAAGGAATCGGACCGGATCGCGACCATGGCCCGCGAGCTTTCCCGGATGGGAGCCAAGGTGGCCGAGCGGGAAGACGGCCTGGTCATCGAGGGAGGCGCGGGGCTTTCCGGCGCCGAGGTGGAGAGCCACGGCGACCACCGGGTGGCCATGGCGCTGGCGGTCGGAGGTCTGTCGGCCCGGGGCCGGACCCGGGTGGGGGACGTGGCGTGCATTGCCACTTCTTTCCCCAATTTCAGTTTTTACTTGCAACAAATGGCTAAATAGGGTATGAGAAATAGGTGCATCATCGCGATTGACGGGCCTTCCGGCGCGGGCAAGAGCACGGTCAGCCAGGAACTGGCCCGGCGATTGGGCTATTTGTATCTGGACACCGGCGCCATGTATCGGGCGGCGGCGCTCGAGGCGCGCCGCCAGGGGATCGCGCTGGATGATATCCCGGCGCTGACGCGGATGTGCGCGGACTTGCAGATCCGGCTGAAGCTCGAGCAGGGGAGCCTGCGTACGCTGCTGGGCGGGGAAGACGTCTCGGAAGCGATCCGCACGCCGGAGATGAGCCAGGGGGCTTCCGCGATCTCGGCGCGGCAGCCGGTGCGGGAGCGGCTGTGGCAGTTGCAGCGGGAGCTGGGCCGGGAAGGCGGCATTGTCGCGGAAGGCCGCGACATCGGCACGGTGGTCTTTCCCGAGGCCGAGTATAAGTTTTATTTGGACGCTACGCCCGAGGAGCGGGCGCGGCGGCGCTATGAAGAGTTGAGAATTAAGGGGCTGGCTGTGGATTACGCCGCGACCTTGCGGGAGATCCAAGCCCGCGATCGGAACGACCAGCAACGGGCATTGGCCCCGTTGCGGCCAGCCAAGGATGCGGTCATCATAGATTCCACCGCCCTTTCTGCGGAAGAGGTGGTGGAAGTGATGACGCGACTCGTGGCGGAAGCGGCGAACCGCCCGAGATAACTCGTTGGGGGTAGAGTAGGTTGGTGGAAGAGAACAACAAAAACTTGAAGCCTCCCTTGGAAGAGGGAGAAGGGACCGAGAACGACCTGGAAGAGAAGGCGCGGGAGGAAGGCGGAGAGCCGGGGGAGAATTTCGGCTCCTTGTTCGAGGAGAGCCTGAAGGAAAAGAAACGGCTCTCTGAAGAGGGGGAGATTATCCACGGGATGATCGTCAGCGTGGGCAAAGACTCGGTGATGGTGGACATTGGCGGCAAATCGGAAGGCCAGATTCCGCTCGCGGAATTCGGGCGGGGGGAAGGCAAGGTCGAGCCTGCGGTGGGCGATGAGGTGTGGGTGATCATCGAGGGCCGGGACGAAGAGACCGGCGTGCTGATTCTATCCAAGGAGAAAGCGGAAAAGCGGAAAATCTGGGATGATCTCGATCGCGCCTTTCGGGGCGATCTGCCCGTGGAAGGGACCATGGTGGAAAAGGTCAAAGGCGGCCTCGGCGTGGAGATCGGGGGGGTGCGGGCGTTTTTGCCCGGCTCCCAGGTGGACATCCGGCCGGTGCGCAACCTCGAGCAGATGCTGGGGGTCAAAGACCAGTTCAAGATCATCAAGTTCAATCGGAAACGGGGCAACGTGGTGGTCAGCCGGCGCGCGCTCATGGAAAGAGTTCGGGATGAGGTGCGGGGCAAGACCCTGGCCAACCTGGAAAAAGACCAGATCGTCAAGGGCCGGGTCAAGAACATCACCGATTACGGCGCCTTCGTGGACCTGGGCGGAATTGACGGGCTGCTCCATATCACCGACATGTCTCATGGCCGGATCGGGCATCCGAGCGAAGTCATCACGGTCGGCGATGAAGTCACGGTCAAGATCCTGAAGTTCAACCGCGAGACCGAGCGGGTGAGCCTGGGCCTCAAACAGTGCCTGCCCGATCCCTGGGAGAACGTGGACAAGAAATACCCGGTGGGCACGATCGTGCAGGGCAAAGTGGTCAGCATTACCGACTACGGCGCCTTCGTCGAGCTGGAAGAAGGGGTGGAGGGGCTGGTGCACGTGTCCGAGATGTCCTGGAGCCGCAAGCGCGTGCATCCTTCCAAGATCGTCTCCGCGGGACAGCAGGTCGAGGCCAAGGTGCTCGATATTGATCTCCTGAACCACCGCATTTCGCTCGGGCTCAAACAGGCCCTGCCCAATCCCTGGGACGACTTGATCGAGAAGTATCCGCCGGGTTCCCGAGTCCGGGGCAAGGTGCGCAACATCACCAACTTCGGCGTTTTCGTGGGGGTGGAGGAAGGGATTGACGGGCTGGTCCATATCTCCGATCTTTCCTGGATCAAGCGGGTCAAGCATCCCTCGGAGCTGTTCAAGAAGGGCCAGGAAGTGGATTGTGTGGTGCTCAACATTGACAAGGACAACGAGCGCTTCTCGCTGGGCATCAAGCAGCTCGAGGCCGACCCCTGGATGTCGGTGCCGGTCAAGTACCGGCCCGGCGACGAGGTGACCGGGAAAGTGGTGAACATCACCGGCTTCGGGGTGTTTGTTGAACTGGAGGAAGGGATCGAGGGGCTGATCCATATCACCGAGCTGAGCCGGGAGAAGGTCAAGGACCCGAGCGAGGTGGTCCAGCCGGGTCAGCAGGTAACCGCGGAAATCCTGAACGTGGACTCGTCTGACCGCAAGATTCGCCTCAGCATCAAAGCGCGGGAGCGGAGCGAGGAGCAGCGCGCTTACCGCGAGTTCAAGCACCAGGAAGGCAACGGCACTTCCAAACTGGGCGAGCTTATCCAGGACAAGCTGAGCAAGATCAAAACTGCGGCCCTGGCCCACGCGAAGGGCGTGGCCGAACCCCCGGAGCCGGAAGAGCCCGCGGCGGACCAGGTGCCGGCCGAGAAGGAAACTCCCCAGGCCAAGCCGAGCGGAACCGAGCCGCCCGAGGATTCTTCGGAGAACTCATGAGCACCCCGTCCTCCTTGCCTCCCCAGGCGCCGCCGGCGCCCCCGCTGCTCCCGGCCCGAGGCTTCCTGAGCCGGCATCCGCTCCTGGTGGGGCTCGCAGTCCTGCTCGTGTTTATGGCGATTTTGATGGTTCTGCTGGCGGTGAGTTTTTCCCAGCTCGGCCGGCCCTCGGACACTTTTTCGCTGGGCAAGAAAATCGGCGTGGTCAAGATTGAAGGCGTGATCCTCGATTCCGATGACACCCTGCAAGACCTCAAAGATTTTCAGGATAACAGCAGCGTCAAGGCGGTGGTGCTGCGGGTGGACTCGCCGGGCGGCTCGGTGGGGCCTTCGCAGGAAATTTACCGGGAGGTGAAACGGCTGGCGGGCAAGAAAACCGTGGTGGCCTCATTCGGAGGAGTGGCCGCCTCCGGCGCTTATTATGCGGCCTGCCCGGCGACCAAGATCGTAGCCAACCCCGGCACCGTCACCGGCAGTATCGGCGTGGTCATGGAAGTCACCAACCTCGAAAAACTCCTGGAGTGGATGAAGGTCCGCCAGGACGTGATCAAGAGCGGCGAGTTCAAAGACGCGGGCAGTCCCTTCCGGGAGATGACCCCCAAGGAGCGGGCTTATTTCCAGGCCTTCATTGACGACGTCCATGCCCAGTTCGAAGAGGCGGTGGCCGAGGGCCGGCGCCTGGACCCGGCCAAGGTGCACAGCCTGGCCGATGGCCGCATCTTCACCGGCCGCAAAGCCAAAGAGCTCGGCCTGGTGGACGAGATGGGAAATTTCCAGGACGCGATCAAGCTGGCGGCCAAGCTGGTGGGGATCGAAGGCGAGCCGACCGTCATCTGGCCCAAGCCGAAGCGGCCCTTCTGGCTCTCCCGTCTGGTGGATGGGTTGGCCAGGGAAATGGTCAAGGAGATTCAACCCTCCTCGATCCGGGCCCTTTATTTATTGCCGGGCTTCTAGCCAAAACTCCCTGGGGATCCAGGTTTCGAGCGGGACAAGGGAAAGGAGACGACATGACGAAAAGGGATCTGGTCGAAAAATTGGCCGAGCGGGTCAAGAACCTGAGTCAAAAAGATGCCGAGATGATCGTCAACACGATCTTCGAAAGCATGACCGAGGCCCTGGCCGGGGGCGACCGCATCGAGATCCGCGGCTTCGGCAGCTTTCTGGTCAAACAGCGGCGCGCCCGCGAGGGACGCAACCCCCGCACCGGGGCCAAGGTCTTCGTCAACCAGAAAAAGGTCCCCTTCTTCAAGGTGGGCAAAGAATTGAAAGAGCGAGTGGACGCCAAATAGCCGCGGGGGCGGTTGCTGTTGTCCCCCTTTCGTGGAAGTTAAGGAAGCAAGATGAAAACTCTCTGGGCCCCCTGGCGCCTGGAATACGTTACCGACGACTCGCCCGACCGCAAGACCGGCTGCATCTTCTGCCCCCGCATCGCCGGCGCCGATGACGAGCCGAACCTGATCGTCTACCGCTCTCCCCGCACCGTCGTTCTCCTCAACCGTTATCCTTACAGCAACGGACATCTCCTGGTCATGCCCAAACAGCACACCGGCGAGCTGGATGACCTGGACCAGGCCGAGCTGCTCGAACTCTGCGAGGCCACCCGCCTCTCGCTCCGGGCCTTGAAGCAGACCATGAAGCCCCACGCCTTCAACGTCGGGCTCAACCTGGGCAAGGGCGAGGTCGCCGGCGCCGGAGTCCCGGACCACCTTCACGTCCACATCGTGCCGCGCTGGGCCGGCGACACCAGCTTCATGCCCGTGCTGGCCGACGTCAAAGTGATGCCGGAACACCTCAGCCAGAGCTACAAAAAGCTCAAAGCCGCCTTCGACCGGCTCGCCAGCAAGGAGAAGTAGGGGCGGCTTTCAAACCCGCCTCCACCAAAGGCTCGATTAGAGGCTGCCATGCTTGACGCTTTCCGCCACCTGCTCGAAACCGAGATCCCGATTGCGCCCTTCGAAGGACCGGACAAGACGCTCCCCCTTCCCGAAGCCATCTCCCGCCTGGTCCGGCCCGGCCAGATTTTGCACATCGCCACCACCCACAACCGTCCCGGCGCCATCATCTACGAGCTGATCCGCCAGTTCCGCGGCAAAAGCCCCGGCTTCACCGTCTCCTCCCTCGGCATCGTCGGCACCGCGGTGGCGCTGGTCCATGCCGGACTCTGCAAAAAAATCATCACCACCTTTGCCGGCGATTCCTACCCCACGCCCGGACCCAACCCGGTCATCACCCGCGCCTGGAAGAGCGGCGCGCTCCAAATCGAGAACTGGACCATCCTCACCTTCCCCCTGCGCCTCCTGGCCGGGGCCATGGGTCTGCCCTATCTGCCGACCAGGTCGCTCCTCGGGTCCACCATGGCCGAAGAAAACGCGGAATGGTTCACTGCCACCCAGGACCCTTTCACCGGCCAGACCATCGGGCTGCTCCGCGGCTTCCGGCCCGACCTGGCCTTTGTCCACGGCCTGGCCGCGGACCCGGCCGGCAACGTGCTCCTGCCGCCGCCGTACGGCGAGGAAGTCTACGGCGCCTGGGCCGCAAGCCAGGGCGTGATCGTGACGGTGGACCGGATCGTCTCGACCGAGTTCGTGCGCCGCTACAGCCACCTCTGCCGCGTCCCCGGCTACATGGTCAAGGCGGTGTGCGAAGTTCCGTTCGGCGCGCATCCGGGCGGGGTCAGCAACCGCGGCTGTCCCGAGTTCGAGGCTTACGCCGACGACTACGACTTTGTCCAGGAATGCCGGCAGGCCAGCAAGTCGCCCGAGACCATGGACGCCTGGGTCAAGAAATACGTGGACGACTGCCCCACCTGGGAAGCCTTCCTGGAAAAACTTGGCCGCGAGCGGATCTGGGCCCTCAAGGGCAAGGCCGACGGAGATTCCTGGAGCTCGGAGCTGCTCTCGCTCTCCCCTACCCTGCCCTGCGGCCCGGAATACAGCCCGGTCGAGATGATGGT
>Ga0315282_10015488_pt1 | contig 11241 bp, 9 predicted proteins | sample YL17G07_20_MG_FD_203693 | JGI IMG/M metagenome (GOLD analysis project Ga0315282, IMG submission 203693) | Sediment microbial communities from Yellowstone Lake, YNP, Wyoming, USA - YL17G07_20 | ecosystem: Environmental > Aquatic > Freshwater > Lake > Sediment | place: USA: Wyoming | collected...
CAGGAGGCCCGACGATCCTGTCGGGCCGAGGTGGGGACGCTGATCCGCAACCACGGAGACGGCCTCACCCCGCGGCCACAGCGGCCCGACAGGATTGTCGGGCCTCCTGGACCACCGGGGAGTATCGTGACGGCCCGGGGTGCCGTGCGGCGCGAGCGTGACGGCAGTCCGGCGCCCTCGCCCCTACGCCGCCACCCGGTTGCGTCCGGCCGCCTTGGCCTCGTAGAGCTTTGCATCGGCCGCCGCGATGAGCTGCGCAGGGCTGTGGCCGGACCCCAATGCCTCTGGGGCATGGGCGGCTACGCCGATGCTGATGGTCACCGGCCCGGCCGGGCTGAGCAGCCCCGCGGGCAGTTCCTCCACGGCGACGCGCAGGCGTTCGCTGGCCACCAGCGCCCCCTCCAGGTCCGTCTCGTAGAGGACGATCACGAACTCCTCCCCGCCGTACCGCGCCACCACGTCTACCCCCTGGCGGAGGGTGGCCACGAGCGTCTGGGCCACCTGGCGCAGCACCTCATCACCCACCAGGTGGCCGCACGTGTCGTTGATGGCCTTGAAGTGGTCCACGTCGGCCATCGCCACCGCCAGCCAGTGCCCGTAGCGCTCCGCGCGCCGGACCTCGGTGAGGAGCAGGTCCTCGATGCCGCGTCGCGAGAGCAGCCCGGTCAGCGGATCGGTCAGCGAGTCCTCGCGCGCCTGCTCGTACGCCTCCCGCAGTGCCCGCTCCAGCCGCACGATGCGCTGCCCGGTCCGGATGCGCGCCGCCAGCTCGGCCGGGTTCACGGGCTTGGTTACGTAGTCGTCGGCCCCCGCCTCCAGGCCCGCCACCACATCCTCAGCATCCGACCGGGCCGTCACCAGGATCACGTACACGTACGGGTCTGGCCGCTCCCGCCGCAGGCGGCGGCACAGCTCCAGGCCATCCATCCCGGGCATCATCCAGTCCACAATGGCCAGGGGGACCTCGCCTCGCTCGATCTGGGCCCACGCCTCCTCACCGTTCCCTACTGCCACTACCTCGTGGCCGCCCCTGCGGAGCGTGGCCTGCAGCAGCAACACGGCCACTGGGTCGTCCTCAGCAAGGAGCACCTTCACGCGCTGAGCGCCTCCGTGCCGTCGTCTGCCGCGGGGCTTTGGGTGAGCCCACTGCCCTCCGCCGCCGCCTGAGCCAGGGCTTGAGCCTCGCGCCGGATGGCCGGCGCCAGGGCCTGCAACTGCTCCGCGGGCGATCCCGCGTCCGCTTCCACCTCGCCGTCAAGCTGGCCCAGCAGCCGCGCCAGGCGCGAGCCGCCGGTGTTGAGGGCGGCGCTGTGCAGGGCCGATAGCACCAGCAGCGCGCCGGCCGGATCGCCCGCGGCCATGCGCTCCTCGAACGCCATGAGCTTCTGCGGGATCTCCTCGGCCAGCTCCCGCAGCATCGCCCGGTAGGCGCCGACGTTCACCTGCAGCCGCGACCGCACTGCGCTCTCGGGGTCGAGCACCGGCGCCGCCGACATCATGATCCGCTCTACCCGCGTGAGGACGTCCTCCGCCCGGATCGGCTTGATGATGTAGTCGGCGATGCCGAGCTTGGCGGCCGCCAGCACGTGCGTGCGGTCATGGAGGGCCGTGCAGAGGATGGCCGGGATGTCGCGTAGGCCTGGATGGCCCCGCACGCGGGTGAGCAGCTCCAGGCCGTCCATGTCCGGCATCATCATGTCCGTGATGATCAGCCCGACCGACTCCCCACCCTCGAGCACCTCAAGGGCGGCCGCGGCGCTGTCGCAGCAGACGCAATCGAGGCCGCCGCGCGTGAGCACGGCTTCGAGGATCCGGCTCGAGACCCGATCGTCCTCCACGACGAGGATCTTCATAGCGCACCACGGGCCGGTCAGCACTCACCGCCTGTCCCCTCAGCGACCGGTGAACCGGGCGATGTTACAGACTGCAGTTGCGGGCGCACGTGCTTGCCGTAGCAGTCCGGGCAGACGCTGTGCGTGAACTCCGTCTCGGAGTGCTCGGCGATGTACGCCTCTAGTTCGTGCCAGTAGTCATTGTCGTCGCGGATCCGGCGGCAATAGGCGCAGATCGGCAGGAGCCCGTGCAGCCGCCGGATGGTCGCCAGCGAATCCTCGAGCTTCCGCACCGCCTCGGCCAGCGCCTGGTTGCGCGCCGCCAGCGTGTACTGCAGGTGCACGACGCGCTCCCCCACCCGGATGCGCGACCGCAGCTCCTGGAGGTCGAACGGCTTGGTCACGTAGTCATCGGCCCCCGCCTCCAGCCCCGCCACGACGTCATCCTGCCGGTCGCGGGCGGTAAGGAGGATCACGTGCACGTAGTTGAAGCTGTCGGTGGCCCGGATGCGCCGGCATAGCTCCACGCCGTCCATGCCGGGCATCATCCAGTCCAACACGGCCACCCGCGGGCCGTCGGTCTCCAGCAGCGCCGCCCAGGCCTGCTCGCCGTCGGTCGTGGAGATCAGCTCATACCCCCACTCACCCAGCGCCGACTCCAGCAGGCGCAGGGCGACCGGGTCATCCTCCGCCACGATCACCTTCATGCCGCTCGCTCCTGAGTCAGCCCGCTGAGGGCTTGGCTTAGTCGCGCCAGCTCTGCCTCGAGCATGCCCAGCAGTTCGTCGGCCTGCGTCAGGTCGCCGCTCCGGCCGGCCATCTCCAGCCGCCGAGCCACCTCGAACGCCGGCTCCGCCCCGAAGTGCCCGACGGCTCCCTTGAGCGCGTGGGCGGCGCGCTCCAGCGCCTGCGCCTCCCGCGCGCCCACGGCCTCCCAGACATCCAGCAGCAGCCTCTCGCGGTTGTCCAGGAACACTTGCGCCATCTCCGCCAGCAGCGCCACGTCGCCCTGCACCCGGGCCGTCGCCGCGGCCAGATCGAAGGGTGGGCTCTCCGCGGGCGGCGGGCCTGCCGGCCCGGCACTGACTGCGGCCACCCCCGCGGAGGGCGGCGTCCGTTCCACGACGGCGAACAGCTCCTGGGGGTCTATCGGCTTGGAGATGTAGTCGTCCATACCCGCCGCCAGACAGCGCTCCCGGTCGCCCTTCATCGCGTGAGCGGTCATGGCGACGATGCGCAGGTGCCCGCCCACCGCGGCCTCCCGCTCCCGGATGGCCGCCGTGGCCTCCAGCCCGTCCATCTGCGGCATCTGCACATCCATCAGCACCATATCGAACCGCTCTGTCTCCAGGGCCACCAGCGCCTGCCGCCCCGTCTGGGCCACCGTGACGCTGTGGCCGCGGTTCTGCAGCAGCCGCACGGCGAGCTTCTGGCTCACGGGGTTGTCCTCGGCCAGCAGCACCCGGACCCGCCGCCGCTCCTCAGCCAGCGAGTGCCGCGTGACCAGCCGTCCCGTCCCGCTGGGGGCCTTCGGCGCCCCCGCCTGCTGCTGCGTCATCACCGCCACCAGGCACTCGCGCAGCAGCGACTGGCGCACCGGCTTGGTGAGGTACCCCGCGAAGCCGACCTCCTGCGCCCGCCGGGCGTCGCCGCGCCGCCCCACGCTGGTGAGCAGTACGAGAACGGTGGACTGCAGCCCCGGGTCCTGCTTGATCGTCTGGGCCAGACGCTCGCCGTCCATGCCCGGCATCTGCATGTCCAGGATGGCCAACGGGAACCGCTGCCCCGCGGCCGCGGCCTCGCGCAACCGGGCCAGGGCCTCCTCGGCGCTGGGCGCGGCCTCGGGCTCGCAGCCCCACGAGCGCAGTTGGGTGCAGACCACGTGCCGCGCCGTCGCGTTGTCGTCCACCACCAGGACCCGCAGCCCCTCGATCACCGCCCGCGGGGCCGGCCCGCCCGCGGCCGCCACCCGCTGCCGCTCGAACCGCGCCGTGAGCCGGAATGTGCTGCCTTTGCCCTCCTGGCTCTGCACACCGATGCTGCCGCCCATCAGCTCAACCAGTTGCTTGGAGATCGCCAGCCCCAGCCCCGTGCCCCCGTAGCGCCGCGTGGTGGAGCCGTCCGCCTGGGTGAAGCTCTCGAAGATCAGCGCCTGGCGGCTGGGCGCGATGCCGATCCCCGTGTCGGTCACGGTGAAGCGCACCGTGACCACCCCGTCTGCCTCGCCATCGAGGGTCGCCCGCAGGACGACCTCGCCCTCCTCCGTGAACTTCACCGCGTTGCCGAGGAGGTTCACCAGCACCTGCCGCAGCCGTCCCGGGTCGCCCCGCAGCAGCACCGGCACGTCGGGGGCCACCACGCTCACCAGCTCCAGTCGCTTGCCGTGAGCCCGCTCGGCGAACACATCAACGGCCGACTCTACTGTCGCCTGCAGGTCGAAGTCCATCGTCTCCAGGTCCAGTCGGCCGGCCTCGATCTTGGAGAAGTCCAGGATGTCGTTGATCAGCGTCAGCAGCGCGTCCGCGCACGTCCGCACCGTCTGCGCGTACTCCTGCTGTTCCGCGTCCAGGCCCGTCTCCAGCAGCAGCCCCGTCATCCCCAGGATGCCGTTCATCGGCGTCCGGATCTCGTGGCTCATGTTGGCCAGGAACTCGCTCTTCGCCGCGCTGGCCGCCTCTGCCGCCCGGCGCGCCTCCACCAGCTTTGTCACGTCCACCACGTTCAGCACCACGCCGTCGTACGCGCCATCGCGGTAGATGGGCTGCACCCGCAGCACCACCTCCGCGCCCCCCATCGCCCGCTGCAGCGCCAGCGGCGGGCTGGGCTGGTCCGAGCGGAAAGTGCCCAGGTGTTCGCGGATCCGCGGCACGTCCTCGGTGGGCACGAAGTCCCAGATCTGGTGTCCCAGCACCTGCTCCGGCACCCGGCCCACGAGACGGGCAAAGGCGCCGTTGAGGTCCACGATCCGCTCCTGGGCGTCGGCGAACACGACCCCCTCGTCCATGGCGTAGATCATCGCCGACAGCTTGGCGACCTCGCGCGCCACCGCCTCCTGCGCCTGACGCAGCTTGGCGATGTCCACGAAGCTCTCGACGAGGTGCGGGCGGCCGTCAAGCACCGTGGCGACGACCGTCTTGAGGATCGGCACCAGCTCGCCGTCAGCGCGCGCCAGCACCCGCTCCGCGCGGTCTACCCGCTGGCCGAGGTCGGTCACCGGGCAGCGTCCCGCCTCGGCGGTGCAGATGAACTCGCGGCAGCCGTGGCCGATGATGTCCTCGGGCGGCGCCCCGATCATCTCCGCCCCGGCGGGGTTCACCGCAACGATGGTGTGCTGCTCCGGCTCGACCACGGCCATCCCCACCGGCATGGCGGCGAACAGCATCCGGAAGCGTTCCTCGCTCTCCTTCTGCACCCGTTCGGCCGCCTCCAACGCCTCCAGCATACGGTTGATCTCGGCTCCCAGGCGGCCCAGCTCGTCGGCGCCCTCGGCACCCACCCGCGCGGACACGTCCGCCGTGGCTCCGATGCCGGCCACTCCGGCGCTGAGGCTGGCGACCCGGGCCAGCACGGTCCGCTCCAGCAGCAGCCACATGGTCAGCAGCATGACCAGCCCAACCCCGGAGAGCGACAGCAGCCCCGAGCGCATCATGGCCGCCCCGCGGAGGGTGATGGTGCGGGGGACGTCCACCCGGGCCATCAGCGCCGCCGTGCCCTCGATGCCCGGTACCGCGGCGTACACCCGTAGCAGCCGGGGTTCGGTCTTGAGGACCAGCGCCTTCTGGCGCGTGCCGAGTTGATCGGCCGCCTCGCGGTCCGCGTTCGGCACCGCTTCCGGGATCAGCGGCCACATGCGGACCTGCACCTGCGCCTGCTCCGCGAGGCGCTGGACGGCCGCCGCCGTCAGGAAGCGCCCCATGATCAGCGTCCCCCGGCTCGGCCCTGTGTCGTCGCTCCTCAGGATCGGCCGGGCGGCCACCAACAGCGGCCCGCCCTCTGTCAGGTACACTCCCGCCTTCGTCTTGGCGGCTTCCGAAGCCACCAGTAGGGGATGCCGGGCCGGAAGCCGCTCGGCTGGCAGCTCGAGCACGGCCGTCAGCTTGGCCGTCTCGGGGTCCTGGATGCGCCCCCACACCACGCGTCCATCGGGCGCGCAGATGTACAGCAGGTCCAGCTTGGTGGTCTCGAACGTCGTGGGCACCAGGTTGGCTTCTTTGTAGGCCGCGTTGCCGTCCCTCACGAACTGGTACGTGTCGTTCCAGGATGCCCAGTCGTTGCAGAGCGTGTCCAGGTGACCCAGATCGTTCCGGACCGCCCCGAGACAGCGTTGCATGTCCTTCTGGGCCTCGCGCTGCTCCATGGCCGTGAAGCTCGGGGAGATGTCCACTCGTTGGATGGCGTAGTTCAGCCCCACCGAGCAGGCGACCAGGGCCGCGAGACACAGCACAGTCTTGGTGCGCAGTGACATGCCTTGGGTTCCCGCCGCGCCGGTATGTCCCGGGGCGGCACGAGGCGGCGAGCGGGCCCCGACGGGACCCGTCTGACGCTATATACCATGCAACCGGCGTACCAGGCCCCCGAAACGGGGTGAGGCCCCGGGGGGCCGGTCACGGCCCGCGGAGGGATGCTTGCCGCCGGTGCAGAACCGATCCCCCGCGCTGCTGTCAGTGCACGACCCGGGCCGCCGCCGCCCGCGCTGTCGGCCCGAAGGGAGACCGCGAATGCCACTTCGCATCGGGATCGTGGGCCTGGGCAACATCGGGAACGTCCATGCCGGTTGCTACGTGAACGACCCTCTCGCCGAGATCGCCGCCGTCTGCGACCTCATCCCCGAGCGCGCCGACGCGGCGGCCGCCAAGTACGGCTGCCGGGCCTTCTACAGCGTCGCCGACCTGTTGGCGAGCGGCATCAAGCTGGATGCGTGCAGCATGTGCACTGCCGGCGTGGAGAACGGCGGCGACCACTACGAGCCGACCATGCAGCTTCTCGCCGCCGGCCTCCCGGTGCTAGGCGAGAAGCCGATCTCCAACGACGTGGCCAAGGCCCGGGAGATGGTCGCCCTCGCCGCCGACAAGGGCGTGCCCTACGCCGTTGATCTCAACCACCGCTTCACCCCCGCCGCGCTGCGGGCGAGGGAGTGGGTGGAGAGCGGCCGACTGGGCCAGCTCCACATCATCAACATGACCATGTGGATCAACAACCCGAACGAGTCGTCCCCGTGGTTCCACCTGCGCGCGCTGCACCCCCACTCCATTGATGTGATGCGCTACTTCTGCGGCGATGTGCGCAGCGTGCAGGCCTTCCTGATGAAGGGCAAGGGCCGCGCCATCTGGTCCAATGCCCAGGTCAACATGCACTTCGCGAACGAGGTCGTGGGGCACCTTACCGGGAGCTACGATGCGGGGGGCGCGTTCGGGCTGGAGCGGTGCGAGGTGGTGGGCTCCGAGGGCCGCTTCGTGCTGGAGGAAGCCTGCGAGGTCCTCACCTTCTTCGATCGCCGTTCCGCGCAGAAGGAGAGCTACCACTACCTCGGTGGGATGATGGGCTTCGGGGAGACGTTCGCCAGCCGCATCCACCGCTGGCTGGAGCAGCTCACTGCTGGCGTGAAGCCGCAGGACGTGGACGGCTCAGGTGCCGATGCCCTCAAGGTCCAGGAGATCATCGAGGGCGCCATCACCTCCTTCCTGGAGCACCGTGTCGTGGACCTGTAGGGCCGCCCTCCGTCAGTGGGACCGGTCGCCAGGCCGGTCCGCCGTTCGGTCGTAGGCCCGACAGTCCTGTCGGGCTCCGGCCGTTGTAGGGGCGACCCAGTGTGGTCGCCCGTCTGCCACCTCTCCCCCGCCTGCGGGGGAGAGGTCGCCGCGCCCGCGTAGGTTGGGCGTCCCGCCCGACGGCCGCGGGTGAGGGGTCTTGTGGGAGGCGCCATTGGCGGCGACCTCCGCCGCCTCCCCTCGGCCGCGGGTGAGGGGGTCTCCTCGGTGGCGCGGGTCGCCGGACCCGCGGGCCGCGCGCACTGGACGGGCCTTTGCGTCCGTCTTCGGAGGCAGTTCATGCTCAAAGCCGCCGTCATCGGCCTCGGTCCCATCGGGAACCGCCATGCCGACAACTACCACCACCTGGAGCTGACCGAACTGGTTGGCGTCTGCGACTTGCTGCCGGACCGCGCCGATGCCGCCAGCGCGCGCCTCGGCGTCCCGCGCTTCACCGCCGCGCAGCAGATGCTGGCGGCGGTCCGCCCCGACCTCGTCAGCGTCTGCACGGGCGGGTACGAGTACGCGAGCGATCACTGCGCGCCCACGCTGGAGGCCCTCGAGGCCGGTTGCCACGTCCTCTGCGAGAAGCCCCTCTCCAACGAGGTCGCCGACTGCGAGCGCATGGTGGCCAAGGCCCGCGAGAAGGGCCTCTGCCTGGGGACCAACTTCAACCACCGCTTCACCCCCGCGGCCCTGCAAGCCAAGGCCTGGGTGGACGAGGGGCGGCTGGGGCACTTGCTCTTCGCCAACGTGGCCCTCTGGATCGGCAACCCCGCCGAGAGCTCGCCCTACTTCCACCTCAAGGCCCTGCACCCGCACAGCGTGGACATGCTGCGCTACTACGTGGGGGACATCGAGGCGGTGCAGTGCTTCGCCACGAAGGCCCCCGGCCGCAGCATCTGGTCCACGGCGCACATGAACCTCCGCTTCGCCAACGGCGCCGTCGGTGGCCTCACCGGCAGCTACGACGTGGTACGCGCGCACCCGATGGAGCGCGTGGAGGTCGCCGGCACCGGCGGCCGGCTAGTGGTGGAGGACATGTGGCGCGAGGCGACGTTGTATCCAGCCGAGACGCTCGTGAAGACCGTCTACACCAATCCGGTGTTCGGCGGCGTGAGCGGCTTCGAGGACACGTTCACCAACCGCATCCGCCGGTTCGCGGAGCAGGTCGCCGAGGGCGTGTCGCCCGAGCAGATAGACGGCTCCGGCGCCGACGGCCTCGCCGCCCAGCGCGTGATCGCCGCCTTCATCGACTCGCTGGAGACCGAGCGGGTGGTGCGGGTGCAGCCGGCGAACTAGGCATCCACTGCTGACCGGGGTGGGGGACAGACATGCAGATCACGCGGCTTCGCCTGTCCAACTGGCGCAACTTCACGAGCGTAGATGTGCCCCTGGGCCTGCGCGCCTTCCTCATCGGCCCCAATGCCTCTGGAAAGTCGAACCTCCTCGATGCGCTGCGCTTCCTGCAGGAGATCGCGGATCCAGAGGGCGGGCTGCAGCGCGCCGCCGGCAGTCGCGGGGGAGTGTCGAAGCTGCGGTGCCTCGCGGCGCGCAGATACTCGGACGTCGAGATCCGGGCCACACTCCTGGATGACGAGGCGCTGTTCGGGTCCGAGTGGGAATACGCGCTCACGTTCACCCAGGATAGCCAGCACCGGCCACTGGTCAGGGCTGAGCAGGTCCTGCAGGCTGGCAAGGAGCTCCTCGTCCGCCCGAACCCCGAGGACGAGGCTGACCCGGAGCGCCTGACGCAGACGGCCTTGGAGCAGATCACGGCCAACGCCTCCTTCCGCCGGGTGGCGGAGCTTCTTGCCACCATCGCGTACTACCACGCCGTCCCGCAGATCATCCGCGAGCCCGACCGGTACCGCTCGCCGGAAGGCGAACGGGACCGGTATGGGAAGCGCCTGCTAGAGCACCTGGCAACGACGACCCGCACCACCCGCGATGCGCGCCTCCGGCGCATCAACAAAGCCCTCAAAGCTGCCATCCCGCAGATTGACGAACTGAAACTACAGCGGGACGAGCGGGGTGTGCCACACCTCCAGGGCCGCTACACGCACTGGCGGCCACAAGGCGCCCTGCAGCAGGAGGACCAGTTCTCGGACGGGACCCTGCGGCTCCTCGGTCTGCTGTGGTTCCTGCAGGAGGGCCGCGGGCCGCTGCTACTCGAGGAACCCGAGCTGTCACTGCATCCCGCCCTCGTGCGCCGCCTCCCAGGGCTCTTCTGGACGGTGCAGCGCGAGCAGAAGCGGCCGCCGCGCCAGCTCATCGTGAGCACGCACAGCGAGGAGCTGCTTTCTGACCGAGGGATTGGCGGGGAGGAGGTCCTGGTCCTCTCGCCTGACGAGGAGGGCACGGCGGTGAACGTCGCTTCGGACCTGCCCGGCGTCCGCGCGTCGCTGGTCGAGGCTGGGCTGTCGGTGGGCGAAGCACTGATGAGCCGGACCGAACCCGAAGGTCTGCGGCAGCTAACCCTCGCCTTGTGATGGAGTGGCGCCGTGCCGCCCCTCGCCCACCTTCGTATCGCCGTTGAGGCCGCACTTGATGAGGAGGTCCTGCGTCGCCTACTGCGCGACCTCCGGCCCGACATACAGGTGCTGGACCGACTCGGGCTCAGGGGGTGGACGTACCTGCAGGCAAAGGCACCAGGCCTGAACCAGGCCGCTGCCTCCTACCCGTGTCTGATGCTCACGGACCTCGACGCTCGGCCCTCGGCTTGCGGACTCGTGCACTGCTGGCTGCCCCAGCGGCATGGCAACTTCGTGCTGCGCGTGGCAGTGCGCAAGGTGGAGTCATGGCTGCTGGCCGATCGTGGGAACCTGGCCGCCTTCCTGGCGGTGCCCGTCACAAAGGTCCCACCGGCGCCGGAGGGGCTCCCGGACCCGAAGCAAGCGCTGGTCAACCTGGCCCGGAGGTCGCGTCGGCGCTCTGTCCGTGAAGCTATCGTGCCTTTGGCCGGCTCGACCGCGCAGGAGGGCCCGAAGTACACCGGGTGCCTCTCGGAGTTCGTCCGGTCGCACTGGAACTGGCAGGCCGCATGTGGCGACATGGACGAGTCGTCCACCAGCCTCGCGAGGGCCGTGAGGGCGATCAAGGGCTTCGCGCCCACCATTGCCGAGGTCCCGCCCTAGCCCGCCGCCTTCATCGAGTCCCTGGAGACGGAGCGGGTGGGGCGGGTGCCGAGCTAGCCCGGGGCGCGCCCGCGCAGCGCCCTGAGGACCAGAAGCAGGACCAAGGCATGCCCGATCAGGCCAGTCCCACGCAGATCATCCTCGCCATCGTGGCGCTGATCGTCATCGCGGCCGGGGTCGTGTACTTCGCCGTCATCCGTCGGCCCGCGCCCCGCCAGGAGCGCCAGCCAACCAGCACCACGGGCAAGGCCCCGGCCACGACGGGCGCGGAGGCAGAGCCGGGCAGGGCACCAGGAGAAGGCCCTGCTCCCACCGCGAAGAGCGGCGCAGCGCCGTCGTCGCCCTAGAGCGCTCGGCACCCCCGGGGTGGCTGGCCGGTCCGCTATCCCGGAGCCCCACCCCATGCGCTGCCGACCCGACCGTGCACAGCACAGCAGGAGGGACCGTTGCCATGGTGTTCATGGTGCTGTCGCTGGGCTTCCTCTCCGCCATCGCTCCCCCTGGGGCACAGGCACAGCCGCAGGA
>Ga0315282_10015489_pt1 | contig 11238 bp, 12 predicted proteins | sample YL17G07_20_MG_FD_203693 | JGI IMG/M metagenome (GOLD analysis project Ga0315282, IMG submission 203693) | Sediment microbial communities from Yellowstone Lake, YNP, Wyoming, USA - YL17G07_20 | ecosystem: Environmental > Aquatic > Freshwater > Lake > Sediment | place: USA: Wyoming | collected...
AGGACCTGACAAAACAGCTCCTGAAATTTATCGAAGAGTACAACAAGACGGCCAAGCCTTTCGCATGGACATACGAAGGAAAACCGCTAAAAATTCGTTAAGGATTTAAGGGGACTGTGTACTAATATGCCGCTCATTTTATGCACCCACAAGTATGTATCGTTGTTCATATGAACACAAATTTATATGTTTAAAAAGCTTGTGGTTAATGGGGGGTTGCACAAATCAGTTACGAACAGTTTCATTAACTTTCCAGATTGCTTAACAATTTCTCAACCTTTTTCTGAATCATGTCTCTGATTTCCCTGACTTTTTCGATGGGTTTGTCCTTTGGGTCTTCTATCTTCCAGTCTTCGGCTTCAACGATTGCACCAGGACAAACATTGCCGACTCCACAACCCATGGTTATCACCTTATCAGCCGCGTCAATCATCTCAAAGGTTAAAATCTTTGCCCTGCCCTGGCTTATGTCTATCCCGACTTCTTTCATTACCTGGACCGCGAGAGGATTTACGGCAGGAGTGGGCATTGTTCCAGCACTAGTTGCCTTGGCTGTCTTCGACAACTTGTTAAAGAAAGCCTCCGCAATCTGGCTGCGGGCAGAATTCTCCACGCAAACGAACAGGACTCTTTTCATGGCCACGCCTTCATTACTACGCGGCTATCCAGAAATAACTTTTGCTTTTATTGGTGTGGAGACAATGGTAAGAATGGCGTTGGAGCTTCAGGTGTGGTCAAGGTGATGGACCGAATCAGCAGGACTTCTCGGACAGCCTTTCAAGATCCGTCAATATCTTTAGCAAAGATGGTTCAGCCAGCCGGTACATTTTTTTACGTCCCTCTTGCCTGAACTTCACAAGCCTGCACTTCCTCAGCCCCTGAATGTGGTGAGAGACGAGCGACTGTTCCGCCCCGAGCTCTTTCACAATCTCGTAGACGCAGCGCTCGCCGTCCTTCAGAAAAAACAAAATCTCAAGCCGCATCTCGTCGCTCAAGCACTTGAGCAGCAGGAGTTGTTTGTCCACTTTCATGTTAACAAAGTCTCAACTTTTTCTTTTTGGTTGGTAAAATCCACCTCTGGTTTTCCTGCAGAGCCACACGAGAAAGAGCATTATCGGGACTTCTGTCAGCACCCCGACAACCGTCGCTAGAGCGGCGCCGGAGTTTACTCCGAATAAAGTGGTCGCGACAGCTATGGCCACCTCAAAGTGGTTGCTGCCCGCGATTATCGCCGCCGGAGCCGCATTTTCATACGTCAGACGGAGGGGTTTGGAAATCAAGTAGGTGATGGCAAAAACCAGCAGGATGTTTACAAATATCCCCGCAGTTATCATCCCTATTATTGCAGGCATCTGGAGGATGACGTTACCCTGGTAGGTGAACAGGATGATCAGGGTGATCAGCAGGGCGATGATTGCCACCCTGCTCAGGCGCGGCACAAGCTTTTCCTGGAACCATTTCGTCCCCTTCTTCTTTATCGCCCAGTGCCGTGTGAAGTGTCCAGCCACAAGCGGCGTGCAGATGTAGACGACAACGGCTATCGCGATTGTAAGCCAGGGAACGATTATCCCGGATATCCCGAGCAGGAGAGCGGCCAGCGGCGCGAAGAGAATCACCATCGACAGGGAGTTAACGGCAGTCATTACCAGGGTTTGTGCCATGTTCCCCTCCGCCAGGTAGCTCCACACAAGCACCATTGCAGTGCACGGCGCCACTCCAAGCAGGATCAGCCCTGCCCGGTACTCCTGGATTTGCAGCGGGGTCAGGAATGAACCAAATATGACGCTGAGAAAAAGCCAGGCAAAGAAGGCCATCGTGAACGGCTTTATCACCCAGTTCATGAAAAGGGTCAGGCCAATCGGCTTTGGTGCTTTAACTGCCCGCTTGACTTCATCGAAGCTTATCTGGACCATGATTGGGTAAATCATCGCGAACAGGCAGATGGCGATGGGGATGGATATGTTGGCGACCGTCATCCCAGCCAGCACGTTTGAAATCTGTGGGAATGTCGCCCCAAGCGCGAGGCCAAGCAGGATGCAGAGGACCACCCACAGAGAGAGGTACTTCTCCCAGAGCCCAAGCTTTCTCGCTTTCATGTTGTCACATATGAAAATATATTCATATACTATTTAAACGCGACTGAAAATCCGGCATTTGGCCGTGAAAAAATCAGCGCCCAAGCTTCTTTTTCATCCAGTCAAAGCCGAGCTCGAATGCCTTGAGGTTAACGTCTATTGTTTTCGATGGAACGTTTTCTTTGACGACCTGCTTGAGCGTCTCGACTTTGACCGGAAGCTTACCGGTCGCGGCCAGGGCCCCCAGCATCACGACATTCAGTGTCCTGACATTTCCCGCCTGTTGGGCTATGGCCGTCCCGTCAATCTCAATGATTTCGCCGCCCAGTTTTTTCACGGCTTCACGGATGGCCTCCATGCTTGGGTATGTGGCGCGCCCTATGTTGACGTCCACAGGCAGCCAGGGATGGATGTTTGTGATCAGGAAGCCCTTCTCCTTCAAGAAGTCCACCGAGACCCTCAACCCCTCCAGAGGTTCTATCGCAAGCACAATCGCGGCATCTCCCTTTTGAACAAGTGGGGAGTGCACCTCTTTCCCAATCCTGACGTGACTCGCTACCGCACCGCCTCTCATGGCAGCCCCGAATGTCTCCCCAACCCTTGCTCTGAGTCCGTCCCGGATGGCCGCGGTCGCCACCATGTGAGATGCAAGTATGCTTCCCTGCCCGCCCACTCCAGCGATTACGAGGCTCAGTTCATCCGTCATTTTTCCACCTTTATCGCGCCGAACGGGCAGACATCAGCGCACATCCCGCACCCCACGCAGAGGATCGGGTCAATGCCGGCCTTCTTCTCCTTGACGTCGAAAGTTATGGCCACGCAGCCGAAGCTCACGCAGAGCTTGCAGCCGGTGCACGCCTTTTTGTCAAATATCATCCTCTTTGCCGTGTACTGCTTGAACCTCTGGGCCTGGAGCAGACAGACCCTTCTGGCCACCACGATCGCAAACTTGTCGCTTTTCAATGCCCCTTCGATAGCTTTCTCAGTTGTCTTGAGGTCAAATGGGTCGACCGTTTGGATGGATTCAACACCCAGAGCCTTTGCCACCTCTTCAATACACAGAATCTTGGCATCCTCCCCGGTGGCTGTCTTGCCGGTAACTGGGTCGGGCTGGTGCCCCGTCATCGCCGTCCAGGAGTTGTCCATGACCAAGAAGAGCCCCTTCGCCTTGTTGTAAGTGGCGTTCACGACGGCTGGCATGCAGGCGTGAAAGAATGTGGAGTCGCCGGCCACCGAGGCCACGACGCCGTCCTTGTATCCAGCGTGGAACTGCCCCTGCATCAGCCCGATTCCGCCGCCCATGATGTAGTTCGTGTCGAGGGTCTCGTACGGGGCTTCAATAGGGTATCGGACGGATCCTGTGGCAGAGCTTGGCTTGTACTCTTTACCAGACAGTCCGTAACCGGCCTGCTCGTAGCATCCGATGTCCCCGTTGACTATTGGCACATTTCCGCCGACTTTTTTGAGCGCCTGCTTGAGCGCCCAGTAGCTCCCCAGGTGTGGGCACCCGGCGCAGAGGGTTGACGAGCGCGGGGAGACGAGCTTTTTTATCTCCTTCCGGACGCTTTCCTTTTCATCCGGCTGAATCTTTTTCCCTGCGAGCTTCGAAATCGCTTGAGCAGCAACGTCGGTGTTTATCTCCCCGACCAGAGGCATGGCATCGTTCAGCCTTCCTAGAATGTTGACATCAGGGTTGACGTCCTTTGCGAGCGCCTTCACCTGGAGCTCCATCACGGGCTCACCTTCTTCCACAACAAGCACTGACTTGACGGCCTTCAGCAGGCGGGAGACGAGTTTTTCAGGGATTGGCGTGGGCGCAGCTATTTTCAGGAAGGCAACTTTATCCTCGAGGCCCAGCTTTTTCAGCGCGTCCAGCGCATAGCTCGCGCCTATACCGGAGGCTATCACCCCAAGCTTCGGCTCACCTTTCAGCTTGAGTTCATTCCAGGGGAGCGTCTCCACTATTTTCTTTATCTTCGGCATCTGCTCGTGGAGCCATCGGTGTTTTTCCACCGCGCCGGGCGGACCATAAACATCCCAGCGCCAGCCCATCTTCCAGTGTTTGTCAAAGACTGGCTTCCGGTTGAGCTTGTTGATCTTTCCGAGTTCCACATCTCCCGATGCGTGGCAGATGCGAGTGACGGACCTGATGAAGACGGGGAGCTCCAGCTGTTCCGAGAGCTCGAAAGCATACTTGGTCATGTCTTTTGCCTCTTGGGTGTTGGACGGCTCCAAGCACAGGATTTCGGCGTAGGAGGCCGCAAAGCGAGTGTCTTGTTCATTTGAGGAGTAGTGGGCGTCCGGGTCATCTCCGACAGCGATTACAAATCCTCCCCTGACCCCGCCGTAGACCAGAGTCATGAACATGTCCATAACCCAGTTCAGCCCGGCGTTCTTCATGGATGTGATGGAGCGCACTCCGGTGATGGCAGCCCCGGCGGCTACCTCAAACGCCACCTTTTCATTTGTGGACCATTCAGCGTGGAGCCCGAGCTTGGGCGCCGCGGTGGCCAGAGTTTCCAGGATTTCTGACGCAGGAGTACCGGGGTAAGAGGCAGCAACGCCAACGCCAGCCTCAATGGCGCCTCTGGCAATTGCAGCGTTGCCCATGAGAAGGACCCGCTTGCCCGGGGCATCTTCCACGATATCTTCAGCCAATTTTACACCTTTTCCTGTTGTAATGGTGGTTTCTTAAGTTTTATGGGAGCCCGCCTGAGCAAGCGCGGCCACCACTTTCGCGCCTCTCACGGGGCACGAGTAGGATGGCAGGCGCATGCCCGCTAGCTTGGCCCGCTCCTCGTCCTCGGCTTTTCCCCCTCCGAGCATCACAGGGACTATCGGTTTTCCAGCCCGCAAGTTCTTGGATATAACTTCCGAAATTCCGGGCATCGGGTCGCCGACTATCATGATGACCGCGTCCACGCTTTTGGAAGGGAGAATTGTCGAAAGGACCATGTCGTAAAGCTGGGAGGTTGCGCTTCCCGTGAGGTCAAGCGGATTCCTTACTATGCACTCCGGCGGCAGGCCATCCCTCAAAGCTTCGGCAACCCCGCTTGGAAGCTCCGCGATGTTCAGCCCAAGCTCCTCGCAGGCGTCAGTGGCGAGTATTCCAGAACCACCCGAGCTCGTGATAATCGCGACGTTTGGGCCAGCTGGTTTCGGCAAACTGGCGAGAGCCTTGCAGGTGTCGTAGAGTTCTTCCACGCCGTAGACCCTGATTACGCCCGCCCGCCTGAAGGCCGAGCTGAACACGGCATCCAGGCCGGCCAATGACCTGGTGTGGGACTTTGCAGCTTCCGCGCCCTTTGCAGTCCTGCCGCTTTTCAGCACCACGATGGGCTTGCTCACGGCTGTTCTCTTCGCAATTTCAACAAACTTTCTGCCGTTCCTCGTGGCTTCCATGTAAATAGCGATGACTTTCGTCTCGGGGTCCTGCGCGAGGTACTCCATGAGCTCGGTCTCATCGACATCGCACTTGTTCCCCAGTGCAACGAGCTTTGACACTCCGATCCCGTCGGCTTCCGCCCAGCATCCGATGGCGGCCAGCACTGTGCCACTTTGCGAAATTACTGAAATTGGCCCTTTGGTTTTTACCAGAGGCCAACTCGCGCACAGGCCAGCCGAGGTGCTGTTGACTCCTTGGCAGTTGGGGCCGACGATTCTTATCCCAGCAGATTTTGCGGCCTCCACCAGCTGGCGCTCCAGCTGTGCCCCAGCATCGCCAGTCTCGCTGTAACCCCCTGAAATCACGACAGCAGCTTTGACCCCCTTGAAGCCGCAGTCCTGAATCACAGAAGGCGTGAACCTGGCAGGGACGATGACGACCGCCAGCTCAACCTCACTAGGGACATCCTTTATGGAAGGGTAGCACTTCAGCCCGAGTATTTCGTCGGCTTTGGGGTTGACGGGGTAAACCTTCCCCTTGAAGCCCGCGTCCAAGATGTTCTTCAGGACCTCGTAGCCGAGCTTTCCGGATTCTCTGGAGGCGCCTATGACCGCCACGCTCGACGGTTCAAAGATGCTATTGAGCCCCATCAGACCACCGGCCATCTGGGTCCTATCTTGAGTCCAATCCGGGCGTCGACCTTTGGCCCAGCTTCCTTTGCATCTTCCACGATTTTTTCCTCGTCAAGAGTCAGGAGCTTCCTGTTTTTCATCACAATTTTTCCGTCCACGATCACCGTTTCGACATCGCCTCCGTTGGCCGCGTACACCAAGGTAGAGATGGGGTTCCTCACCGGGACCAGGTGGGGTTTGCTTTGGTTGATGATTATGATGTCCGCGAGCTTCCCGGGCTCGATTGACCCCAACTCCTTCCCCCAGGTGGTTGCCCTCGCGCCGTTTATTGTCGCCATTTCCAGCGCCTGCTCTGCGGGGAGGACGGTCGGGTCGAGGAGCCTGCCCTTGTGGACGACGGCCGCCAGCTTCATCTCCCTGATCATGTCGTAACAGTCGTCGCTTGGTCCACCGTCGCAGCCGAGTGCGACGTTCACCTCAGCATTCAGCATCTCTGGGATTGGGGCAAACCCGGAGGCGAGCTTCAGGTTGCTGGCGGGGCAGTGGCAGACTGTGCTTTTTGTTTTCCGAAGGATTTTGAAATCCGATTCAGGGATCCAGACGCCGTGCGCGTAGATCACGTGTTCGCCGACCAAGCCGCAGTGTTGAGCGAACTGCATGGGGGTCATGTTGAACTCGTTGCGCATGTAGCGGATGTCGTCCTTAACCTCGGCAAGGTGCAGGGTGATCCCTGTCTTGCGTTTGTGGGCGTTTTCTGCGATCTCGCGGAAGTACTCAACGGTGGCGCCACCCGGGGTCCTTGGCCCGAACCAGACGTGGATGCGGTTGTTCGCTTTTCCGTGCCACTTTTCAAACATCTCAATGTTTTGGCGCATGGCGGTTTTTCCGTCCTCGGTCATGCTGTCAATTATGGCGTCGGGAATGTCGGCGTACCCTCGGAGGTTCATGAGTTTTTTCGTCAGGGCCGCGCGGATTCCAATTTTTTCTACCACTTTGGCTATCTCATCAAGCCCGTACTTCCAGTGCATCCCGCTCTCCACAAAACACGTCGTGCCGGACTTGATCATCTCAAGGCAGCAGAGCTTGGCGCTCAGCTCACCATCTTTAGAGGTGTATGCTCCCTGCAGAGGGTGGACCCTTTCCTTCAGCCAGGAGACCAGCGAGAGGTCGTCAGCGCATCCCCTGATCAAGGCCTGGGCTTGGTGGACGTGGCAGTCGACGAAACCAGGCAGAACCAGCTTCCCGGAGCAGTTTATTTTAACGTCGGCGCGGTACTCCTTTTTTATCTCGCTGGTTTTCCCGACCGCAACAACCTTGTTTCCATCTATCGCAACGGCTCCATCTCGCACGATTTCTCGCCGCCCGTTCATCGTCACAATCGTGCCGTTTGTCAGCAGAATATCAACCATTGGGACCTTACGATAGTGGCTCCGGAGTTTTTTAATCCTTTTTGTATAAGCAGCGTAACAAGTTGATTGGCCCCCAAGTAGGTATTTGGTTCAAATTGCTCTGACACCAACCAGTGCTTAAAAAAACATAGGAGGTTAGCAACAGCCGCAGCACGGGAAGCTAACCTCTCCTTTTTTCATCCTTTCAATGTAGTTTTTTGCTTGTTCTCCCTTCACCTCGATCCTGAGCCCGTCTTCGGTTTCGATGCACTTGATTTCGCACGCTATTTTTTCTGTCAACTTCTCACCTCCCACGTATCGGGTGTCCAATATGATATGAAAAGTAGAAGCGTATAAATGTATCGGTTGTCCAATACTAAATGATGAAAAACTCGACGTGTTGTCCGCCAGAACATTGCGTGTGCGACATGCGAGGGATGCTTTCATTTTTGATACTATGGGTGTTGTCAAAGAAGCCAATGCATGGGCAAGAGATAGCAAAAGAGCTGGAAAAAAGAAGAGGGTTCAAACCCAGCCCGGGCACGATTTATCCTGCACTAAAAGAGCTGAAAAAGAGGGGCTTGATAAAAGGGGAGAAAAAGGGCAAGGTTGTCATTTACAGCTTGACTGAAAAAGCTCAAAGGGAAATGACAAAAACCTGCAGGTACTTTTGTAGGATATTTTGTGATGTGTTTGAAAAACACAGTACGGGGTAAACCAAATGGAGATTGTGCTGGTTGGCCGCTCGAACGTCGGTAAGTCAAGCGTGATTCGCCAGCTCACGGGCAAGCGGGTCAGGGTTGGGAGGAAGCCGGGCGTGACGCGCAGGATATCTAGGTACGAGTTTGGCGAGCTTGACGTTGTGGACATGCCGGGCTTCGGGTTCATGTCTGGCGTGCCGAAGCATGTGCAGGACAACACAAAAACAGAAATCGTCAGGTATCTCGAGCAGAACAAGAAAAAAATATGCGTGGTGCTTGAAGTGGTGGACGCCAAGTCCTTTCTGGAGATTGTCGAGCGTTGGGCGGGAAGGGGACAGGTTCCAGTTGACGTGGAGATGTTCAATTTCCTGAATGAGCTGGAACTTGAGCCGATAGTGGTAGCTAACAAGATTGATCTCATCCACCCGGAGGAAAGGGACGCCGTGCTCGACGGAATTTGCGAGAAGTTAGGGTTGTCCCCGCCCTGGAGGCAGTGGCCGGATGTTGTTGCCCCGATTTCGGCGAAGACTGGGGAAGGAGCACCCGAACTCAAAAAGCTGGTGAAGCAGAGGCTCCGCGAGCGGGGCTTCGAGCGGCTGCAAAAATATTTGCGCTAGTGTTTTGAGAGCTTGTGTCGTGAGGGTGCCTGAATCATTTTGGCCAGAGTCCCGACTACGTCAACATCTACCTTTTTGCCCTTCCTAAGCTTGTCGACCAGCACCAAGGTGTCCAGCCCTATCCCAATCATGTCTTTCTCCAGCTTCGGCTTGTCGACTTGGCTGACATCTATGGCCCCCTCATTTTCTGGCGCGGCCAAAATCGAGAGAAGCTCCCCAATCAGTATCCTATCGTCCCTCCGCCCCTCGTAAAAGTCCCGCATGATGCAGTATACTGAGAACTCCATGGAGCTCGAGATGACCCCCATGCGCTTGTAAGACTCCAGCTTTGGTGTCATGGACTCGGTGAGCGGCGAGAACTGAGGAGTTTCGACGAAGTAAAGGTCGTCCTTGACGTGGCCGATTCCCAGCCAAAGGTTCTTCCTAAGCTGGTAGCCGTGTTTTTCCGACGCGGCAATCATGAGCGGAATCAGCTCAAGGTCAGCAACGGCGGGATACTCTGGGCCAACGGCCGCCCTTGTGGTGCCCTCGTCCCTTACGGAAGCGGTGGTTATCGCCAGATCGCCAACGTTTATGAACGGCTGCAGCGCCCCGGCAGTCCCCAACCGGAGCAACGTTGCCGGCCCTTCCACCAGCTCCATAACCTCCGGGAGAATTATCGCGGTGCTGGCTGGGCCCATTCCCGTTGAGAAAGCCGACACCTTGATTCCTTCGTACTCTCCATGGACAACCGTGTAGCCGCGGTCTCCTTCCTCTATCTCAGAATTTTTCAGATATTTGGCAATTTTTCTGATCCTGCCGGAGGAGCCGCCGCTGAGAATGTTCGGGTTGAGCTTTCCAACGTCAAGGTGGTAGGCCTTGCCGCTCGCCGTTTTGAACGTGATTGGTTTCACTGGGTCACCTTCGACGTCTGTTAAGGCGGGGTGTCTTATATTGATTGCGGCTGGAATCCTCTTCTAAAACTCTTGTTCTTGTCAGAGTGCGGTTCAGCACCAGGGAACGTTGGATGCAAGCCAACTTTTAAATCGGTTTATAACAAGGAGGAATGGGCCACTTCATGGTTAAAAAATTGCAGAAAAATTCTCTGGAGAGCGTCACGAATGCCGCGGCGGTGTTGGCTGTAGTGGCCTCGTTGTTTGCGGCAGTTTGCTTGATTACCGCTGGAAAGGCAGGCGGTGCAGCGAACGATAAGAAAACAGCGGCTCTTAGTGCAATGATGTTACGATTAGAATCCTCGACGGAAGCCTCCACCGCCCAGGTACAGGCGCAAACATATCTGACGCAAGCAGGAATGTATTTTGCTTACTCTGATAGGGAAAACGACGAGAATGTGAAGAGCTATTTAGAAAATTTAGGCTATACATCAATAGCAATGTCGAATTTTCAATCGAGTGTTGCAGAAAATGCTGAAAATAAGGCACAGAGTTATTACGGTGTTTTTGAAGACAACCTGAGCTCTGCGGCAAAATTTGATGAAATCGCGGGTAACAGATCCACCGGAGCCCTTGTTTTCAACGTGGTGGCGGTGCTGGCTGAGGTCACTGTTATAATAAAGCGAAGGGAAATTTTGTTTGCATGTCTTCCTGTTTTTGCAATTGGCGCGTACTACTTGATGATATCCTTAGTTTAAAATCTCCAGCCGTTGAGCCGCAGGTGCAGAGAAAGATACTCCAAAATCAGGACTCCGAGGTACACCGGAATTACAAGCTCCACGGCGTGCGTGAGGAAGTCTGCCCCAAACGAGACCCCGGCCCCCCAAATGGCCACGATAAAGATGCCGAGGCCCAAGCAGGCTCGCGAGAGCAAAAGTTCAAATCGGTTTAGCATGTTTCTGACGAATATCTGCGGAGCGGCTATGACTACCAGCATGGGAGGAATCAAAGAAATAACTGTCATGAGCAGGCGTGAGATATCCAGCATGAGCGAGATTGAAAGGGAGACTATCGCATAGATGATTGAAATGGGAATGAGCCAGCTGGTCAGCAAGAATGATTTGGAGTTCATAGCTTTCCTATCCTCCCACAGGATTGCCCAACCGGCAATCCAAATGCTAGCCGCGAGAAGAAGGATGTAGGCGGCCGCGATGTTTGGCACCTGCCCAAAAACCGAGTAAACGTACGTCATCATCCCAGAAGTTGGGTAAGTCGGGTAGAAAAAGAGGCCGAGCCCAAAGAAAAAGAAGAATGAAACGATGAACAGGCGGAAGGCCCAGCGCAGATGCACTTTGTTGATTTTGCGCCCGCCATGTTTTCTTCTGGGGTATTTCATGGCACCAACTCAAGTCCGGCTTCAGTAAATAAGTATTAGTGGCCACGGTTCCGCGTCATTTTAAGGGTATAGGTTGTCTTTAGATTGGCTGGGTTTGGGGCGGTGGTTATGAAAAACAGGAGAGGTGATATGAATGAACCCCAAACCAAATCCGAAATGTCCAGCCTGCGGG
>Ga0315282_10015490_pt1 | contig 11238 bp, 11 predicted proteins | sample YL17G07_20_MG_FD_203693 | JGI IMG/M metagenome (GOLD analysis project Ga0315282, IMG submission 203693) | Sediment microbial communities from Yellowstone Lake, YNP, Wyoming, USA - YL17G07_20 | ecosystem: Environmental > Aquatic > Freshwater > Lake > Sediment | place: USA: Wyoming | collected...
CTACGCGCATGCGACGCAGAGTGGAAGTTGATCTGCGCTACCCACAACCTGCTCAAGTTGTGGCGGCACTCGGGAACATGAACCCGAGGGCCTGAACCCGGCGTCCGATCACCGGACCGAACTTGCAACCGCAAGCTCTCAGGCAGATCGACGATACTTCGCGTCGAACGAGCGAGCTTTATGCAACACGCTCTTCAGACTATGCCGACGCTCTTGTTGACTACTACGCCCAGCACCAAATCGCCTACGAGAGGGTCTTGCTTGAGTGGCACAAGGTTCGGGATGCGGACGAAGTCTTCAAGGAGGCCGCCGACAGGTGCCTGTGAACCAGACCGAAGAGACCAAGCAGTGTCCTCACTGCAACGGGCTCATCCTGCTCGAGGCGATCAAGTGCAAGCACTGCCGCCGCTTTCTCGCGACGGAAGGCTCAGGACGCCCAATCGCGCCCTCCAACGCAGAGTGGGCTGCCGGGCCGATCACCGAGACTCGAAAGCGTGAGCATCAGACCCGAAGCCGCTTCTCTGCAGCAGGGCAGGCCGCTACGCCATCGAAGGGTCGTCGAAGTAGAAGGGCCTACGCGATCGGATTGGCAGCCCTTGCGACTCTACTCGTTATCACCCTTGCGGTGTCAGCGTTCTTGAGCCACCGCACTCACAAAGCCGACCAGACCGCACAGGCGGACCTGCGGTCCGCTGCGGCTGACGCCTCGACGGTGTACTTCTACAGCGATCTCTTGCGTCCCCAGAGCCGGTCGTTCTCGCGAGCTGATGCGTCCGGACTCACCGAGCTCCGCCGCACGCCATCAATCATTGTGATCGAGGGGGAGTCGCCGTCGGTGATGTTCGTGAACGGCGAGACGCCGTCTGTCGCCGACCCGGTAACCGTCTCGGTCGCTGCGGCGAGTGATACGTGGGCCGCAGCCCGCCTGTCAGCCTCGGGGAAATGCTTCCTGATCCGCACCGACGACACCACCCGGACGACGTATGGCATGACGTCGACCGCCTCGTGCACGGGCGCGACGGCATTACGGCTCGCAACCTCAGGGAGTTGGCCGTGAACTCTCGCTCTACGTGCACGTCGTCCAGGCCACTGACTATGAACTCGGACACGTCGAAGCGACCGGCCTGGGCGGACCACCCGCCTCCGCGCGTCGGCGCCCATCGTCAGCAGGTCTATGAGGTCGGCCAGGTCGTGAGCCCCCGGCGTCCGCCGTCTCAGCAGCTGGTTGGCGATCGCGTCGCGGTCGGGCTGGTCACGGATGAGCAACCGGCGCAAGTCGGAGCGCGCCCCCGCGTCGAGCTGGCGGAGGGCGTCGGCGAGGGCTGCATCCTCCATGTCGCCCTACGTCCGCAGCGTGTACTTGGGCAGGGCCCCGAAGGCCTCTCGATGAAGACGGTGAAGTCCTTCCTCAGCACACGACGGTCGGTCGGTAACAGCCCAGCGCACAACCAGCTTGGACACATCTTCAGCGGCGCGGATCCGCTTCCCGGTGGAGTGAGGCGCGATCCCCTTCACGAGTCCCTGCCGGATGCGCCAGCGGAGATCAGTTGCCTTCCCGATGTGCAAACGCTCCTCGCCTGACGCCTCCGCGTACTGGACCTCGTAGACACCGGAGGCCTTGTTGGGGATGCGAACTCCCCCTCTGCCCCTGTCATCCACGGCTATGTCCGGCCACGGCACCCACGGGCTCCATTCCAGGGTGATGGTGCCAATCTCGAGAACGGATCGGTCATCCACTTGCTCACCGTGAAGCGAGCCGGGCCACTGTCTCTCTCGCAAGCCGTACCGCTGTCTCAAGGTCATCCCGCGAGCGGAGCTCGAATGCCCGGAAGTCGCGCTCCCCACTGCGGACGACTTCGTGCTCCGGAACGCTGTGATCTGGTGGAAGCTCGAAGTTGAGTCGGATGAATGAATGCCGGAAGTGCGCGTAGATCACGTTCCGACCGCGCATGAAGAACGCGTCGTAGCGACGAACGCCGTTCTTGACCGGAGACGGGCGGGACTCGATCTCCGGGTTCAGACTCATGACCTCGTCTCGGAAGTCCCTGTAGACGGTCCGAAGGAACCCAGGCACCGATCCTTCAACGTCGGTGCCCGGTGCGCTGGCCTCCGTGCGCGCACGCGTCCTGGCACCCTCGCGTGCAGGGAGTGTCGGACCTATGCGCTCGGCGAGGACAGCAATCGCCTCCTGAGCTGAGTTCAAGCTCACCAGGGCGCTGTTCACGAGGTCTGGCAGCGGGAGTCTGCGAAGGTCGGACCGGGTCATCGAGGCCTCCTCCATGTGGCTACACATAGCATGCTACGCGCGTGCGCGTGTTCTGTCAAGCGCACGCACGCAAACGCACGCGCAGCCTACTTCACCGGAGGCGCGTGACCGGGTCCCGATTCTCACCGCTCGCCATCGCCTTCTGGTACGTGGCATCCAGCCGTTCGGCCACCTCTACGTCCGCACTCGGGTACCGCTTGCCGTAGCGATCCATCGTGATGGCGATACTCGAGTGGCCAAGCCGCTCCTGGACGGCCTTTGGATGCTCGCCGTTCGCGATCATGAGCGCCGCTGCCGTATGCCGTAGGTCGTGGAACCGCAGCGACGCCATCGGCTTCTTCGGCCAGTCGCCGCGTGCCACCAGCCGCTCGACAGGCGTTTCCTCGGATGCCAGGATGCGAGGCGGAGGGCCTGCTATGTGGTGGGACTGCGCTCGCTGCGGCACGAGCAATCAACCGGACAGGAAGGCGTGCTGGAAGTGCGGCTCGGACTCAGAGTCGCGACCCACCTCGGCCAGCGGCATGGCCTTGCCCTACCCAGGGACGGTGTTCGTGACGACGCGCCGGTTCGGGTACCTGGAACAGGGGAGGGTAGAAGACGCACTCACCGCCGGAAGTGCCCAGTACCGTGAGGGCTACCTGCGGCGAGGCGGTCGTATCGCGGATTCAGAGGGCTACCTAAGCATCGAGGACGATGCCGTGGCCTTCTGCGCGGATAGCGGACAGGTCTCCGTCTGGTACTACCCGCAAATCAGAAGCTACTCGGTCAAGCGCGGCCGAGTTCTGTGGAAGCTTACGCTGCGCCTCTTGGGGTCCAGGGCACACTTCAAGATTGGCCACGAGTTAGCCGCCAACGCCGACTACATCCTGGCGGCCAAAGGGGTCCCGTCGCGCTGATCGGGAGGGAGGGAGCGGCAGGTCATGGAGCATCTTGAGGCGTACAGGGGCTTCGGACCAGTCGCTTACATCGCCAATCTTCTGTTCCTCGCCTGCCTTCCAATCGCGATAGTGCTGCTTGTCACGGGGCTGTGGCCGTTGGGTCTGGTCGCCTTCCTCGTCGGCACGCCAGTCTCTTGGCGCATTAGGAACAGGGCGGTCGCGAGGGCCACGGTCGAGACCGAGCATGAGGGGTGCCAAAACCCCGATTCGGCTCTTGACCTGCGGAAATCAGAGTTTACGCACCCTTCATGCACAAGCATTGCACGGCAAGAGCAAGAGACCGCTGAACCTGTTGCAGACCCCTGAGTGATGCCCGTGGGGTGCAAATACTCGGTTCCGTGCCGTGACCCGGCAGTTTCCTGCTTTCAGCGCCATGGCGGCAAAGGTGCTCGGAGGCTGAAGCTGAGTGGTCCACGACCCCGATGGTGTGGTAGTCGGCAGGCCAGACCCCTGAGTGGCACGCACTCCACTTGGCCTGGGCCACCTCACGGCCTCACTGCCCTTTGAACGCAAGACGGTAGGGCTTCCGGGCCGCCTCGCCGCTATGGGGAAGCGAAGAACTCGCTGGTCACGCCCACGATCGCAATAAACGCACCCCACAGGGTACCGAGTTCTCACAGGACGATGCGATCAGCGCCCCGTGTTCGCGGAGACCCCGGTCAGTCGACGAACTTGTACCCGAGCCCGCGGACGGTCAGCAGGTGGACCGGGTGGTGGGGGGCTCCCTCGATCTTGCGCCGCAAGCGTTTCACGTGCACGTCGAGGGTCTTCGTGTCCCCGTAGTAGTCGGCGCCCCAGACCTCCTCGATGAGGAAGTCTCGGGTGAGCAGGCGGCCCTTCCGGCGAAGGAGCGCCTCGAGCAACTCGAACTCCTTCGGCGGGAACGCGACCACCTCGCCGTTCACGGAGACCTCGTGCCGCGCGACGTCGAGCGTGACCGGCCCGCCGCGGAGAACCTCATCGCTGGCCGCGGCGGCCGGGGTCTGAACCCTACGGAGGTTGGCTCGGACCCGGGAAACGAGCTCGCGGACCGAGAACGGCTTCGTGACGTAGTCGTCGGCCCCGAGCTCGAGACCGGCCACCTTGTCGGCCTCGGAGTCCTTCGCGGTGACCATGATGATCGGCACGTCGGACTCGGCTCGGATCGCACGGCAGACGTCGAGGCCGGACATCTCTGGGAGCATCAGGTCGAGTATGACGAGCGAGGGGGCGTCATCGCGGAACCGGTCGAGCGCCTCGCGGCCGTCGGCGGCGAGGCTGACTTCGTATCCCTCACGCTCCAGGTTGTAGCGGACCGTGTCGGCGAGAGACGCCTCGTCCTCGACGACCAGGATCCGGGCGGTCTCAGCCATCCGGCGCAAGGTGGACGGGGTGGGAGGCGTCCGTGAACTCGCGGAACTCGCCGGTCAGTAGGAACCCCACCTGTTCGCCGATGTCGACGGCATGGTCCCCGACCCGTTCGAGCTGGCGAGCGACGAGGAGCATGCGCAGTCCCCAGTTCAACGTCTCCGGGTCGCCAGCGAGCGCCGCGACCTCCTGGTACATCCCGATGTTCAGACGGTCGACGGGGTCGTCCATCTCCGGCAGCCGCAGACACAGGTTCAGGTCGCGCAGCCGGAACGCCTCCATCGCGGTTCGGATCATCGGCCGGACCACGTCGCTCATCTCCTGGATGTGGGCCAGGATGACGCCGCTGGGCGGCAGATCGCGGACCGAGGAGGAGATCTTCGCGATGTTCACGGCCATGTCGCCGATCCGCTCCAGGTGCAGGTTCGAGTGGAGGACCACCGACAGGAGCCGCAGGTCCGACGCCACCGGCGTCTGGAGCGCCATCACCTGGAACGTGCGCTCCTCGATCGACATGTAGCGCTCGTCCACCTCGTCGTCCCCCGCTATGACCGCCGCGGCCTCGGCCTCGTCGCGGGACACGAGCGTGCCGACGGCCCGCTCCACCGCTCGTTCGGCGAGCTCGCCCATGCCGAGGACGTCGAGCTCGAGCGCCTCCAGGTCCTCGTGGAAGTGAACCCTGGGCATCAGCCGAACCTTCCGGTCACGTAGTCCTCCGTCCGCTTGTCCCGCGGGTTGGTGAAGACGACCTCGGTCTGGTCGTATTCCACCACCGTTCCCGTCCGGTGTCCCGCTTCGTCGACGTCCACGGTGAAGAAGGCGGTCCGGTCGCTCACGCGGGCCGCCTGCTGCATGTTGTGGGTCACGATCACGATCGTGTAGTCGGCCACGAGCTCGCGCATCAGGTCCTCGATCCGGGCGGTCGCGATCGGGTCCAGTGCCGAGCAGGGCTCGTCCATCAGGATCACGTCCGGCTCGACCGCGATCGCTCGCGCGATGCAGAGGCGCTGTTGCTGCCCGCCGGAGAGCGTCATCGCCGAGTCCTTCAGCTTGTCCTTCACCTCGTCCCACAGCGCCGCCTTTCGCAGCGAGTCCTCGACGAGCGCGTCCATGTCGCCCTTGAAGCCGGCGATCCTCGGCCCGAAGGCGACGTTCTCGAAGACGGACTTCGGGAACGGGTTCGGCTTCTGGAACACCATGCCGATCCGCCGGCGAACCTCGACCGGGTCCACGCCCCGGTGGTAGAGGTCGACGCCGTGGTAGCGCACCTGCCCCTCGATCCGCACGCCGTCGATCAGGTCGTTCATCCGGTTGAGGCAGCGCAGCACCGTCGTCTTCCCGCACCCCGACGGGCCGATGAGCGCCGTGATCTCCCGCACGCGGATCGGCAGCGTCACGTCCCGGACGGCTTGGACCCCCCCGTACGACACGGAGAGGTCGTAGACGTCGAACACGAGCTCGCGCTCCCCGACGTCGCCGCGTTGCGGCCCAAGGGCGAAGCGCGCTCGCCCCGTCGTCGTCTCGCTCGGTTCGTTCACGATGTCGACCTCCACCCCATCACCACTTCCGCTCGTACCGGTTGCGCAGGAGGATCGCCGTGGCGTTCACCATGAGGAGCACGACGAGGAGCACCATGATGGCCGCCGCGGTGAGCTTCTGGAAATCGGGGTTCGGCTGCCTCGACCACGTGTAGATGACGGTCGGCAGCGAGGTGTAGAGGCCCTGGAGTCGCTCGAGCAGGCTCTGCGACCCGGTGAAGAACGTTCCCTGGATCGCGCCGACCAGGAGCAGCGGCGCCGTCTCGCCTAACGCTCGCGAGATCGAGAGCACGGTGCCGGTGAAGATGCCCGGCGCGGCGTAGGGAAGCACGTGGCTGCGGACGACCTCCCACTTGGTGGCGCCCACGCCGAACCCAGCCTCGCGGATGCTGTTCGGGACGGCCCGCAGGGCCTCGGCCGTCGTGATGATCACGATCGGTAGGACCAGGATCGCGAGCGTGACCCCGCCGGCGATCACGCTGCGGCCGAAGCCGAGCAGCTCGACGAAGATCGCGAGCCCGAGCAGGCCGTACACGATCGAGGGCACACCCGCCAGGTTGCGGATGTTGGCGTTCACGAACCGCGTGAAGCGGGTGTCGCGCGCGTACTCCTCGAGGTAGACGGCGGCCCCGACCCCGAGCGGGAAGGCGATCACGACGACGAACGCCATCAGCATGAGCGAGCCCACGATGCCCTGCCAGATCCCGGCGCGGCCGGCTGCCTGCGACATCGGGCTGGTGAGGAAGCTCGTCCCGCGTTCCGCGAAGACGCTCCAGCCCTGGCCGAAGATCTTCGCCAGCAGGACGATCAGCGTCGCGAGCGCGATCAGCAGCGTCAGCAGCAGGCCGGACTCGAAGAGCCGCCCGCCGAGGTCGCGTCGCCTGCCGGTCAGGGCCCGGCGGACCGCGTCGGTCGTCGTCCGCGTATCGGCGAGCGCCATCAGTACCGCCTCCGCACCTTCCGCACGAACCGCTCGCTCACGACGTTGAGGCCGAGCGTCATCGCGAACAGGAGCAGCCCCACGAAGAACAGGCTGTTGAACGCCGCCGTGCCGCCGGTCACCCGGTCCGAGCCGGTCCCGAGGGCCGCCATCGCCCCCGTCATCGTCTGCCCGGGGCCAAGCGGGTTCAGCGTGAACAGCGACCCGCCGGTCGCGCCGGCGGCGATCGCCACGACCATCGTCTCGCCGATCGCCCGGGAGACACCGACGATCAGCGCGGCGACGATCCCGGAGACCGCGGCCGGGACCACCACACGCACGCTCGTCGACCGCCTCCTGGCGGCGAGGCCGTAGGAAGCCTCTCGGAGGGAGTTCGGCACGGCGTGCATCGCGTCCTCCGCGATCGAGGCGACGAGCGGTGTCACGAGGATCCCCACGCCGATCCCCGCGGCCGCCATGTTGAAGATCCCCGCGCCCGAGAACAGCCGCCGGATCAGGTCCGGGCTGATGACGGTGAGGGCGAAGAAGCCCATGACGACGCTCGGGATGCCGGCGAGCGTCTCGAGGGCCGGCTTCAGCCGGCGCCGGACGCGCTGGCTCGCGTACTCGGAGAGGTAGATCGCGGCGCCAAGGCCCAGCGGCGCGGCGACCAGCATCGCGATCAGGCTCACGATCACGGTTCCGGCGAAGATCGTCCTGATGTCGAACATGTCCCGGCGCGGGAACCAACCGTCGGACCACAGCGACCTTAGGTCGATCTTCGACAGGAAGACGACGGCCTCGCCCACGAGGGCGACGACGATGAGCGCGCTGATGAGGACCGAGACGGCCGCCGCGCTGAGGAACGCGCCGCGGATCAGCCGTCCCTTGCGGCGGCGGCGCGAGGCGCCCCGGAGGTCGGCCACGGTGAGGACGGGACGGGGGGCTTGGGCCCCGCCCCCACCGAGCACGACGTCTCCGCTAACCGACGGCACCGCTCCATGCCTGCTGGGTGGACGAGACCTGCTCGGCCGGTAGGTCGACGTAGTCGGCCTCGCCGGCCGAGCCGAACCCGTCCTGCGTCATGTAGAAGTCGACGAGGGCCTTCAGCGCCGCGTTCGACGCCGCCTTGTCGGTGTTCACGTAGATGTAGAGCGACCGCGAGAGCGGGTACGAGCCGTCGGCGATCGTCTCGTGCGACGGCGCGACGCACCCGCTGCCGCCGTCGACCTGGACATCCTTCACGCCGCTCCCCGCCTGGTCCGCGTAGGCGAAGCCCACGAACCCGAGCGAGCTGTTCGAGCCCTCGATCCCCTGGATGATCACGTTGTCGTTCGGCGAGGACTGGTAGTCCGGGCGGAGCGAGGCGGCCTGCGTCTCGGAGAGGCCGCGAGAGGTCGCCGTGTCCGTGATGCCGGCGAGCTCGATGAAGGCGTCGTAGGTTCCCGACTCCTCGCCCGGCGCCGTGATGTCGAGCGGCGCGTCCGGGAAGCTGCCCGCGCCGCCCAGCGTCTCGTCGAGCGCGTTGGCGTCGGCCCACGTCGAGAAGCCCTGGGACTCGGGACCGAACAGCGCGTATAGGTCGGCCTTCGTCAGGCACGTCACGGTGTCGTTCGCCGGGTTCGTCATCACGGTGATGCCGTCGAGGCCGATCTTCAGCTCTACGTAGTGGACCCCCGCCTTCTCGCAAGCTGCCGCCTCGGTGTCCGCGATCGGGCGCGAGGCGTCGTTGACGTCGGTCTTGCCCTGGCAGAACAGCACGAAGCCGTCCCCGGTCCCGGGACCGTCGACGCTCACGGTCACGTCGGGGTTGGCCGCGTTGAACTTCTCCGCGACGAGCGAGCTGATCGGCTGCACCGTGGACGACCCGGAGATCGTGACGGTCCCGGTGACCCCCGGGCTGCCGCCGCTCCCGCCGGAGCCGTCGTTGTTGTTCGAACACGCGGCGCCGAGCGTCGCGAGCGCCGCGAAGGCGGCCACCGCCGCCAACCTACCTGTCTTCCGCATCGTCCCTCCAAGAGGTCGGGTCATCTGAGGGAAGGCTAGAAAGGCCGGATGGACGGTCTCGGGCACGAAGGTGAACGGGAGATGAACAAGCGGCGCCCACCTACACTGGCCGGGATGAAGGGCTCATCGTGAGGCGGCCGAGGACGCTCGCCGGGCGCTTGTTCATCTGGCAGCTGTCGGTCGTCCTGATCGTGCTGGCCGGGGTCGGGATCGTCCTCGACCGATTCCTCGAGCGCGACACGGTGGAGGACATCACCAGCGCCCTCGTCTCCGAAGCCCGCACGGTGCAGCAGGCGCTGCCGGCCGACCAGGCCTCCCTCGAATCGGTCGTGTCGTCGCTCGGCCGCGCGAGCGGCGTGCGGATCACGGTCATCGGAACCGACGGCGTCGTGCTCGCCGACTCCGAGCGGGACCCCGCGACCATGGAGAACCACCTCGATCGCCCCGAGGTGCAGCAGGCCCTCGCCGGCGGCGTCGGAACGAGCTCGCGCCTGTCGGCGACGCTCGGGATCTCTTTCAGGTACGTCGCGTTGCCGCCTCAGGGCGACCGGATCGTCCGGGTGGCGCTCCCTCTCACACGCGTGTCCCAGCGGCGAAGCACCGTGCGGGTCACGCTCCTCCTCGGGCTGCTCGTGGCCGCGGTGATCGCGTCGCTCGGTGCGCTGATGGTGAGCCGAGCCGTCACGAGGCCGCTCCGCCGGGCCACCGAGTCGATCGCCCGGCTCGGCCGAGGCGACCTCACCGCCCGTGTGGAGCCCGAAGGACCGCAGGAGTTCTCGGTCCTGGCCGAGACCCTAGACCTGATGGCGGACCGCCTCGAGTCGCAGATCCAGACGTCGGAGGACGACCGGCGCACGCGAGACCTCGTCCTCTCCTCGATGGAGGAGGGCATCCTGCTCGCTTCGGCTGGCGGCGAGGTTCGGTTCGCGAACGCGGCCTTCGAGCGCTACCTCGGCGCCCCGCCGTCCACCCGGCACGCGCTCGTGCCGGCCGGGTTGCGGGAAGCCGCGCAACGCGCCGCCGAGGACCGATCTCCCGTCGCGGTCGAGGTGGAAGCCGGAGTTCCGGCCCGCTCGCTCCGCGGGGCAGCCGTCCCGGTAGACGAGGAGGGCTCGGTGCTACTGGTGCTCCGCGACGTCACCGAGGCGAAGCGGCTCGACGCCGTCCGCCGCGACTTCGTCGCGAACGCCTCGCACGAGCTGAAGACCCCCGCCGCCTCGATCCGCGCGGCGGCCGAGACGATCCGGACCGCCGTCGTCGACGACCCCGCAGTCGTCCCCCGCTTCGCCGAGCGGATGGAAGCCGAAGCGATCCGCCTGTCGCGGATCGTCGAGGACCTCCTCGACCTCTCGCGTCTGGAGACCGGCAGCGAGCTGGCCGACGACGTGGCGATCGACGCGCTCGTGCGCGAGGAGAGCGCACGGCTCCACGACGCGGCGGAGGGAGCCGGGGTCGAGCTCGTCGTCGACGCGCGCGAGGTGCCCGCGGTGCGCGGCTCGGCTCGCGACCTCGCGTTGCTCGTGCGAAACCTCGTCGACAACGCGATCCGCTACACGAAGCCAGGCGGCCGCGTCGAGGTCACGCTCGCGAGCGAAGACGGCAACGTCGCGCTGCGTGTCGCCGACACCGGGATCGGCATCCCCTCGCGCGACCTTCCGAGGGTCTTCGAGCGCTTCTACCGCGTCGACCGCGCGCGCTCGCGGGAGACGGGCGGCACCGGGCTCGGATTGTCGATCGTGAAGCACGTCGTCGAGAACCACGGCGGGACCGTCTCCGTCGAGAGCGAGCTCGGCCGGGGGTCGGCCTTCGAGGTTCGACTGCCGGCATCGAGCCCCGGGGCAGGCCGGTAAGCTGCGCGGATGACCGTCGTGCTCCTGATCCGTCACGGCGTTACGCGGGCCTCGGACCGCGGCGTCCTGAGCGGCTGGACGCCGGGGCTCCATCTCTCGGAGCGAGGCCGCGAGGAGACGCAACGCCTCGCCGAGCGCCTCGACGGCGTGCCGATCCGGGCGATCTCTGAGGCTCACCCATTCGACTGCCGGCATCGAGCCCCGGCGGAGCTATCCGGGCGGCAACGTTGCCACCCATCACTTCCGCCACCCCCACCCCGACAAGCGTCACGGCGGATCATCGTGGCAGACTGTCCTCGTGGATGACGAAGAGTTCCTGACACGCTGAACGGCACGGCGACGGCGATCGGGCGGACCCTGATCGCGATCCTCG
>Ga0315282_10015491_pt1 | contig 11238 bp, 12 predicted proteins | sample YL17G07_20_MG_FD_203693 | JGI IMG/M metagenome (GOLD analysis project Ga0315282, IMG submission 203693) | Sediment microbial communities from Yellowstone Lake, YNP, Wyoming, USA - YL17G07_20 | ecosystem: Environmental > Aquatic > Freshwater > Lake > Sediment | place: USA: Wyoming | collected...
CATTATCTCCTTACTTTTTCTGGGAGCGCTCATTCTTCTAACCCTTAGATACCTCGAGCAAAAATCTGCTAAAACATGGGATATCAAATCCATTAAGAGTCGTTATGTCGATACCGAACCATCCTCAACGTCAACTTCTATTCAGATTACTCCGCCTTCTGCTTCTATTGCCACCATGGGTAGAGAATATAAACTGAAGGAAGTTGTAGTCGTAAAAAAAGGGGAAACCATCTCCCAACTAACACAAAAATATTATGGGATGGTCAATAAAACCCTTATTGATTTCATCTTAGATTTGAATCCAGAGATTACCAATGTTCATCTGATTATTGTGAATCAAAAAATTAAGATACCAAACATCACAGAAGAATCATTGATTATCCAATCCCCTGACCGTACTTATAAAATTCATGCTGGAACTTTTGAGACTCCTGATAATGCCAAACTTTACAGCGATGAACCAGTATTCAAGGGGAAAAAAATAGAGATCCTTCCCCGGAAAGTATCACCCCGAGAGACTTGGTATCGTGTGGTGATTGAGAAGTTTGATAATAAAAATGAAGCGTTGAAGATGATATCTCTTCTTAAAAAAAATGATCTGTTGCCTGCTTTCGGAGGTCTTCTAAAAATTGAGTGAAATGGTCTACGTGAAGAAGCCATTTTAACCATTGATCAAGCTTTAATGGACGCGGAGGCTCCCAGGCTATATGTTCATTGGATTTAAGCCCTATTTCAGCTAAAGGAACGAGGTTTTATTTATTTGCCAAGTGCAAGCGAAATGAAACGGGTAACCATTGAAAGGAATATATTACTGACTAAGTTTGTAGTATCTCTTATTGGTATCTGGTTATTTATTTTTTGTGGGGACATCGATGCAGAAGGAGCAGACTGGAAATGGAGATACTTCTATTTCTCTAAAAATACTGAAATTTCCTATTATTATAATGTGGAAGGTATAACCTTTCCATCCCCAGGCAATGTTAGGGTATGGATAAAAAATGTCGATAAACAGGGGGATTACAAGAAATGTCTTATAGAGTTAAATTGCAAAGAAAGAATGTACACCTTTTTAGCAATAATTAGTTACACCAAAGAAGACCATGTTAAATATGGCTCCACTTACTTAACAAATTGGGAGTCCTTTTCCCCAGGCTCGTTTCTTAATTTTCTCAGCACAATTGTATGTCCGTAAGTGATGGTAAAGACAGTAAATCTAATATTGAAGAAGAAAGCAAAATGAAAAGGTGAAGAAATTTCTTCAGGGTTACATCTGTAGTGTCTATATTGGTAGGATTAATATTTCCCTTTTCTATAATGGGGAAGCCAATTGACCGGGACAGATTCTTATTGATAATGGCAATTGGTTCTAATTTGGTCTGGTTTCTCTACATCGTTATAATGTAAATCATTGTCTTTCTTGCGAAGCGAAGGTTAAAAATTAAAGTGATACGTCATAAGAACCCAGCGATAGTTAAATTTGAACTGCAAGATTCAGGACGGAATAAATGAAGGTATCCAGAGATAGAATACCCGATGAAGTCCTCAAAGAAATCTTTCCCGAAAAGTTAAACAGGTTCCAATCTTCAGATGGAATATATGCCCAACTGAAGGAAGTGATTCTCTCTGGCAAACTGAAGAAAGAGTCCCTCCCGCCACAATGTTTCTCCTTGGGTCTGGATTGATTGGTTTGGCGGGATTTGTAAGGAGAAAAGTTAGAAAATAGTTATTGAGTTACATGGGTTGCTTGAGCTATTGAGTTGATAACAAAAGCCCATCAGCTGAAAGGCTGGTGGTTTTTTTTGAGCTGTCAGTTTGTTTTAAAAAAGAAAGTAGATTATTTTGTGGGAAAGAATTACTTTTCCGCCAATATTTTGGCTTCCCGCCATTCTTTTTCAAGACCATAAACATTAATTTTTTCTTTAAGTTGATCGAAATCGATCTGATCAGGGGAAATGGCAAGAATACTTGCAATATCCTTTAAATGTTTTTCTGATCTCCCTTCACTAAAATACTCGAGTTTCCTCAAAATGACATACTCCGTGGGGGCAACCCAAACCGGTTCTCCTTCGATATCCAATTTTTTCCGTTTCGACATCCCCCAAAGGTGAAGTTCCTCATCCCCTATCAGGTAGCAATCGGCTTTAAAACCTGTCTCACGCTGAATGATATTAAAATGACCACGGGAGGGGCGTTTAATCTCCAACTTTATAAAAAATACCTGTTTTCATCCGCCCAGCAGAGCTGGGCGGTATTCAACAGGTATTTTTTATAAAAATAAGGGCCAATCCAATTGGATCAGTCCCTATTTTTTTATGGAGCCCACGGACGGATTTGAACCGCCAACCCGCTGATTACAAATTTGTTCCCTTTTTCATGCAAACTGCGGATAGATAAGGACTTCTTGAAATAACCTTATTGTGAAAAGAAACACCTTTATCAAAAAGTTGTCTTGTGGTAGGTTGTGTCCTGGCGAGAGAGGGGCAGGAGAACCCCCATGAATACAAAAGAAGGAGACGAGGTGACCAACGTTTTGGATGGTGAAGATTATACAATAACAAAAATCGTGAATAGCATGGTTGTCTTGAAGTCAAAGAATGGAGAAAAACAAATTATGACAGGGGTTGATACCCTGAAAAATTTTTACAAGAAGAAGGAGGAAGCCCATCTATGAACGACATTATTAGCAGCCCCCCTCTCCCAGCACTCACGATATCCCCATTCTGACATACCATAGGCAAGTCTCCCCATTTTCTCACTCACCATTCATTAATACCATTCAAAGATAAAGTTAAGCTGGTCTTTCAGGATTTTATCCATCATTCCCTCCTCTGACAGAGAGAAAATTCTGGCAATCCCTATTGCTGAAACGATCCTATAATAATTATAAAAAACGGATAGAAAATATTTTAGCCTACCAAATTTCGAAGCTGAGAGCGTGTTAAGTCCGGAATGAACAAGGTTTTTTTGAATGAATTAGATGAGGGGTATGCACTGTAATTAATATGAGTCGCTGTTATCGAGCCAGGCTGGCACGGTCCGGTGACCATCGAACTCCAGTGGGTCGACGCTCAAGCCGCAACCGAAAGATTTGGCGTGCCTCCTGAACAGGTGCTCGACTACCTCTCCCCCCCGCTGGTGACCCCTGGTGAGCACCGATTTAACATGTTGAATTTGTTAATATAATTTTTAAATTTTTGAGTGCCTTTTTTATGGTTGCATAAATTAAGCTCAATTACTATATTTTTATTAGGAAGGTGGCTCGCTATAAGCGGCGCCGCTGCCGCATTTAATTGAAGAGGTGGTTAGAATGGCAAAGGCGTACTGTTACTGTCCAGAATGCAAGAAAATGCTTACGCAGGTGTTAAGCAGCTTCGAATGCTTATCCACCTGGGATAAAGCCGAAGACTACTATGCGCCGGAGAATGAATGCAAGTTGGTGAAAAGGTGCCCTGATTGTGGAACTTTGACAAAAGAGAAGGAGAGAAAAATACATAGAGAATTGAAAAAGAAAACGGGAGAGGAAGATGTCAGGCCTCCTCATTTTAAGAGGAGGCTAAAAGAGACACGCCACGCTGTTTGACGTAGAAGTTCAAGGAGAAGATCATCATGACATCCAATCTCATTTAAAGGTTGAGCATTTGGTTGCTGTTTAGTAATTAATGAATCTGAAAAGACCCCTGCATTCTCTGTCAACCTGAGACTTGAAAATTGATAATCTGGTTTTCTACCCGATCTTTTCACAAGAGACGGGGTTCAGTCACTCGTGGACGAACCCCATTAAATTTCCTTGGAGCCCACGGACGGATTTGAACCGCCAACCCGCTGATTACAAATCAGCAGCTCTACCATTGAGCTACGTGGGCGGGAATTAGAAGCACGCAATATTGCATGCTTCTAATTACAATATTACTTATTACCTTATCACCTTATTACCATATTTTCACTGACCGTTCAACCCACTGCTAAAGGCTCAAAGCTTCTAACCTTAACCTCAACCTCAACCTCAACCTATTTCCTTTTCTCTTCAATTGCTTTTTCTAAAATCTTGATTCCCTCTTGAGAGGCATTAATCGACTGGGCCAAGGATTCCCTTGCCTGCTGGGGATTATGGAAACCATCGCTGTTCTCGGCTGTCCACCATTCCCAGAGGATATGAGCTTTGTCATGAAAGGCCCTCGACTCTTTCAGGGTTTCCTCTCCTACACCAAGGTCCTTTGCGCGAGCATAAGTATCGATCAATTGTCCCAACCAAAATTCAGCCTTTCTCATTTTTCCACGGATATAATTCTGAATGGCGTCAACTTGATATTCAGACTCGTCTTGAGACCAGTAAGGGTGGCAGCGGACACAGGTGTCTTTCAACATGTATCTTGCGCTCCGTTGTCCATGGTAAGTGAAGGTTTTCCCCTTTTTATTCTTCACTTTCGGCATATGGCAATCCTTGCATTCTACTCCAGCCCGTTCATGTTTGCTTCCCCAGAAAGTCTCGGTTTCAGGATGTTGAAGTTTTGTCAGTGGTGCTCCGGTAATGGCATGTTTAAAATCCTTGAACCCTATCTCTGCATACCTTTTCTGAATATCAAATACATTCACCCATGGAAAATAGTTTGCCCTCCGATCATCCATCGTGATGGATGCACCGGTCTTCGGGTCGAACCCTGGATTGCAGTTATATTCGACATGGCATTGGGCGCAAAGGAGATTGGAATCGAATTTGTTGAGGAGACCGATGGCCCGAAAGGGTTTACCATCCCGTTGAAATTCGATTTTCGTCATGGTTACTTTTTTACTTTTCTCTTTATCGTAAGGATAGGTTCCTTCTCCCCTGTCCACAACAGCCTGAATCAAGGCATCCCGCACAATTCTTGCTTTTGCCGCATGAGGATCATGGCAATGGATACAGCCCATTGGGTTCTGGATGTACCTCTTAGCCATATCAATGGTTGCCGGGTTTCCTCCTCTCTTCAAATCGGTTGCGGGATGGGGATCACCCATATAAGGCCATTTCAAAATGGTGTCGGTCGTCTTGCAGGTCAAACAGACCGTATTTCCAGCTTTGGCTGTTTGGGGAAGTTCTTTTCCTGTATCGACTAATATATCCCAAGCTTTCCCCGTCTTTATAATGTCCTTCCAGCTTTTTAACTGAAACCTTCCTCCATAGGCTCGATCTACCAATAGGTGGTCGGTGACCATGAAGACATGGGATCTGGGCTCATCATGTTCTTTTGTAAAGCCATGGGGTGTCATCAGTTTATCAAAGGTTGGTGATCGGCTTGTGGTGGTGGCCTTCTCGACCTTGGCCTTCGATTTCAAATTGACTGATATATAGATCTCGTACTGGGAGGAATGGCATTTGCCACAGAGGCTTAACTCCAGGTTCGTTCCGGGGAGTTTTTCGGGGTCTTTCAAGTGCTCGGCGAGTTTGCTATGACACCTTGAACAGGGAAGTGAAGCATGTTTATTTCCCACCTTGAGAGATTTGATCTCTTCATGACACTGATAGCATATGGCCTCTTCCTTCGGGATGGTTTCCTTTGCAGAGGGAGCATAAGAGAGGTAAAAAATCAGAGAAAGAAAGCTGATGATTGAAATAAAAAATAATTTTTTAAGCATAAGAGTCCCTCCTTCTACACAGGGAGACTATTCCCAGTTTGGACCCCAACATTTTTATATATTATTGCAACGATGGGTCAAATCAAAGAAAAATTATTTTGGTCCAACGAGCAGGACGACAACGGTCCATCCAAAGAGGATAATTAAAAAGACAATAAACTGTTTGACCAATTTGGGGTCCATAGGCCCTCCTTTTTCCTTAAAGGCTGGAGATGAACCCTGCTGTATTTCGATCCAGTTGAATGAGTGCTCTCTCCCATCTGATGACAAAAGGCAGCAACATTCGAGCACAGAGTTCAATTTAACAACAGGGTAAATTGTATTTTATCTTAAAATATTGTATTGAGAATATAAGTTCTCAACCAGAGGCCATTATGGAAAATTTTTTAAATTATTTCAAGAAAGAAAAATGGATGAGGAGTCTGCTCCTTTTTGGAGTAGTTCTTCTCATCTCTTTTCCCTCTTATGCAGGATCGGTTAAAGAGGTCAGCCAGAACATTAAACAGGTCCAGTCCATCGAGCCTCCCTATCAATTCGCTATCATTGGAGATAGTCGAAGTGGAGAAAAGATTTACACCCAATTGATAAAGAGAATCCTTGAGCGAAAACCCAATTTCCTTATTCACCTGGGAGACATGATCAACATCCCCCATGAAAAAGAGTGGCGTAGATTTTTTGAGCTTTCAAAAGAGATCAACGTGCCCTTTTTCCCTGCGGCAGGAAACCATGACGTGGGTTTTACGCGCTTGGGTCAGGAGATGTACCGGAAGCATTTTTTTCTTCCTGACGAGATGACCTACTATTCCTTTCGAGCAGGAGGAGGACTTTTTATCATCTTGGATTCTGAAATGAGTAACAGGAAGATCGTCGGGGAACAACGAACATGGTTAGAGAATATCCTGTTGTCCTCCAAAGAAAAATATAAACTCATATTTGTACACAGCCCCTTGTTTCTTCCGATGGACAGCCTGAGAAGTGGTGGGGCCATGGATAAATATCCACTCGATCGAGACGATCTCCATCAGCTCTTTTTAAAAACAAAAGTGAAGGGCGTTTTCGCAGCAGACGATCACCGATATGACCGAAGAGAGATAGATGATATTGTCTATGTCATCTCTGGAGGTGGAGGAGCACCACTCACTTCCCTTAAAGAGAGAGGAGGATATTTTCATTATATCTGGGTTTCTGCTCAGAAGGGAAAGATTGAAGGGGAAGTGGTGGATTTAGAGGGCCAGATTCAAGATAGGTTTGTGATCGAATAGATGGGAAGGAGGAAGGAGATGGGTTTGGGATTGGCTCTGGTTTCACTGGGCGTGTTGATCCTCTTGGATCGAATGGGTGCGGGATATGGGTTAAGGGAGGGATGGCCATGGGTCGTTGTGGCCCTGGGGGTAGGAGGTATCTTTCGCAACAGAAAAAGTTTTGCCGCCTGGGCTACGGCAATCATTGGGGTCTTAATATTGGGTGCAAAATATTACTCACTCCATATTTCAATCCCTGGAATCGTCAGGACCTATTTTCTACCAGTTCTTCTGATCGTGATCGGGCTCCTCTGGCTATGGAAATATAAAAAGGATTGATTATCAGGCTGATGGAAAATACCCATCTGCGGCGTTACCCTCATCCTTCCCCTTGTCGAGCAAGGGGCAGGCTATGCGGCATACGGCCATGTAGGGGCAATTCATGAATTGCCCCTACGGAAGAATTTCGCCTGCCTGCGAGTAGCCACTTCAGCGGAAGCAGAGGTGCCTTGCATCTTGGCATTTTTGCTCAGTCTTCGAAGATTATATTTTCTGACAACTTGTTGAAATGGTACCAGTCGCTCAAGGCCTCGATATCGGAATGAGACCGGCGACTACCAGCAGAATTAAAATTTCCTCTCCTATATTGGTCAGCTCATGAAAATGGCCAATGGGGATATGGATCGCATCTCCGGACTCCACCTCACAGATCTCATCACCTACCTGCATGCGACCCCGACCGCTTTGAATGATGTAAATCTCCTCCATGGGGTCCACATGGCCAATGAGTTTTTTGCCAGGGTCAACTAAGGCATGGGCAAGAAACATCAGGGTTTGAAGATGGCGGGTGTCCAGAACCATGTGGGCCACGCCACCCCCGTGGGCACGATAGCGAGTCGCTATTACTTCAGGGTGTTCCAAGTTGCGTCGTATCATAGTATCGTCCTTTCTTCAGGCTCATCGGCTTCCTTATCATAAAAGCCATTCCTGGCGGATTCTTCTTGTCTCTAATTCGAAATATTTTAATTAAAAACCGAGGTGGAAATCAAAACAAAATTGATTATTCTAAAAAGAAAAAGGCTTGAATTGAGAAGCCTATTGGGTTATGTAAACCTCGTTAGAAAGAACGGGACCTTGACCCCACTCTTTCTGTAAAGAATTGTCGAAGCCCCGACTCTACGAGAAATTTTTTATATCATTACGCCATGAATGGTGGGGCTTTCTAACGGGGTAAACACGAACAAAATTTTTCTTAAGGAGTGAACTATGGCAAAAGTAACCGAAGATGTCTATTACATTCCAGGACAAGATGATTTTATGCCGGATGCCCATGCTTATGTATTAGGTAAACCATCCTCTCAGAACCTTTCCCTCATTGACGCAGGTTTAATAAGGAAGGGAAGTTACAAGGTCCAGTCCATCCAGAAAGCTGGGATTGAATTGTCATCTATAAAAAGGATTATCATGACCCATACCCATCTGGATCACATCGGATGTCTCACTGAAATCCTAAAGCAGATGCCCTGGGCTGAGCTGTGGATGCACAGTTTGGAAGCCGATTCCCTGGAAAAAGGGGATGAGAGGACTGTTTATGGTATGGAGATGTTCAAAGGATTGTGCCAGTTACAGTTCGGCCTTAAACCGGGTGCATTTAAATTTCAGGTAAATCGAAAGCTTCAAGGAGGAGAAACTTTGGATCTTGGTGACACGCTTTGGGAGGTCATCCACATACCGGGACACTCCATGGGCAGTATCGGCCTTTATCATCGTCCCATGAAAATCCTCATCCCAGGCGATGTGGTTTATGCCGATTATGCGATTGGCCGTTTTGATCTTTTTAGTGCTGATTCCTCTGAGCTGAAAAAATCTCTGATGCGACTTGCTGAATTAGAGGTGGATATCCTTTTACCCGGTCACAACCAGATCGTCAAAAACCTTCCGAAGGACTATATCCTAAAGACGGCCCATCAATGGGAACCCTATCTGAGCTGATTGAGTCACCTGCAAAAACATTCTTAGAGTTTTATAAAGTTTTCAAATGGGAAGTGTCCAGAATCATGTGAGCAACGCCTCCGCCGGGGGCCCGATTGCGGGCGACTTTTACTTCAGTATGTTCCAAGTTTCGTCATAACATCAATCAATTCCTTTCGTCAGAATCAATTTTATGATCTTTGGCTTCCAAACAAAGTCCTCAAACGCATTAAAAGGTTCATATCTCCGGTTGCCGTATATTTCCCTTCCATGAAAGCCTGTTGTCCGTCAATTTCTTTGTTCGCAATGGCCAGCCAGACTTCCGAAGAAGTTTTGATGGTGAGAATAGGGGAATCTACCAATCCTTCATTAAAGATGCACCTTCCATTTTCAATGGATAGATACCAATTTCCAGTCTGTTTTCCAGTGACCTTAAATTGAATCGTCGCTTTGAGATCCCCGGCAGCCTGGGAATTGAACGTTGCAGCCATCCCCTGAGAAGGAGTCTCATATCCTCTGTCCCTCCATCCTGTGGCTTCCCCCGGGTGATTCCTTGAAGATGGCTGTCCCACCAAAGATTGGCCATTTCGGCCAACATATCGGGTGGGACAAGAGGTTTCTGGATTTCCATCTCGGTCTCTTCCAAAACCCTTCCTTCTCTTATCACCTCAATCCCTGCTCGATAGGCTGTCTGGAGAACACCTTGAACCTTCTCTTTCATCCCGTGTTGTTTCAAAAGCTCCCCTCCGGGCATCATGAGCTCCCCAACAAGAGGGACTTGGCCACTCTGCTCAATGTGGCGGAAGATATGTCGGAGACCATCGAAATGTGAAATTTCAGGGAAGCCACAAGTGGAAATGAGGATCATCTTTCGTTTCACTTCATATCGCTGGGGGTGTCGGTAGGTCTCTCCACTCTTAATCAGATGAGGGTCAAGGAGAGGAAGAAGTCTTTCCTGAAAGGCTTTTAGAAGAGATGTCATATTGTAATTGTAGAGAGGCGTTGCATAAACAAGAATGTCACAACCCTTAACTTTCTCTAAAATTTCTGGCATATCATCCTTGATTACACATGTTCCCGGAGTCTTTGCCCAGCAGGTGTAACATCCCACGCAAGAATGAATCTCTTTTTCTTTCAAATAAATCGTTTCAGTTTCAGCCCCCTGACTCCGGGCACCTTTCAGGAATTCTTGGAGGAGGATTTCTGTATTGCTCTGTTTTGGCCTCGGACTTCCCTGTATGGCTAATATCTTCATCACTTTTTTTTCTCCTTTTTGGGTCAAAATTTGCTCGCTTCCCTTCGTAGGATGATGAAAGAGCTCTCCCATCTTCATGAGTAGATTCATATCCCCTTCAACTTTATAAAACCCATCCATCAGAGACCGAGCTGGATCGATCTCTCGGCGGGCGATCTTCAGCCAAATGTCCGCTGGAGAGTGAATTGTCAAAGTCGGAGAAAAGGCTTCGCCTTCCCGGACTATGCATTTCCCTTCTGAAATGGAAAGCACCATCTTTCCTCCTCCTCCCCCAGAAAGATCAAATTGGATCTCTGCCTTCAGTTGATCAGCAGCCTCGGGATGAAAACCTAAGGGCATCTGCGAAATGAGTTCTTTGGCAGTACCCGGAAGGAGGGATGGGTCAATTGGTTGAGAGGTGAAGTTTTTTTTCAGGTAATACTTAGGATAAATCCTGACGACTGGAAGGCCAATTCCTAAAATAATGATAAGGGGCAGGATGATTGAAAGCAAAGGTATTCCATGACCAAGCCAACTTGAAAGAAAATTGATAAAGAAGAGGCCGCTCCAAAAATAGGTGAGATGAAGATTGATCGTTCGAAATTGAGTGGTATTCCAGACTTGCTCCGGAGCCATTTGTTTGGCGATGTTATAGGTAAAGGGATCGTAGCCGAAAAGTTGAGGGATTAGAGTGGTCAAGAAAAGGGAAAAATAGAGAAGGTCAGTTGAGTGATTGACGAATAGAGAAGAGAGGTGAGGTGGAGTGAAATAAACCCATGCTGTCCCGACCCCGAGGAACCCAAGAAAAGTCTTTTCTAAATAATTTTTATGTTTGATGAACTTTTTTGAGAGAGTAAATTGAATCAATGCAAGGATCAGACCTACAACCGTAGCTACTTTCGCCTGAGCCAAAGTGGTTTCACCAACCCGGGTCACAACCTTGAAGACGATCACTGGGATGAAGGAGGTAATAAAAAGGATTTTATTGGGTTTCAGTTTCATAAGCCGGAAGCTTCATTTGTCATTCATTTCATTTAACTTCTGAAGGATGGATTGAGCCTCCGGGATGATTCCCTCGATGACTTTCTTCACGCTTTTTATTTCATGGATTAATCCCTATGGTCCTTAGGAAGTAATTTTTTCCCTCACAGCCTCTAACAATTCCTGAGCCTCTGCTAC
>Ga0315282_10015492_pt1 | contig 11238 bp, 5 predicted proteins | sample YL17G07_20_MG_FD_203693 | JGI IMG/M metagenome (GOLD analysis project Ga0315282, IMG submission 203693) | Sediment microbial communities from Yellowstone Lake, YNP, Wyoming, USA - YL17G07_20 | ecosystem: Environmental > Aquatic > Freshwater > Lake > Sediment | place: USA: Wyoming | collected...
AACTGTTTAGCCGTCGCCGGCACGGCGACGATGACTTCGAGAATAAGGCCGGCGGGGTATTGACCCAGGTCGAATACGGCGGCAGTGAGGGCCTCATGCGAATCATTCAGCAAGTCATAGGGGTCGGCATCGCGTTTGCGGCCTGCGCCGGGATCGCGTTGGCCCAGGCCGATGATGCTTTTCTGAAGGGTCTCAAAGACCGGGGCCTGCCGACGCTCCAGAAGGCCTACCTCGAGAAGCAGGGCGGCGCGGCGGCCGCCGGCACGGGGGCGCAGACGCCGGGCACGGCCGCGGGCGGCGACAAGGCCGCGCTGGCCGCCATCGAAGTCCAGACCGCGCTGAAGAACAGCAACATGGGCGAGCGCGAAACCTCGTTCGCGAAGGCCCGCGTGCTTTACGAAGGCGCCCTCGACGACCTCGCCAAGGCCGTCGCCGCCATCCCCGTCGGCCAGAAACAGGAGGAGCGCGATCGCCTGCGCCTTCAACTTCTGAAATTGCGGCTCGAACTGGCCACCTTCATCTTCGAAAAGTGGCTGAAGACCGACCTGGACCTCCTGGAAGTGACCGATCGCCGCGGCGGCAACCGCCCGCGGGCCATCGACCTCCTGCGGGCTTGCCTCTCGCAATACAGGGCGATCACCGAAGAGAGCACCGGCTGGCTCTCAGAGATCGACCGCATGTCGATGACCGAACGCAACAAGTTCGCCAACACGGGCGTCGAGCGGCACCTCAGGCAGTTGCAGCGCGAAGCCAAGTACGATGAGGCCTGGGTCACCTATTACCTCGGGTGGGCATTGCCGGTCGACTTCAAGCCCGCCGCGAAGGAACGTTCGCGCAAGGACCTCCTGAACGATGCCATCACCGCGTTCCAGGAATACACCGGCCCGAGGGTCTCCGACAGGGCCTCCGTCAAGTGGTACGGGTACACCGTGATCGGCCTGGCGTACCGCGACCTTGGAAAGTACAAAGAAGCCCTCGAATCGTTGGCGCAGGCCGTGCGGCTGACGGATGGCACCATTAGAGCCGCGCAGCCGAAGGAGGGCCCCCCCTCGGCCGCGGCGGCCACCCTGGCCAAGAGCGCCCAGAGCCTCCGCATCCGCCTCGCCTACGAGCAGGCGCTCACGCTGGTCCGCAGCGGCGACTTCGAGCAGGCCCGCAAAATCATCGACGACGCCGGCACGACATGGGCGGACAAACTGGAAGCCGAGCCCCTCGGCGCGGCACTGCCCCTGGTGAAGGCCGAGAGCCTCATTCTCGAGGGCAAGCAGAAGAACAACGAGGGCATGAAGCAGGACGGCATCAAGATCCTCAACCAGATGTACACGAAGAAGAACCCGTGGCCGATGGTCGTCCAGTGGGTCATGGACGGTCTTCTGGGCACCAGCCAGACGGTCAAAATTGAGGACATGGACCCCCTCCAGATCTGGATCAAAGGCAACGACGCCCTCGACAAGGCCCAGAAGACCAAGGAGAACAAGGACTGCGAGGGCGCCCTGGACCTCTTCAAGGCGTATGCCGCCAAAGTGGGGCCGCAGGACAAGAAATATCCGGACGCCCTCTACAGCCAGGCGGCGTGTCTGAAGCAGATGGGCCGCAAGGTCGAGGCGGGGACGCTTTTCCAGAAAGTGGGCGACGAGTATCCGGCCTATCAGTACGCCGCGGAGTCCGCCCGCCAGGCCGTCAGTTGCTTCGGCGAGGCCTACGAGCGCGAAGCCACGGATGAAAATCGCCAGGGTTACGAGAGCGTCCTGAAGTGGTTCCTGGCGAAGTACCAGAAGGAAGACCCGGGCCAGCAGTACTACTACGCGATGATCCTTTTCCGCGGCAAGAAGTATAATGAGGCCGTCGATGCGTTCGGCCGCGTTCCGGAAAGCAGCGAGCACGGGCCGGACGCGAAGTACTGGGTTCCCCTCTGTCACCTGGAGCAGTTCCGCGAAACGGTCGTCGGCAGCCGCGACAAGGGTCTCATCGTCAGCCGCTCCCGCGCCCTTGCCCAGGAACTCGTGGGCTTCGGCGACTACGCCATCCAATTCAAGGGGCCGTCCGAAGAGAAGAAGAGGCAGTTGATGAACTGGGCCGAGACCGCTTACCTCAACGCGGCCGACGTCTACCTGTACCCGGAAGTGGAACTCCCGAGCGACGCCCTGCCGATCCTCGATGCCATCGAGAAGAAGTTCGAGTTGGACGACGAGGCCCGCGGACGCGTCCTGAAACTCCGCATCGACGCCCTCCAGAAACTCGGCAATCGCGACGAAGCCCTCGCGGTCCTTGAGAAGTTCCTCCAGGTGGCCAAGAAAGAGGAAGTCGGGCCGGTCCTGCGCGGGCTCTTCAAGGCCATTACCGACGACGTCCGCGAGCGCGTCAAGCGCGGCGACAAGGGGTCGCTTGAAATCGCCGGCCGCAATGTCGAGCAGGCCAAGGGCATCGGCGACCGCCTGATGCGCTGGATCGACGAGAACGCCGGCGCCGACAAAATCGCCCAGACCGAGAACCTTCGCTACGATATCGCCGAACTGTACCTGGCGGTCGGCAACTTCGACGAAGCGCGGAAGATCTATCACGAGATCGGCGGCCCGAAGCCCTGGGAAGTCAAGAAGACCGATTTGATGAAGTATGATTGCGTCTACGGCCTGGCCCGCGCCTACGAGGGGATGGGCGAGAAGGCGCGTACGGAAGCCGAAGCCGCGGGCACCAAGGATTTCAAGGCGGCCAAGGAGAACTATGAGGCGTCCGTGGAGATCTGGCGCGTCCTGAAGGATATCGCCGAAGGCGAAGGGCGCACGGTCGACCCCAACATCATCTGGGATCGCCGCTATCACATGTTCTACTGCTCGTATCGTATCGCCCAGGTGGGGCAGAAGCCCGAGGACCTTCAGAAGACGGCCGATGCCCTCAACAGCGTGCGTATCATCGAATACCCGGGGGCCCTGGGCGGCAAGGACCCGCTCCTCCAGAAGCGGTTCCACGAATTGGTAGGCGCGCTTCCGGCGCCCAGCAAGTAGTGAAGATGGGGGGGGCGGTCGGCCTGGCCCATGCCTCTCGGGCATCTGAGATTTCACATATCAGATGTCCGATTTGAGATTCAAGGTTTCCTCGCGGCGGGCACGGGCGCCCGCCGCGGTTTTTCTGCCGCCTTGTGGCGCCCCGCGGCCCCGCCTATAATCATCCGCACTCATGAAAAGCCCGTGCGTCCACATCACGACCTACGGTTGCCAGATGAACCAACTCGACTCCGAGTTGGTCGCCGAGGTCCTGCGTGCAAGCGGCGCCCGCCTGGTGGCCGACCCGCAGGCGGCCGACGTCCTGCTCTTCGTCACCTGCTCGGTCCGCGATCATGCCGAGAACCGCGTCTTCTCGAACATCGGCAAACTCGCCGCCCGCAAGCGGCGCGAGCCGCACCTCGTCGTGGGCCTCCTGGGCTGCATGGCGCAGGAGCACGGCCCGGCCGTCCGCCGGCGTGCCCCGATGATCGACCTCGTATGCGCCCCCGGGCGGCTGGCGGAACTGCCCGCCCTCATCGCCGACGCCCGCGCCGGCCGCAAGCGCGAGGCCCTCGATCCGCCGCGCGGCCAGGATGCCTTCGCCGCCTCCGATGTCGCGCTCGACGGCGTCGAGGTCGGCCGGCCCCTCTGCGGCAACTCTCCCGGCCAGGCGTACGTCGTGGCCATGCGCGGGTGCGACAACTTCTGCTCGTACTGCGTGGTCCCGTTCGTCCGCGGGCCGGAGCGCAGCCGCCCGCCGGTGGTCATCCTCGAAGAAGTGCGCCGGCTTGTGGGGCAGGGTGCGCGGCAGATCACGCTCCTGGGGCAGGCCGTCAACAAGTACGCCGCCGAGGAAGCGGGGCGGCGGTGGGACCTGGCGGACCTTCTCTCGAAGGTTGCCGAGACGCCTGGCCTGGCGCGGCTCTCGTTCATCACCAGCCACCCGGCGGCCATGACCGAGCGTCTGGCGCAGGTTTTTCGCGACGTGCCCGCGGTGATCCCGTACCTGCACATGCCGGCCCAGTCGGGGTCCGATACGGTCCTGACGCGGATGAACCGCGGCTACACCGCGGCGGAGTACATGGAGCGCGTCGCGATGGTGCGTGCCCTGCGGCCGGGCCTGGCCGTGGCGAGCGACTTCATCGTGGGCTTCCCCGGCGAGAGCGAGGCCGACTTTGAGGCCACGTGCGACCTCGTCCGCCGCGCGCGGTTCTCGGGGGCGTTCGTGTTCAAGTACTCGCCCCGCCCGGGCACGGCCGCCGCAAAGCGCCTGGCCGACGACGTGCCCGACGCCGAAAAGCGCCGCCGCAACAACGCCCTGCTGGCTCTGGTCGAGGAGATCACCGGCGAAGAGAACCGCAAGTTCATCGGCCGCACGGTGCGGGTGTTTGTTGAAGAAATCTCGCCTCGGCCGCGTGCGAAAAAGGGGTCTGACCCCTTATCCGTTCAGGGGTCCGACCCCTTTTTCGCACGTGGCCGCCAAGGCGACCGGCTAAACGTTAATCCGCAATTGAGGGGCCGCACCCCCTGCAACCGCATCGTCGTCTTCGACGGCCCGCCGTCGCTGGTGGGCACGGAGGTGGACGTCGAGGTCGTCGACGCCAGCCCGCTTACGCTTTTTGCGACGCTTTAGTGTTGCGCCAACCACTGCATAGCGGGTGCCACGGCTGCGCTGTTTGCAGCCGTGGTCGTCGTCGGGCCGCACGGCTGCGAACAGCGCAGCCGTGGCACCCCGCACCCGGCTGACGAGTCGCAGTTTGCCCTTGAAACCCGGCCGCACGCGGCGCATTGATAGAAGCGGGGGTCTTCGCGAGAGCCCTCTCTTGCCGTTCCTGTGCGCACGCCCGGAGGGCCGATCGTGAAACACATTGCGATGCTTTTGCTCGTGGCCGCCGTCTGCCCGGCGGCCGTCGCGGCGCCGGCGGAGCAGGGGCCCCGCGAGCGCGTTCAGGCCCTCCGCACGGACCTGGATGCAGGCAAGTTTCAGGAAGCCGCCGCCGCGGCGCGGGCGTTTATCGGCGGCACCCGCGACGACCAGGCCAGGACCGAGGCGATGGAGATCCTCGCTGTTGCGCTCCGGAAGCAGGGCGACTGGCGGCCGGCCGCCAAGGCCTACGCCGACCTCAAGGAACGCTACGAGAAAGGCTCGGCCGCTTGCGTCCGCGCCGAGGCGACGGCCGAGGTCCTTCTGGCGTCGCCGAAGGGCGTTTACTTGCCAGGGTCCGCTTTTTCCGGCGGCGCCGCGGCCGGCACGCTGGCCGATGACAAAGTGCTGGAGGAGGCCCTCGGGCGCGTCGGCGAGGCGCGGGCCGAGAAACTGAAAGTCGCCGCGGCCGACCTCAAGAAGGCCGTGTCGTCCAAGGAGATCGCCGCGAAGTTCGCCGAGATCATCGCCGCCCTGCAATCGGTCCGCTACCTGAAGGCCGATCTGCCGACGACCCAGGACCGTGAGGCCGCGGAGGCCGCCGGCGCGGCCCTCGACCGCGTTGAGAAGGACGTCGTGGCGAAACTCAAGCCCAAGATCGCCGAGTTGGAGCAGACCATCACTGCCCGCCACACGGTCAGCGCGGCCCAGCGGAAACAACTCGCGGACTACCAGGACGGGCTCGGCCAGATCTCGGCGGCCGAAGAATCCTTCCGGGCGACCCTGGGCAAGGTGCCCAAAGAAAGTTGGGCCGGCGGCGCTGCATGGGTGGGCCTGGGCGCCGGCAGCGGTAAACGCTCGGGGGAGTGCACGCAACTGACCAACACCTGCCGCCTCTTGCAGGCCGTAGGCTCGTGGCGCTGAGCGGGGCTCGCCACTTACGCAAGTCTTGCGCGGCGGGTCTCCCGACCCGCCGCGCCCACCGCGTTCTTGTGACCGCCAGGTCCGTTTCCTGCGCGGTGGGTCAGGAGACCCACCGCGCAAATCTCGAGGTGGCGCTGAACGGGCTTACTTGCGGGGCACGAGTTGCGGCATCTCGTCGGTCAGCGGCAACTGGCCGCGGATCATTTTGCCCGCCTGGCCCACGAGGCGCAGGTAGAAGTCGCTCGGCAGGCCCTCGTACGTTACGAACTGCGACTCGCCGACGGGCGGGTCGTTGGTGCACTTGAAGATCGCGGTCCCCTCGTCCACTTCGTCGAACATCGCCTGGTAGACCATCGTGGCGCCGGCCTTCTTGGCCTCGGCGTACTGTGTCCACAGGAACTTTCCGCCCAGGCGCGGGATCTGGTTCAACTTCGAATCCGGCTTCATGTTGTGCCAACTGAACCCCGGAAAGACCACCGGCAGGTACTCCTTGCCGCGCTCCTTGCACCAGGCGGCGTCGGGCGCGAGCGTCTTCTGCGCGTACTTGACGGCCCCGTCGGGGTTGCCGTACCGGCCCACGGTCCACGGGCTGACGATGTCACCCGCGAGAAGAAGATCGTGCATAGCCGGGTCGGGGACGCAATCGCGTTCGAGCGTCCGCCAGTACGCCGGCACGCCGAGCATGACCGTGCAGTTACCGTACTTGGGGTCTTCCTTGAGGAACTTCACCAGCCGCAGGCCATCGGCCACGGTGTACTTGCGGCCGTCGTTGAATCCGAAGCCCCAGACGGTAACGACCGGCTTGCCCTTGTGGTGCAGGTAGGCCTTGTCGCGGGTGATCTGCATGCGGTCGACGAGCAGCCGCCAGTCGTCCATGACGCGGTCGATCTGCTCGGAGCGTATGCCGCTCAGGTCGTACATGACGGCGTACGTGCGGCCGTAGCGGTTGGCGCCCTCGCGGCAGTTCTGGAGGACCACGTTGAACTGCCGGAGGCCCTTGTCGCCGAAGACTTCGCCCGCGAACCGCTGCACGAAGACGCCGTCGATGCCGTAATCCTGCATCCACTTGAAGTGCCGCACGACGGTCTTGGTGTTGAACGCGCTGTAGACCTCGGCCGCGCGGCCGTCGGCGAGTTTGAAGGCGGTGGCGTAACGCTCGTCGGGGCCGAGTTCGCTGACGTCGGGCCAGAGGTCGAACTTGCAACTACCCGGCTTGAACCCTTGCGGGCCGCGCCAGTGGTACCAGCCGCGGCCGCAGGCGTCGCCCTCGGCGGCGAACCAACCCTGGTACCCGCACAGGACCTTGCCGGTCATCGTGCTTACATCGACGCCGGCAGCGCGGGGCGGCCCCGCGTAGGGCGTCATCGTCTTGTCGATGATCTCCTGGCGGGTCATTTTGGCCGGGTCGCCCCACTTGGGCTCCTCGGCGGCACATTGCGCGGCGATGGTCGCGACGGCGGCCAGCAAAAGGGCAACTCGGCTCATGCAAGATCCTCCCCCAGCATGCGATTGGAAACATCCGCCGACATTATACAGAGGTTGTTGCCGGCGCGGAGCCAAAACGAAGCGCGGCGGGTCCGGAGACCCGCCGCGCTCTTTGCACTTTGAACCTTGAACTTTGAACTTTCTAACTTTGAAGTTCTTGTGTTTGTGTTGCCGGCTTCTTCCCCGGCAGGCTGATCAGGATGCCCACGACGAGCATCGTTACGCCGATGACCATCGTCATGAGCCGCAGGTGCGCGTTGCCGAACAGGGCAATCACCGCCAGGGGCGTCGGCTGGTCTGCCGTTGCCTGCGCCGCGGCGCTGGTGGTCGGTGCGTGGACCTTCACCTTCTGCGGCAGGCGGGTCTCGCCCGGCTTCACGAGGCCCAGTTCGTGGCGGACGGTGCGCTCCAGGTACTGCTCATCGCCCTGGAGCGCCTTCTCGACGGTCATCAACTGGTCGCGCGTTTGCGTCAGCGAGTCGACCTCGGCCTGCATGGCGGCGCACTGGCGCTCGACGTCCAGGCGGCGGTCCGCCTCGGGCCCGAGCACCGCCAGGGCCACCATCAGGATGCCGCCGAGGCACGCCGGCCAGAAGATCCAGCCGCTCGCCAGCCGCGCGGTCCACTTGTCCGTCCGAATTACGCTTTCTTCCACAGGAAGTTACCGTACCGGGCTTGGTCCCCGAGTTCCTCCTCGATGCGGAGGAGTTGGTTGTACTTGGCGACGCGGTCGGTGCGGCAGAGGGAGCCGGTCTTGATCTGGCCGGCGCCGGTGGCCACCACGAGGTCCGCAATCGTCGTGTCTTCGGTCTCGCCGGAACGATGGCTGACCACCGCGGTATAACCCGCCCGGTGGGCCATGTCGATGGCCGCCAGCGTCTCCGTGAGCGTTCCGATCTGGTTGACCTTGATGAGGATGCTGTTGGTGCAGCCCTTCTCGATGCCGACGGCCAGGCGCTCGGTGTTGGTCACGAAGAGGTCGTCGCCGACGATCTGGATCTTATCGCCGAGTTTGTCGGTCATCGTCTTCCAGCCGTCCCAGTCGTCCTCGGCCATGCCGTCTTCAATGCTGCGGATGGGGTACTTGTTGACCCAGTCGGCGTAGAAGTCGACCATCTGCTCGCGGCTGAGGGTGCGTTTCTCGCTCCTGAGGTTGTACTTGCCGCCGGCATAGAAACCGCTGGAGGCCGGGTCGAGGGCCAGCCACACGTCTTTGCCCGCCTTGTAGCCGGCGTCCTTGATGGCCTGGAGGATGAGTTTGCAGGCTTCCTCGTTGCCTTCCTTGAGGAGCGGGGCGAAACCGCCCTCGTCGCCCACGTTGGTGTTGTAGCCCTTGGCCTTGAGGACTTTCTTGAGGGCCTGGAAGATCTCGGTGGCCATCCGCAGGCCCTCGCGGAACGAGGACGCGCCGAGCGGCATGACCATGAATTCCTGGAGGTCGATCTGCCAGCCGGCGTGGACGCCGCCATTGAGGATGTTGCACATCGGCACCGGCAGGATGCGGGCCGACGGGCCGCCCAGGTACTTGTAGAGGGGCAGTCCGGCGGCCTCCGCGGCAGCCTTCGCCACGGCCAGGCTGACGGCCAGGATGGCGTTGGCGCCGAGTTTGCTTTTGTTCGGCGTGCCGTCCAGGGCGATCATCGTCTCGTCGACCGCTACCTGGTCGCGGGCATCCATCCCGATGATCTTCGGAGCGATGAGGAAGTTGACGTTCTTGACGGCTTTCAGGGTGCCCTTGCCGCCATAGCGGGCCTTGTCGCCGTCGCGAAGTTCCACGGCCTCGTGTTCGCCGGTCGAGGCGCCGCTCGGAACAGCCGCACGCCCCATGGCGCCGCTCTCCAGGCAAACGTCGACTTCGACGGTCGGTGTGCCGCGCGAGTCGAGGATTTCGCGCGCATGAACGCAGCAGATCGAGTTCGGCATGTGTGTACTGACTCCTTGGGAATCCGGCGCCTGGTCCCCTCGCTCGGACGAGGCTGCCCCTTGTTATCGGACGTTCTATCGGCCCGTCTTTACGGAAACGGCCGGAGAGCGGGTCCGGCCGCCGCGCGAAAGGTACGGCGTCAGTCTTTGGGGGGTGGCATGGTCACGCGCCGTTGCGTGACCATGTTGCAGTGACGGGCCAGACGCCGTTCCAAGCACATGGTCACGCAAAAGCGCGTGACCATGCCACCCGGCTTGAGAGGCACCACCGTAACTGACCACTACGGGCAAACGCCGAAGATGCTGGCAGCCCCGCAGGCAGGCATGATACAATCGCGTCAGACCGCGAGCCTCGGCCTGCACCATTAGCGGGAGAGCACATGGAAAACAGCCGCATCGCCGCCGTCTTCGAGGAGATCGCCGATATCCTGGAGATCCAGGGCGAGAACCCCTTCCGCATCCGCTCGTACCGGAATGCCGCGCGCACGGTCGGCGACTTCCCGCAGCCCATCGTCGATCTCGTGGCGGGCGGCAAGGACCCGAAAGACATCCCCGGCATCGGCGAGAGTTTGGCCGGGAAGATCAAGGAGATCCTCGCGAGCGGCACGTGCAATGCCCTGGTGGACCTGCGGAAGCAGTTGCCGCCGCACCTGCCGGACCTCTTGAAGGTGAAGGGCCTCGGCCCGAAGAAGGTCAAGGCGCTTTGGCAGCATCGGAAGATCACGAGCCTGGAGGAACTGAAAGCCGCGGCCACGGCCGGCAAGATCCGCGACCTGGAGGGGATGGGCGAGAAGACCGAGCAGAACATCCTCAAGGGCCTCGCGACGCTGGAGGCCGAGGCCGGGCGCATCAGCATCCGGCAGGCGGCCGAGCAGGTGGCGTCCATCGGGCGGCACCTGGAGAAGATCGCGGCAATCCGCCGCTTCGAGCCGGCCGGCAGTTTCCGGCGGCGGCGTGAGACCATCGGCGACCTGGACTTTCTCATCGAGGCCGGCGACCGCGCGAAGGCCGCCGAGGAGATCCTCAAGTACGAGTCCGTCGAGGACGTCTCGGCGCGCGGCCAGGAGAAGGTCTCGGTGCAACTGGCGAGCGGCGTGCAGGTGGACTTCCGGTTCGTCGAGGCGGGCGAGTTCGGGGCGGCCCTGATGTACTTCACCGGCTCGAAGGCCCACAACATCACGCTCAGGAAGCGCGCCCAGAAGGACGACCTGAAACTGAACGAGTACGGCCTGTTCCGCGGCGAAAAGCAGGTCGCCGGGCGCACCGAGGAGGAGGTCTTCAAGACCTTGGGCTGCGAGTGGATTCCGCCCGAGATGCGCGAGGACCGCGGCGAGATCGACGCCGCCGCCGAGGGAAAACTCCCGAAACTCATCGAGCGCGGCGACCTGCGCGGCGACCTCCACGCCCACACCGTTGCGACCGACGGCGCGAGCACGATCGAGGAAATGGTTGCCGCCGCACGCTCGCACGGCTACGAGTACCTGGCGATTACGGACCACTCGAAGGCCGTCACGGTGGCGCACGGCCTGAACGATGCGGCCCTCCGCAAGCACGCCGACCACATCCGCGAGTGCGGCGGGAGCCTGAAAGGGTTCTGGTTGCTGGCGGGTGTAGAGGTCGATATCCTGAAGGACGGCAAACTGGACCTCGACGAGAAGGTGCTCGCGGAGTTGGACTGGGTGTGCGCGAGCGTCCACAGTTACTTTGAGTTGCCCGAGGCCGCGATGACCGAGCGGATCGTGCGGGCCGTGCGGTCGGGCGTCGTGCACTGCATCGGCCACCCGTTCGGGCGGCTGATCGGCAAGCGCGACGCCATCCACTTCGACCCGGAGAAAGTTTTTGCGGCGTGCAAGGAGATGGGCGTCTGCCTGGAGATCAACTCGTATCCCGACCGCCTGGACCTGCCCGACGTGCACTGCAAGCGTGCCAAGGAAATGGGCCTGACGATGACGATCTCGACCGATTCGCACAAGACCGGCGACCTTGATTTGATCGAGTTCGGCGTGGGCGTGGCGCGCCGGGGCTGGCTGGAGAAGGGCGACGTGCTGAACACGCTCTCGG
>Ga0315282_10015493_pt1 | contig 11237 bp, 7 predicted proteins | sample YL17G07_20_MG_FD_203693 | JGI IMG/M metagenome (GOLD analysis project Ga0315282, IMG submission 203693) | Sediment microbial communities from Yellowstone Lake, YNP, Wyoming, USA - YL17G07_20 | ecosystem: Environmental > Aquatic > Freshwater > Lake > Sediment | place: USA: Wyoming | collected...
AGCCTGTGGAAGCGGACGCCCCGCCCAGGCCTGCGCAACTACAAAGGCGAAGTCTCCGCGACACTGGAAGAGATGAACCAGCGCGAGCTCGTCCTGGGCTCCCACAGCCGCTCGGGCGACCAGTGGGACATCTGGCAGGCGGTCTTCAGCCCCGTCGGCGAGAACGGGTATCCCAAACCTATCTGGGACAAGATGACGGGCGAGATCGACCACACCGTGGCCAAGTTTTGGCAGGAGCACTACGACCTTCGCTATGTGCTCGAGCGGGATTGGAAGACGTTGGGCCCGAAGCTCCAGGGTAAAATCCATATTTACTGCGGAGAGATGGACAACTATTATCTCAATGATGCCGTGTATCTGATGGAAGATTTCCTCAAGAGCACAAAAAACCCAGCCTATGATGGCGAGGTGGACTATGAAGCCAGGGCCGAACATTGTTGGAACGGCGATCATACCCGTCCCAACGCCATTTCGCGCTTGAGGTATCACCAGATGTTTGCGCCGAAGATCGTGGAACGGATTCTCAAGAGTGCACCGCCCGGAGCCGACCTCAGCAGCTGGCGGTATTAGGGCGGTGACATCACCGCCACTGCTTTCCTAGTTTGGCCAGAATGCCGGCGAACATCTCGATCCCGTCCCAGAGGTTTTGCAGCCTGATGTTCTCATCGGGGCCGTGCTGGTTGTTATCGTGATTGGCGATCGGGAAAAGTACAACAGGAAGCCGGAGTAGATTGGAAAATAAATAGATGGGCACGCTCCCGCCAGAGCTCGGCAGCTGGACGATCGGCCTTCCAACCGTCTCTTCAACGACCTTGACCAAGAGCTTGGAGAAAGGAAGGGACATCGAAGTCCGGCTCGGCGGGTAACCGCTCTCCCATTCTATTTTTATGATCTTCGGAGATCGAATCCGTGTCTCAATGGAAGGCGTCTCATGAACAATCTGAAAGCCGTGTTGAGCCACAAAAGCTTCGACTTCCTTCATGACCTTTTCGGGCGTCTGGTCAGGGACGAGCCGGAGGTCGATCGAGGCACTGGCTTCGGTGGGCACCGCGTTCTGGGCTTCGGCGCCGACATGGCCGGAGCGGATCCCCCGGATATTCAAGGCCGGCAGCATGATCCGTTCCTCCAGCCGGGCGTTCCCAGCCTCGGTCCATCCCAACCCGAAGTTGCGGCGCAATTCTTCGTCGACCCGGGGTGCATCCTCGATCGCCTTTTTTTCCTCGGCGGTGGGCGGCCGGACATCGTCATAGTAACCGGGGATCAGGATCTTGCCGTCTGGATCTCTCATCAGGGCGAGCAAATTCTCCAGGAGCGCTGCTGGGTTGGGCGCCCAGTTCCCGTAATGGCCGCTGTGGAGGGCCCGGTCGGGTCCATAGATGGTCATCTCCAATCCGGTCGTCCCCCGGGCGCCAAAAAGGATCTGCATCCTTCGCGTCTGGTGGACCGGACCGTCGCAGATGAGCATACCGTCGGCCCGAAAAAGGTCAATATTCTTTTCGAGGAACGACTTTAGGTGGGGCGAGCCCGCCTCCTCTTCTCCCTCGAAGAGGAATTTGACATTGATCGAGAGCGCTACACGGCTCGCTTTCAGGCGGTCAAGGGCAGCAAGGAGCGCCATGATCGGCGCTTTATCATCGCTCGCCGACCGGGCGTAGAGGCGCCACTCACCATGGGGCTGGTCTGCGGCGGACTCGAGGGGAACCTCGCGCCCGCCCTCTTCGAGCGGCTTGTCCCTCAAGACCGCGGTCCAGGGGTTGCTCTTCCAGAGAGCGATGTTCACCGGCTGACCGTCATAATGGGCGTAGAAGATGACCGTCCGGGAAGCCCCGGGGGCCGCCACCTCACCGAAGACGACCGGTGGGCTGTCCCTCTCCTCGAGCAACCGCACCCGGACGCCTCGCTTTTCGAGCATCATTCGGAGAAGCTCCGCGTTGCGTCGGATGTTTTCTTTGTCGGCAGCGATATCGGGCACAGAAAGGAATTCGGCATATTCTTTGAGAACCGCGGTTCGAACGATTGAGTTTTTTTGGTCTCTTTGACCGGTGGAGCCAGGCGCATTTGGCGCCTTGTTCTTCTTCAGCTTCGCCAGGCCATATTCAGCGCCGAACCCGGAAAAGATCAGCGCAAGACAGATGCCAATAAAAGCCAACCGCCTCGATGGAGAATCTGATCCCATTTCCGCTCCTCCTGGTTTTTTAACGGAGCTCGGCCGACGAGCCTTCCACTTTCTTCCAGGGCTCGAACCGGCCGCCCAGATATTTTCCCAAGAACTCCTCGACCCGCCCGAAGAAATCGAGCTGGTTTTCAGGCCGTCCGATCCCATGACCTTCATCAGGATAGACCAAGAAGACCACCGGAAGGTTTTTGGCCCGCATCGCCTTGACGATTTGCTCCGCCTCGGAGATCTTGACTCTCGGGTCGTTGACGCCATGGGCGATGAGGAGTGGGGACCGGATATTCTGGACGTGGTAGAACGGCGAGATGCGTTCGTTCAAGGCTTGGTCATGCTCGGCGTCGCCCACCCGGCGGATCCATCTCTTTTTCATCGGAAGCCAAAAACTGGGAAAAGTCTCGAAGCTCGTTTTGATATTTGACATGCCACTCATGTCCACGGCACAGGCGTAGAGCTCGGGTGTAAAAGTGACTCCGGCCAGAGTCGCATAGCCTCCGTACGACCCGCCCATGATGGCCACGCGCTTGGGGTCGGCGATCCTTCGTTTGATCATCTCTTTGACGGCGTCGGTCAGGTCGTTCTGCATCGAGCCGACGCCCCATTGACCGTTCCCGGCGTTCATGAATTTCTTGCCGTAGCCCGCAGAGCCGCGAAAATTGACCTGGAGAACGGCGTAGCCGCGGTTGGCCATCCATTGGACGCCGTCGTTGAAGCCCCAATCATCCCTGGCCCAAGGACCTCCATGGACAAGAAGGACAAGGGGCAGGTTTTTTGAAGGGAAGCCGACCGGCAGAGTGAGATAACAAGGGATCTCGAGCCCGTCCCTGGATTTGATGACGACGGGCTGCATCGGCGAGAATCTATATTTTGAAGGCTCGACCTGGTCGTCAAAGAGCGGCCGCGCCTTTTTGTCGTCACGGTCATAGACATAAAACAGCGAAGGCCGTACATCTGAAAGGAACTCGATCATCCACTTCCGGTCATCAAGCGTTCTTCCGGCCACACGGATGACCCCCAGGTTCATTTTCTCCAAAGTTTCGAAGTCTTTCTTGATCTCGGGATCGAGGACCTTCCACTCGGGAATGAGATAATCGAAAGCCACGGCCTGGACACTTCCGGTTTGGGGATGAAAAAGGATTTGGGGGAAATCATAGAGAGTTTGGCTCATGATGTCCCAGAGGTTGGCTTTGGGGTCATGGACGACGACCTCGAGCTCCTTCCCGGTCGTGGCGTCGACCTTCAGGAGCTGGGTCGTGTCGGAGTGAAGGGCGGACTGGACATAGAGGGCTTTTCCATCGGGGGTAAAGGCGATGGCCAGATCGCTCCCATAGCCCTCGATGACTCCGCTCTCTCCAAACGGCCAGACGATGATAGGCCTCCAGGGCTTGTCGACGGAATCGCGCGTGCGGAGCTCCATGCTGCTGTCCTCGGAGCTGATGGAGACGGCCGCCCTGATCTGAAGGTTCCGATCCGGAAGCCACCAGCGGACGTCCCCCGGGTTCTGGGTATCCAACGTGAGCGCGCCCGTCTCGAGGCTGACCCGATACATGTCAAATATACGCCGGTCTCTGAGGTTGATTCCGATCAAGACCTCCTGGGGACGATCAGCGCTGGTGAGCAGATTCTGCACCTTCATCCCCTTGAACGGTGTCAGGTCACGGACGATCTTCGTTTTCAGATCGACAGAAAAGAGGTGAAAGTTTTCATCGCCGTCGCTGTCCTGGAGGTAGAGGATGTGCTGGCCGCCTCGGGTCCATTGATAATCGAATATCCCCTGGCGTTCGTCGAAGGTCGTTTGCACGTCATCCGCTTTGCCGAGAGAGCGGATGAACACATTGGGCACGCCTTTTTCGGTGAACCCCAAATAAGCCAGTCGGCTCCCGTCGGGAGAGAGCTGGGGATTTGTTTTGATCTTGTGAGGCTTGAAGAAAACTTCTCGGGGAATGAGCTCTGGGACTTCTGCAGCGGCCAGGCTGGCCAGAAACAGAATTGTGGATAAAAAAAACGCTGTCCTTTTACCCATTTGAATCTCCTGAGTCAGCTCAAGTCAGGCTTAAGCATCATTATACGACTTTTTGCCTGCCAGGGTTCTGTCTTCTCTTTAATGTTGCTTTGGGAACCGGCTCATTAAGGGAAGTCTCCAGTTATGCCAAATATTGCTTCTCCAAAGCAGACCCCTTATAATTCCTACGTGCAGCGCTGCCAATCCAGGAAGGAGGGTTGCCTTTGACAAAGATACTGCTCTGGCTCGTTCTACTGGTGATTTGTTGGCCGTTAGCCCTGTTGGCCCTCATTCTCTATCCCCTGATCTGGCTTCTCTCGATTCCGTTCCGCCTTCTTGGGATCACGATCGAGGGAGTGTTCGCCCTGTTCAGATCCATCATTATGCTCCCGGCCGGGGTTCTTCGCGGACCGAAATAAGGCCAAAAAACGTCCACTCGCCAATCTGAGGAGGCTTTGACCATGGCCCCAAGAAAGATTCACCTTGTCTCGAATGCGCACCTCGACCCGGTCTGGCTCTGGGAATGGGAGGAGGGAGCCGGAGAAACCCTTTCCACTTTCAGGACCGTGGCCTCCCTATGCGAAGAATTTCCCGGGTTCGTTTTCAACCACAATGAAGCTGTCCTCTATCAATGGGTGGAAGATTATGAGCCGGCGCTTTTTAAGAAGCTGCGGAAGCTGGTGCGGCAGAAAAAATGGCATATCATGGGCGGCTGGTTTCTTCAACCGGACTGCAATATGCCGAACGGGGAATCATTCATTCGCCAGATTATCCTCGGCAAATCCTATTTTCGGCAAAAATTCGGCATCGTCCCCAAAGTGGCCGTTAACCTCGACCCATTCGGGCACAGCCGCGGCCTGGTGCAGATTCTGGCCAAGAGCGGATACAGCGGATATCTCTTTTGCCGGCCGGCTCAGGCCCAACGACCGCTCCCGGCCGACGAATTCGTCTGGACCGGCTATGACGGGTCCCAAGTCCTGGCCGTGCGGGCCTCGGCCCATTACAACTCCGATTTCGGGATGGCCAGGTCTAAGGTCGAGAAGTGGATAAAGAACAACCCGGAAAAAGAGCTGAGCCTCCTCCTCTGGGGCGTCGGTGACCACGGAGGTGGACCTTCCCGAAAAGATCTCCAAGACCTTGAAGACCTCAGGAAAGAATCCAAAGACTTCACCATATTCCATTCGACACCGGAAGATTACTTCCAGGAATTGACGGAGCACAGGGCCGGTCTTCCACTTTTCAGCAAGGACCTCAACCCTTGGGCCGTCGGATGTTACACTTCGATGGTCAGGGTTAAACAGAAACACCGACTTCTCGAGAATGAGACCTATTCGGGAGAAAAAATGGCCTCGATGGCCTCCTTTCAGGGGTTGATGAGCTACCCACGGATGGAGATCCAAGAGGCGGTGCGGGACCTGGCCTTTTCTCAATTCCACGACATTCTGCCCGGTTCCTCTATTCCCGCCGGGGAAGAAGCGGCGCTGAGACTCCTCGACCACGGTCTCGAGATCATGGCCAGGGTCAAGGCCAGGGCTTTCTTCGCGTTATCTGCTTCGCAGCCCAAAGCCAAGCAGGGGGAAATTCCGGTCCTTATCTTGAACCCTCATCCCTTCCGGGTCCAGACGCTCGCCGAGTGCGAATTCGAGCCCCAGGAGCCCAACTGGGGAAAAGGCTTCCTCATCGCCCACGTTTATCAAAATGGAAACCTCATTTCCTCCCAAATAGAGCGGGAAGCGAGCAGCCTCAGCCTCGACTGGCGCAAAAAGGTTGTCTTTGAAGCATGTCTTGAGCCCTCCCAGATAAACCGATTTGATTGCACGCTTGAAGTGATCCCGGCCAGACCGGCCCCGCTTTTGCGCGAGGGGGACGGACTGATCCGCTTCGAGAACGAGGATCTGGATGTGAAGATCAACACGGGAACGGGGCTCATCGACGGCTATAGGATTCGAGGCTGCGACTACCTCAGAGACGGCGCTTTCCAGCCGTTGATCCTGGCCGACAATGCCGACCCCTGGGGGATGCGTGTCAAGAGCTTCCGCGAGCTGACCGGGCGATTCCGGCTGGCCTCACCGGAAGCGGGTGCGTTCGTCTCAGGCGTGGCCGCGCCGATCCCGCCGGTTAGGGTCATTGAAGACGGCGCCGTCAGGTCGGTCGTGGAGTCGGTGCTCTCCTGGGAGCACTCCATTGCCGTCCTCCGCTACAAGCTCCCCAAGCGCGGTACCGAGATCGAAGTCGAAATCCGCATTTTCTGGAACGAAAAAGACAGGATGCTCAAGCTCGCGCTCCCGACGCCGTTTAAGGCTAGCAAATATATCGGAGAAGTCGTCTTTGGCCTGGATGAGCTCCCGGATAACGGGGACGAGGCCGTGGCGCAGCGCTGGGTCGCGGCGATCTCTCCCGGAGAGGGCCGGGCCTTCACCGTGATCAACGATGGGCTGTACGGGTCGGATTTTTGCGGCGGCGAGATCCGGCTGTCTCTCCTTCGTTCGCCGGCCTATTCGGCGGACACTTATGAAGACAGGCCCGCCGTGGCCCAGGACAGGTTCGTGCCCCGCCATGACCAGGGCGAGCGCCTCTTCCGCGTTTGGATCAACGGAGGCGAAATGAATGACAGGCTGGAGAAGATCAGCCGGGAGGCCCTCTCGAAAAATGAAAAGCCCCTCGCCTTGCCTTTTTTCCCTCCGGGCACGGGGAAAAAAGCCAAACCGGCCATCGTCCTGAGCGACCCCGCCATTCAAGTCGTGGCCTTTAAGAAAGCGGAGATCGGTCCAGATCTGGTCATCCGGCTTTTTGAGCCGACCGGGCAAAAAAGACGGACAACTCTCTCCCTCCCTTTTGTGCCGGCCAAGAAATTGGTCACCTTGGGCGCCTTTGAAGTGAGGACGCTGAAATTCAAACTCAAGACGAAGGAATTTCAAGATGTCGACCTCTTGGAAAAGCCTTTGAAGAAGACAAGATGATCCCGTTCGCTTAAAGAGTTGAACCGTGCAGGTCGAAATCCAGAAGATCGTCTATCCGGGGAGAAGTCTGGGTTTTGCTCAGGGGAAAGCGGTTTTTACGGACAGCGGCTTGCCGGGTGAGACGGTCGAAATAGAGCCTATCGCGGAGAAGAAGAACCATATCGAAGCCCGGACGATCAGAATTCTAAGAGCCTCGCCGCAAAGGGTCGAAGCCCGCTGCGAACACTATCGAGCCTGCTCACCGTATCAAATCATCACCTACCCGTATCAGCTCGAGGTCAAGAAAGCCCAGCTCCGGGAGCTCTTCGGCCACGATCTCAAGATTGAGCTCGAGAATTTCGACCTGACTCCATCCCCGCAGGTTTGGGGCTATCGAAACAAGGCCAGGCTGCGCGTCCTCTGGAGGGAAGGCACGGCCGCCCTCGCTTATCATGAGCCTGGCCTTCGAGATGAATTCATCGCCATCGACGGCTGCTACCTGCTCGTGGATGGCCTAGACTCCCTCCTCCATGAAATTGTCCGGGTGCTCACGGCAAAGAATTTGGAAGCCGTCGAAGAAATCGAAATCAAGCAGAGCACCTCGAACCAGAGTTCGCTGTTGAGCTTGTATCTCCGGCGGACCCTCGAAAAAGAAAAGCTCGAGAGCCTCTTTTCTGAATTGAAATCCGGCTTTCCGGAGGTGGGGTTGCGGGGTTTTCTGAGGGCCGGGAATTCCACCAAACAGGTCTTCGCCCGGGGGAGAGATTCCATCGAGGAAAAGGTCGCCGGCCGGGTTTTCCGAATCGGGCCCCGGTCGTTCTTCCAGGTCAATACCGGCCAGCTAGAAAACGTCATCGACGAGATGAAACGATGCCTCTCCCTTAAGGGCTCGGAGAAGCTAGCCGATCTCTATTGCGGAGTGGGGACTTTCGGGGTGATCTTGGCTCCGGACGTGAGGGAAGTGTTCGGTGTCGAATCGGATCCTGAGAACATCACCTTCCTAAAAAGGAACATCGGGATGAACCATGTCGGGAATTTTTCCGTCTGCGAAGGCACGAGCGAAGGCTGGGCCGAAGAGTTGCTGGATAAGCGCCTGGATGTGATCCTTCTCGATCCGCCCCGGAAGGGAGTCGATGAGAGGGTTTGCCAGGCGCTCCTTGCGAGGCCCGCCAAACTTGTTCTATATCTTTCCTGCAATCCCGCGACCCTGGCGCGCGACCTGAAGCGATTGCTGCGAATTTACAGGCTAAGGACCATCCGCGGCTTTGATTTCTTCCCTCATACTCCCCACATCGAGACGCTCGCGGTCCTAGACAGGGCGAAGCAACGAGACCTTTAGGAATCCCCGGAAGACGCGCACTCAGGGCCCGTTTCCGGTCGATATCCCCACCGGATTCACTGGCCAGTTCGATCGATCGGTTTCACTGTCGAAGGGTCGCGCGTGGCCTGCCAGGACCCTTCGAGCGCTCCCGGTCCCTCGCCTATTTTGACCGTCCCCTTGCAGCTATTCCCGCTGACCTGGCCCACAAAATCCAGCATCTCGTCTTTATCTTTTCCCTTCAAGAGCAGCTTAAATTGGATCTTGTCCCCGGCCAGGAGGGCATCCTGCAGAGGTATCTTGGCTCCTGAATACTCGGCTGAGCCCTGCGGATTCTGGAAAACCTGGTCAAGCTGAAGTTTAAACGGGCCTTTCTTGAATTTCACCGGAAGGGTGATTTCCCAAGTGCCGGCGATATTGGCCGGGACCACCCAGAAATAGACCGAGTGGACGATTTCGTTGACGACAACGCTGGTGCTTTTATCGGGCTGCCATTCGCTCATTCCATAGTTATGCGAGACAACGTGGGTCCCGGGCTTGAGCTCGGAAATAATCTTGGGCCGAAGCTTGAGGTTCACGCTGCTCAGAAGGTAGAGGCTGAGGACCGTGGCTTCATGGAAGTCCGTCTTGAACAAATCACCTTCTCGAAATTGGACCAGATCGTTGACTCCGGCCTTGGCCGCGTTTTCCTTGCTTTCTTTGATCCGGACCGGGTTGAGGTCGATGCCCACGCCGTGGCAGCCGTACCTTTGGGCCGCGGTGATGACGATGCGGCCGTCCCCGCAGCCGAGGTCATAGAGGAGATCAGTTTTTTTCAGGTCAGCCATCCGGAGCATCTCATCGACAACCGGCTGGGGCGAAGGAACGTAGGGCACATCGAGGGAGACATCCTGGGAATACTCGGTGATCTGTCCGGGGACGCCCGCGCCGATGCCCAAGAAAATCCAAGAAAGGAAAATGGCCGAAAAGAAAAGCTTTGGACTCTTCATCTTCACCTCCTCGTTCTCAAAGCACAGCCATGACTAGCGCCTTTCAAGATCACACGCTGACAAGAAAATTCTTATCATATTCAGGGGGGAAGGTCAATCAAAAAGCGTCTATCTCGTCCCTCGTACACCGTGCCCCGACCCTGCAAAAAGGTCTGGGCTATGGGCCGTCAGACATGAGCAGTGCTATTCCGCGGATCTGCTCAACCAATGCAAACGCGATAAGTAACTTGAGATGGTCAAGGTTGCGCCGGAGACCACCCTTGGGACCCCGTAGCGGAGGGGGCCCGTCGGCTTGTCCGACGGGGGAACCGACGGGACTGGTTCCACGGGGTCCGGGGGCCAGAGGGTGACCGCCAGCGCAACCTTGAACGGAGAAGTCGCATTAGTTATTGCGTTTGTATTAGAATAACAGGCGGGGGCAGCCTTCTTCCTTCGAGACTCTTTTTGTACTATCATTTCTCGTAGCTTCTCATGAAGATCAGTTTTAGCCAACCGGCCTTCATCCCCTGGGGAGGTTGTTTTGCCAGACTGATGTCTTCCGATAAGATGGTGCTCCTTGACAGGACCCAGCTGGCAAGAGGATTCACCTTCGTCAACCGGAACCGGATCAAGGGCCCCACCGGCGAGATTTGGTTGACAGTACCTCTGAAACGGAAGGGACGCGGCCTTCAACAGATCAACGAACTGGAAATCCACGAAAAGGACCGCTGGGCCAAGGGGTTCCTTTTAACTCTCGGGCATTTCTACGGGAAGTCAACCTATTTCGAGCCATTCTTTGAGCAGATCAAAACCCGGTTGAATGATCCGGATGGAGATTTCTTGAAGATGGTCGTGGCACTCCTCGAGGCACTCAAGAGCGGGCTGGGCATCGATCGAGAGCTAATCCTCCAGTCCGAAACCGGAGTGGCGGGCCGGGGGACTCCCCTCCTCGTCGCCCTGGCTAAAAAACTGGGCGCTCAAGAAGTGATCCTGCCTTATTTTTCGGAGAGGGCGATAGATTGCCCGGTCTTCAGGAATGAGAACATCGGGCTCAAGTTTTTGCGTTATGACCCGCCGCAGTACCCGCAGTTCTGGGGGGAGTTCCTTCCGAATCTCTCCGCCCTCGACCTCCTTCTCTGCCTGGGGAAAAACGGCCGGGCGATTGTGGAAAGAGGGAGCAAAATGTACAGCGAAAACCTTTCCATCAGTTGACTGTCCGCCCCGCGGCGGTCAGGCGAGGATATCCGCCGTCTATCTGGAAAAAGACAACTGTTTGGCTGGGCTCTGGCCACTGCTTGAGGCCGTCTGGACAATAGCCCAGAACTTGAGGGTATTGAGCATCCCGGGCCTCATTCCGTAGCCGCCCATCCTGCCCTGTCCGTATCCCCCACCCATCGGGGGTCTTCGCCCACCGCCGGGTGCCATTTCGGACGTCCCCTTGGGTAGGTTTTTCGGGTTGATCTCAGGGGTTTCGAATCCGACGGCCACGGTTTGCCCCGGCTCGACACCCACCGCTATGGGGTTATCCGGGGTCCGCTGGAGAGGGATCTTGAGCTCGTAAACGAGCATGCCGGTTGAGGGCACAACTTTGATTTCAATCCCCTTGGCCTCCGAGACTTCCATCCTTTGAGGCGGCATTTTTTCTTTTTCGGACCCTAAGATTTCGAGCTGAGTCAAATTCTTTTTCAGGTATTCTTCGATGAACTCGTCCCCTTGACCCGGCCCGAGCTGCTTCGGCCAATCGCCGGGCGGAATGCCGACGGGATACTTGATCCCGAATACTCTCTCCTTCTTGCCTTGGGGATTGAACCAGACGATCAATCCCTGCATCATGATC
>Ga0315282_10015494_pt1 | contig 11236 bp, 13 predicted proteins | sample YL17G07_20_MG_FD_203693 | JGI IMG/M metagenome (GOLD analysis project Ga0315282, IMG submission 203693) | Sediment microbial communities from Yellowstone Lake, YNP, Wyoming, USA - YL17G07_20 | ecosystem: Environmental > Aquatic > Freshwater > Lake > Sediment | place: USA: Wyoming | collected...
GGGCCGATGGTATAGCCGAGGTTGACGCTGAGGGTGACGTTGGCGCCGGTCATGAGCGAGTTGGGTTTGATGAAGCCCTTGGAGGGGTCGCTGGGGTCAACGTAGTTCTGCGACACCACCAACTCCGCGGGGCTCAACGGATCGTCCGGGTTGAAGTCGGGATTGGGGACGTGCGCGGGGTCGCTGCCGCCTACATCCAGGCCGCTCTGACCGTAGGGGAAGCCGCTGCCATAAGTCGCCCACGGGTCGAAGGAGAGCTTGCCGAACTGGTGGTGGAAGACAAAGGCGGCGGTGTGCTTCTGGTTCCAGTCCACGGGGAACTCCTCCGCGAGGGAGGCCGCGTCGATCTGGTTGAGGAAGCCGTAGCCGAAGGGGTAGAGGTTGTCGGCCGAGCTGGTGGCCCGCGCGTTCATGTAGGTATAGGAGACCCAGTAGCGGGTGCTGTCGCCGAGCCTGCGGTCGAGCTTCATCTCCACGCCCTTGGTGGTGGCGGTGCCGTTGGCGGCGAACCAGGTGGGGGCGTTCGGATCGAAGGTGTTCAGGTCGAAGGAGGGGACGAGGTTGCCGTCCACATCGCGCACCCCCTGCCAGCGCTGCATCACCTGATGCGCGGTGCGCCGGAAGTAGCTGGCCGAGAGAAGGGTGCTCGGGCCGACCTTCCACTCGAACCCAACCTCCTGCTCCCGGTCCAGTTCAGGACGGAGGGGGAAGGTGGGGAAGAAGAGCATGTCCCAGGTGAGGCCGTAGTCAACGTAGTCGGGGTTCTCCGTGAGGTGGGGCACGAACTGGGTGGCGATCAGGTTGGCGCGAGGGAAGCCGACGTAGGTGCCGACCGCGCCCCGCAGCAGGAAGCGGGGCGAGATCTCGTAGGTGAAACCGCCGCGGGCCGTGGTTTCGCCGAGGTCGGCGTCCGAGGCCCCCGGACGCTCGAAGGTCATGCCGTCGTGGCGCGCGCCGAATGCGAGGAGAAGCCGGTCGTTCAGTTGCCACTTATCCCCCACGTAGACCTGGAGGTTGTGGGTGTCGTTGTTGTTGACCGAGTCCAGCAGGCCGAACGGGCTGTACTGGGTGCCGAAGACGCTGTAGCGGGAGTTGTTGTCGCCCAGGATTTCCCACACGCCCGCGCTGAGCCGGTGCGGGCCCAGTTGCCGTTGGTAGTCGAGCTGGCCGACGAACATGCGCTCGTTGCGGTGCTGCCAGAAGAGGTTGTCCGGGTCGCCCAGCTCCAACTCCAGGAAGTGGCCGATGCGGGAGAAGCGCAGGTTCCAGAAGGCCGTGGCCGAGATGGTGTGGTTGAGGGCGAGAGAGGTGATGTCGTATCCCTGGCGGCCGAAGTCGGCCCCGGGGATGACGTCCTCCCACTGCGCCAGCGTCGGGTCGAACGTGAACAGCCGCTGGAAGGGGAAGAGATAGCGCGCATAGCCCTGGTTGGCAAAGAGGATCAGGCGATCCCGGTCATTGGCGTCGTAGATGACCTTCTCGATCTGGTCCCACACCACCGGCGCGGAAGAGGTGAACAGGTTGTCGTTGAAGTTCGAGTGCCAGGAGTTGATCCCGTAGTACCAGTCGGCGCCGTGGTCCACGTCCCCCCGCTCGACGATCAGGCCGCCGAAGTTGCTGGGGGTGCCGGCGCCGATGTCCACCACCCCGCCCTTCATCTGGTCCCCGCGCTTGGTCACCTCGTTGATGATCCCACCGGTGAACCCGCCGTATTCAATGGGATAGCTGCCGGTGAACAGCTCCAACCGATCCAGGCCGAGATCCACCACGTTGGTGGCGAACACGTTCGCGTCCGGCTCGGTGATGGGAATGCCGTCGAGATAATAGCCCACCTGGTTCGCGCGGGCGCCCCGGATGTGGGGGTAGAAGGTATTGTCGGGGACCACGCCCGGCTGGGTGAAGACCAACTGGGTGAACTGGTTTCTGTCGTTGGCGTTCGCGGAGAGGGTGATCTCCGCGTCCTTGGCCGTCACCACGTAGACGGGAGCGGGGAGGTCGGTGCGAAGGGAGACGCGGGGCGCGGTTACCCGGGTTTCCGACCCGGGCACGAGCACCAGCATGGGCTGGAGGCGCACCGCGAGGTGTGTCTCCTCCCCCTGGGTCACCATCACCTCCGTCACCGAGGCCTGGGCATAGCCGATGAGGCTGACGGTGAGGGAGTAGGCGCCGGGTGGGACGTTGACGATGACGAACTTGCCCTCAGGATTGGTTACGGTCGAGAGATCGGTGGTGGTGACGCACACGTTCACCCCGGAGAGCGGCTTGCCCGTCTCCGTGTCGGTCACGGTGCCGGAGATCACCCCGGTTACTGCTCCCCAGCCCGATGCGCACGTGCCCAAGAGCACGGCGAACAGGACGACGAGAACGACACGACTGGCTGGCTTCACCCTCAGGCTCCTTTAGGAATCTCAGATATGGCAACTGGTCTGAAACCCAGCCGTAACCGAATTGCTGCACCGTTCGCTCTCACCACGAGCGTAAGAGCGACCTCCTTCCCTCCGGTACTGAATCAGTTGAGTGCGAACTCGACGGTGGCGCGGGTGTAGACGCGGCGGGCCTCTCCGTTCTGCACCGCGGGCTGATAGCGCCACTGACGCACATATTCCATAGCCGCCTTGTCCAGGCGACGGTCTCCGCTGGAGCGGGATACCTCCACGGCGAGCACCTCGCCCTTCTCTCCCACCAGCACCTTGACCACACAGGTGCCCTCGGCCCCGTCCGCGACCGCGGCCGCCGGGTAGGTGAGCTTCCCCTTGCTTATAAGTTTGGGTTCGGAGCGGTCGGCCAGCTTCGACGGGTGATGCGGCTCCGGCGCTCCGCTGCCGCTCCGGCCTCCCGGGCGCCCGTCACCTGTGCCCGGCGTACCCGTGCCCCCACCCGGCTGGCTGTTGCCGGCACCAGAACCAGTCCCCGCGCCCTGGCCGCGCCCCTCTCCGGGTACGGTTCCCCCGGGGGTGCCCGCACCCCCGCCCGAGGGCACGGCCGGCCCGGTGCCACCCGGGCTGAGGTTGAGCGGCCCGCCGGGCGTCGCGGCGGCCGGCCCGGGGCGAGACGAGTCGGGCGCGCCTGGGTGACCGGGGTTCTGGGGCGACTCAGGGTGAGTCGGCGCCGCGGGGGCGGAGGAGGGCCGAGGTGCGAGGGGGCGGGGCTGCGGCTCCGGCTTCACCCAGGCCTCGGCGTCCTCGACGTCGTCGGGCTCGGGGTTGACCACCTGCGGTTGGGGCTTTGCCGGAGACGGAGGAGGTGGCTCAGTCTCGACGATGGAAACCGAGGCGACTTCGACGGGCGCCTCCGCGCCGAAGACCTGAATCTGGTCGAGGTCGCCACTGCGGGCCTCCGCCAGGCGCACGTGCGCGAGGGCGACCAGCGCGGCCAGGTGAATGGCCAGCGCAAGCGCGAGCGCCCTGCTCAGCGAGGTTCCACGATCGCGTCGCGTCATCTGGTTTCGTTTGTTCGCTCGTACTGCGGCCGGGTGATGGCAATGGAAAGCTGCTTGGCCCCGGCATGATTCAGGCAGTCCAACACCCGCACCACGGCGCCGTGGCGCAGCCCCTCGTCGGCATTCAACACCACCACCAGGCCCGGGCGCGCGTGCACGCGGGCGCGCACCGCGCCCTCCAGCTCACTCCACAGCACCGGCTGCTTGTTCAGATACAGGTGGCCCTTGCGATCCACGGTGACCACGAGAGTGCGGTCACTGGAGGGCTGGGAAGAAGTCGAGGTCGCGCGGGGTAGGTTGACCGACATCCCCAACTGCTGGGTCATGGCCAGGGAGGCGATCATGAAGAACACCAGCAGGAAGGCCATGGTGTCAATCATGGGGATCAGCTCGATGCGGGCCTTCTGGACGGGGTGTCGCTTAAGGCGCAACGGGCACCTCCTCCGGCAGGTCTTCCCGCACCCGTGCGGCCAGCATGTTCTCGAGCTGGGTCGCCCGCAGCTCGATCTCTTCGGTGATCTGGCGCAGCTTGTCGCGGCACCAGTTATAACCCACCAGGCTGAAGATGGCGATTCCCAGGCCGGTGGCGGTGGCAATGAGGGCCTCCGCCACGCCACCGGTGATGCCGGCGGGGTGGCTGGTGCCGCTCACGGAGATGATGCGGAAAGAGGAGATCATCCCCAGCACGGTGCCGAGCAGGCCGAGGAGGGGGGCCAGGGTGACGATGGTATCGAGCACCGCGAGGCGGCGATGCAGGGAGGGCTGCTCGGCCAGCGCCCCCTCTTCCAGGGCCTGGCTGACGGAGGCGCCGAGGAGATGGGCGCGCAGGCCCGCGGCGAGCACGTGCGCGACCGGCCCGGGGGCCTGCTCGCAGCGCTGCATCGCGGCCAGGCCCTCTCCGGCCTGGAGCGCGTCGCGAATCTCCGCGACCAGCTCGGCCCCGCCCCGTGCGGCATGGCGCAGGGAGAGGTAGCGCTCGATGATCACGGTCAACGCCGCCAGGGAGCACACCGCGAGCGGGACCATGATGGGCCCGCCCTGGGCGAACACGCGCAGCAGTCCACTCACCGCATCTCCTCCCGCAGACGTGGGCCACGGACGCGGACGGCGCGGTCCGAAGCGCACCGGACCGCGGTTCCACGTCTCTGTATCGAGAGGTTATTCCACATCCGGAGGCCGGCTTCTACGGCTCTCAGGAGCGGTGTGGGGCGTCTGCGGCGACGCAGCCTGTCGCGGGCCTGACTCGAGAGCGGGTGCGGCCGTGGGAACAATTGAAGCAAACGAGCACCGATCCGAAGGGCACGGCGACAGGAGGGGAGGCGCCCGCGGACAAGAGAGCGACACAAGGAGGCAGGACCATGACCGCGCCGGCTGCTCCGCAGGAGAAGGAGATCGGAAAGGTTTCCCACTACTACGGCCACGTCGGGGTGATGGCGGTGGACCTCACGGACCAGGTCCGGGTGGGCGACACGCTGCACGTGAAGGGCCACTCGGAGGACTTCACGGTGACCGTGGACTCGATGCAGATCGAGCACGCGGATGTGACGGAGGCGAAGGCCGGGGACTCGGTGGGGATCCGCGTCGCGCAGAAGGTGCACCCCGGCGACAAGGTCTACCGGCTGCAGAGCTGAGCGGGATCCGCGGCACGCGGCGTGCATACGTCTGCGGGCGCGGCTCGCCGGCGCGCCCAGGCGTCGCGCGCGGTTGACACGGTTTGGAGGGTACTGTTACACTGGCGGAGCGGCAGGAGTGCTGCGGGGTGGTGCAATTGGCAGCACGCCTGATTCTGGATCAGGAAGCTCGAGGTTCGAGTCCTCGCCCCGCAGCCAGACCCGCACCCAAACGAATAGGCACGCACGTGGCCCCGTCGTCTAGTGGACTAGGATGCATGGTTCTCAGCCATGAGATCGCGGGTTCGAATCCCGCCGGGGCTATTCACACTGTGCCGATTCCTGCTCTGCTGGAATACCGCCTCGAGCCGCCCGAAGACGTGAAGCTCGGCGCTCGGGCGCTTCCTCCTCGGAAGCGGCGGCCGTTCGTGAACCTCGATCCGTTCCACCAGCACACCGAGCAGGCCCCGCGCCTGCTCCACATGGCCTTCTACCACACATTCCCTGAACTCGTCAACCAGCGCGGCGGCCGCAGTCGGCAGGAACGTCGGGGCATGAGCCTCGGATAGGCTGGCCTCGAGCGCCGCTACCTCCTGGCGCAACCGGTCCCGCTGGCCTCCAGCCGTGCGCATCGCCTCGACCAGGTCCTCGACCATGACGCCCCGGCGGATGGCCTCCACCAGACGTGCCACCTCCTGCTCCGAGTCCGCCAACTGGCGCCGGAGGCCGGCGTGCCGCGCGTGGTGGTCGGTCGAGTCCGCGAGTTCGCGGGCCGCCAGGGCCCGGGCCGCCTTCGCGAACCCCCGCTGGATGCGATCGGCCTGGAATAGGCCCCCGATGTTCTCCACCAGGCTCGCCTCCGCCTCGGCCGCGTTCACGGTGGCCCGGCAGTCGCACACGGTCTCACCCCGGTTATGCCGCGAGGCGCAACCGTAGACTCGCTGGCCGCGGAGCGTCATGCGGGCGCCGCACCGCGCGCACAGTAGGAGACCGGAAAGCAGGCGGGGCCGCGGGTTGTGGGCGACGCGCCCGATCCGCCCCTCGGACCGGCGCTCGGCCCGATCGCGGACCTGTTGCCAGAGTTCCAGCGGCACGATGCGCAGGTGCTCGGCCCGGGTCACGACCCATTGATCCTCCGGCAGCTCGCGCCGCACCTGGTGGCCATCGCGCTCCGGGTCCCTCGGCCAAGTGCTGCGATTCCAGATCAGCTCGCCGTTGTACTTCGGCTGCCGGAGCATGTTCCAGATCGCATTGTGCGACCAGGAGCAACGGGCGCCGATCCGGCCTTTCCAGCGGGCGGCGGGCGGAGTCACGCCTTCCACGTTGAGGAGCGCGGCGATGGCCCGCGGACTCATTCCCCGTGAATAGAGCAAGAAGATGCGCCGGATGATCTCCGCCTCGGCTTCCACGATCAGATACTCATAGCCGACGATCTTGCCCGTTCCGGGAACATCTCCGGGGGCGTCGGCGTGCACAGGTCGAGTGGCGTAGCCGTAGATTCGGCCCCCGGCATGCATCCCCGCGAGTACCCGCCCGGCCAGGCCGCGGCGCGAGCGATGGGCGTTGGTGACCCCCTCGGTCGCAATGGTGTAGGTCTTCATCGTGATGATGGCCCGGGCGGCCTCGGGAGACGTGACGGAGTTCAGGCCGTCGAGCAGGGAGAAGAGGCCTACGCCCCAGAACTGCAGGCGCTCATACAGGGCCAGAAGTTCAGAGACGCGCGAGAGTCGAGAAAGCTCGTCTACCGCGATCACCCGGAATCTCCCCGCCCGCGCCCCCGCCAATAAGGCCTGGTAGCCAGGACGGCGCTCCGTGACCGTTCCGGGGATATCCTCGTCCGCGTGGCGCTCGACCACGATCCAGCCCAAGCGCCCTACCGCCTCCTCGACCTGGCGGTTCTGGTCGTCAATGGAGGCGGGGCGTTGCAGTTCGGCCGAGCTATACCGCCCGTAGATTCCGACTGTCGTTTCGTCGCTCATCTGGTTCCCCAGCGTGGTCTCTTCGCCTCTGGTCCCGGCGCTTCCTTGACTCGGCCACCATTTTTGCCAGCCGCGCGCAGACTTCCTCCACGACCTCTTCGGTCCAGGAATCCACAATCTGGTTTGCCTGCTCGCGCGTGATGCTCACCGTCTACCCTCTGGCCTGCTTCTCCGCCCTTTTGCGGCGCCTATAGCTCAGGTAGTGCTGCTCCAGAAAGCTCTCGTGATCTTCCACCAGGTGGGGAATCAGCCATGCCGCGAACTCGGTCGCGTCCATGCGCGCGATCTCGCAAGCCGGGATGACTCGCAGGCGGCGCCGCTTCGGAGCCGGCAGGTTCTTCGTGCCCCCGTGGTGATAGCAGAAGTCCGAATCACGAGCGCGCCACAGGCGACAGGGCTTCCAGAAGCGCAGATCGAAGAAGCACCGGATGGCGGCTGCGCAGTTCCCCTGCTGTTGGACTCTCCAAGCCGGGTTCTGCACTCTCTCCTCTTCCGGCACGTCGGCCCAACGGCGGATTTCGGTCACCGCGCGCTCCTCGCCACGATCTCCACCTGCCGGCAATCCCCCAGCAAGGCCCCGTTTTCGCAGGCGCGGAAGGCAGCGGTCCGTGTGGTCAGGTCGTAATGCGGATGGCGGCCCGGCTGGAACCACGCGCGGCGGAGTCCCATCCGGTCAGCGAACGCGTGAAGGGTAAACAGGTCGGCGCAGACCAGATGCACGCCATCGGTAAGGATGGGGAGGCCGAGATTCATCGAGTTGCTTCCTCCGCCGCGGTCCCCACCGCGAGGTGCTCCCGGTTGATGATCTGGAAGTACCGCTCCACCAGCTCCTGCTCGATCCGCTTGAACTCGTCGCCGTGCCTGCGGTCCTCTCGGTGCCGGCGCCACGTCACCAGGTGGGCCAGCGAATGGATCAGCGCGCCCACATCCTGGCCGTTCTGGTGAAGCCGGATGTACCAGCGCCGGCAATTCGCCGAGCCGCTCATCCATCGGCTCGTCTTCCCGGTGAAGATGATCTCGGGCGGATCAACATCCATGGCATTGGCCAGCACGTTCGCGATCCGGTTGGCCCCGTCTTCGTCCGGCAGCCATTGGTCATGCACCCGGGTTTCCGCCATGCCGCGATAGTCGCCGACGTGACGCTCGGTCATCGTGGCGCCTCTTGGACAAGCTCTATCTTGATGCGGGTTCCCGGAACCCCGTCTTCCTCCCAGACCAGCACCGAATTGACGGTGGAGAGTTCGAGGTGTGCCAGCGGCCCGATCCCGGTCTTCGATTGCTTCGATACCTCGGTCACGAAGCTGAGCACGGCCATCATCTGCCGGCGCGAGAACTGGGTATAGAGCCGTCTAGCCATGCGCCATCCCCTCCCTGACCTGCGCCTCGACCTCGGGCGCGAGCACTTCCACCAAGCGGAACTCCACGCGGTAGCAGGGTTCGTCTAGGGCGGCTGCCCCGTGCATGTGCCTGAATGCGCGTGCGAACTCCCCCCAACCCTGCACTCCAAACCCCTCCCTGGCCGCCTCGAATGCCAGCACGACGCGCAGGTCCTCGCGCGTCTTCGCCCTTTCCCAATTCGGGGCGGCCGCGCCGGGGAATGCCTCCTGCGTGACGCTGAGGACCTCGATACGCGCGAACGGCTTTCCGGGATTGGGCCGCGCGAACGCGGGGCGGGTGTAGCAGAGGCGGATCGCGCCCACATTCCACCGCTTCTTCCCGACGCGCCGCGTCACGGTCTTGCGCCCTTCCAGAATCGCCTGCGCCATCTCGGGTTTGAACAGGATCACGGCAGCATCTCCAGCGTTCCCGCCTTCTGCGCGGTATTCACTGACCGCACGAAGGCCGCGAGGTCCTCCATGCAGGAGGCCGCGTAGAGGGTGTGCGGAGCGGGCCAGAAGACGTACTGGCGCCATCCGTTCTCCCACTTGATCATGCCGAGCCGAATGCCGCGGTTGTTGAACACCTCCCAGCGCGCCGTCTTCCTGCCCCGAATCTGTGGCAATCGCTGCGCATACATCCACTTGCCGATTGTCCGATGCTGCTCGTTCTCAGGCACCGTTGGCCTCCAGTTCCGCGCGTCGAATCATGGCCGCGGTGCCCGGAAACCGCCTTACCTCTCGGCCCCCTGGCGATACGGGTAGATGCCGAAGCCGACAGTCCTTCCCGCCCTGCGCCCGGCAGGCGCGACTGTGCCGATCAGTCCAGAGCGCTGCCCCTTGGTCGTCTGATGCCCACACGAAGCGAAGGCAGTCGTGGTCACGCCTCACCGCCTCGCCTCCAGTTCCGCACGCCGCCCGGCCGGCGTCGGCCCGTTGTACCCGCACGATGTGCATGTGTGCCGCGGCGCGCTGTCGAACCGCCCACCGTGTCTCACGTTGTCCGGGAGGCCGCATCGTGGGCAGCGCAACCTTACACGCAGCTTTGCTGGGATCGTCAGGAGTTCGCGGCCGAACGGCTCATCACCGCGCGTCACTTTCCGTTGTGGTCGATTCACCCCACCGCCTCCATCATCGGCTCTTTCCGCCGGTCCTCCAGCAGCACGATTCCCGCAAGCGCCGCGGCCAACGAGTCTTTCTTGTGGACCCCAAGACTCGGCCCCCGCAACGTCGGCCGGCCGAACGCGCACCAGGCCGCGAACCCGTCCGTCTCCGTCTGCGGCTGCACCCGTAGCACCTCGATGACCTCCGGCCAGTCCTCCAGCTTCGCCGTCAGGTAGCGGGCCTGGCCTTCCTGATTGCGCCCAACGTCCGCCTTGAACAAGTGCTTCCGCCGTTTCTCGGTGAAGGTGCTTTCCATCGCGACATAGCAGCGGCCGCGTCGTCCGATCAGCTCTGCGACATAGGAGAGCGCGGCCTTCTCGTCCTGGCACTCGCGCAACTCCCAGGCGCCGGCCGGGTCGCGCAGGAGTTGCGGATGCTCCGACGTGCCGAGCGCGCAACACACGACGAGAGGGCCGAGGTCTATGCCGATGACCGGTTCCAGGCTCACCCGAGCACCTCCATCGCCACTCTCACGAACGCCTCCGCTTGCGGGGCAACAAGCGAATTGCCGTAACCCCGCAGTCGTCCCATTCGCGCGGGAGTCCCATGAGCCAGCGGGAATGAGCCGGGTTCAATTGGACGGAACCTCTCGTCTTTGCACCAGATCCACTCGGCATCGGCCCAGTATCCAGCAGTTGGAGTGTCTGCTCGTTCAGGGGCCGCGAGTTCCGCGCCATCGTCTCCTGGCTCGCCCGGCCGTCTCGCCAGTCCCGGGCCGCCGGACTGGCCCAGGACGACAGTGCCGCAATGTCCAGCAGGGTCATGCCCGTCTTGCGGCCCCGCGCCCGCTTCGACTCCGGACTCTCCGGCACTCGGCGCGTCGAGTCGCAGGCCCCGGTCGTCGGCCATGCCGCGAGAATCACCTGCGACCGCAGATTGAGCCGCGGATGGTCCTGGCCGAACACGGCCTCGCAGGGGCCGCCCTCCGCATCGCTCACCGCGGGGCTGCGCCATGTCGCCAGAAGGACCACATCCTCCAGCCGCGCCCGGGCCGCCCAATCCGCCCTCCCGTTCATCCCGTTGGTGGAGACGCGCGTCGTGGGCCACCCCGATAGCATGACCGCGTCGTTCAGGTTCGCCCGCCCCTTCATCCGCTTGGCCTGGCCGCCTCCCGTCACGTCCGAGACCTGGGTCGTGGGCCACCCAGTACAGCCTCTGGCGCCGGTGCGGCGCACCGAAGCCCGCAGCGCAGGTATCAACCGGCCCGATGGTGTAGCCCTCTCCTTCCAGGTCAGACGATACAATGTCGAGCCAAGCGGGGCCGCCGCGGTCTGCAACCTGCTCGCCAAAGATCGCGCCAGGGCGGCACTGGCAGATGTGCCAGAACCAGGAGGGCCATAGGTGCCGCTCGTCAGCAATCCCAGCGCCTTTGCCTGCCGGGGAGAAAGGTTGGCAGGGGCAGGAGCCGGTCCACACGGGTCTGTCGTCGGGCCAGCCGGCGCGGCGGAGGGCGAGGCTCCAGACCCCGATGCCGGCGAACCAATGGCACTGGGTATAGCCGAGGACATCGGAAGGCGTAACGTCCCGGATGTCTCGCTCATCCACGTCCCCCGGCGCGATCAAGTCTGCGGCGATCAGCTGCCTGAGCCAGGCCGCCGCCTCTCGGTCTATCTCGTTGTAGTAGGCGCTCACTCATGCGCTCCAAACTCCATCTCCCAGCGCGCGTGT